>QFCS01000540.1_pt1 | contig 35931 bp, 41 predicted proteins | sample 3576561 | NCBI WGS metagenome assembly QFCS01 | reverse complement strand
TTGCCTTTTGTGGTTAACCAAGGTAGAAATACGTAAAGATTGAGGAGCCCACAAAAAATTAAAGGAATATATTCGTCTTGCGCTATTCCTTGTGGTGTGCCAAGGGCGAAAATAGCCAATGATAAAAGGGCGACCGCGCCGTTGTTCGCCGCGATGGCGAGTAGTGCTAGCGATGAAGATAGACTAAGAGTCTTCTGTGCCAACGCAAAATAGGCAACTGTATATCCGATGATTATTGCTACTATAAAAAATAGATTAATGCTTGGATCCAGTCTTCGAACATGACCTGTTTTTATGCGTGGTGTAACCAGTCCTGTGTAAAGTAAGTAGGTCATCACGCTGACCACCACAATGCAGAATAGAAACTGGCTTTGACTGATAGAGTTCACGAATAAGTCAGTCGTGAACTCTGAATCTGCCAAGAAGACAACATACGCAAGAATGAAAATCAGTACCTTCAGTAGAAAACTCATGCAGAGCACTACAAATTCTGGCATGCCCAGGGAGGGCAGAAAATTTACAGCGCCGGCAATCCGTCTCACTCGCGACTTCCCTGTTTTTTAAACATCGTTCTACATACATGCAGCGTTCCCCATGCTAGGCCGACAACGTTGCCCGCTAGGCCCGAACGGGCTCTGCGGCGGATGGGGGGCGGTCGATAATTTTTCACCGAAGAGCTTCGAGACAATGCAACACCCATGTCGCGAAAAGGTACGTGACTCGCCGGTAGTCTATATACGACATGATGGTCAAGGCCAACGGAGCGACCCGTTTTAACGATTTCATTGACTGACCAAAGATAACGGTGGGTCTCGTAGTCAAAGCCTGCCCATTGATTACCCCACAGCATCGACGACGCCGGACCTCGTCCAAACTCATTGCTAGTCCATCTTGGAGCTATCAAAGCAACTAGGCGTTCGATGGCAGTAAGAAAGAAAACAGTGTTCCGCGAGGGCATTTCAAGATAGAGAACGCCGTTAGGGGTAAGTAACTCGGCAAATTTATCGAGCAGGCGCAAACTGTCATAGCGTGTGAAATGCTCCATTCCGTGAACAAGAACAATTTCTGAAAGTGTCCCCGGAGAATACGGAAGCTCGAAAACATCCGCAAGCACATCTGCAACACATCCAGAACGTGAGTCGTCTCCTGCTTCGAACAGATATTTGTCAATATTGACGTACCCTTCGAGGTAGACCCCTCCGCAGCAAACATGGATTTTATTCATCGACGTAACAGTACTCTTAATTCATCCAGTAATTGGGAAGAGGAGCTCTTGCGATTGCCTTTAAGATGCAGGATGTGCCGGCCGCGATCAATCTCATACAGCGGATTGGAGGACTTAACCCCATTGTGACGGCTTATGTCGTAGCAATCTTTTCTATACAGCAGTATCGAAGTGAAAATATATGCGTCATGCCATTCATTGAATTCGAAGAGCTCCAGCGAACGGTAAATTTCAATAATTCGACTGAACAATTCACGCCCTTTGGGGCCGTTGAAGTTGATCAGGCCAGTCTCGGCGTGAATTCCCTTATGCGAACGTCCTAAAAAGGACACCGCATGTGTGGGAGAAAACACTCGCTCCAACCACATGTCGAAGCCTGGCTTGAGAATGGAATCTGCATCTAGCCAAGTGATAGTGCGCTCGTGAGGGAAGGCAGAAAATACCTCGCCCATCGCAAATACTTTCCATGCAAAACGACTAGCTTGCCAACGAAAATCACCACGCTGATGGCCGAGTTCTGCTTCCTTGTTCCGGATCGTCGCCATGCTACGCAGACTAGATTCACCAAAGGGCAGCACTTGAAATTGGTTACTGAGAACTGCTTGAAAGGCTTCTACCTCGTCGGGGCTGACCACGACAACTATCGGACGCTGGGTGAAGCGCGCCCAAGTGCCTACAGTCGATCGACCGTACTCTTCGAGTAACTTAGTGCTTAGTGTTGTGACGAACATTGATACTTGCGATCCAATAGAAAAGGAAAGTTGCGCCGGGCAGTGTCACGTAGGCAATTAACGCTGCGTTCGCCCGGGCCCCCCACAACTCTGCCAGCGCTAGGCCCGCGCCACACAGTAGAGAAGCGACTATCGAGCCTACTGCAACGAAGTTCTGGCCGCGATGATGCAACGCGGAGTACATTTCAGAAAGAGGGAGCAGCCCAGCGCAGGCCACTAGCGCCAGCCAGGCCAATGAGAAGCGGGAGCTCGGATCCAAAGGGTGTTCGATCAGCCAAGGAGTCGCAGCGCACATGACAAGCAGATAGATCACTTTCACTACCTTTGACGTGCGACGGAGAATCTGGTTACGCAAGAAGTACTTTTCGAAAACGGAGTTGATGCCTCCCACCAGCTGCTCCAAGATCAGGAAGCTCGCTATCAGGGGACCAAAGAGTTGACTGAGTCCAAGGCGCATAGTCGCGGAAACAATCCGGGACACTCCATAGGCCACTCCGAGCGCAGAGATAAGCTCGCGCCGCCTCGGCTTTGGCGAGACAGTTCGCCATGGCAGGCTACGCCAGTTCATGCTGAACTCGGCAATCGCTCCAAGCGACATTCCGATTAAAGCAAATGTTAATTCTGATTTAAGTAAAGCAACGCTTGCAAAAAAGATTCTTACGCTTGTTGCGACGACCTTGCTGCGAAATACAGCGGATTTATCGCGCTGGGTGTAGTACCAAACGGAAGAAAATGCTTGGGCCACAGCCCCGAAGGCGCCAACGAACACGAGTATGGTCAGCATCGGAGGAGGGCTTGGAACAGCGGTCCAAGCGACTATGGCTCCGATCAGTAGGTTGGTCAGTAATGATGCAATTAACTTAAAACGCAGACGCGACACGTTGGCATCAGCACTGACGTTAAGCATCTTTACATCGCCAGTAAGCATGAGCCCTGGGATAACGCTCGTCGAGATGACGATCAATGCATATGTACGGCTGAGCTCACCAGGGGCGACGATCAGCACCGCCGCCGCGAGTGCAGCGGCGGACACCACATCCGTCGACACAAGGGGCACGCGCACTAAGTCGTCCTAGTGAAGGGCTGCTTAAACATCTTTGAAAGGTACCTCGGTAACCCGCGCGTATCGAACGAACTCGAAGCGAGAGCACACTTCCCAAGTCTGGCCAGCATCTTCAAACAACGCCAGCCTGAAGCAACAATCGCATGTTCACAGCGCCGACCAGGCGGCCTTCATCGTCAACAACCGGCATTGACGATATCTTGTGTTGTTCCATCAATTCGACAGCTTCCACGGCAAGCCGGGATGCTTCGATGGTGACGAACTTTCTCGCGATCACCTCGCCCAATGTCACGGTTTTGATATCGATATCACCGTCGAGCGCCCTGCGCAGATCGCCGTCCGTAAACACGCCCACCAGTGCGCTTTCCCCACTCAGAACGTTCACGAAGCCGAGGCCGGCTCGAGACATGTTCACCAGGGCCTCACGGATCGTGGCGCTCTCCCGCGCGGTTGGAATGCCTGCACCGGAGACCATGACATCTGCGATCGACACCAACAACTTGCGGCCCAACGTTCCGTGGGGGTGTGTCACCGCAAACATTTCAGCGGTGAAGCCACGCGCCTGCAGCAGGCACATCGCAATCGCATCACCCAACGCCAGTGCAAGCGTGGTGCTCGCAGTCGGCGCCAAACCCAACGGACATGCCTCGCGATCGACCGATGTGTCAATGACCACATCAGCATGTTGTGCAAGCGCAGAGTCGGCTTTTGCGGTCATGGCCACGACAGGAATTCTGTGGCGCTTCATGTACGGCAACACGCGCAACAACTCGTCGCTTTTGCCCGATTGAGAGATCGCGAGAACCACGTCGTGCGGAGTCACCATCCCCAGGTCGCCATGGGCCGCTTCCGCTGGATGGACGAAAAGCGCTGGCGTCCCCGTGCTCGACAGCGTGGCCGCAATCTTCCTGCCAATGTGTCCTGACTTCCCCATGCCGATCACGACGACGCGGCCGCCTCCCGAACACGAGAACAGCAGGTCCGTGGCCGACAGAAAGGCCGTTCCCAGTCGTGCCCGTGCGGACAGGATGGCGGCGGCCTCCACCTCCAGCACTTGACCGGCCAGAGCGATCAACTGCTGATTCCCAGGGAGGGTCGTCACTTGGTGTTCTGCCTTTGTTGGCAGAAATTCATGCGGTCATGCTCCGCAAACCACTCCTGCGAAAAATCCACGTTGCGGTACTCGTGGAAGTAAGGTCCACCGATCGTCCAGTGAACGTTGTGAACGTCCGAAGGAGGCTCTGCGTACTCACCCACGAGCCAGTTCCATCGGACATCGAGTGCGCCGATTTGTTCGTCGCGCAGCCACTGGAAGCGGTGCAACTCCATCGGAGACGCCGTGTTGACGTACTCCGGTGTTACCGAGCGATTGGCCGGATGTTCACAGTTCCACACGACGACCGACGACCAGTTTTTTCTCGGGTAGCTGTACTGCACCGTATTGAGGAACTTGATCTCGTCCTTGGGTGTGTAGTCATGCTGGACGACATGGACAGCTTTCGAAGGATCGCCAGCGGCGAGTTCAAACAGCTTGGCCACATCCGTGCGAAGCATCATGTCGCAATCAAAGAACGCCGCCATTCCCTGGTACCCACTCAGGTACGGTACCAGGAATCTGGTGAAGGAGAACTCGTTGGATTGCTTGGGGTCCCGCTCGCGTGTGTAAATGTCTTTCAGGTTGGCGATGTTGAGGGGCACTATCGCTACGGGTTTGGAACTGCGGTGCAGGATGGAATGAGCCATGGTGTGCCAGGACACGCTTTCAACAGGGTCATATCCAATAAAGATTTTCAAGATGCTTGAATCCATTGCGCGCCTCTCTAAATAAATACCTCTGCACTCGCAAACGAAAGACCCGCCATGTCTTTTGCCGAAAGCTGGGGTTTGATGCTGGATGGCCACTCGATGCCAATCGCCGGATCGCTCCAGAGAATGCACCGTTCGTGCGTGGGTGCGTAGTAGTCGGTGGTCTTGTACAGAAAATCTGCCGACTCACTCGTCACCAGGAAACCGTGTGCAAATCCCGCTGGGACCCACAGTTGCCTGTGGTTCTCGGCGCTCAGTTCAACGCCTACCCATTTCCCGAACGTTGGAGAGCTTCGTCGGATGTCCACCGCCACATCGAACACCGCGCCTCGAACGACACGCACCAGTTTCCCCTGGGGTTGCAGAAGCTGGTAGTGCAACCCGCGCAGAACGCCCAGGGTGCTGCGGCTGTGGTTGTCCTGTACGAAGTTCACATCCAGGCCGGTGGCCTCCTTGAAGGCTCTCTGATTGAAACTCTCGAGGAAGAAGCCTCGCTCGTCACCGAACACCCTGGGTTCGATGACCAGCACGTCGGGGATGGCGGTGGGTGTGACTTTCATCGGTGTACAGAATCGTTGAGCAGGCGCACAAGGTATTGGCCGTAGCCGTTCTTGAGCATGGGGCGGGCAAGGGCTTCAAGCCGGGCCGCGTCAATCCATCCGTGCCGCCAGGCGATCTCCTCGGGGCAGGCGATCTTCAGACCCTGGCGATGTTCCAGCGTGGCGATGAACTGGCTGGCCTCGAGCAGGCTGTCGTGCGTACCGGTGTCCAGCCACGCATAGCCGCGCTGCATGATCTGCACATTGAGAAGGCCGAGGTCCAGGTAGGCCTGATTCACGGCGGTGATCTCGAGTTCGCCACGCGCGCTGGGCTTTACGGCCTTGGCAATGTCCACGACTTGCTGGTCGTAGAAATACAGACCCGTTACCGCGTAGCTGCTCTGTGGTTTGACAGGTTTTTCCTCGATGCTGCGGGCCTTGCCGTGGGCATCGAAGGCCACCACGCCATAGCGTTCGGGGTCGTTCACGTGGTAGGCGAACACGGTCGCACCGCTGGCCTGCGCGTCGGCATCGGCCAGCAGCGTTGTGAAGTCATGGCCGTAGTAGATGTTGTCGCCCAGGACCAGTGCACTGGGACTGTTGCCCACGAAGTCGGCGCCGATGATGAAGGCTTGCGCCAACCCGTCAGGGCTGGGTTGCACCGCGTATTGCAGGTTCATGCCCCAGGCGCTTCCGTCGCCAAGCAGTTGCTCAAAGCGCGGCGTGTCCTGCGGCGTGCTGATCACCAGCACGTCACGGATGCCCGCGAGCATCAGTGTAGTCAGCGGGTAGTAAATCATCGGCTTGTCGTACACCGGCAGCAGCTGTTTGCTGATGGCCAGTGTGGCAGGGTGCAGGCGGGTGCCAGAACCACCGGCCAGGATGATGCCTTTGCGTTGTGTCATGTTTCTCGTCTCACAGGATTTCAGCAAGCATACGCCGCACGCCGCGTTGCCATTCCGGCAGATGGAGTCCAAAGGTGTCACGGAAACGGGTAGTGTCCAGACGTGAATTCAGCGGGCGGCGCGCAGGCGTGGGGAAGGCGCTTGTGGGCACGGGTGCCACTTCCTGGGCCTGGATCACAAGGTCGGGTTTGAGGGTGCGGGCTGTGTCCAGAACAAACCGTGCGTAGCCGTTCCAGGAGGTTTCTCCCGCGGCCGCCAGGTGATATGTGCCGCAGCATGCTTCGTCACGAAGCGCCTGGCGAATGGCATGGGCTGTCGCATCGGCGATCAGTTCGGCGCCGGTGGGTGCACCGAACTGATCGTCGATCACGGTGAGCCGATCGCGTTCCTGTGCCAGCCTCAACATGGTTTTGGCGAAGTTGCCTCCCCGAGCCGCGTAGACCCAGCTGGTGCGGAAGATCAGGTGCCGACGGCCAGCCGCAGTGATCGCATGTTCGCCATCCAGCTTGGTTCGACCATAGGTGCTCAGGGGGCCGGTCGGCGCATCTTCACGGCGTGGCGCGGTGCCACCGCCGTCAAAAACGTAGTCGGTCGAGTAGTGAACCAGCAATGAGCCCACCTCATGCGCGGCTTGGGCCAGCACACCGGGGGCGAGCGCGTTCAGAGTCTGCGCTGCATCGGGTTCGCGTTCCGCCTGGTCCACTGCGGTATGCGCGGCCGCATTCACAATGACCGTTGGCCTGAGTTGCAATACAGTACGGCGCAAGCCTTCCAGATTGCCGAGATCGCCACAGCCTCCGTCCTTGTCGGTGCTGTGCCGGTCCAGCGCGACGAGCTCGCCCAGCGGAGCCAGGCTTCGTTGCAGTTCCCAGCCAACCTGGCCATTTCGCCCCAGCAGCAGGATGCGGCTCATCGACCGAGCCCGTATTTGCGCTTGATCGCATCCAGCCGGCGCTGGTGCGGCTCAAACGTGCTCGAGGTGACCCAAAGCTGCTTCAGGAAGACAAGGAGCAGCAAGAAGATGCCGACACCCACCGCACCCACCGCTGCGGACAGGCCCTTCTTGGGGGCAACAGGTCGCTTGGGCAGCGTCGGGGGTTGCAGCAGGTCCTCATCGGTCAAGCCCCGCATCTTTTTCTCGACGTTGAGCAGGTTCTCCTGCATGCGCACCTGGGCCGCAGAGAGGCTGGAAATGGACTCGGCAAGCAGTCCCATGTTGCCGGCAGGGGAGGACTCGTCCAGGAGTTTCTGCGCTGTCCTGCTGGTCGTCTGGAGCTCAGTGATCTGTTGCTCCAGGGAGACCTTCTGGGCTTCCAGCCGCTTCAGTTCGGCGCCCTTGGGCCTGAGGCCGGAGAAGGTCTGGCTGAGTATCTCGCTGGCCATGCTTTGTGCTGCGCCTGGCGAGTTGGCTGTCACGGTCAAGGTGACAAGCTTGTCGTTCCGTCCCACCTGGGTTGAGACGCGCTTCTGCAGATCGATCCGCGCCTGCTCGGCATCCTCCTCCGACAGCTCTTTCAGGAACCCGAGGTTGTTCAAGGAGGCGTCGAGGACCGTGGCGGTGGTCATGTACGACGCAACGTCAGCCTCTGCGCGCAATGTGGCTGTGCTTTCGTAGTGCTGCGGAACAATGAACATGACGCCATACACCAAGGCGCCAGCCAGGAGAGGCCCCAGGATCAAAAGCCGAATGTTCTCCGCGAGCGTCAACAAGACGTCGAAAAGATTGATCGTGTCATCAAAGTCGCCGGCGTGCGCTGGACGGTGTTGATCCATGGGTTTGTGGTTGCTTCTCTTTGCGGGGACGGTGTGGTTCAGCCAGTGATCTCGGCCGCGTACTGTTTCTGCACCCACTGCCGATACGCACCACTCTGCACGTTCGCCACCCAGTCAGCGTGGTCCAGATACCACTGCACCGTCTTGCGGATACCAGTTTCGAAGGTTTCCGCGGGTTTCCAGCCGAGTTCGGCTTCCAGTTTGCGGGCGTCGATCGCGTAGCGGCGGTCGTGGCCGGGGCGATCCTTCACGTGGCTGATCTGTGTGGTGTATGAAGCGCCGTCGGCACGCGGGCGCAGTTCGTCGAGCAGGGCGCAGATGGTGCGGACGATCTCGATGTTCGGTTTCTCGTTCCAGCCGCCGACGTTGTACGTCTCACCGACCGTACCCGCGTCAAGCACGCGGCGGATGGCGCTGCAATGGTCCTTCACATAGAGCCAGTCGCGCACCTGCATGCCGTCGCCGTACACGGGCAGGGGCTTGCCCGCGAGTGCGTTGACGATCATGAGCGGAATGAGCTTCTCGGGAAAGTGGAAAGGGCCGTAGTTGTTGCTGCAGTTCGTGGTCAGCACCGGCAGGCCGTGGGTGTGGTGCCAGGCCCGCACCAGGTGATCGCTGGCGGCCTTGCTGGCGGAGTAGGGGCTGTTGGGCTCGTAGGCGTGGCTTTCGGTGAAGGCCGGTGCGTCGGGCGACAGGCTGCCGTAGACCTCATCCGTGCTGACATGCAGGAAGCGGAAGGCGGCCTTCTCGGCCTCGGGGAGGCCCAGCCAGTGGGCGCGCACCGCCTCCAGCAGGCGGAAGGTGCCCAGGATGTTGGTCTGGATGAAGTCCTCGGCACCGTGGATGGAGCGGTCCACGTGGCTCTCGGCCGCGAAATGGATCACGGCGCGGGGCCGGTGGTCGGTCAGCAGCCGGGTCACCAGCTCGCTGTCGCCGATGTCGCCCTGCACGAAAAGGTGCCTGGCATCGCCCTGCAGACTCGCCAGCGTCTCGAGGTTGCCCGCATAGGTCAGCTTGTCGAGGTTGACGACCGGCTCATCGTGGAGCGCCAGCCAGTCGAGCACGAAATTGGCGCCGATGAAGCCGGCGCCACCAGTCACGAGAACCATCGGAAATCCCTCAGGTGTTGATCTTGAGGCGCCACCCCCGGCGCCCTGCACCCTGCATTATCTTCGGTCTTCCGGGGCTTCCGGCCGACCGCCGTGTTCCTTTAGTGACCGTGTGAAACGGTCTCGCCAGCCTTGAGCTGGTACACGGTGCCGCAATACGGGCACTTCGCCTCGCCGGTGGCGGCCACGTCCAGATACACCTTGGGATGGCTGTTCCACAGCTTCATGTCGGCCAGCGGGCTGGGGCAGAACACCCCGCCATGGGCGTTGAGGTCGGAGGCCTTGAGTTCAACGGTGGTCTTGCTCATGGCGTGTTCCTCAGACCTTGGCCAGCCAGTGGGCGTACCTGGGATTGCGGCCATTCACGATGTCGAAGAAGGCGCTCTGCACCTTTTCGGTGATCGGGCCGCGTGAACCGACGTAGTCGGCCTTGCCCAGCTCGATGCGGTCGAGTTCGCGGATCGGGGTGACTTCGGCGGCCGTGCCGGTGAAGAAGGCTTCGTCGGCGATGTAGACCTCGTCGCGGGTGATGCGCTTCTGCACGATCTCCAGGCCCAGGTCCTTGGCAATGTGGAACACGGTGTTGCGCGTGATGCCATTGAGCGCGCCAGCGGACAGGTCGGGCGTGTAGATCACGCCGTTCTTGATCACGAAGATGTTCTCGCCCGCGCCCTCGCTCACGAAGCCGCTGGAGTCCAGCAGCAGGGCTTCGTCGTAGCCCTCGTCGGTGGCTTCCATGTTGGCCAGGATGCTGTTGCTGTAGTTGCTCACCGCCTTGGCCTGCGTCATGGTGATGTTGACGTGATGGCGGGTGTAGCTGCTGGTCTTGACGCGGATGCCGCGCTTGAGGCCTTCGTCGCCCAGGTAGGCGCCCCAGGCCCAGGCGGCGACCATCAGGTGGATGGTGTTGCCCTTGGGCGAGACGCCCAGTTTCTTGTCGCCAATCCAGGTCAGCGGGCGGATGTAGCAGCTCTCGAGCTTGTTCTCTCGCACCACGGCCTTCTGCGCTTCATTGACCTCGTCCTGCGAGAACGGGATCTTCATGCGCAGGATCTTGGCGCTGTTGAACAGGCGTTCGGTGTGTTCCTCGAGCCGGAAGATGGCCGTGCCGCCCTGGGTGTTGTAGGCGCGCACGCCCTCGAAGGCGCCACAGCCGTAGTGCAGGGTATGGGTCAGCACGTGGATCTTGGCGTCGCGCCAGTCCACCATCTGGCCATCCATCCAGATCTTGCCGTCGCGGTCGGACATCGAGGGAACGATGGGGCTCATGGGGGTCCTTGGGTAGTTCGTCGGAGGGCAGTCCGGGCTGCCAAACCGGCGATTTTACGGCGTCGGCCCGCCGGCCCCGGGGTCCGCCGGGCTGCTGGTGGCCGGAGCCGCCTGTGCCTCCCCGGTTTCGGGGCGTTCCAGCTTCCAGCGCACCAGCTTGCCATTCAGGAATTCGGCCGTCACGGTGGAATCACCGTTGTCGCGCCATCGGTAGACCTCCGGCTGCGCGCCTTCCTCAGACAGCCGCTCACCGAGCGAGCGGGTGATGGCCATCACGTGCATGAGGGTGACGCCGGGCTTGAGCTTGACGTTGAGCATGACGGCGCTGCCCACGTGTCCGATCGGTCGTTCCGAGGCGCGTTTGAGCACCGTCATGAAGCGGTTGAAGTGCAGCAGCAGCCACATCGTCAGGCCGCCGGCGACGGCCGCCACGCCGGGCCAGCCGTAGGTGCGGTGAGAGAGGTAGAGCAGGCCGAGGCCGGCCGCAAGGTAGAGCAGTTTCTGGAATGGCATGGGGGTGATTGTCGGCGCTGGCTCCCGCAGGCGCTTTGCGGCTAGTACGGATAGAGCGGGTCAGGCCAGGCTGCGGGCCAGTTCCATCGCTTCCTCGATGCGGTCGACGCCGTGCACGGTGAGGCCTTCGAAGGCCTTGTCGTTCTTGCGCGGCAGGTTGGCCTTGGGTACCACGGCCACACTGAAGCCCAGCTTGGCGGCCTCCTTGAGCCGGTCCTGCCCGCGCGGTGCCGGGCGGACCTCACCGGCCAGGCCGACCTCGCCGAACGCCAGGAAACCCTTGGGCAGCGCCTTGCCCCGCAGGCTGGACGTGATGGCCAGCATCACCGAGAGGTCGGCCGCAGGCTCGCTGATGCGAACGCCACCCACCGCGTTGACGAACACATCCTGGTCCATGCAGGCCACGCCGGCATGGCGGTGCAGCACGGCCAGCAGCATGGCCAGGCGGTCCCGGTCCAGGCCGACCGAGAGGCGGCGCGGGCTCGGCCCCCCGCTGTCCACCAGTGCCTGGATTTCCACCAGCATCGGCCGCGTGCCCTCCAGCGTCACCATGACGCAGCTGCCGGGCACGGGCTCCGAATGCTGTGAGAGAAAGATCGCGCTCGGGTTGCTCACGCCCTTGAGGCCTTTTTCCGTCATGGCGAACACGCCGATCTCGTTGACGGCGCCAAAGCGGTTCTTGATCGCGCGGATCAGGCGGAAGCTGCTGTGGGTGTCGCCTTCAAAGTAGAGCACCGTGTCGACCATGTGTTCCAGCACGCGTGGGCCGGCCAGCGCGCCTTCCTTGGTGACGTGGCCCACCAGAACGATCGCCGTGCCACTGGCCTTGGCCGCCCGGGTGAGGTGGGCGGCGCATTCGCGCACCTGCGCCACCGAACCGGGGGCGGAGGTGAGCTGCTCGGAGTACACGGTCTGGATCGAGTCGATCACGGCGATGGCCGGTTGTGTGGCGTCCAGTGTGGCGAGGATCTTCTCGAGCTGGATCTCGGCCAGCACGCTGACCTGCGAACCGTCCAGACCCAGGCGGCGCGAGCGCAGCGCCACCTGGGCGCCGCTCTCCTCACCGGTCACGTAGAGCGTCTTCAGCCCGCTGCGCTGCAGCGAGTCCAGCGCCTGCAGCAGCAGGGTGGACTTGCCGATGCCCGGGTCGCCGCCGATCAGCACCACCCCGCCTTCCACCACGCCGCCGCCCAGCACGCGGTCGAGCTCGTCGTGGCCGGTGGGCGTGCGCTGCACGTCGGTGGCCTCGATGTCGGCCAGGGTGGTCACCTCGGCGGTCTTGGCAAGTGCGGCGAAGCGGTTCTTCGAAGGCGCGGCCGACTCCGCCACCGATTCGACCAGCGTGTTCCAGGCGTTGCAGTGCGGGCACTTGCCCAGCCACTTCGGGCTGGCGCCGCCGCACTCGCTGCAGATGTATTGGGTTTTGTCTTTGGCCATGTGCCGGGCAATATAGTCGACACCCCATGTCCCGATCCGATTCCCGCGCCGCCGCCCTGCACGTGCTGCCCTCCGTCACGCAGCCGCCGTCGGCCGCAGCGCGCGCCTACAACCTGCAACTCACCCGCATCGACAAGCTGCGCAGCCAGCTCGCCGAGATGGAGGCCCTGGCGCAGCGGCATCGCCTGGCGCTGCACGGTGCGGTGGAGCCACTGCGTCGGCAGGTGGCGCGCGAGCAGCGCGCGCTCGCCCTGGCGCTGGACGGGCACCTGCAGGGCAAGTGGCTTAGCCGCGTGCAGGCCGACACCGCGCGCACCGTGCTGCGCCAGCTCGCCCGGGTGCTGGCCGAGGCGGGCGATGCTGCCATGCGCGAGCTGCACGACCGGCACAGCCCGCGCACGCTGGCGCAACTCAGGCAGGACGCGGCAGACGCGCTGCGGCAGCGACTGGAATCCGTGCTCGGGGAGCCGCTGGAGGACGAGGGCCAGAACCTCAGCGCGGAGCAACTGCTGCGCGCCGGCATGGAACGCCTGCGGCAGGCGCAGGAAGATGTGCGGCAGCACCGCCGGGAAGCCGCCCAGGCCCGCCGCGCGCGAAAGACGCCGGGCGCCTTGGCGCGCCAGGCCGAGGAGCACGATGCCGACACCCTGCTGCGCCGGCTGTTCCGGCAACTGGCCAGCGCGCTGCATCCGGACCGCGAGACCGACCCGCAGGCTCGCCTGCACAAGACCGCGTTGATGAGCGAGGCGAACGCCGCCTACGAGAAGCGTGATCTGGTGGCGTTGCTGCAGATCCAGGCCCGCGCCGAACTGGCCGACCCCACCGCGGTGCAACGGCTTTCCGACGAACGCCTGGCCTTGCTCACGCTGCTTCTCAAGCAGCAGGTGGCGGGGCTGGAGCGGGAGCGCGCAGCGCGCCAGGGGGCGCTGGCCCATGAGTTCGACCTGCCAGAGGGCGTGTCCATGAACGCCAATACCCTGCTGCAGAGCCGCATCGACCAGACCCGGGCACTGGAGCGCGCGCTGGCGCAGCTCGCGCAGGACCAGGCGCAGGTGGACGACCCGGTCCGTCTCAAGCGCTGGCTCAACGCGCGGCGGGATGGCCCTTGAAGCCCTGAACCAGTTCGCCCACCAGTTCGGCCGCCGGCACATCGCGGCAGTGGCTCGCGTTCTGGCCAGACCACAGCGGTGAAAAGTCGCCGCTGCCCTTGGCCTCCCAGTGCGCGCGCAGTGGCGCCATCGCCGCCGTGGCCAGCGGGAAGGCGGGCGCGACGGGGTTCATCGGGCCGAGTTCGCGCATCACCCGGTTGACGATACCGCGCGCCGGGCGGCCGGTGAACAGGTGGGTGAGGGCGGTGTGGTGGGCCGCCTCGCTCTGCAGCGCCGCGCGGTGCAGCGGGCTGGTGGTCGCTTCCGGGCAGCACAGGAACGACGTGCCCACCTGTACGCCCGAAGCCCCCAGCGCCATGGCTGCGGCCACGCCCGCCGCATCTGCAATGCCACCGGCCGCGATCACCGGCACGCCCACCGCCGCCACGATCTGCGGCAGCAGTGCGAAGGTGCCGCTCTGCGTGGTGAGGTCTTCCGAGAGGAACATGCCCCGGTGTCCCCCCGCCTCGATGCCCTGGGCAATGATGGCGTCGGCCCCGAAGGCTTCGAGCCAGCGTGCTTCTTCCACCGTGGTCGCCGACGACAGCACCACGCTGCCCCAGCTCTTCACGCGGTCCAGCAGGTCCAGGTCGGGCAGGCCGAAGTGGAAGCTCACCACCTTGGGACGGAAGCGTTCCAGGATGTCGGCAGCCGCGCGGTTGAAGGGCACGCGGCCCGCGCCAGAGGGCACGCTGTCGAGGTCCAGCCCGGCCTCGTGGTAGTAGGTCGACAGCCACGCGCGCCACGCCGCCTCACGCGCGTCGTCCGGTTCCGGGGGCGCGTGGCAGAAGAAGTTCACGTTGTAGGGCCGCGAGGTGCCGGCGGCCAGCGCGACCAGTTCGCGGTCCATTGCATCGGGTGCCAGCATGGCGCAGGGCAGCGAACCCAGCGCACCTGCGTTGCTCACTGCCACGGCCATGGCAGCCCCTTGCACACCCGCCATGGGCGCCTGGATCAAGGGATGTTCGGTACCGAGCAGGGTGGTGAGTGCGTTCATGCGCGCATTCTCCCCGGGCCTTCGTCCCGGGTAAACCCTTGATTTGTTTCCAGAATAATCATTTAATATATTAAATAAATGAGCGACGACACCCCTTTCATCCACCGCAACCTGCCCCGCCTGCTGCTCGAGGCGCGCGAGGCGGTGATGCTGCACACCCGGCCCAGCCTGCGGCAGTTCGGCCTGTCCGATCAGCAATGGCGCGTCTTGCGCGTGCTGGGTGAGCACGCCCAGTTGCCAGGCGGTGTGGAAACGGGGCGCGTGGCCCGGGAAGCCTTTCTGCTGGGCCCGAGCCTCACCGGTGTGCTCACCCGCATGGAGCGCGATGGCCTGATCGAGCGCAGCCGTTGCCCGCAGGACGCGCGGCGCACCGTGGTGCGCGCCACCGCGGCAGGGCTCAAGCTGGTGAAAGGCCTCTCCAGCACCATCGAAGCGCATTACGCCTGGATGGAGCAACGCCTGGGCAAGGCGCGGCTGGCGCAGTTGTATGCGCTGCTCGACGAGGTGATCGCTCTTGAACAACCCATGAACCACGCCGATGGCCTGGAGGAAGACGCCGCATGAACCCCGTTCCCTGGATGCCGGCCGGCACGGTCTATGGCACCCTGCTCAACTTCCGGCGCGAACACGCGCTGTGGGCGCCGCGCATGAACGACGCGCCGTACAAGGCCCCGCCGAAAGCGCCGGTGCTCTACATCAAGACCGCCAACACCTTCACCCCAGCGGGGGGTGACATCACCCTGCCGGTGGGGGCGCCCGTGCAGGTGACGCCCTCGCTCGGTCTGGTGATGGGCGATGCAGGGGCGTACGGCGCGGTGCTGTTCAACGACGTGTCGGTGGTGCACGAGAGCTACTACCGCCCGCCGATCAAGGCGCATTGCGTGGACGGCTTCCTCGGTGTGGGCGGTGAATGCGTGCCGCTGGCGCAGTTGGGGGGTGCTGCTGGCCTGGCCGGGCTGCAGATCGAATTGCACATCAACGGCGTGCACCGGCAGACCACCGTGCTGTCGGAGCTGGTGCGCGATGCGGCCACACTGCTTTTTGATGTGGGCGAGTTCATGGCGCTGCGCCCCGGCGACGTGCTGATGCTGGGCACCGACTGCCTGGCCGATGGCACCCGGCCGCTCGTGCACGCGGGCGACACCGTCGAGATCACCGCCCCGGGCTTCCTGCCTGTGCGACACAACTTCGTGAAGGAGGCGACCGCATGAAGCGCGCCCGCATCGCCTGGGCCGGCGCGGTCCATGACGCCGTCGAAGCCGGCGGCCAGCTCGAACTGCTCACTCCGGCATTGAAAGGTCGCCACGTCGCATTTGAAGACGCCGTCTGGCTGCCGCCGCTGCAACCCCTGCCGCCGCAACGTCCGCGCACCGTGCTCGCGCTCGGCCTGAACTACGCCGATCACGCGAAGGAGCTCGCCTTCAAGGCGCCCGAAGAACCTCTGGCTTTCGTCAAGGGCGAGGCCTCGCTCACCGGCCACCGTGGCTTCACGCTGCGGCCGCCCGGCGTGACCTTCATGCACTACGAGTGTGAGCTCGCTGTCGTCATCGGGCGCACCGCGAAACATGTGAAGAAGGCCGACGCGCTGGATTTCGTGGGCGGCTACACCGTGGCGAACGACTATGCCATCCGCGATGTGCTCGAGAACTGGTACCGCCCCAACCTGCGCGTGAAGAACCGCGACACCTGCACGCCCATCGGGCCCTGGCTGGTGGACGCCGTCGACGTGCATGAACGCCACGGCGGGCCCATGAACCTCGCGCTGCAGACCACGGTCAACGGCAAGGTCACGCAGCAGGGGAACACGCGCGACATGATCTTCGACGTGCCCACACTCATCGAGTACTTCAGCTCGTTCATGACGCTGCAGCCCGGTGACCTCATCCTCACCGGCACGCCCGACGGCGTGGTCGATTGCCAGCCCGGCGATGTGATCGTTACGTCCATCGAAGGCATCGGCGAACTCACCAACACCATCACCCAGCACCCTTGAACCCCATGACGACGATCCAGCACCTCATCAACGGCAAGGCGGTCGCCAGCGCCAAGACCTTCGAGACCCTCAACCCCGCCACGCAGGACGTGCTGGCCGAGGTCGCGGCCGGCGGTGCCGACGAGGTCAACGCCGCCGTGCAGGCCGCCAAGGATGCTTTTCCGAAGTGGGCCGGCCTGCCTGCCACCGAACGCGCCAGGCTCGTGCGCAAGCTGGGTGAACTGATCGCGGCGAACGTGCCCGAGATCGCGCGGACCGAGACCAACGACAGCGGGCAGGTGATCTCGCAGACCGGCAAGCAACTGGTGCCGCGCGCGGCCGACAACTTCAGCTACTTCGCCGAGATGTGCACGCGCGTCGACGGCCACACCTATCCCACGCCCACCCACCTGAACTACACGCTGTTCCACCCGGTGGGCGTGTGCGCCCTCATCAGTCCGTGGAACGTGCCTTTCATGACCGCGACCTGGAAGACCGCACCCTGCCTGGCGTTCGGCAACACAGCGGTGCTGAAGATGAGCGAACTCTCGCCGTTGACGGCCGCGCGGCTGGGCGAGCTGGCGCTGGAAGCGGGCATTCCGCCCGGCGTGCTCAACGTGGTGCACGGCTACGGCAAGGACGCCGGCGAGCCGCTGTGCGCGCACCCGGACGTGCGCGCGATCTCCTTCACCGGCTCCACGGCCACCGGCAACCGCATCGTGCAGAGTGCGGGCCTGAAGAAGTTCAGCATGGAGCTGGGGGGCAAGAGCCCGTTCGTGGTCTTCGACGACGCCGACCTGGACCGCGCGCTCGACGCCGCGGTGTTCATGATCTTCAGCAACAACGGCGAGCGTTGCACGGCGGGCAGCCGCATCCTGGTGCAGCAGAGCATCTACGCCGATTTCGTGACCCGGTTCGTCGAGCGCGCCAAGCGCATCGTGGTGGGCGATCCGCTGGACGAGAAAACCATCGTCGGCCCGATGATCAGCCAGGCGCATCTGTCCAAGGTGCGCAGCTACATCGAGCTGGGCCCGAAGGAGGGCGCCACGCTGCTGTGCGGTGGGCTGGACCGGCCGTCCTACGCGCCGGAGCTCTCGTCGCGGGTGGCGAAGGGCAACTATGTGTGGCCGACGGTGTTCGCGGATGTGGACAACCGCATGCGCATCGCGCAGGAAGAGATCTTCGGCCCGGTGGCCTGCATGATCCCGTTCCGCGACGAGGCGCACGCGATCGAACTGGCGAACGACATCCAGTACGGTCTGTCGAGCTATGTGTGGACGGAGAACATTGGCCGCGCGCACCGGGTGGCGGCGGCGGTGGAGGCGGGCATGTGTTTCGTCAATTCGCAGAACGTGCGGGATCTGCGGCAACCTTTCGGTGGAACGAAGGCGAGTGGCACGGGGCGTGAGGGTGGCACCTGGAGTTATGAGGTGTTCCTGGAGCCCAAGAACATTGCGGTGTCGCTGGGGTCGCATCACATTCCGCATTGGGGTGTTTGAGATGTTTTCGTTTGAAGGGGTTGGCGGGATTGGGGAGGGCAGGGCGCTCTGCTCCGCGAATGTCCTCCGGCGGCTGGAGCCGCCTCCCCCTTTATTTCGCTGCGCAGAGCGCCCTGCCCTCCCCAATCTTGCGAGGTGTATGCAAACCGACATTGGCATGCGCGCCTCGGAGTGGGTTGGCCGCTGGGGGTGGCTGCCGCAGCGACATAAGAGGAGGAGACCCGGCGAAGCCGGGTCGGGGGACAGTCGCGGAGGCGGCCACCCCCAGCGGACGGCCCGCGGAGCGAACACCACAGCAACAGGAGACAACGAATGGGAAAACTAGCCTTGGTCGCCAAGATCACCCACGTCCCTTCGATGTACCTCAGCGAACTCGACGGCCCAAGAAAGGGCACCAGACAGGACGCCATCGACGGCCACAAGGAAATCAGCCGCCGCTGCCGTGAACTCTGCGTCGACACCATCGTCGTCTTCGACACGCACTGGCTCGTCAACGCCAGCTACCACCTCAACTGCGCACCCCACTTCGAGGGCACCTACACCAGCAACGAACTGCCGCACTTCATCAGCAACATGCCCTTCGAGATTCCGGGCAACCCCGAACTCGGCAAGCTGCTCGCTAAAGTTTGCAACGAACACGGCGTAGACACCCTCGCCCACGACGCCACCACCCTCGGCCCCGAGTACGGCACCCTCGTGCCCATGCGCTACATGAACCAGGACCGGCATTTCAAGGCCATTTCGGTCTCGGCGCTGTGCCAGTCGCATTACCTCAACGACAGCGCCCGCCTGGGCTGGGCCATGCGCAAGGCCGTCGAAGACCACTACGACGGCACCGTCGCTTTCTTCGCCAGCGGCTCGCTCAGCCACCGTTTCGCGCAGAACGGCCTCGCCCCCGACTTCGCTTTCAAGATCTGGACCCCATTCCTCGAAACGCTGGACCGCCGTGTCGTCGACATGTGGATGAACGGCGAGTGGAAGGCCTTTTGCGAGATGCTGCCCGAATACGCTGCCAAGGGCCACGGCGAAGGCTTCATGCACGACACCGCCATGATGCTCGGCGCCCTCGGCTGGAGCGACTACGACGGCCAGGCCGAGGTCATCACGCCGTACTTCGGTGCCTCCGGCACCGGCCAGATCAACGCCGTCTTCCCCGTCACGCCGCAGACCGGCCGCGCCATTCCTGCTGCACAGGCATCCTCGGCCCAGGGTTACCAGACCGCCTCCCGCCTCTGAGGCGTCCGACCATGCCGCACCTCGTCATCCTCTACACACCCAACCTCGATCGTGCGACGAGCGACGGCGGCGCCGACATGGGCGCGCTCTGCCGCGAACTGTGCGACGCCATGCTCGCCGTGCGCGACGAGGCCGACCGGCAGGTGTTCCCCACCGGCGGCACGCGCGTGCTGGCCTACCCGGCCGCGCACAGCGCGGTCTCCGATGGCGGTGCGGCCGGTATCGCCGCCGGTCTCGGGGGCGACTATGCCTTCGTCTACATGAACCTGCGCATGGCCCAGGGCCGCAGCGCCGTCGTGCACCAGCGCGTGGGCGATGCGCTGCAGGCGGTGGTGAAGGCGCACTTCGCCGCCCAGCTCGCCACGCGTCCCATTGGCATCACCGTGCAGGTGGACGAGGGGCACGAGGTGTTCGATGCCAAGAACAGCTCCCTGCACCCGCTTTTCAACCGGAACTGAACCCATGCTCGACGACGCCCTCATCCAGCAGCTCGCGGCCGAGCTCGCCGCATCCGAGCGCGACCGCGTGGCCGTGGAGCATTTCTCCAAGCGCTTTCCCGCCATGACCATCGACGACGGCTACCGTGTCGGCCGCGCCTGGGTGGCGTTGCAGGTCGCGGCTGGCCGGCGCGTCATCGGCCACAAGATCGGCCTGACCAGCCGCGCCATGCAGATCTCCAGCCAGATCGACGAGCCCGACTACGGCACCCTGCTGGACAGCATGCGGTTCACCGCGCAGGCCGGCGAAGTGCTCGAAATCCCCACGGCGCGGTTCATCGCGCCACGCGTGGAAGTGGAGCTGGCCTTCGTGCTCAAGTCGGCCCTGCAAGGGCCGGACGTGACGGTGGCGGACGTTCTCGCCGCCACCGAATACGTCACGCCCGCGATCGAGATCATCGACGCGCGCATCGAACAGTTCGACCGCCACACCCGCGCGATGCGCAAGGTGTTCGACACCATCAGCGACAACGCGGCCAACGCCGGCATCGTGACCGGTGAAGGCGACCTGCGCTACCGCGCCGACGCCTTCACCACCAACCTGCCATGGTGCGGTGCCATCCTGCGGCAGAACGGCACGGTCGAGGAAACCGGCCTGGCCGCTGGCGTGCAGGGCCATCCGGCCATCGGCATCGCGTGGCTGGCGCACAAGCTCGCGCCCTGGGGCGAATCCTTGCAGCCGGGCCAGATCGTGCTGGCCGGTTCGTTCACGCGGCCGGTGGCCGCAAAAATGGGTGATCTGTTCGAGGCCGACTACGGCCCGCTGGGTTGCCTGCAATTCCGTTTTGTCTGACCTTTCCCGCCATGCAAACACCCACCAACCCCTTCAAACAGGCGCTGGCCGAGCGCCGTGCGCAGATCGGCCTCTGGCTCGGCCTGGCCAACCCCTACAGCGCGGAGATCTGCGCCGGTGCCGGTTTCGACTGGCTGCTGATCGACGGCGAACACGCCCCCAACGGCCTCCAGGATGTGCTGGGCCAGGCGCAGGCGATTGGCGGCTACCCGGGCACACACGCCATCGCGCGCGTGCCGGTGGGTGACGCGGCGCTCATCAAGCAATACCTCGACCTGGGTCTTCAGACGCTGCTGGTGCCGATGGTGGACACGCCCGAACAGGCGGCCCATCTGGTGCGCGCCTGCCGCTACCCGCAGGCCGATGGACAGGGTGGCATCCGCGGCATGGCCGGTGCCCGCGCGTCGCGCTGGGGCCGCTACCCCAACTACGCGAAGGAGGCCAATGCCCAGGTCTGCCTGCTGGTGCAGGCCGAAACGCGGGAAGCCCTGAAGAACCTCGACGCCATCGCGGCCACGCCCGGCGTGGACGGCGTGTTCATCGGCCCGGCCGACCTCTCTGCCTCGCTCGGCCACGTGGGCAACCCCGGCCACCCCGAGGTGCAGGCCGCCATCGACGACGCCATCGCACGCATCCTGCGCGCCGGCAAGGCGCCCGGCATTCTCGTCACCGACGAGGCCCTGGCGCACCACTACCTCGCGCTGGGCGCCGTGTTCGTGGCCGTGGGGCTGGACACGCAGATCCTTGTGCGGCAAACCAGCGCCCTGGCCGCGCGTTTCAAGAGCGACGCCCCCGCCGCTCCCGCGCAGGCCAGGGGCAGCGTGTACTAGGAGACCACCCCATGAACGCCGCCATGCAACCCGCCACCGCCACGCCCGCCGGCATGCACCCGGACGAATGGGCCGCGCGCGTGGAGCTCGCCGCCTGCTACCGTGTCTTTGCCATGCTGGGCTGGACCGAGATGATCTACAACCACATCACGCTGCGCCTGCCCGCCAGCGTGACGGGGGAAGACGAAAGTCGCCCCGCCGCCGGGCCGCCTCAAGGGGGGGCGGCCCCCTTGGGGGGCAGCGAACCACGCGAAGCGGGGAGCGCCGGGGGCGCTGGAAAGCAGTTCCTCATCAACCCGTTCGGCCTGCACTATTCGGAGGTGACGGCGCGCAACCTGGTGAAGATCGACCTGCAGGGCGCCGTGCTCGACGGTTCGCCGCACCCGGTCAACCCGGCGGGGTTCACGGTGCATGCCGCGATCCACGACGGCATCGAGGGCGCGCACTGCGTGATGCACACGCACACCACCGCCGGTGTGGCCGTGGCGTGCCTGAGGGGCGGCCTGCAGCAGACCAACTTCTACACCGCGCAACTGCACGGCATGGTGGCGTACCACGACTTCGAGGGCATCACCATCCACGCCGACGAGGCGCCACGCCTGCTCAAGAGCATCGGCGACCGGCCCGCCGTCATCCTGCGCAACCACGGCCTGCTGGCCTGGGGCGCCACGCTGCCGCAGACCTTCGCCATCCTCTGGACCTTGCAGCGTGCCTGCGAGATCCAGATGGCCACCTTCTCCATGGGCGGTGCGCAGGCGGCATTGCCTGTCCCGGAAGCCATCGCCGAGCGATGCACGCGCGATGCGCTGCAGTTCAACCCCCACCACGGCGCGGGACGCGACGTGTTCGACGCCCTGGTCCGGCAGGTGAACCGCCTGGACCGCAGCTACCTGGAGTGACGCATTGACCTCGGCAATCGACTTTCAGCGCGTCGCCATCGTCGGCGCGGGCGCCATCGGCGGCTGGCTGGGTGTGCACCTGGCGCGCACCGGCTGTACGCTGAGCGCCTTGGCGCGTGGTGACACGCTCGCCGCCCTGCAGCACGAAGGCCTGCAACTGCACCAGGATGGCCAGCTCCTGGCGGCGCCGGTGACGGCCGCCGCCCGGGCGGAAGACCTGGGTGTGCAGGATCTCGTCATCGTGGCCGTCAAGGCGCAATCGCTGCCCACGCTGGCCCGGGGCATCGTGCCGCTGCTCTGTCCGCGCACGGTCGTGCTCACGGCCATGAACGGCGTGCCCTGGTGGTTCTTCCAGGGGTTTGGTGGCGCGCGCGCTGGCACACCGTTGAAGACGGTAGACCCGGATGGCGAGATCGAACGCTGTGTGCAGGCGCATCACGTCATCGGCGGCGTGGTGCACGCCAGCTGTTCGGTGGATGCACCCGGCGTGGTTCGCCACCACTTCGGCAACGGCCTCATCGTCGGAGAGCCTTCGGGTGAGGCCAGCGAACGCGTGACGGCGCTGGTCTCGTTGCTGCAGCGCGCCGGGCTCCATGCCACGCTGTCGCCGCAGATCCAGAAAGACGTCTGGTACAAGCTCTGGGGCAACATGACGGTGAACCCCGTGAGCGCGCTCACCGGCGCCACCACCGACCGCATCCTGGGCGACGAGCTGGTGCGCGACTTCATCAGCCGCGTGATGTTGGAGGCCAAGGAAATCGGTGCTCGCATCGGCATACCGATCGACCAGCAGCCCGAGGACCGCCACGCGGTCACGCGCAAGCTCGGGGCGTTCCGGACCTCGATGTTGCAGGACGTGCAGGCGAACAAGCCGGTGGAGCTCGACGCCCTGGTGACCGTGGTGCGCGAACTCGGCCAGCTCACCGGCGTGCCCACGCCGTTCACCGACGCGCTGCTGGGTCTTTCGCGCCTGCAGGCGCAGACGCTGGGTCTGTACCCGTCAGCCCAATAGCGCAGGGAACAGCTTCACCAGGCCATTGGCCATCACCTCGACCGACAGCGCGGCGAGGATCAGCCCCATCAGCCGGGTCATCACATTGATGCCGGTCTGCCCCAGCACGCGCGCGATGGGTTCGGCCAGGGTGAAGCAGACCGCGGTGGCCACGGCGATCACCACGCCGTAACCCACGAGGGCGGCGTGCTGGAAGAAGGTCTTGGCCTGGTCGGCGTAGATCACCACGGTGGACATGGAGGCTGGCCCGGTGAGTAGCGGGATGGTCAGTGGCACCACGGCGATGGACGTGCGGGCCGAGCTGTCGCTCAGGTCCTGATCGTTGGCCTTGGCTTCTGCCGGCCGCGCGTTCAGCATGGACAGCGCCGAGGTCAGCAGCAGCATGCCGCCGCCCACCTGGAAGCTGGCCAGGGAGATGCTGAAGAATTCCAGGATCTGCAGGCCGATGAGGGCGCAGGTGGCGATGACCGCGAACGCGCTGAATGCCGAGATCATCACCGTTCGCCGCCGCTGCTGGCGCGAGAAGCCCTGCGTGTAATGGATGAAGAAGGGCACGATCGCCAAGGGGTTGACGATCGCCAGCAGGGTGATGAGAGGCTTGAAATCCATGCCCGGAATTGTCGGGTATGGCAGGCGCATGTGGGCGCTTATGGAACTCCAGGCTCCCGCCGACGGAACATGCCGTAGCCTTCCATGAACAGAACCTTGTCGCCATGCTGGTTGAACATTTCCCAGGTGGTGCGGACCAGGCCCACGTCCAGGCGTTTGCTCATCGGCCGCTTTTCCAGGATGGTGTGCTGCAGGCGCAGGGTGTCGCCCGGGAACACCGGCTTGAGCCACTTCACGCTGTCCAGCCCGGGCGAGCCGAGGCTGGAGCTTTCGTTGAGGAAGTTGGTCACCATCAGCCGCATCGCCATGGCACACGTGTGCCAGCCGCTGGCGCTGAGCGCGCCGAACACCGACGCCCTGGCCGCCTCGGCGTCCAGGTGGAAGGGCTGCGGGTCGAACTGGCGGGCGAAGGCCACCGTTTCCTCTTCCGTGGGGGTGATGGTGCCCAGATCGCGGGTTTCTCCCACCTGCAGGTCTTCCCACCAGTATTTGATGTGCGGGTTGTTCGTCATCCTTCAACGTCCTCCAGAGATGTCCATCAATGTCATCGTGGTGTAGCTGGCGGCGTCCGACAGCAGCCAGACGATGGCCTGTGCCACCTCGTCAGCCTGGCCGCCGCGCTGCATCGGCACCTGGTGACTGAGGTCGCGCACGCGGTTGGGCAGGCCACCGGAGGCGTGGATGTCGGTCTCGATCAGGCCTGGGCGTACCGCGTTGACGCGGATGCCTTCACCGGCCACCTCGCGCGCCAGGCCGATGGTGAATGCGTCGACAGCGCCCTTGGCCGCCGCGTAGTCCACATACTGCCCTGCAGCGCCCAGCCGGGACGCCGCACTCGAGACGTTCACGATGGAACCTCCTTCGCCGCCGTGTTTCGTGCTCATGCGCCGCACCGCCTCGCGCGCGCAGATCATGGAGCCGATCACGTTGATGTCGAACATGCGGCGCCAGCGCGCCACACTCATCTCGTCCACGCGGGCGGTCACGTCGACCACGCCAGCGTTGTTGACCAGGCCCTGCAACCGACCCAGCTTCGCGTCGATCTTCGCGAACATCGCCAGCACCTGATCTTCGTGCGCCACGTCGGCCTGCACGCTCATGGCGGTGCCGCCGTCGGCGCGGATAGCCCGTACCACCTCGTCGGCCGCCAGTGAGTTCGCGGTGTAGTTCACCGCCACGGCCCAGCCCTGCCGGGCCGCCAGCCGCGCGGTGGCTGCGCCGATGCCGCGCCCGCCGCCGGTGACCAGCAGTGCCCGGCCTGTCATCTCGCCCATAACCCGTCTCCTGCAGAATGCGGTGGCATCGCGTACAACATGGGCTCGCCACCCCGCTTGTCATTACAACAGCGACAGGAGACTGCCATGGGTCGCACAGTCGACTATTACCTCGTCCCGCAAAGCCCCTGGACCTACCTCGGGCATGAACGATTCGCCGCGCTGCTGCGCGAAACCGGTACCGCCGTGCGTGTGCTGCCCATGGACCTCGGACGCATCTTTCCGATCTCCGGTGGCCTGCCCCTGCAGAAGCGGGCGCCGCAACGCCAGGCCTATCGCCTGCTCGAGCTGCGCCGCTTCAGCGAGGCTCTCGGGGTGCCCATTCATCCGGAGCCGCGCTTCTTTCCGGTCGCGGGCGATCCCGCTGCGTTGCTGATCACGGCAGTCGCCCAGTCCGATGGCGATGAGGCCGCCATGCGCCTCACCGGCGCGGTTCTGTCTGCCGTGTGGGCGCAGCAGCGCGACATTGCCTCGCCCGACGTGCTGGCCGAGCTGCTGGCCGAGAATGGCCTGGCCAGCGAGCGGCTGGCACAGTCGCTGACGCCGGCGGTGCGTGCGCGCTACGACGCACAGACGCAGGCCGCCATCGACCTCAACGTGTTCGGTGCACCGAGCTACGTGATCGACGGCGAGCTGTTCTGGGGCCAGGACCGGCTCGACTTCCTGGCGCGCCGCCTGCGCGCCTGATTCCTTTCACCCCCAACAGGAGAACACCCATGGGTCAGACCACCGAACTCACATCCGCCGACGGCTTCAAATTCCCGGTCTACGTGGCCGAGCCCAAGGGCAAGGCCAAAGGCGCGGTTGTGGTGCTGCAGGAAATCTTCGGCGTGAATTCGCACATCCGCGCCGTGGCCGACGGCTATGCCGCCGAAGGCTATTTCGTGGTGGCGCCGCACACCTTCCACCGCGTCAAGGCCGGCGTGGAGCTGGGCTACAAGGAAGACGACATGAAGGCCGGCTTCGCGCTCAAGACCGCTGTGGAAGACCTGCCCGCTCCGGGCTTGATGCCCGATATCCAGGCTGCGATCAACCACGCGGCACAGTCGGGCAAGGTCGGCATCGTGGGCTACTGCTGGGGCGGACTGCTCACCTGGCGGTCGGCCTGCGGGCTCAAGGGCCTGTCGGCCGCCGTGCCGTATTACGGTGGCGGCATGACCGTGGGGACGGACGCCGGGCTCCAGCCGACCGTGCCGGTGATGGTGCACTTCGGTGACCAGGACCACTGGATCCCGCTGGACACGGTGGAAGCGTTCAAGAAGGCGCACCCCGAGGTGACCGTGCACGTTTACAACGCGAACCATGGTTTCAACTGCGATCAGCGTGGTTCGTACAACGAAGCGGCCGCCAAGCTCGCGCGTGAGCGCACGCTGGCGTTCTTTGCCCAGCACCTGAGCTGATGGCCCATCGCCGCTGCCCTTCGCGCGACCTCCTTCGAGGGGGCAGCGCCTGTGGGCCGGCGAAGCCGGCTCCGTGGCATCTCGGGTTCGCTCTCCTGCTCGCTGGAGCAGTTTCCTGCTCGGCTGCATCCGCGGCCGACTACACCGGCCCGCTGTTCGACGCCCACCTGCACTACAACAACGAAGCCTGCACGCACGACACGCCGGCACCGGGCTGTCCGCACCCCATGGCCGACGTGCTCGACCGCATGCAGCGCAACGGTGTGCGCGCCATCGTGGCCAATTCGCGGCCGAACGATGGCACCCGGGCCCTGGCCACCGCGCGCGAACAGACCCGCAAGGCCGGTGTGACGGTGGTGCCCTTCGTGCGCCTCTACCGCGACCGCGCCGACTACAACAACTGGTTCCGCGACCCGACCATCGTCGAGATGGTGAACGCGGAACTGCAGCGCGGCACACCCGCCGGCCCCTATCGGGGCCTGGGTGAGTTCCACCTGTACGACAGCGCCAATGCCAACGGGCCTGTGGCGAAGCAGCTCATGGCGCTGGCCGAGGAGAAAGACCTCGCCATCCTTGCGCACGTGGACGACGTTGCGATCGACCTGTTGATGGCGAACACACCCTCGAAGGGGCGCAAGTCGCTCCTGATCTGGGCGCACACGGGCATCGGCGGTTCGTCGGTCGCCCGGGTGGACGAGCTGTTCGCGCGCTACCCTCGCCTGATCGGCGAGCTGTCCTACCGCCCCGGGCTCACCTGTGGCGACGGCCAGCTCTGCCCCGACTGGCGCGCGCTGCTGCTGAAGTACCCCGACCGTTTCATGATCGGCTCGGACACCTGGATCAACCAGCGCTGGCAGTACTACGACGAACTCATGAAGGGCTACCGCGCCTGGCTCGGCGGTTTGCCCGCCGACGTGGCCCGACGCATCGCCTGGGACAATGGCGCGAAACTCTTCGGCGTGCCCACACCGACACCCTGAACCGCATGATCCAACTGCACTTTGCCCCCAGCACCGCCGCCATGGTGCCCCACATCCTGCTCGAGGAAATCGGTGTGCCGTACGAACGCGTGCTGGTGGACAAGCACAACGGCGGGCACAGGACGCCGGCCTACCTCGCGCTCAACCCGAACGGCCTCATCCCGGTGCTGGTCGATGGCGACCTCGTGCTCTACGAGACCGCCGCCATCTGCCTGCACCTGAGCGACTCGAACCCGGCCGCCAAGCTCATGCCGCCGATGGACACGCGCGATCGCGCCCACGCCTACAAGTGGCTCATGTGGCTGACCAACACCTTGCAGGCCACGCTCATCGTGTACTTCTATCCCGAACGCTGGGCCGACACCGGCCACACGGAGGTGGCCGAAGAGGTTCAGCGCAACGCCCAGGCGCGCGTGGGGCCGCTGCTCAACCAGCTCGATGCCGAGCTCGCGCGCCATGGCGGACCCTGGTTCATGGGCGAGCACTTCACCCTGCTCGACGCCTATGTGTTCACGTTGTGCCGCTGGACGCGCAACTTTCCCAGCGCACCGGCGCGGGACCGTCCGCACCTGGGGCCCTACCTGCGGCGCATGCTGGCGCGCCCATCGGTGCAGCGCGTGCTGGCCAACGAAGGGCTGACCGCGCCCTACGTGTGAGGACTCAGCGGCTCGAGCGCAGATAGCGCTTGCGCCAGAACAGCAAGCCCAGCAGGACGGCCGTCAGCGCCATCGAGCCGATGGCCCACCAGAACCCGGTCTTCTGGTGCAGCAGCGGGATGAACTGGAAGTTCATGCCGAAGATGCTGGCGATCAGGTTCAGCGGCAGGAAGATGGCCGTCAGCGCCGTGAGCGTGCGTCTGATGTCGTTCGTGCGCTGGCTCTGCGCCGAAAAGTGCATCTGCACCGCGGTTTCGGCGTTCTGCTCGAGCCGCCGTACGTGGTGCACGACCCGCTCGATGTGTTCCAGCACGTCGCGCGAGCGCACCTTGAGCAGTTCCAGCCCGCGCTGCCCCCCGATGGCATCGGTGGGCTCCCAGGTCGCGAGGTTCTCGTTCCAGTCCTGGATCGATGAGCGCTGGTCTTCGCAGATCTCGTCGAGCTGATGCAAGGAGATGCGAGCGTCCAGCAGAGAGCCCCAGTTGCTGAAGCGCGCCTTCGGTTGCAGCAGCTCGGTCTGCCAGTGGTCGAGCTGGCGCGTGAGTTCGCGGCGCAGCGCCAGGTAGCCGTCGACCATCTGGTTCACGATGCGCAGCATGAGGTCGGCCGGGCTCGGTGGCAGGTGCACGCCGGCCGCGCGCGAGGCCGCGGTGGCGGCGGATGTCAGGCGTGTCGCGTACTGCTCCAGCGCCTGGCAGCCGGCCGGGTGCACGGTGAGCAGCACGCGGTCAAACACCGCAAAACCGACCGGGCTGGTGTCGATGCGCCGCAGCACGGGCGGTCCGCCGCGCGGCACGGTGCGGGTGAGCACCTCCCCCGGATGGGACAGATCGGTCTCGCTGTGCCCGGCGGCCAGCCGGCGGAACACGAGGATGTCGTACTGCGAGGTGTAGTCGTAGTGCGAGGGGAGCTGGTTGTTCAGCAGGTCGGCAATGTGCAGGTCCACCAGCGTCATGCCGCAGAGCACTTGCAGCGTGGACTGCACGGCCCCCTGTTCGAGCTCGAATTCGCGCCGTCCGCAGGCAATCCACACGTATCCCTTTGCCGGCAGCACCATCGGCAGGGTGCTGGACTCGCTCACCGAGCCGGGCAGGACGTGGAAGATGCGCATGGAGGGTCAGCCGCGCAGCAGGCGGGCCGCGTCGCGGGCGAAGTAGGTCAGCACGCCGTCGGCACCCGCGCGCTTGAATGCCAGCAGGCTTTCCAGCATGACGGCGTCGTGGTCGAGCCAGCCGTTCAGGGCAGCCGCCTTGAGCATCGCGTATTCGCCGCTCACCTGGTAAGCGAAGGTCGGTACGCCGAACTCGTCCTTGACCCGGCGCACGATGTCCAGATAGGGCATGCCGGGTTTGACCATCACCATGTCGGCGCCTTCGGCCAGGTCCAGTGCCACCTCCCGCAGGGCTTCGTTGGAATTGCCCGGGTCCATCTGGTAGACCTTCTTGTCCGCCTTGCCCAGGTTGGCTGCCGAGCCCACGGCATCGCGGAAGGGGCCGTAGAAGGCGCTGGCGTACTTGGCGCTGTAGGCCATGATGCGCGTGTGCACCAGGCCCTCGGCCTCGAGTGCGGCGCGGATGGCGCCAATGCGGCCGTCCATCATGTCGCTGGGCGCAACCATGTCCACGCCAGCGCGTGCCTGGGTCAAGGCCTGCTGCACGAGGATGTCCACCGTGGGGTCGTTCAGGATGTAGTTGTGCTCGTCGAGCACACCGTCCTGGCCGTGGCTGGTGAACGGGTCGAGCGCGACGTCGGTCATCACGCCCAGTTGCGGGAAGCGCTTTTTCAGTTCGCTCACCACGCGCGGCACCAGTCCATCCGGATTGGTGGCCTCGCGCCCGTCCGGCGTCTTCAGCGACTGGTCGATCACCGGGAACAGCGCCAGCGCGGGAATGCCGAGCGAGACGCAATCCTCGGCCACGGGCAGCAGCAGGTCCAGGCTCAGGCGCTCCACGCCGGGCATCGACGCCACGCCTTCGCATCGGTTTTCCCCGTCCAGCACGAACACCGGATAGATCAGGTCCGATGCATGGAGCCGGTGTTCGCGCACCAGCTCACGGGAAAAGGCATCCCGGCGCAGGCGGCGGGGGCGACTGAGAGGGTAAGGGGCGGGGGCATGCATGAGCGTATTGTGGCAAAGGCATTTCTGGTTCGGCGGCAGCGGTCTTCGTGCCATGGGGCGCGGTGAAAGGAGTGGGAACGTTGACAGGTGGAGGGGGTGAAAATCTTCGGCTGGTGTGGCGAACTCCACGGTAAGAAGAAAATACTGCATCGCTCCCGGCAGACAGCCGACAACGCACACGCTATGCTTGGTTCAACATCTTGTTACGAGTTTGTGACATCCCCGCGAACCCTCATCAGGCCGCTCCTATGCTGACCACCAGAACGCCCCCTTCGAACAGCCCTGTGAACAGCAAGCCCGGCGCGCGCGAGCCGGAGGCGTGGTCATTGGACGAGCACTGGCCAGCCTTGTTGTCCAGCGTTGCCGATCAGGTGACAGAGGGGGTGAGTGCGCTGCAGAACACCATCGATCTGTTGCTCAGCAAGGGTTCGATCAGCAAGCAGGAGCACCGCGCGCTCAGCATCCCGGCCGAGCGCATCAAACAATCGGGCGTCAGCGCGCAGCAGATTCACCGCTTTTACGGTGGCCGCATCCGCCAGTCGCATGAAAAGATCGGGATGGCCGACCTGGTGGAAGGTGTGCTGCAGGAGCGCAAGAAAGAGTTCGCTGTCCTGGGCATCGAGATGCGGCGCAAGCTCAAGCCGGTCGAGGTGCTGATCGACCCGACGGTCGCACACACATTTGTCAACGCCGTGCTTGATTGGGCCATGGCCTTTGGCAGCCGCATGGATGTGCGCATGGACATCAACGCCTGGCCACAACATGCACGCCTTCAGGTGCGCGCATCCAACGATGGTGTGCCACCCTCGAGCAACGCCACCACGGACAGCCTGAGCTGGATGCTGGTGCGCCAGATCGCACTGGCGGCCGGTGGCATTGAGATCGAACGCCTGGTCACCGACGAAGGCGTGAGCTTCACCGCCCTGTTCAATCGCACGGTGCAGGCCGTGGATGGCATTTCTGCGGTGGACCTGTCGGACGACCATTCCTCGATGTTCAAGTCGCTCTCAGGCGTCTACGTGCTGACGATTTCTCCCACATTGCAGATACGGGCCGACGTGCGTGATGCGCTGCGCGAGATTGGAATCAGTTCCGACAGCGTGGTCGATTTCCGTCAGGCGCGCGAGGCGATTGTCTCGCGCATGCCCAACCTCATCGTGGTCGACTCCGCCATCAAGGACAGCGGGTTCGACCAGTTCCGGCGCGAACTGCTGCGAGAGGTGTTCGAATTTCCTTTTGTGGAGATTTCACCCGACGACAGTTCGTTCGACATGTCCGGCTTTGGTGAGTTCTCGATGGCCAAGGTGGGCCGGGGCAACATCCGCGAGGCGCTGGGCACGGCCGTCATGTTTGAACTCGCCAAGATGATGTAAGGCTTTTGAAATACAACAAAAATCGCGGAAAGCCACTGTCAGAACTGACAGGGCATAAGAATTTTTGGTGTAACATTTGTCTTGAGCTTGTTGAGAGACGGCTCCCCGCTTTTCCTCCCTGAGCGGGTGCCTTAGTGTGTGACAGCAAAAAGGCTTCCTGACCCGGCCCGAAACGGCCGGGTTTTTTTTGCCCGTTCGCCTGGCATGGTCCCGGCAAGCCCCTGGGGCATCGCCTCAGGGCTACACTGACCGAATGCTCTGGGTCAAAGCCTTCCACATCGTTTTCGTGGCCAGCTGGTTCGCAGGCCTTTTCTACCTGCCCAGGATCTTTGTCAACTTGGCCATGGTGCCTCCGGAGAGTGTGGCCGAGCGTGAGCGCTTGCTTCTCATGGCGCGCAAGTTGATGCGTTTTACCACTCTTCTGGCGGTGCCGGCGCTCGGCCTGGGGCTCTGGCTCTGGCTGGGCTATGGCATCGGCCGGGGTGCTGGTCATGCCTGGATGCACGCCAAGCTGGCCGGGGTGCTGTTGATCCTGGGCTACCACCACGCCTGCGGCCTGTTGCTGCGGCGTTTTCTGGCAGGCACCCAGCGGCGCAGCCATGTCTGGTACCGCTGGTTCAACGAGGTGCCCGTGTTGCTGCTGGTGGCTGTGGTGGTGCTGGTGGTGGTCAAGCCCTTCTGACGCCTTGAATACCCGTTCCTCCGCCTGGCCGCTGGCCCTGCTTTTCGCCGGTGTGGTGGTGTACGCGAGCCTGTATCCGTTCACCGGGTGGCGCGTGCAGGGCGTATCGCCTCTGGCCTTCCTGACGGCGCCGATTCCGCAGTATTGGACGGGCTTCGATGTGGTTTCCAATCTGGTGGGCTACGCCCCGCTGGGTTTTCTGCTTAGCTTGGCCATGCTGCGCTCCGGCTGGGGCCGGTGGTCCTGGTGGCTGGCCTTCATCCTGCCGACGCTGCTGTCCCTGGGAGTGGAAACGCTGCAGAACTACCTGCCGATGCGGGTGCCCTCGAACGTCGATTTCGCGCTCAACAGCACGGGGGCGGCGTTGGGCGGGGCCTGCGCATGGGCCTTGGAGCGGGTGGGTGCGTTGCGCCGCTGGAGCCAGTTTCGTGCCGACTGGTTCGAGCCATCTGCGCACGGCAGTCTGGTGTTGCTGGCCCTGTGGCCGTTCGCGCTTCTGTATCCCTTGTCCGTACCATTCGGGCTGGGCCATGTCTGGGACCGACTCGAATCGGGCCTGGTGGTGCTGATGGACGACACGCCATTTCTGACCTGGGTGCCCGTTCGGCTGGAGGTGCCCGATCCACTGAGCCCGATGGCCGAGGCGTTCTGTATTGCGCTGTGCCTGCTCTCGCCCCTGCTGATGGGCTTTTCCGAAATGCGCTCGATGCTGCGCCGCGCGCTGTTCCATTTCATGTTCTTTCTGTGCGCCGCCGGTGCGGCGGGCCTGTCGGCCGCGCTCACATATGGGCCATCACACGCCTGGGCATGGCTCAACCCGCAGACCATCCTGGGCCTGGGGGTTGCCGTGCTTGTGGGGTTGTCCATGGTGGGCCTGTCACGCCGGCTGTGCACCGTGCTCATGCTGCTCAGCCTGGCGGTTTCGCTGACGCTGCTGAACCTCGCGCCCGACAGCCCCTATTTCGCGCAATCGCTGGAAGTCTGGGAGCAAGGCCGGTTCATCCGTTTTCATGGGCTGTCGCAGTGGCTGGGCTGGCTGTGGCCATTTGCCGCCCTGATCTTCGGCCTGCGTGTGATGGCGCGCGTTTCGGTGCCGCTGGAACCGGCCACTAAAATTCCCCCATGAGCGAAAACACGTCCTACTACGAGCGGCACATCTTCTTCTGCCTCAACCAGCGGGACAACGGTGAGGCTTCGTGCGCGCAGCACCGCGCGCAGGCGGCCTTCGACCGTTGCAAATCGCAGGCCAAGGCGATGGGGCTTTCGGGCGTGGGCAAGGTGAGGGTCAACAAGGCGGGTTGCCTGGACCGCTGCGCCGGCGGACCCATCGCCGTGGTGTATCCGGAGGCGGTGTGGTACAGCTATGTGGACGAGCATGACATCGATGAGATCGTGCAGTCCCATCTGCGCGATGGCGTGGTGGTCGAGCGCCTTGTGACGCCGCCTGATGTGGGGCGTTGAAACGAGATGAACGCTCAGACTGAAGTCCTGGCAATGGCCGGTCCGGCCGGCCGGCTGGAGTTGGCCATTGATCGGCCGACAGGTGAATCTCTGGGGACGGCCGTGATCGCGCACCCCCACCCCTTGCACGGTGGGACGCTGACCAACAAGGTCGTACAGACACTGGCACGCGCCAGTGTGCTCGCCGGCCTGACCGCCGTGCGCTTCAATTTCCGCGGTGTGGGCCAGAGCGAGGGTGCGTACGACGAAGGCCGTGGTGAGTTGGACGATCTTCTGGCGGTGATTCAGGCCCGCGCGCCCGAAGGCCCGCTGTGCCTGGCCGGCTTCTCGTTCGGTGCCTTCGTCACCAGCCAGGCGGTCGCGCGCCTGCACGACACCCGGGATATCCGGCACATCGTGCTGATTGGCACAGCCACCAGCCGTTTTGAGGCAGCCCCCGTGGCAGGGGAACTCCACCCCCGTACCCTGGTCGTTCATGGCGAGCTCGACGACACCGTTCCCTTGTCGTCCGTCATGGACTGGGCGAGGCCGCAGTCGCTACCCGTGATGGTGGTGCCTGGCGGCGGTCATTTCTTCCATGGCCAGCTCCCGCTGTTGCGGGAGCTGGTGCTGCGTCACCTGCGTGCCTGAGCGCGGGTTCTCTGTATCTCCCTTGAAGGATCGGATCTTGTTGCGTCGTCTTTTTTCCTGTTTTGCTGTCCTGGGCCTGTCTTTCGCGGCAATGGTGCCCGCGCTGGCCCAGATGCCGGCTCCCCCTGAGGTGGCCGCGCGTGCCTACCTTTTGCTGGACGTCACTTCTGGCCAGGTGTTGGCCGCGAAGGATCCGGATCAGCCGGTCGAGCCCGCCTCGCTGACCAAGCTGATGACGGCGTACCTGGTGTTTGATGCACTGAAGGCGGGCAAGATCCATCTCACGCAGACCTTTGGCGTGAGCGAGCGCGCCTGGAAGATGCCGGGTTCGCGCATGTTCATCGATCCGAAGATGCAGGTGCCGGTCGAAGACCTGATCAAGGGCATGATCGTCCAGTCCGGCAACGACGCCACGGTGGCGCTGGCCGAAGGGGTTGCCGGGTCGGTCGAGCGTTTCGTGCAGCTCATGAATGAACAGGCCAAGGCCCTGGGCATGAGCGCCACCAGCTATCGCAACGTGGAAGGCCTGACGGAAGCGGGCCACACCACCACCGCGCGCGATCTCGCCACCCTGGCGACCCGGCTGATGGCCGACTTTCCACAGTACGTGCCGTACTACGCCATCCAGCGTTACCGCTACCCCGGCACGCCCGCCGCCAACGACACCAACCGCAACCTGCTGCTGTTTCGCGACCCCAGTGTGGACGGCTTGAAGACCGGGCACACCAGCGCCGCCGGCTACTGCCTGGTGGCTACTGCGCGCCGGCAGGTGCCGGGTCTGGGCGAAGGGGCGCAGGGGCAGCGCCGCCTGCTCAGCATCCTGCTTGGTGCTTCCAGTGAGAACGCCCGTGCCGCGGAGAGCCAGAAGCTGCTCAACTGGGGCTACACCGCCTTTGACGCGGTGCGCCTGATTCCGGCCGGCCAGCCGGTCGCCACGCCGCGCATCTGGAAGGGCAAGGCCGATCAGGTCCGTCTGGGCCGTGCCGAGGGGGTCGTGGTTTCCGTGCCTGCAGGCGAGGGCGCCAGGCTCAAGTCCGAGGTCGTCCGGCCGGATCCACTGGTCGCACCGCTGGTGAAGGGGCAGTCCGTGGGCTCGTTGCGCGTGACCTCGTCCAGTGGTGCCGTGGTGGCCGAAATCCCCCTGACGGTGCTCGAAACGGTGGAAGAAAGCGGCATCTTCGGCCGTGCCTGGGACGCCATCCGCCTCTGGATTCAGTGACACGGCGGGGGCCTGGCGCATGGATCGGGCCCGCGCGTTTGTCAGAAAACACCCCGCGTGCTACAGTAGAGGGCTTTTCGGAATCTTCCGAGGAGTTTTCGTTTTCGCTTTTTTCAAACGTTTAGGGACGTTTTAATGCCAACCATCAATCAACTCGTGCGCCATGGCCGGGAGGTCGAAAAGACCAAATCCAAGAGCCCGGCCATGGAAAACTCTCCGCAGCGCCGCGGTGTGTGCACCCGTGTGTACACCACGACCCCCAAGAAGCCCAACTC
>QFCS01006280.1_pt1 | contig 36252 bp, 32 predicted proteins | sample 3576561 | NCBI WGS metagenome assembly QFCS01 | reverse complement strand
GCGCCCGGCGAAATCGCCCTCCAGCACCAGCACCCCGCCCGCCGCCTGCGTATAGTCGCCCGCCACCGTCAGCGTGCCGATCGAATTGCCCGGCGCCACCGTCGCGGCGTTGACCACGCTCCCACCGACCGTCCCCGTGCCACCCAGCGTGCCGTCGCCGGTGACCCGGACGGTGCCGGCGATCGAGCCGTTCACCACCAGCGTGCCGGCGCTCACCACCGTCCCGCCGGAATAGGTGCTGTCGCCGCTCAGCGTCAGGCTGCCCACGCCTCTCTTCTCCAGCCCGGCGCTGCCGACGATGCCGCCGGCATAAGTCGTATCGACCGCCTGGTCGACGACCAGATCGACCTCATTCAGCTTGACCGTGCCGCCGCTGCCCGACAGCGACGACATGGCGAGGACGAAACCCGGATGACGCGGGTCGAGGCCGTGGGCGCCGAGATCGAGCGTGCCGCCATTGACGATGTACTGCCCGCGCTGGACGAAACCGCCGGCCCCGGGGATAGGGCTGCTGCCCCACAGCAGCGTGCCTTCCTCGACCTGCGTCGGCCCCTGGTACCTGTTGAAGCCGACCAAGGTCAGCGTGCCGTTGCCCTGCTTGATCAGCCCGCCTTCGCCGGACATGCTCGACAAGATGCTGGTATCGAAACCGTTGGTATCGATGAATGCGCCGCCGGCAAGGATGTTCACATGCAGAGGCGCTGCCGGCGTCAGCGACCCCAGCAACTCGCCCTTGTCCGTGGCGCGCAGAATGCCGCCGTCGAAGTTGACCTGGCCCGCGGTCATCTCGGTGTAAATGCGCCCGGTCCTCACCACGCCGCGCGCACCATCCGTGCCGTTGAGGTTGAGCGTGCCGCTGCCGCCGAAGTATCCCATCACGATACTGTCGGCCTGCAGCAGGCCGGCGTCGTCGACCGTCAGCGTGCCACCGGCGCCGTAGCCGACATTGATCGTCCGGCCTTCGAACCGCGAACCCGCGCCCGTCACCGTCAGGACGCCGCTGCCACCGCTCGCCGTGCCGCTGCCGCCGACCGTGACACCGTCGGCGAGGATGCGCCCGCCATCCTCGACCGTCAGCGTGCCTTGGCCGCCATGGCCGACGGCGAGTGTGACCCCGGTGCTGAGCAGCCACTGCGACCCTTCCCCGGTCACCGTCACCGCACCGGCGCCGGCCGAGCCGATGAGGGCGTTGCCCTGTGTGGCCACCAACGCGCCGTCGGCGACGGTCAGGCTGCCCTGGCCCTTGGAACCGACGGTCATGCCAGCCCCCTGTTGCCATTGCGACCCTTCCCCGGTCACCGTCACGGCGCCGGTCGAGCCGCTGCCGGACCCGACAATTGCCTGGCCGCCGGTCACGACTAAGCCGCCGGTCTGGATGTTCAAGGTGCCGTGCCCAGAAGAGCCGACGATAAGGTTGAGGCCCTGGCCCCAGGCCGACACGGGCGAGGTCGGCGACGTGGCGGGGCCGGTGCCCACGACCGTCACGATGCCGGTCGACCCAGCAGAGTAGCCTATGGTTGCGCCGCGGCTTTGCACGATTCCATTGTCTTCGATGTTCAGGGTGCCGCTGCCGCCATATCCGACATAGAGGTCGCCGACGCCTTGCATGTCCCATCTGGAATCATTGCCGGTCACCGTCACGGTGCTGGACGTCCCGGCGTTGTGGGCGATGACGCCGTCGCCGCCGCTGATTATGAGGCCTCCATCCTCGACCACGACGGTAGCGTTTCCGGCGTAACCAACTTCAAGGGCAGCGGTTCTCCAGCTCGAATTTGCGCCCGTCACCGTCACGCTGCCCTGCGAGCCGGCCTCGGCGGCGACGACGTTGTAGTTCCACATCGACTCCAGCAGTCCGCCATCGGCGATGGTCATGGTGCCGGTGCCATAGTTGCCGACCATGAGGAACATGACTTCCCACCGCGAGCCGACGCCCGTTATCGTCACGTCGCCCTGGGAGCCCTTGTCATCACCGACATGGCCGTATTGATTGGTGTAGACCCATCCGCCGTCCTCAACGGTCATGCTGCCCTGGCCGGTGTCGCCGACATACAGATCGCCGGTGTTCAAATCCGGCGGCGGATTCATCTCCTGGTCCGACGTGTAGGTGACGTCGCCGGTCAGCGTCACCGGTCCGGCGAGGGCGGGCTGCAGCACAGCCATCGCCGCGACGCTTGAAGCGAGAGCCAGCCGCCGTGTACGCCGCGATGGTACAGCCGCTGCGGATCTCGCCAGGCTCGAGATCGGCAGCCGTCCGCGCCGGTCTTTCCCGGTCCGAGCCCGATGTCCCATTCGATGCCCCCTTGAGACTCCCACCGGAGCCGCCGGTTTCGCTTGGCCCGCCCGAATCTGCGGGCCCGAAGCTTCGGCAGATACCACGCGGAATGCAATCGGGAATTGTCTACGGTCACGCAACGACCGGCGGGGATGGTTAGCAAAGGCGATATCGGTGATCCGCTCGCGGAGATGCGGAGGGATGCGCCTCACCCCGCCGGCGGCGGCTCCATGCCGATCTTCGACAGCATGATCACCGCCTGAGTGCGGTTGTCGACGCCGAGTTTCTGCAGCACCGCCGAGACATGCGCCTTGATGGTCGCCTCCGAGACGCCGAGCTCGTAGGCGATCTGCTTGTTGAGCAGGCCGCTGGCCAGCATGCCGAGCACCCGCGTCTGTTGCGGCGTCAGCGATTGCAGCCGCTTGATCAGTTCGAGGATCTCCGGATCCTGCTCGGTGCCGAGGTCGACGCCGACGGGGGCGGCGATGTCGCCGGCCAGCACGGTCGTGACCGCGGCGCGGATGTCCTCCATGCTCGCCGACTTGGAAATGAATCCGGAGGCGCCGAGTTCCAGCGAGCGGCGGATCGTCTCGGCGTCGTCATGCGCCGACACCACCACCACCGGCACCGAGGCGTGGATGCCGCGCAGCGAGATCAGCCCGGACAATCCGGAGGCGCCGGGCATCGACAAGTCGAGCAGCAGCAGGTCGAGGTCGTCATTGCCGGTCACCAGCCTCTTGGTCGTCTCGAAGTCGCCGGCCTCGAGGATTTCGGCGACGTGGTCCAGCCCCGCCAGCGCCTGTTTCAGCGCACCGCGAAAAAGCGGATGGTCGTCCGCGATCACGAACCTGTAGCCTGACGGCAATGTGTCCTCCCCGGCCCCGCTTCGGCTTTTGTCTCGCGCGGTGTGTTCGCGATTATGCGGCTAAGGCCGGGCTTTTCAAGCCGCAAACGTGACCGGCGCGGCGCAATCGCCAGGCGCCGAGCCCTTGGCTCCCCGCCCGCGGCCAGTAGCGGCTTTCCCGCTTTTCTGGTAATGACATCAGCGTGCGCGAGGCAAGCCGTCGCGTTTGATTGCCGTCTTGTGGGGCATGTTCCATGGCGGGAAGAATTACCCCTTCGATCATACGGCTGAACGCGCCGCCCGGAACCGCGATCCAGTATGATTTCGCCGTCGATATCGGCACGACGGGCAGGACGCTGGTCGCATCGATCGCCGGCTCCAGCGCCATCACCCTCGAGGGCATCACGGTCCAGAAGATGGTCGAGGTCGAGCCGGACATTGGCGACCCGCCCGTCCCCTGGCGTGAACATGACGACGACCTCGTCGAAGTCCACTACGAGATCGTCGCGCAGGCCGGCGCGGGCGAACCGTTTGCGGTGATCCCCGGCCAGATCGTCTGGGGAACCGTGCGCGGACTGGTGCAGGCGGGCGCCGGTCCAGGTCTCTATACGGCCACCCTCAAGGTCGACGGTTTCGGCGCGGAGCCGGACACGGCGCTGGTCCGCCTCGTGACCGGCCGGATCTCGGTCGAGACGCTCGACAGCCCGGCAATCCTGCACCAGGACACCTGGGACATCCTTCCGCTGCGCATCTCGCTCCCCGGCGCGACGGGTACGGAGGTGAGGCTTTCGGTGGACAGTCCCGCCGACGGACGCGGGCCGGCCAAGGTCGTGCCGCCCGACAGGGGAAAGGCCGCCGCGACCCTCGCGGTGCGTCTGCCGAAGACATTTTTTCCGCTTGGCCCGGCGGTACTCCGGGTCTGGGTCGATGGCCTGACGCAGTCGCCATTCCAGGTGGAACTCGATGTCGAGGTGGTCGCGGCGCCGCCGCGCGGCGAAGGCCCCGTGGAACTCAACCAGGTCATCTGGGACGCGCTCGGCGCCGCCCTTTCGCCGCTGCGGGTGAAGTTCGTCGGGTTTCATTGCCAGCGGGAATCGACGGAGTGGTCCGGTTCCGAGGAGCCGCAATTCTTCTTCGGGGCGTTGCCGGCGCGCGCCACGGCGTGGAGTGAGAGCCACAGCGAGATTTACGGCAATGTCGACGCCGGCCAGACACGGTCGGCGGACCTCGAACTCTATTCCGGCCGTTCCACCGCCCTGGCGATCTCCATCGTCGCGGTGGAACACGACAGCGACGACCCCGAGCGGATCAAGGAGATGATCGAAGGCGCCTACGACAGGGCCTCGGAAGAAATCGCCGCGCAGTTCGGGGCAATCCCCGTCGTCGGCCCGTTCGTCGCCGTCGCCGTCTGGGTCGCCTACCTGGCCGGCAAGGCGGATGCCATCAACGGGCTGATGGAGATTTTCGGGCCGGAGGACGACATCGTCGGATCGGCGGAAATCGTGCTCACGCCGCGCCAGCTGCGGGAATACGCCGGAACGCCGCCCTCCGATTATTTCGGCATTCCGGCGCACTTCGCCTCGCCGGTGATCACGCGCGAGGACGAGGGCGCCTTCGTGGCGCTGTTCCGGGTGGAACCGGCTTAGGCGCGGTTCGACCAATGCTGAACCCTTTTCAGTTGAACGCATGGACATGCTTGCGCCGCTGCCTGCGTAAAGACGACACCTTGGCCTCGGCCAGCCAAGGCTAGCCCGCAGATGTTCGATGTCTGCGAAATCGCTCATGGGCGAACCTCGAAGGACGCACCTTTCCGACCCTATCCAAATCCTGCCAGACCACCGTTACGGTGTCAAGGCATTTTTTCCTATGTCATAGCCGCCATCAGCCTCGTCGGCGGAGGCGTCAGCCTGTTCGGCGACGCCGGCAGTTCGAATGCGCCGGTTTGCCCGGCAGCGTCAGGTCGGCGGGCCGTCTCGTCAGGCCGGATACGCGCCAATCGTGCCGTTCATCAGCCATCGTGTTGATCTGCCGCTGCTTTTCGAACCTGACAAAGCATGGGGCCGGCTCGTTTGTCACGGAGGCGAGCGGCCGAAAGCTCACGTCTTCTGCGGCGTGCCGGTGCCGTTTTCGACAGGCTTGTCGTTGTCCATGTCCTTGACGATGTCCATGAAGCTGCGGAAAAAACGCTCCATGTAGGACAGCGTCTTGTCGAACTCCTCCTCCGTGGGCAAGGTCTTTTCGAACTTCGAGGCGAGCGAGTTTTCGAGCTTAACCACCCGCTGGTCGAGCGCCGCCAGCGCGTTCTGCAGCCGCTCGATCTCGTCTTGGTAGGCGGTGCGTTCGTCGGCCACCAGCTTGCACACCAGCCCGGCGCCCTCGTCCGTGCAGGTCGACATCTCGCCGCTCTGCCGGTCCATGCGGACGAAACCGTCGCCGGATTTTTCCAGCACGTAGCGGTCCTCCTGCGCCAAGGCTCCGGAAGCCGTTGCCGATAACATCGCTGCGGCGAGAAATGCGGTCAGGCGCATGGCGTCCTCCGAGGAATCGTCAGTGGAAAACCTGCCACGACTTTACGCCGGAAATGCGAAACCGCGGCATTTTCCTTTGCGCGCCGGCGCGTTCGTCCTATAGGCCGCTGATGCAAGACACCGTTTACAAGATCTGCCCGGAGAGCCTCTGGCGGGAGGCCGAAGAGAAGGGGCTCTTCGCCGGCGCGCCGGTCGATCTCGCCGACGGTTTCATCCACTTCTCCACCGCGCCACAGGCGGTCGAAACCGCCCGGAAACATTTCGCCGGCCAGTCCGGCCTGCTTTTGATCGCCGTCGACGCCGCCCCGCTCGGCGACGCCCTGCGCTACGAAGTGTCGCGCGGCGGCGACCTGTTCCCGCACCTTTACGGGCCGCTGGAACTCTCCGCCGTGCGCTGGGTCAAGCCGCTGCCGCTCGGCGAAAACGGCCATGTCTTTCCGGAGATGGACCCGTGACCGGCCTGTTCGAGCGCCTCGGCCGGCGCGCCCTGTTCACGCTCGACCCGGAAACCGCGCATGGGCTGTCGATCCAGGCCTTGCGCTGCGGCCTGCCGCTGCCCGTCTCGCCGCCGCGCGATCCGCGCCTCGCCGTCGGCGTTGCCGGGCTCACCTTCCCCAATCCGCTCGGCATGGCCGCAGGCTACGACAAGAACGGCGAAGTGCCGGACGCCCTGCTCGGGCTAGGTTTCGGCTTCGCAGAGGTCGGCTCGATCACCCCGCTGCCGCAGGACGGCAACCCCAGGCCGCGCATCTTCCGCCTCGTGGAGGACGGCGCAGTCATCAACCGCCTCGGCTTCAACAACGAGGGCCACGAGCGCTGCGCCCCGCGTCTGGCCGCCCGGCGCGGCCGGCCGGGCATCGTCGGCGTCAACGTCGGCACCAACAAGGACAGCCCCGACCGCGTCGGAGACTACGCCGCCGGCGTCGAACGCTTCGCGCCGCTGGCCTCTTACCTCACCGTCAACGTCTCCTCGCCCAACACGCCCGGCCTGCGCGCCATGCAGGCACGCAAGGAACTGGCCGAACTGCTCGGCCGCGTCACCGAGGCCCGCGCGACCCTTGCCGAACCGCGCCAGCGAACCATCCCGATCTTCCTCAAGATCGCGCCGGACCTCGAGGACGGCGACCTCGACGACATCGCCGCCGAGGTGCTGGCGCATGGGCTCGACGGTGTGATCGTCTCCAACACCACGCTGGCCCGCACCGGCCTCACCACGCCAGCAAGGGAAACCGGCGGCCTCTCCGGCAGGCCGTTGTTCGTCCGCTCCACGATCGTACTCGCCAAGATGCGGCAGCGGCTTGGGCCGAAGACCGCGTTGATCGGCGTCGGCGGCGTCGATTCGGCCGAAACCGCGCTGGAAAAAATCCGCGCAGGAGCCGACCTCGTCCAGCTCTACACCGGGCTGATCTACGGCGGCCCGGGCCTGCCGGCAAAAATCCTGCGCGGCATGATCGCGGCTATGGATCGCCACGGCGTCGCTTCGCTTTCGGCACTGCGCGGTACCCGCACCGACGACTGGGCGAAGCGGCAACCCTGAGTGCGCCGAGGCCTGCGGGAACCCTCACGATGGTTGGCGTTGTCGGTGCGCAGACACTTACCGACATCGAGACCGTCGGCGGATTTCGCATTCCTTGCAAAGCCGCTAGCCTTGCCGCATGAGCCTGCCGATCGTTTGCCATCCCGACTATGATGCCGGCTTTCCGGCCGACCACCGCTTTCCGATGGGCAAGTACCCCGCGCTGGCGCGGCGCCTGCAGGCCATAGGCCTGCTCGACGGTTCGCAGGTCGGGCCCGAGCTCGCGGCCGAAACCGCACTCAAACGCGCTCACGATGCCACCTATGTCGACCAGGTGCTGGCCTGCGCAGTGCCGGAGCGGATCGAGCGCGAGATCGGCTTTGCCGTGACGGAGCGCGTGTCGCTCCGCGCGCGGCGCGCCGCCGGCGGCACGCTCGCTGCGGCGCGGCTGGCGCTGCGGCACGGCATCGCCTGCAACGCCGCCGGCGGCAGCCATCACGCGCGGCGCGCCCACGGCGCCGGCTTCTGCACCTTCAACGACGTCGCCGTCGCCGCACTCGACCTGGTCGCCGAGCGGCCGGAGGCAAAAATCCTCGTCGTCGACCTCGACGTGCACCAGGGCGACGGCACCGCCGACATTTTTGGCGACGAGCCGCGCGTCTTCACCTTCTCGATGCACGCGGAGAAAAACTATCCGGTGCGCAAGGTCAGCTCCGACCTCGACCTGGGCTTGCCCGACGGCACCGGCGACGCCTCCTATCTGCAGCATCTGGCGAGCGTGCTGCCGCGCCTGTCGCAGGCCGGGCGCCGGGATCTCGTCTTCTACAATGCCGGCGTCGACCCGCATGCCGACGACCGGCTCGGCCGGCTGGCGCTTACCGACGCCGGCCTGCGCGCCCGCGACCGCATGGTGATCAGCCATTTTCGCACGCAAGGCGTGCCGGTCTGCGGCGTCATCGGCGGCGGCTATTCGCGCGATGTCGAGACATTGGCGGCGCGCCACGCCATCCTGTTCGAAGTTGCCGCCGAATTCGCCTGAGGTGGCGGGACAGGCCCGGACTACCGCCGGTAGCTCAGCAGCCGCAGGATGAGAAACGCCGGTATGACAATCGCCGCGCCGAGCAGGAGATACCCGACGAAGCGATCGACGGTGGCGAAACCCATGTTCCAGATGCGCAGCAGCGTGTCCTCGACCCAGCGCAAGACATCGAACGGCGACCAGCCGAAGGCGCTCATCACCACGCCGACGAGGAAGGACACCACCAGCAGCTTGAGAAACACGCGCAGCGGGCTGTCGCCGAGAAATCTGGTCAGGCCGGACACGATTCGCCTCCTTGCAATCGCAGCCGCATAATCGCTCGGGCCGGCAGCATCAAGCCCGACGGCGCGGCGCAATCGATCCGCGCACGCGCATGTCGGCCTGTCGCGACTTCGGTATGGCAGGGAGACGCACCGCTTGCGCAACCCATTTATGCAGGCGCCAGGCGATTGCCGAAGCGTCGGCGCCCGTGTTATCGAAGCAGCCGCGCGGGTATGATGTAATGGCAGCCTGTCAGCTTCCCAAGCTGAACGCGCGGGTTCGATTCCCGCTACCCGCTCCAGAACCTCATCCCTCTGAACCTCGACTGTCTTTTTTGGGCCGTTTTGCGCATAAAATTCAGTGACATATCGGGGTTTGTGAATATATTCTTATCCCGATTGTCCCTGCCGAACTCTCTCCATCGCATTTGAGTGTTGGCGTATTTGTTGGTAGGGGCTCGTCTCGATCAACTCTGGATACCATCAAATGCCCCTGGTCGACACAAAAGCTCGCAACGCGAAAGGCTTGGAAAAGGCTTACAAACTGTCTGACGGTGGCGGGCTCTATCTGCTCGTGCAGCCCAATGGCAGCAAATTGTGGCGTGTGAACTACCGGCACAACGGAAAGCAAAAGACGTTGGCTGTTGGCCAATACCCTCTTGTGACCTTGGCACAAGCCCGAGCTGCTCGTGATGCAGCAAAGAAAACATTGTCTCAGGGGATTGACCCGAGTCTTCAGAAAAAATTGGATCGGGTCGAGAGCGCGCGAAAATCTGAGATTACGTTCGGCCTCGTGGCCGACGAGTACATCGATCGGCTTGAGCATTTAGGTCGCGCGTCGGCAACCGTGACCAAAAACAAGTGGTTGCTCGAAACCCTAGCTGGTGACCTGCGCTCGCGCCCTATCGCTGACATTAGTGCCCACGAAATTCTCACGGTGCTGCAAAAGATTGAACGTCGCGGAAAGTACGATTCAGCGCACACGCTACGATCCGTCATAAGCAGTGTTTTCAGGTTCGCCGTCGCGAGCTTGCGTGCTTCCAATGACCCTACTTTCGCCTTGCGAGGCGCTCTCAAGCCCGCTGTTGTGCGAAGCCGTGCGGCTATCACCGATGAGAAACAGCTAGGCACAATGATGAAACTTATTGGTGATTACCCTGGCTGGCCGACTTTGCGTTGTGCCTTGCAATTCACGGCCTTATCGGCTTGCCGACCTGGCGAAGTTCGAGGCGCAACATGGTCTGAAATGGATGAGGCACAACGGAAATGGGTAATTCCGGCACAACGGATGAAAATGCGAAAGGATCATGAAGTCCCGTTGTGCCACCAAGCTATGCGCATTTTGGCAGAAATGAAAATTTACAGAGACAAGAGCCCGCTTGTGTTTCCGACCCTGAACTATCGGGACCGGCCACTGAGCGAGAACGCAATGAATTCCGTGCTTCGGCGTATCGGATTTGCGCAGGACGAGCACACGGCGCATGGCTTCAGATCCTCATTCTCCACTATTATGAACGAGCGGGGGTTTGATCCTGAGATCATTGAAGACGCGCTAGCGCATAAGGACCAATCGGTTCGATCCATCTATAATCGGGCTCGGAAATGGGAGGCTCGAACCAAACTGATGCAGGACTGGGCAGACCTCATCGACACGTTTCAAGCGCCAGAAGACAAAGGAGACTAAACGGGGCGCCCCAGGCTTGAAATTCAACTTTTTGGTGATTATTCTACCAGAAAGACGGGAGATCGAGATGGCAGTTGAAAGCGTTGAAGTGGATGCAGCGCGGTACCTTCGCATACGCGACGTCCTCCGAATTGTGCCGATTGGAAGGTCCACACTCTTCCGCCTAGCCGACCATGGTAAATTCCCCAAACCGGCAAAATTCGGTGCGGTCGCGGTATGGAAGGAAGCCGAAATCAAGGAGTGGATTGATCAGAGGTTCGCTGAGCGATGAGTTTCGCCGATCTTCTCGGTGAAGACGTCTCGCCAGTGCTCCGAAAGCGCGGGCGTCCGCCAACAAATAAGCAGCTAGTCGATGAGACAGCGGCTGATCGCAACGCGCTCGGCTTGGACTCCCGCGACTCCCACAAGATCGCCAGTGGCGTTCCCATCCCTTGGCTGGTGCGCGTCTTTCGCATGCCCCGGCAAAAGCTCGAACGGGCGTTGCTGAATTGCCCGATCCTGCGCACCACGAACAGCGGAACGCCGGTTTACGACGTCAAAACTGCGGCTCGATATCTGATCGACATGACGCCGCAGATGGAAGCCTATTTGCAGACGATCAAGGCTGCCGACCTGCCTGAGAAGCTGCGCGAGACCTATTGGAACGCGAAGATCAAAGAGGCCAAGTACCGGGTGATGGCCGGTGAACTTTGGCCGACGCAGGCAGTCATGGACGTGCTCGGCGAGACGTTCAAAACGATCAAGAAAACCACGCAGCTTTGGGCGGACACGATCGGCGAGACATCGGAATTGTCGGATGCGCAGCGCGCGCTGATCATTCAACTCGTGGACCGGCTGCTCGATGACACGCACCAAGCGCTCGTGATGCAGTCCCGTGACAACCAGACGGAAAGCCACCTGGCCGAACTCGACGCGGACGACGATCCCGGCATCGACATATGAGCACGCAGAGTTTCCGTACCCTGGAAGAAATGATCGTCGCGGCGAGCCAAATGGTTCGTCCGCCCGAGCGACTGACCGTGAGCCAGGCGGCATCAAAATATCGGTTTCTCGACAATCCGGGCTCGTATGTCGGCAAGTGGCTCAACGAGAAGACGCCGTACCTGATCGAGCCAATGAACGAACTGACGAGCCTGAACTACACCGGGCTCGCATTTGTCGGGCCGGCACGTACCGGTAAGTCCGATATGTTCTTCAACTGGCTCACGCACACGGCCATTTGCGACCCTGCCGACATGATGATTGTCGCCATGACGAAAGACGTCGGGCGCGACTGGTCGATTGGCGATCTGGCCAAAGTCTTCCGCCATACTAAGGAACTCGGTGGCCGGTTGATACCCGGCAAGATGAACGACAACGTTCACGACAAACGGTTCAAGAGCGGGATGCGCCTGCTCATCAAATGGCCGACCATCAGCGAGCTTTCCGGCAAAACCCTGCCGCGCGTCTGGTTCGCCGACTACGACCGCATGGAAGACGATATCGGCAAGGAAGGACCGCCTTTCGATCTCGGACGGAAGCGCACGCAGACCTTCGGCCGCTTCGGCATGACGGTGGCGGAATCCTCACCCGGTCGCGAAGTCCAAGACCCTAAATGGATGCCGCGATCTCCGCATGAGGCGCCGCCTGCTACCGGCTTGCTATCGATCTACAACCGGGGCGATCGGCGCCGTCGCTATTGGCGCTGCCTCCACTGCCGCACGCCTTGGGAAGCTGATTTCAGGCACTTCAACTACCCTGACAGCCGTGACTTCATGGAAGCGGCTGAGATGGTGACGCTGCGGTGCCCGCACTGTGAATTCGATCACGAGCCGTCGATGAAGAAGGCTTTGGACGAAGAAGGGTACAACGCCCGCTGGATCAAGGAAGGCATGCAGTGGCAGTCGGACGGTTCCGTCACCGGCCGGCCGATCAAAACGGATATCGCGTCATTCTGGTTGAAAGGTCCGCCCGCGGCATTCCAAAACTGGCAGTCGATCGTGTTCTCTTACCTTCAAGCGAGGGAGGTTTACGAGACGACCGGTGACGAAGGGCCTTTGAAAAAGACGATCAACACCGACCAGGGCCACCCGTACACGCCGAAAGCGATGGAGGCTGCCCGGCTGCCGGAAGAACTAAAAAACCGAGCCGAAGATTGGGGCGGCACTTCTGCTGAGCCCGTGGTTCCGGACGGCGTGCGCTTTCTTGTTGCGACGGTCGACGTACAGGCTGGTGCAAAATCGTCCTTCGTTGTTCAGGTTCACGGCTTTGGTGTCGGCGGCGATGTCTGGCTCGTCGATATGTTCAAGATTCGGAAATCCGAGCGTCTCGATCAAGACGGTGACCCGCAACTCATCGATCCGGCCGCGTATCAGGAGGATTGGAAATTGCTCGTGCCGAAGGTGATCGAACGCACTTATGCGCTCGGCGATGGCTCTGGTCGGCGCATGATGATCAAGGCGATCGGCTGCGACTCTGGCGGTAAAGCCGGCGTCACGGTCAACGCCTACAACTTCTGGCGATGGCTGCGCGACGAGCATCCTGCAGGCCATTTCCGTCGTTTCCAGTTGGTGAAAGGCGAAGCTTCACGTTCTGCGCCACGCATTCGCCTTGGATATCCAGACGCACAGAACAAGGACCGGCATTCCGGCGCCCGCGGCGATGTGCCGGTGCTGTTCATCAACTCGAACATCGTGAAGGACCAACTCGCTGCCATGCTCGGCCGTGTCGATCCTGGGCTCGGAATGGTGCATTTCCCGATTTGGGCCGAGGACTGGGTTTACTCGCAGTTGACCGGCGAAATCCGCAACGACAAGGGTTGGCACAACATCAGCGGCCGACGCAACGAGGCGTGGGATTTGGCCTATTACGCGCTTGCGATTGCGACCCATCAACCTATCCGCATCGAGCATATCGACTGGCAGCGACCGCCGACGTGGGCGCAGGAGTGGGATCACAACGATCTCGTTTTCAGCGAGAAGTCGGCAGCACCGTTCACGCGGAAGCGGGAGAGCTTCGATCTGGCCAAGCTCGCGAAAGCGCTAGCTTGATATTCAACTTTATGTTGACTATGTAACTCGCCATGGTATTGTGGGACGACCTCAAGAGGGAGTGCCGCAAATGACTGACAAGCGCTTGGCTGAACTTGGTCTTCGAATTTCTGCCTGCATGGTTAAGCACAATATTTCGGATACGCATTTGCGCGCATTACGTCGTAGGCGACTCGCTGGCGAAACTCTGGCCGCCACCCGCAGAATTGGCGTGTCCTATCAAACTGCGGTGCAAGCTACGAACCAGTTTGCGAAAGCTGTACGCAAACTCGGCTGGAATTCCGCTCATACAACGTCATGAGCCGCCCTAATGCCGAAGCCACGGGTCAAGAACCCGCGGCTTCGGCATTAGGACAATATTCAACAAACAGTTGCTTATTCAACTCCTGTGGGTTATGTCTCCGCAAATCCTTACGTGCGGGCGCGATGACTCTCGAACAACGATTGCAGGAAGCCGAAACGGCCTATCATGAATTGATGGCCGGTCGCGCTGTCGTTGAAATCCGCGACCAGAACGGTGAGACCGTCCGATACCAGGCTGCGAACGCCTTCCGCCTTGCCACCTACATCCAGGAACTCAAGCGCCTTCTCGGCAGTGGGGTGAACATTGGCCCCATGCAGATTTGGGGGCGTTGATGGGCGTCCACTACGACTTTTCTGATTTGCTCGGGCCGCTTGACGACACGAGCGATCCACCCGCGCCATCCGGTTTCAGGGTGCCGGGTGGCGCGGGCCGGGAATCCATGATCGCGGGTGACGCCTACGAGGGTGCCAGCGTTCAGAACCGCGAACTCGCCATGTGGCAACCGATGTCGCGGTCTGCCGATCGTGACATCCTTCCCCAAAAGAGGATGTCCGATGCGCGCGTTCGAGACACGCTACGCAACGACGCCTACGTCCGTAGCGGCGCGGTCATCCATCAGGACAACATCGTCGGCGGGCAGTTTCTCCTGAACTCGAAACCGGCGACCGAAATCCTGCTCGGCAAGGCGGACGACAAGTGGGAAGAAGAATTTCAGACCGAAGTGGAAGCCCGCTTCACGCTTTGGGCCGACTCGGTTGATGCATGGGCTGACGCCGCCCGCCGCATGACCTTCACTGCGATGGTGCGCCAGGCGGTTGGCTCGTATGTCGCCACGGGCGAAGTGCTCGCCGCCGTCGAGTGGGCGCGCGATGATGCCGCCTTCCGTCCGTTCAACACCGCGATCCGGATGATTGACCTGGACCGGCTGTCGACGCCGCCTGAGAAGGCTGGCGACCCGTTCGTGATCGGCGGCGTCCACGTTGATGCCCGACACATCCCTCAAGGCTACTCGATCCGCAAAGCCCACCCGACCGATTTCACGCGCTCAGCAGACGCGTTCCGTTGGGAGTATGTGCCGCGCCGCAAGCCTTGGGGTCGGCTGCAGGTCATCCACCTGTTCGAGCAGCAGCGCCCTTATCAGACCCGCGGCATCGCCGACATGACGGCTGCCCTCAAGGAAATTCGCCAGACCAAGCTGTTCCGCGAAGTCGTGCTTCAGAACGCGTATGTCAACGCGACCTACGCGGCGTCGATCGAATCCGATCTGGACACGAACGCGATCTTCCAGCGTCTCGGCGGCGGCAATCTCGGCGAAGACGATTTCCAGGATGCCGTCAACAACTACATGGGCGCGTACATGGGCAACATTGCCAAGTACTTCGGCGCCTCGAACCAATTCCAGATCGGCGGCGTCCGCATCCCGCATCTGCCGCCCGGATCGAAGTTGCAGTTGCGCCCGGCCTCGCAGGGTGGTCCGCTCGGCACCGAGTTCGAGCAGTCATTGCTGCGCTACATCGCCGCCAATCTCGGCGTGTCGTACGAACAGTTGAGCCGCGATTACACGAAGACGAACTATTCGTCGGCACGCGCGGCGATGACCGAGACGTGGAAATTCATGCAATCGCGCAAGCGGTTGGTGGCCGATGTTTTCGCGAGCCACATCTTCCGTCTTTGGCTTGAAGAAGCCCTGAACAAAGGCGTCATCACGTCAATGCCGCGCAAGCTGCGCAACAGCATGGATTGGTTCTACACCGGTCAGGGCCGTGATGCGATTTCGCAGTGCGAGTGGATTGGCGCCAGCCGCGGCCAGATTGATGAGTTGAAGGAAACTCAGGCTGCCGTGCTGCGCGGCAAGTACAATCTGAGCACCGACGAAGACGAGCTTGGGCGACTCGGCAAGGACTGGCGCCGTGTCTATCGGCAGCGGAAGCGCGAGAAGGAGCTTCGCGAGGAATACGGCATCGAGCCGGACCCGGAAGACAACATGATGAACGCAGCTTCGGGTGCGCCTCGCGAGAAGGAAGCCAAGGACGAGAAGGACGACGGTTCCGAAGACAACACGGATGCGCGCGCCGGTTCGCTGAACGGGACGCTCGGCAACCTGTATCTCGACGCTATTCACGGTGATCCGGACCAGAGGGCGACAGAAGATGCCTAACCCCCTGCTCGCGCGCTTCGAATCTCAGCCCGCACTCGTTGCGCCCGAGATGCGTGGTGTTTTCGAATCCTGCTTGTCACAGACATCGGCTCTGCTGACGCGGCTCGAAACTGCCACCGATCAGCCGAAGATGGCCGATGATTTCTGGTTTGCTGAAGACGACTGGCGGGCGTTCCTGCGTCCCTACATAGTGCGCAACGGCATCCTGCAAATCCCGGTCAAAGGGGTTCTGCTGCACGATTTCCCCTATCAGTTCGGTTCGTGGGCAACTGGCTACGAGTACATCTGGCGGGCCTTTGAGCGCGGCCAACGTGACCCCGAAGTGAAGGGTGTGGCGCTCGTCGAAGACAGCCCTGGCGGCATGGTCGCCGGCTGTTTCGATCTAGTCGACAAAATCTACACGTTCGAGAACCGGAAGCCCCTTCGGGCCTTCGCACAGGAAAGCGCCTATTCCGCAGCTTACGCAATCGCATCGGTCGCCGACACCATCAACGTGTCGCGCACGGGCGGCGTTGGCTCGATCGGTGTGGTGACCGCGCATGTCGACGTCAGCAAAATGCTCGATGAGTGGGGCTACAAGCTCACCTTCATCTTTGCCGGCAAGCACAAGGTGGACGGCAATCCGTACCAGGCGCTGCCAGAAGACGTGCGAGCCCGCATTCAGGCGCGCATCGACGAACTCTACCAGGTTTTCGTGTCATCCGTGGCGCGAAATCGTGGCATGGACGAGAAGGCAATTCGGGATACCGAAGCTCTCACGTTCACCGCCACTCAAGCCGTGTCGAATGGGCTGGCCGACTCCATCGGTTCGCTTGACGACGCCGTGGCCGCATTCGCGGCCGACCTGTCCCCCGATGAAGGAGATGAAACCATGTCAGGACAGACGAACCAGTCGGCAGTCGATCAGGCTGCCGCAATTGAAACCGCTCGCAACGAGGGCATGACGGCTGGCCTGAACCAGGGTCGAACGGAAGGCGCCACTGCTGAACGCGCCCGCATCGTCGCCATTCTCGATTCCGAGGAAGGCAAGAAGCGCCCGACCGCCGCGCTCGCCGCCGCGCTCGACACCGACATGTCGGCTGAGCAGGCGACCAAGTTTCTCGGCAAGCTCGCCGAGGAAAAGCCGGCAGCCGCCGTGCCCGAGAACGATGACGAGCCGAAAGGCAAGTCGGCGTTCGAAACGGCGATGGAGAAGGGTGACAACCCGGATCTCGGCGAACCGGGTGAAGGACGGGAACAGTCGCGTGCCGATCGTGCGTTCGGTCTGGCCGGGAAGAAGCGCAAAGCGGCCTGAAGCAACCCGGCTGACGCCGGACGTTTCGCCGAAAGATCAACTCTTTATTGAGGAATCAACAAATGGCTATCAACATTCCCGATCGGACGCAGACGGCCGGCGTTCCGCAGCAGTGGGATGACACCATCACGGGCGCCGATATCGGTCTGATCACCGGGAATGAGCCGGCCGTGATGACGCAGGACGTCCTGTTTGCCGCCAGCCAGACCATCCCGGCGTTGACCCCGGTCGGCCCTGGCCCCGACAAGCTTTGGGTGCCAGCAACCGACGATGTGGCTCCCGGTGTACAGGCTACCGGTCAGCTTACTTTTTCGGGCACCGGCACGGCGGAAGACGGCATCACCATCGGCTCGGTGACCTACACCCTTAAGGCCGCACCCACGACCGGGGCGAACGAAGTCAAGATCGGTGCGACCGCTGCCGAGACGGCTGCAAACCTTCTGGCTGCGGTGAATCGGGCTGCCGGCGCCGGGACGCTATACGGTTCGAACACCGTTGAGCATCCGGACGTTTACGCCCGCGCCGACACCACCACGATCGTCGGCATCGTGGCGAAGAACGCGGGCATCGCTGGCAACTCGATCGCAACGACCGAGACCGGCACCGGCACTTCGTTCGGTTCGGCCACCCTCACCAACGGTCGCGCGGCCATCGGCGTGAAGGCCGCGGGTATCACCATCGTCGCAGTGACGACGGGTGTCAGCCCGACCAAGGGTGCGCCCGTCTACCGCGCCGGCTGCTACAACCCGGATCGCCTCAACTGGCCGGCAACTTTCGACAGCCTCGCGAAGAAGTTCGCGGCATTCGAGGGTGCGCCGACCCCTACCAACATCATCATGCGCCGGATCAAGACCGCCACGGTCTGAGAGCCCTGGTCCGTCTAAACCCAACGGGAGATTGCAATCATGGCTCTTGAACTCTGGACTTCCGCAGAACTCTACGACGTTCTGCAGGACGACCGCCTCGATCCGGTGCCGTCCTACTTCCTCGATACCTTCTACAACGAGACCTTCTTCTCGGATGACAAGGATATCGTCTGGTCGGAACTGCCGCTCATGGACCGGAAGATGGCACCGTTCGTGCTGCCGACCGAACAGGGCAAGCCGATCTTCAACATGAAGGGTGAGACCCTTCGTGCGCTCACGCCGCCCTATATCAAGATCAAGGATGTCGTGCGCGCGGTCGACTCCCGACAGATTCGCCCGAGCGAGGTTTTCCGCAACGGCGGGGAGCGCCCATCGGTCGCCGAGCGTTTCGAAGCGCGCACCGTGGAAGTGATGAACTACCACAACCGGGCCATTCGCATGCAGATGGCATGGATGGGTGCGCGCGGCGTCATCGACGGCAAAATCACGGTCAAATATGAGCGTGACCAGGGTGCAGCGCATCCGGAAGTCACGATCGATTTTGGCCGGCACCCGGATCATAGCATCGTCCTGAACACCAACTATTGGGATGATCCGGACTACGACATCATCGGCGACCTGAGCGACTGGTCGAACATGATGTACCGCCAGAAGTTCGGCGGACGTCCGAGCCGCGTGATTGTCGGCGCGGAAGTCGTGCCCTGCGTTCAGCGCAACAAGGGCATCTTGTCCCTTCTCAGCACGCAGATTCGCGGTGGCGAGGGAACCACGATGCAGCGCGGCATGCTGAATGTCGATGAGCCGCTGTCCTTCGTCGCCAATCTCGGCGGCATCGGTCAGCCGCTCGAAATCTGGACCTACCGTGATCAGGTCGAGAACGCCGATGGCAGCATGGTCGACATCCTCGATCCGAAGGAAGTGGTGCTGCTTGCACCTGGTATCCGCGGCGTCAAGGCGTACGGCGCGATCTACGACGTTGAGGCGTTTGGCAACGGAAACGCTCAGATCGACATCTTCCCGAAGATGTGGACCGAGAAAGACCCTGGTGACGCGCTGATCATGAATCAGTCGTCCCCTCTCCCGATCCCGCTGACGCCGAACCGGACGTTGCAGGCCCGCGTTCTCGCCGGTTGACGGTCGCGAATGACGAGCCGGCGAAATCCGGCTCGTCACCCTGAATTCCACTGTTTGTTGAAAAGAAACCGGAGAATAGAAGATGTCGACTATCATTGCATATGCAATCAACCGCATTCAGACGCGCCAGACCCTCACCGACGAGCAGCGCAAGGAAAAGCACGTGCGCGGTGAAGTTTCTTCGACCCCCGCAAAATCGGTGTTCGAGACCGACGCGAAGACGTTTGGTGATTTGAAGAAGATCGGTGCCGTTCGCAAAGCCACGGACGCCGAGATCGCCGTCTTCCGCGCAAAGCAGGACGTCGACAACGGCTTTGTCGACGAGGCGCCGGCCGCATCCAGGCCGGCTCCTGAGCCTGGCAGCAAGGGCGATGCCGTCGAGAGCATGAAGGCTGCCGGTGATCCGGCCCCGAAGACCCCCAAGGCCGCGAAGTCGAAGGACGACGGCAAGGGCAAGTCGAAGACCGAAGCCGAGGACGACGAAATCTGACATGTCGTCGTTTCGCGACATAAAGCGAAAGGCACGCCGCGACCTGCATGAGCGTATGCGGGTCGCGGCGCTTTACATTGAATCGCCAGATGCTGAGCCGCGTCCTGTAACGGTTCGCATCCACACGAAGTTTGACACCCTTGGCGATCAGAAGGGCACCAATTTCAACTCTGCGGAACGGGAAGACGTCATACCGCGCATCCTCTTTTGGCGCGAAGAAGTTCCCTCCCCGAAACGCCTCGCGATCGTGTCCGTGGCCAGCGGTGAAGCGTACAGCGTTGACGCAGTGCTACCGCCCGATGACCTGACCATCTCCGCTCATGTGGTGCAACTGCACGCCTCCGAAATGGTCGGTCTACCGCTTCCGGAGGGCTCGGCATGAGTGAGGTTTACGCGGTCGCCATTGAAGGGTTGTCGGCGCTCAAATCGATCGACGATCTTCCGGATGACGTATTGCGCAGTGCGCGCATGGCCGTGAACGCCACCATCAGGCGGACGCAGACTGCGGCAGCGCGGTCGATGGAAAGCCAGATCAACTTTCCCCGCGGCTACCTTACCGGGCAGAAAGGTCGACTGTCGATCGCCAAGTTCGCCAGCGACAAAGACCTTGAGGGCAAAATCGTCGGCCGGGATCGCCCGACTTCGCTTGCCCGCTTCATTACCGGTGCAACGCGAACGGCGGGGAGCGGTGCGCCACGGGCTGCTGGCGTGACGGTGGAAGTCAAGCCCGGCATTGCCAAGCGGATGCCGAAGGCGTTCGTCATGAAGCTGCGCAATGGAAATACCGGGCTGGCCGTTCGGACGAAGGACGGACGCGCGCCAAGCCAGGGTGCCAAGCTCATCGCGAAGGGTCTGTATCTGCTCTACGGCCCATCGGTCGACCAGGTGTTCGTGAAGACCCGCGAGTACGTCAAGGACGACGCGGAAGCCTTCATGCAGCGTGAGTTCGAACGTTTGGTGGCAGCGGGCATATGAGCGACCCAATCATCCATTCCGCGCCTTTCCGGCTGCGCGTGCTGAAGGCCATGACGACGGCGCTTGAAGACGTCGTGCCGCGAGATCCTAAGACCGGTGAACCGCTCATCGGTGAGACCCTGGTCGGGAAGGTGTTTCGCGGTCGCGACCTGTACGGTGACAATGACCCCTTGCCGATGCTCTCGATCCTTGAGCCGCCGCTGCCTGTCGAGCAGTTGCGCTCCCCCATCCCGTCCACGGGCTCAAAGGGTGAGTGGGATTTGCTCGTTCAGGGTTTCACGGCGGATGACCGCGCGAACCCCACCGATCCCGCCGCATATCTCATGGCCGACGTGAAGGCGCGACTCGTCCAGGAGAAGCGGCGCATTGTTCCCGGTTCGCACGGCACGCCCAATCCTTTCGGCTTTGGCAAGGGCCAAATCGTCGATGGCAAGGCTGTCGGGAACGTTGTTACCGAGATCGCGATCGGACCTGGTGTCGTGCGCCCGCCAGAGGCGGCGGTGTCGAACAAGGCGTATTTCTGGCTCACCCTGACGCTCAAAATCACTGAGGACATTGAGCGACCTTTCATGTAAGAAATCAACTGATGGTGGATATCACAACAAGGAGTGGACTACTATGGCAAGGAACTATACGGTCGGGCGCGGCGAAGTCCACTTCTCGCGCTTCAAGCCAAACACTCAGCTTCCGGAAGGCTACCGCTATCTCGGCAACACGCCCGAGTTCAGCCTGACGCTCGAATCGGAGACGCTCGATCACTACAACTCGGACCGCGGCATTCGCGAGAAGGACGCTTCCGTCACGATCGAGGTCGCGCGTTCCGGCACCATCGTTGCTGACGAGATCATCGCCGACAACATCGCACTGTTCCTGTTCGGCTCGGCCGAGGACGTGAGCGTTACCGGCGCCACCGTCGCCAACGAGCAGATCAACGACGTCATCCCAGGGCGCATCTACCAGCTTGGCGAAAGCGACAGCAACCCGCTCGGCGCCATGAAGATCGTCTATCCGGGCTCGTCGGGCACGCTGTTTGCCGTGAAGGACGACACCACGCCGACCCCGGTCACCTTCACGCCGATCGATGACTACGTGCTGGATGCTGATCGCGGCCTTCTGCACATCGTCGAAGGTGGTGCGATCACGGCGGGCGATAACCTGCGCGTCACCTATACGACGCAGACGTCCACCCACAAGCGCATCATTTCTGGCGCCGAGCCGGTCAACGGCGCGCTCAAGTTCATCACCTACAACCCGATCGGTGAGCAGTTCAGTTGGAGTCTCCCTTGGATCACCATCCGGCCCAATGGCGACTACAATCTGAAGGGGGATGAATGGCAGCAGATTCCGTATGCCTTCGAAATCCTCCGCAAAGGGGCGCTTGAGGCAGTCTACGTCAACGGTTTGCCGTGGGTTGCCGCGCCCTAATATTCAACCGTTTGTTGAACAAGGAACACCCTGAACATGTCTTTCAAGAACACCCTGAACAGAACCAAGCGGATCGAGTTCGGCGAGGACGGGCACATCGAAGTGCGCGGTCTCGCCCTTCCCGATATCCACCAACTCGTTGCGGTCAACTACGACGAGATCGCGCCGCTGTTCGACCGGTTCACCGGCCGTGACGCATCGAACCCCATCACCGCCGACGACATCGACAACGGTATCATGGTCGATCTGGTAGCCAAGTTCCCGGCAATTGCTGCGCACGTCATTGCGCTGGCGGCGGACGAGCCCGCCGCCTTCAGCGACATCATGAAGCTTCCCTTGGGCGTCCAGGTGGCGGCACTGGAAGCGATCGGCACCATGACTTTTTCGGCGCCTGGTGGCCTAAAAAACTTCTTGGAGACCGTCCTAGCAGTGGCAAGGGGCGCAAACGGTCTCCGAAACCAGATGATCGAAAAGCCCCGGAACTGAGTGAGTGGGTTCGAGACCTGAGTGCACAGGTCTCGCTCCTGCTCTCGGAAGGACATCGAGACGCGTATGCCTACCCGGTTTGGCAGATACGGCTTGAAAATCAACTCATTGTGGAACGCGTCAACACGCAGTTGGGCAATGAGACAATGCTGCTCCACATGGCGATTTCCGCGGCGGTGGCGGCATTCGGGAAGGATGGTGGGCGCCAGGCACGCGAGGCGCTCAACAAGATGATCGAGGGACTGCAGAATGGCCCGTGACGTCGAACTGGTAATCAAAGCCAAAGACGCTGCCACTACCGCAATCGAATCGATCAAGGACGCGCTTAAAGAACTGATCGGCGTCCAGGAGGATGTCGGTCGGAGCGCCTCAAAGACCGATACGCTGCTCAGTGATCTCGGTCGACAACTCGCCCAACTCAACCGCGAAGCGCAGAACCTTTCGTCGCTCGGCAAGATCGCCAGTGAACTCGACAAGGCTGGCGGCGCGGTCGCTCGCATCGAAAAGAGCCTGCATGACTCGGCTCGTGGACTGGAAGACCTGTCGCGCGAGACCAAGGACGCCGAGCAGACGACACGCGGTCTCAAGACCCAATCGGAACAACTAACCCGCGATCTCAAGGCACAGGCTGCGGCGACGAAAGAGGCCAAGGCTGCGCAGACCGCTGCGAACGCGGAATTGCGTGCTGCCGAACGCACGCTCGCGAGCTTGCAGAAACGCTTGACCAGCGCGACGAAGCCATCCGAAGACCTGGTGAAGCAGGTCCAGGCGCAGAGCCAGTTGGTCGCCTCGCTTCGTCAGAACCAGCAACAGGCCGTCGCCACGTACCAGGCGCAGAAGCAAGCGCAGGAGGGTGCGGCTGCTAGTCTTCGCGGCCTGAACGAACAGTTGAAGGTCGCCGAGCGGAACCAGTCGTCCCTGGTCACGCAGACCGAGAAAGCGGGAAAGAGCGTCGAGCGCCAGAAAGAGGAACTCACCAAAGCCCGATCGGCGCTAGGCGAGATCGAGAAGGCGTCCGCGCAAGCCGGCGCCGCGCTTGGCGGCATGGCAGTCAGCCAGGACAAGGTTTCCGCCGCGTCCGCGCGCATGGCTTCCGAGATCGGTCGGACTCAAGCTCGTATTGAGGCCCTGTCGAAATCGCCCACTCGTGCCACGGCTGCCGTAGTGCCGACGCTCGATCAGGCCGCGCTCACGCAGCAGCGCAGGGCGATGCTCGAATCGCGCAAGGAGTGGGCTAACACTGAAGCGGAAGTGAAGCGTCTCGCCGCTGCGTTGAAAGGCGCCGCGACACCGACCCGCGAGATGGGCGAAGCGCTCGGTAAAGCCCAAGCGCAGGCCCGGCTTGCGAAACAGGAATACATCGCGCAACGCAACGCGCTGCACGCGATGGGCAGCGCGGCACAATCCACGTTCCTGACCTTCAGTCGCGGCGTCTCTCAGATGCAGTCCGGTGTTCGCGCCGGCACGACTGCCACGAGAGGTTTGGCCAGCGCATCGACCGCGGCTGCAGCCGCAATTCAGCCGATCGCCCCTGCAGCGACAGCGGCCGGCGCGGCGTTGCAGAATGCGAGTGGCGGGGCCAACGGACTGCGGGGAGCACTAAGCAGCCTCTACGGCGAATCTCGTAAGTCACTGTCGTTGATGCAGCGCTTGCGCGGTGAAGTGCTGTCGCTCACGGCGGGCTATTTCGGGCTGCAGTCTGCCCTTTCGAACATCGGCAACGTGATCGGCGCCTTCCAGACCTTGGAAGCTGCGCAAAGCCGTCTCGGTGCCGTTTTCAACCAGGACACCGGACTTATCCGCAAAGAGCTCAGTTTCCTTGAGCGACAGGCACAACGGCTCGGCATCAGTTTCGAAGTTCTGTCAAACCAGTATTCGAAATTCGCCATTGCCGCCGATGCCGCAAACTTCTCCGCGTCGGCGACACGCGACATCTTCCTGTCGGTGGCCGAAGCTGGCCGCGTGAACAAGCTGTCCGTCGACCAGTTGAACGGCATCTTCCTGGCCCTCGAACAGATGATTTCGAAGGGGAAGATTTCGGCGGAAGAACTGCGCCGCCAGTTGGGCGACAGACTGCCCGGTGCCTTCAATATTATGGCGAAGGCTCTCGGCGTCACGACGGCCGAACTCGACGAGATGATGCGGAAAGGTGAGTTGGTCGCCGACCAATCGAACCTACTGAAGTTTGCCGCAGAACTCAACAAACGGTTTGGTTCTCAACTGCCGGCCTCACTTCGTAGCACGACGGCTGAGATTGGCCGTTGGGCCGACAACATGTACCAGGCGCAACTGCGTGTTGCCGAAGGTGGATTTATCGAAGGATTCACGGAAGCCCTGCGCGAGTTGAACCAGTGGTTCCAAAGCCGAGATGGTCGTGATTTCTTCCTCGCGATCGGCGCGGCTCTCGGACGTTTTGCGCAGGGTCTGGCCAAGCTGCCGCAATACTTCACCGAAATCCAGTTCGCGATTTCCGCTTTCATCGGTTTCAAACTTGCCGGAATCTTCACCGACATCGTAGGTGCGATTCGCCAGACCCAAGGTTCGCTGACCAACGCCTCACGTACGTTCTTCAGTTGGAATGGAACGGTTCAGGCTGCTCGCGCTCAGGTCGTTGCCCTACGTGCCGGTGTCGCGCCCCTGACCGGAGCCCTTTTCGGTCTTCGCGCTCAGTTGCTCGGCGTGAGCACGGCAGCCGGCATTGCTGGTGCCCGCTTCGTCATGATGCAGGCGAGCATGGCCACCTTGCGCGCCGTCGCCGTTGGCGTGGTCGGCGCCTTCCGTCTGATCTGGACGGCGTTCGGCGGGCTGCCCGGTCTCGTGCTCACCGGCATTACCTTCGCCGCTGGCGCGTGGCTGACCAGTGTCGACGATGCGACCAGCGCGCTCGACGAGCACAAACGCATCATGGGCGAAGTCGTCTCGGCCTATGAGCGCGTCAAAGGTGCGACCAAGGATTGGGCGAAGGAGATCAAGAACGTCTCCCTCGACCAGGCCAACGCCAATCTGCGCCAAATGGCCGGCGAATGGGAAAAGGCGCGTGATGCCGTCAACGGTGTGCGGCGTTCGGACTTCTTCACTGTCAGCGCCCTATCTCCCGATCAGCGTAACCTTGCCCGGAACATCCTGGACGTCGTTGAAGCGTTCGGCGAAGGGAAGAAGACCGCATCTGAGTTCGTCGACTCTGTTGAGGAACTGTACAGGTCTATTACGGACGACAGCCTGAGGGCATGGACCGAATCCTTGCTCGCCACCGGTCGCGGCGCCGAAGAAGCGCAGCAGCGATACGGTGAAGCCGCGCTAACGGCGCAGGAACTCGGCAGCACGGTCGACGGTCTCGACTACATCGTAAAGCGGCTTGGCATTTCGATCGGCAAGATGGCCGAAGCTGCCGCTGACGGCAGCGAGGATCTCGGTAAAGCCGAAGTTGCCGCTCAGAAATTCAAAGAGGCGATCGACGGCATCGCCGACATGGTTCCTGCGCTCGCAACTGAGTTGAAGAAGCTCGGCGAGATCGACGCCCTCAATAAGCTCTACCGGGATGCTGTCAACGTCGCCCGCACGATGGGTGAGGTTCAGCGCGCAACCGAACTGTACGGTCAGGCGCTCAACGGCATCAACGCAAAGGCCATTGATGGTGCGGTCAGCGGCGGACTGGTCGACAAGATCATTGGCGTCGAGAGCGGCGGCAACGCCAATGCCAAGAATCCAAATTCCAGCGCGACCGGACTCGGCCAGTTCATTTCGTCGACCTGGCTGCGCATGTTCAAGCAGTATTTCCCGGATCGTGCGGCCGGCCTGACCGACGCGATGATCCTCGAATACCGGAAGAACGCGACCATCTCGCGCCAGATGGTCGAACTGTATGTGAAGGAAAACGCCGCGGTCCTGCAAAAGGCCGGCATCGCGCTTATTGACGCCAACCTTTATCTCGCGCATTTCCTTGGGCCAGGTGGCGCCAAAGCCCTTCTTTCCGCGCCGCGGGGAACTCGCACCGAAGACGTCCTTGGGCCGGCAGCCATCAATGCCAACCCCGGAATCCTACGCGGCAAAACCGTGGACGACGTGTCGGCGTGGGCACAACGGAAAGTCGGCATTTCCTCGCAGGAACTCTCGATCCAGAAGGAAATTGCCGAGACCGACGCCAAGCGCGCCGAGAAAGCTAAGGGGTTCAACACCGATCTCGAAAACCGCCTGTCGTTGCAGGAAGCGGAAAACAGCAATGCAGGCCAGCTCACGCAAGAGGCGTTCGTTCAAAAGCGACTGGCCGAAGAACAGAAGAAGGCGCGGGAAGCCGACTACACGCTCACTGCCGAGCAGATCGAACGCATCAAACAGGTTGCGGCTGCCGAGTGGCAGGTTGCCGAGGCCAAGCGTGACGGCAGCAGTGCCACCAAGGAAGCGAACATCGCCCTGCAACAGGCGGTGGCCCTTGGCTCGCAGCGGGCGGCATTGCAGCGCCAGTTTAACGAGGCGGTGCGATCCGGCGACACGACCACCGCGACCGCGCTTCAAACCCAAATCGATCGGGTCAATCTGCAGCTTGAGGAAGCCATCGCCAAGGCTCGCGCGATGTGGGAGGCGATCGGCGGTCCGCAAGCCGACGTCGCCCTGACCAAGCTCGACACGCTCAAGGTCAAGACCAACACCGCTGCGAACAGCATGTCGCTGTTCGGTCTATCCACGCAGCAGTGGGGCAATATCGCGAGCAGCTTCGCGGATGGCCTGCTCGGCGTATTTGATCAGTTTGCGCAGGCGGTCGCGAACGGCGAGGACGCCACCAGGGCGCTCGGCCGTGCCTTCCTGCAATTTGCCGCGAACTTCCTGCGCGAGATAGCGCAGATGATCCTGAAGCAGTTGATCATGAACGCGCTTCAGAGTTTCGGCTTTCCCGGCATCGGTATCGGCGTCGGTCACACAGGCGGGCGCGTCGGAGCGGCGGGCATCGGTTCCGGTAATGCCCGGCGTTCGGTATCCCCGGCCATCTTTGCGAGTGCCGTCGTGCTTCACGGTGGCGGCATTCCAGCGCTGCGCCCCGGCGAAGTGCCGGCCATCCTGAAAGAGGAAGAAGAAGTGTTGACCCGCGACGACCCACGGCATCGCATGAATGGTGGCATGAACCCCCGCTCGGCGCCGCAGGAAACGACAATCCGCAATGTCGTCACGCTCGATCCCGAGTTCGCCGACAGCATGATCAGAAGCGCGGTCGGCGAGCAGGCCATCCTGTCGGTTGTGCGCAAGAACATTCCCACGCTCAAGCAGTTCCTGAAATGACCTTGGCACCTGACACCCTACCGTGGCCATTTGAGCCAAACTGGTCCAGTTCGATGCGGCAAACGCTCGAATGGGCAACTGACGTGCTCGTTTCGGAGAGCGGCGCCGAACAACGCCGCATGCTCAGGCGCTACCCACGTTGCACGATCGAGTACAGCGGGCTCGTGCGCGGACCGGCCCGCGCATATCTGGACAACCTGATTGTCGGGCGCGGCGCCAAGAAATGGTATCTGCCGCTTTGGTTTGACACCCACATTCTCGACGCCGAAGCCGCAGGCACAACGCTTGTGTCATCCTCAATTACGCCTGACGCCTTACCGACTGGTGACGCGCTGTTCATTCAGGACGCCGTGCCTGCCAGTGGCGATCTTCGTGAAATCGGAGCGCAAGGCACAGGCTCACTCACACTGGCCGTGTCTGTCGATGCTGCACAAGGATCTCTGTTCTACCCTTGCCGCCTGGCAGAATTGACCGATCAGCCTTCCATCCGTCGCCTCTCGGACGACCTCGCCACGGTGCAATCGCGCTTTCGTCTGAGCGAGAGTGCCGACAGTTTTGCATCCGTGGACCCCGCGGACGTCGGGGAAATCTATCGGGATTTCCCGGTGCTGATGAACCTACCGGATGAAGGGGACGATCTCGAATACAACTACGAGCGGATTACAGGCGAGATCGACAATTCGGTCAACTTTCCATACCGCTACGACAAGGCCGGCATAGGGTTTACCAAGCAGTCCTTCCCTTGGTTGATAGTAGGACGAGATTCCTATCGCGATTTCATGCGCCTCACCTACTACCTTGCGGGCCGGCTCAACCCCATTTGGCTGCCAACGTTCTTCTCGGATTTCGAGGCTACGTCGGACATCGCGGCCGGCAGCACAATCATAGTGCGGGACTGCGGTTTCACGGTCAGCGGTGGCCCGAAGATCAACCGCCAGGATATCGCGATCAGCCTGGTCGATGGCACAACGCTATTCCGTCGACTGGAAGACAGCGTGGCCGACGCAGGGACAGAGACGCTTACGGTAGACTCGGCCTTTGAAGACCCGATCGCACGCGCCGATATTCTCCGGATCAGCTTCATGAGCCTGAACAGGCTCGACGCAGATCAGGTTGAGATCGAGCACCTGACCGACACGGCCGGCGTTGCGAAAAGCATTCTCACATTCCGAAGCGCGCCGGATATCCGGGTCGCGGGCACAGGGTTTTGACCATGAGTTACGATGTTGCCGAGCGCTCAAACTACGGCGGCAAGCCCGTTGTGCTTTACGAGTTCAATTTCGGCACAACACATTGGTTCTTGACCACTGACGAAATGGAAGTGGTTTTCGGCGGCGACACCTATCTACCCATCCCAATATCCGACAGCGGCTACATGCAGTCCGGCGAGAGCCAGATTGACGATGTGCGCATTCGTATGCCGGCACAACATCAGATCGTCGACCTGTTCTCGCCGATGCCGCCGATAGAATCTCTTTGGGTCACGATCAGGCGAATGAACCGTGGTGAACCTGAAGCCCCGATATATTTCGTGGGCTATGTGGCCAGCGTCAAAGGCATCCGGGAAGCCGAGCTTTTGTGTAAGCCGATCTCGAACAGCTTCGTTCGAAACGGCCTGCGGATGTCCTGGTCGAAGCAATGCCAACACGCCCTCTACGATAGCCAGTGCCGCGTCAACAAACTCGATTTCCGAGAGAGCGCCACGGTGACCAGCTTGACCGGCACTGACGTTCACGCCGCTATCTTCGATACTTTCGACGACGGCTATTTCGACAACGGGTTCATCGAATACATGCTCGATCTCGGTGCATGGGAGCGAAAAGGCATAGAAAGCCATGTCGGGGACCGGGTGCGGCTTCTCGGAGTAACGAGCGGCATTACGGAGGGCATGTCGCTATACGCTTATCCAGGCTGTTCGCGAACAACTTCAACTTGCCTTGCGAAATTCAACAATTTGTCGAATTATGGCGGCTTCCCCCACCTACCGGGGAAATCACCCTTCGATGGCGATCCGGTGTTCTGAAGAATGTGGATTTGGGCAATCGCACTGCTAGTCGCGTCTTACGCGATTCAGATTTTTATGACCCCCAAGCAGGAAGGCCCGAAACCCGCGGCCTTCGACGAGTTCGACTTTCCGCAGATGGAGGAAGGTACGCCACAGATCATCGTCTTCGGTGACGTCTGGATCGATGACTGGATGGTCCTCTGGTACGGTAATTACGACACGTCAGCCATCAAATCTAAGGGCGGCAAGAAATGATTCGGGCCTACATGAGGGATATCCGGGCGGCTCAATTGTGCTCAAGCGGAGCTCGCCGCTGGTTCGAGATCTATAATCTGTCATGGACCGACCACCTTGCGAATGGCACGCCGGTCGACATCCTTGAAGCGACTGGCGATGAACTGGCACTCAGGGTTTGCGCTGTTGCGCGCGCTCGTGCAGGCGCAGAAGAAGCGGAAGGCTGACGATGGGTAGTCTTGGTGGCGGTGGCTCACAGACGATCGGTTTCCGTTATTTCATGACCCTGCACATGGGCCTTGCTCGCGGTCCGCTCGACGAAATTGTGGAAATCCGGGTTGGCGAAAAACAAGCTTGGCCAGTGCCGGAAGGAACATTCGGCACGCCCACGCCGCCCGCGATCAACGACACCATGATTGCCAGCATCTATGCTCCGCAACTGTTTGGCGGGGACAAGGCGGAAGGCGGCGTGGCCGGCAAGCTATGGGTCTACATGGGCAAAGCAGAGCAGGTCATTGACTCAACGCTCAAGATCATGATGGGCGGTCACGTGCCCGACTTTAGGGGCGTGGTTTCAATTTTCTACGACGGTCTGATTGCATCGTTAAACCCTTATCCGAAGCCTTGGGGTTTCCGCGTTCGCCGCACGACGAAGGGTTGGCAGGACGACGCGCCCTGGTATCCAGAGAAGGCCGCGATCTCGCTGAACGGCGGCAAGGTCAAGGCGATTAACGCGGCCCATATCATCTACGAGTCAGCGACAAACAAGGTTTGGGGTCGATCCTTGCCGTCAACTCGTATTGATGAAGCATCCTTCATCGCCGCGGCCGACCGATTGCATGCCGAAGGTTTCGGCCTGTGTATGGCATGGAAGCGGCGCGATACGCTCGATGCCTTCATTCAAAGCGTGACCAACCATATCGGCGCCGTTGTGCGCACCAGTCGCGAGACTGGTCTTCTCGAACTGAAACTGATCCGAGACGACTACGACCCGGAAGATGTGCCCCTGTTTGATTACAATTCCGGTCTGTTGGCGATCGAGGAAGAAGACGTTGCATCGCCGGTCGACGCGATCAACGAGGTTATCGTTTCCTACTTCGATCCCGTTCTGAAAAAGGACAAGGAGCTGCGAGTTCAGAACCTCGCGAGCATCCAGAGCACCGGGGCGATCAATAGTGCGCCAAAGGAATACGTTGGGTTGCCAACGGATGAACTGGCCGGCCTTGTTGCGGTTCGCGATCTGCGCGCGGCGTCTGCGGTGTTCCGTCGTTACCAACTCAAGCTGGATCGTCGAGCCTGGCGCATCAATCCGGGTGACGTACTGAAAATTAACGTGCCTGAAAAAGGCATCAGCAACATGATCCTGCGCGTGGGAAAAATGGAGGATCGAAGCCTGACCGAAGGCCAGATACTCGTACACGCGGTGATCGACGTTTTCGGGCTCGGCACCACATCGTATGTGAGCCCCGAGCCCGGCCCATGGCAGCCACCGGACACCGTGCCTCAAGTTGTTGAGCACCGATATGTGCGCGAGGCAACTTACCATGATCTCGCCCGTACAATGCGCTTGGCTGATCTGGAATTCATAGAATCGACGACCGGTGCAATTGCCGCCTTCGCCCTGCGTCCTTCACAGTTGTCACTATACTACGAGGTGGCTAGCCGCACTGGCTCGGGCGCATACGAAGAACGTGGTATCGGCCACTGGACAGCCGGTGTCCACATTCCGGGAGCCGTTTCGCGACTGCAAACCATCATCCCGTTCGATACGAGCAATAACCTGCGATTCGCCGAAATGGGGATGACCCTGCAACTGCGTGATGAGATCGTGCAAGTCGAAGATATCGACACGATCTCGAGCACCATGACTGTCAAGCGTGGGTGCATCGACACGATACCAAAGTCACACGCGAGCGACTTTTGGGCTTTTTTCATCAATCCGGACGCGGGTTCCGATGGCGTAGAATACGCGCTGTCTGAAGATGTCGATGTCAAACTGCTGACCAAAACGTCGAGCGGCGCACTGCCCGTGGGGACGGCACCGGTTGATACTGTTACGATCCAAGCACGCCAAGGGCGCCCGTATCCGCCCGTCGATCCTACGATCAATGGGGTGTCGGCATATAGCCTCACGGAAGCATTTGGCGGTTTCACGTTGGCGTGGAAGATGCGCAACCGGGTTCTGCAGTTTGACCAGGTACTCGGCTGGGGCGATGCGAACGTGGCCCGTGAGCCGGATGTGACCTATCAGGTGCGCGTTTTTGTCGGTGGCATCCTGGTCCATACAGCGAGCGGAATCACAGCGAACTCATGGGTAGAATCGTCCGGTGCATGGGCAGGTAGCGATTTCACGCTCGAACTTTCAGCCTTCAGGGAAGGCTTGCAATCGCTGGCAGTGCAAACGTTCACGTTCGAGCGTCATCCTGCCGATGCGTTACAGGGTATGAGCGTCGTCGGCGGAATTGGCAAAGCCACGCTGTCGATCACCAGCAAGAACGACGCGGCAATTAATGAGATCGAGATTTTCCGCGTGCTTAAGGGAGCGTCTTTCAACATCAATACGGCCACGCCGATTGCGGCGATCCCGGCCGCGCCGGCTACCACGCATCCCTATGTGGACGGAAGCGACCCCACTAACGTGTTGCTGAATTCGAACATGGACGCCGACACAAATTGGTCGAAAGGAACAGGCTGGACTTATGGCAGCGGGAATTTTGTAAAGACAGCGGGCGTTTCAAGCGATCTCGGACAGAACGTGGTCGGTCTTGCGGCAGACGACTGGTACTACGCAATTGAAATAGACGCTTTTACCGCAGGCTTATTCAACGGTCGCTTCACCGGTGGCACCGCTGTCGAAGGTACGTACATGTCTGGCATCGGAACGATTTATGGCCATCTGTTGGCAAATGGCGCCAATACTGCATTCAACATCGGCACCAATTCCGCCGCCGCGGGGTCAGTTACGAAAGCGACGTTGTTCAAGCGGGAAGCCGGTATGCCGAGCCACGCCGAGCACGATTGGTACGCCTGCGCGAAAAGCCCGAGCGGACGCGGACCGGTCTTTGGACCGGTCAGTGCAAGGGTGATATAAGTCTCTGGCAAATTCAACTTTTTGTGGTATAGACGACAAAACCGCGATTGAGGCTTGTCGTCATGACGTTCGAAAAATGGCTCCAGAGCCGTCTGACCGCTCACGGTTTTCCCTCCGGCCCAATCGACGGTATCGTTGGGGACAAGACAATCGCCGCGCTAAAGGCCTTCGAAAAGGCCCACGGCCTCAAGGCTGACGGGACTGCTGATCCGATCGTAGTACAAGCCCTTCGCGCTTCCGCGTCAGCCGTTCCGCCGAGTGTCATGGCGGCCATACCCAACCGCGACATCAACGCGCCTGGCTCATACGCACCGCTGACAACTCAGTGGCCGCGTCAGACCGATTGCATGGCTTTCTACGGCCCGGTCGGCACTAATCAGGTGCAGGTCGAAGTTCCGTTTGACATGTTCCTTTCGTGGAGCAAAAGCACGCGCGTCCGACGCATCACGTTGCATCGGAAGGTGGCGCAGTCGGCAGAGCGCGTTCTAAACCGGATCGCCGACACGCACAGCGCGCAGCAGCGCAAGACGCTCGGCATTGATCTTTTCGGCGGCTCGCTCAACGTTCGCAAGATGCGCGGCGGTAACAGCTACTCGATGCATTCTTGGGGCATCGCAATCGACTTCGACCCCGAGCGGAACGGGCTCAATGTGCACAAGCCGAAGGCTCGGCTCTCGCAGCCCGACGCCGAGGATTTTTGGCTGGCGTGGGAAAGCGAGGGATGGATCTCGCTCGGTCGCGCTCGCGATTTCGACTGGATGCATGTGCAAGCCGCCAGGCTTTAGGAAAAGGAAGGCTGCAGATGGATAACAGCACCTATAGAGAGCGGGCAGGCACACTCATCTGCATCTTCATCATGGCCGCATACGTTGCGGTCGGCTACGTCGCACAGACGGTTACGTATTTCCACGGCACAGCAATCGCGTTCCCGGCCGATTGGAATACGACGATGCAGAACCTCGCGCTTGCGGCGCTTGGTTATCTGATCGGCAAACAGACAAACAACGCCACTACGGGCAGTGCCGTGCCTGAGCCGCCGAAGCGTGAAGACGCGCAGGAGAATCCGTAAGCCGTGCTGAACACAGATACCAAGCTCGTTGTCGGTAAAGGAGAGCTTTTCTTTTGTCCGTTCGAACCAGGGACGTTCAGCGGGAACGGGGAAATGTATCTCGGCAATACTCCCGGCTTCTCCATCAGTCGCGACGTCGACCAGGTGCAGCGCTTCACTTCTTACGGCGGAAAAAAGATCGCGCGCGGTCGCGAAATCGTACGTGAGGTTCAGAGCGCGCAGATCACGACCGACAACATCGATATGGAGAATATCGCGCTGTGGTTCGAGTCGACGGTCCAAGTTAATGCTGATGCGGGAGGCAGTAACCACACCGAGACGTTTACCGTCCGCAAGCGGCGATACTATCAGATCGGCCAGTCACTCACGGGCTTCGGCGTGACGATCGTTCTCGGCGATTTAACGTTCGAGAAAGACTCCGTTGATCTCAATGCCGACGCCAACTTTACCGTGGACCTGATCTCGGGCCGCTTTCAAGTTCGTGATGACGCGCCCGATCTAACCGATGGTGATGAATTTTCGGTCACGTTTTCATGGCATGCAACAGTGCTGACCGTGGTCAACGCTTCTCGGTACGGCGAGCGCGTGGGGTCGCTCCGCTTTATCTCCCAAAACCCTGTGGGACCGCGGAAGAACTGCTTTTTCCCATACGTTGCTATTCGCCCTAGTGGTCAGATCGACCTCAAGGGTGACCAGTGGCAGCAGATGGCGTTCGATGTTGAGATCCGCAAACTATCGCCAACCGCCGAGTTCTCATACGTTACTGAGTATGCGACGTTCAATACTGATGAATTGGCGATCATTTACGGTGGGCTTGTCTCACTATCTGAATTCATGGAACTGGACGACGAGTTGGATATCATTGTGAACATCGACCTTCCCGACGCACTTACGTGAGTCTAAAATCCACCATTTAGTGATTGGGCAACAAATGGCACTTCTCCCCATTGCAGGCGCCATCGGCCGCTTCAGGAGCAACGAAGAACGCGTCGACAAGTTTGTAAACGGCGCTGACAATGAAGCGTACTCAACGTCTGGTGGCGAGGAAGTGCCGACCATCCAGAAGTGGTACAAGGACAACAGCGACCGATTCAACGGCTATCTTCAGACCCAAGGACTTCCTGGTGATGCGATTGCGCGCTTTTCGCGAACGACATCCGGCGAAGGCCTTGCGGGGTTGGCGCCGCTCGGCACCGTTGTCGATACGCCGCGCGGCAAATCCTATCGGGTTACCGGCGCGGACACGACCGCCTTACGCGAGGCGCTCAAGGTAAACGAAAATAGTGTTCTACAGATCGACTGGATATTCAAGCGGGAAACCGACACGTCCAATCCGCTGACTGATGCGGTAAGGGCTGGTGTTCGTTACCTTAACAACGCAAAGCAGATCATCGGTACGTTTACTTTCGATACTTACCCGTTAGCTGCGGATGGCACGACACAGGTACAGCGCGTGTTCGCAGCGGCAGCCGCCCCTGGGGTCGATGCCGTATGGCCCGAAGGCACTAAGTATTTGAAGCCGTTTCGCCAGACCTTCGGCTCAAACGGTGTCACCGATACGGACTTGATGGGTTGGCTGGATGTCAGCACCCTGTACAAAAAGTCTTTGACGACGAAGGCTACGCCGGTCACGGTGCTTGACAGGCTGCTCGACAGCGCAGCCGTAACACCCAAGAGTCTCGACGAGCGGCTCGCCAAGGATTTCGGGACGCCGGTCACCGACGAGGAGTTTGCCGTCGTGCTGGTCTACGCGGCGGACGGCACCCCGCTCGTCGCCGTGCGTTATGACGGCAGCTTTTACAATCGGGCGAGCCGGATCGTCACCGATGGCTATTGGGAGTTCGCGTATACCGACGCGTCCGACACCGTGCTCTACGGCAAGCCGTGGGGGCGCTCCTACATGCTGTTCGGGCCGTTTTATCCAGACCGCGAATACGTCCATGACGCGGTCGGGCGGATCAGCGCCGGCGATGCCTATGTGATCACCGACACACGCCAGGTGCGGCTCACTTTCGGCGTCGTCGGCTCGACGGTGCTGGCGATCGACGTGCGCGGCAACGATGCCGTCTACAAGATGGACACGGGCGGCGTGCTGTCGACCATCCGCGAAGACCTGTTGGCGCTGACCAGCCTGGCACCGGCGGTCACCAAGGTCAGGATGCGCATCCTGATGGGGCAGTCGCTCTCCAACGGCGGCGCGGCGATACCCGCCATCACCGTTACGCCGCCGCTGCCCGGCCGCGTCGTCATGTACAACGGCGGCGTCCGCGTGCTCGGC
>QFCS01000338.1_pt1 | contig 36507 bp, 33 predicted proteins | sample 3576561 | NCBI WGS metagenome assembly QFCS01 | reverse complement strand
GGGTAGTGTGCGGACAGTTCTGCAAATTGGCTGAGAAGGGCGGTCATGGCAGGCTGGTGATTGTTCACGTCACCTGATCCCGCGAAGGAATACCCACCATGACCAAGACTGAAGGTAAGACCGCCAGCGCCGCGGTCAAAGACATTCTGCTTTCGAAGCCCGACGGGCTGCACGACGTGATCCGGGCGGTGATGCAGGAGGTGCTCGAGGCCGAAATGGACGAGGCACTGGGGGCTGCGAAGGGCGAGCGGACGCCGGAGCGGCTCGGTTACCGCTCGGGCTATTACGGTCGCACGCTCGTGACGCGCGTCGGCAAGCTGGAACCGAGGGTCCCGCAGGACCGGGCGGGCCGCTTCTCGACCGAGCTGTTCGAGCGCTACCAGCGGTCGGAGCGTGCGCTCGTGGCCACCCTTGCCGAGATGTACGTGCAGGGCGTGTCGACGCGCAAGGTCAAGGCGATCACTGAGGAATTATGCGGCCACGCCTTCTCGGCCTCGTCGATCTCGGCGATCAACAAGCGGCTGGACGAGAGCTTGAGGGCGTTTGCCGAGCGCCCGCTTCAGGAGCCCTTCCCCTATCTCATCCTCGACGCGCGCTACGAGAAGGTGCGCGAAGCCGGCATCGTCAACAGCCAGGCGGTGCTGATCGCGGTCGGCATCGACTGGGATGGAAGGCGCCAGATCCTGGCCGTCGAGATGGCCAATCGCGAGAGCCGATCGGCCTGGAAGGACTTCCTCGTCGGGCTGAAGGCGCGCGGTCTCAGGGGCGTCGAGCTGGTCGTGTCCGACGACCACGCCGGCCTCGTCGCGGCGATCGGCGAGGTGATCCCCGAGGCTGCATGGCAGCGCTGCTACGTGCACTTCCTCAGGAATGCGCTCGACCACCTGCCGAGAAAGCACGGCGACGACTGCCTGCAGGAGCTCAGGTGGCTGTACGACCGGCGCGACCTCGCCGAGGCGAAGGCCGATCTCGCCGCATGGCTCGCCAAATGGTCGGGCAAGTATCCCCGCCTGACCGGCTGGGCCGAGGACAACATCGAGCAGACGCTCACCTTCTTCCGGCTGCCGCGCCAGCACCACAAGCACCTGAAGTCGACCAACATGCTCGAACGTCTCAACGAGGAGATCAGGCGCAGAACCTACGTCGTGCGCATCTTCCCCAACGCACCAAGCTGCCTGCGCCTCGTCAGGGCGCTCGCCGTCGAGACCAACGAAAACTGGATGGAGGCAAACCGATATCTCAACATGGACGACCTGCGAGAGCACAAGAAGCTCGAACTCCGAAAAGCCGCATGACCAGCTTCATGGCCGCCCAAATTTGCTGAACTTGACGCACGCAACCTCGCCATGTAGCTCCCCGAAACACCAAACTGTTCCGCAACCTTTGTCATCGGGCTGCTCCAGACCAGCCGATAAAGTTCCTCTCTCGACACCACCTCGCTGCTCTCCCAACGTCACAACAATACCGTGCGCCTCGGTCGAGATTACCGACCGGAAAAGATATTGCCTCATGCCTGCTACGGGGAAATCAATCCCTGCTACACGGAATAAATTCCCTGCTCTCGCGAATAGGGAATCCGTATGTCAATCAATTGAAATTGCCGGGTAATTTGGTTGTGGAGCTGGTGACATGAGGGGCGATTTCGTCTGATTTCGCTGTTTCCCGGCCATAAACAGGGAAACAGCCTGCAGAGACAGGTTCGCTCCAGACTGCGCACACCGCCAGGCTGCTGATAAGGTATCACAGCTTACGTCCACCACGCCGATAGAACGCCGCGAGGCTGTATCGTAGATCGTCAGCCGCCGGGTCCCGCCGGCACGGTCCCGCCGGCCGTGCGCTTGCGCCAGCGCAGATAGGGGATCGACACCAGCGCCGAGACCACGACGTATGCGGCCAGGATGACCACGGTCTTGGGGCCGCGGAACGTCGTCGCCACGATGACGGCGATGCCGATGTGCCGTGTCACGCAGGCGATCGCCAGCGCCGTGCGATCCGCCGGGTTGGGGCCGCCGCAGACATGCCCGATCGCCAGCGCGACCAGCATCAGCACCAGAAGCGCGGCGATGCCCGGTCCCTGGATGTCGAGCAGGACCCGCCAGTGCAGGACGAGCAGCAGCGCGCTGGCCACGGTCAGCGCCAGCCCGGCACAAAGCGTCGCGCGGTCGGCGAAGCGCGCCGTCAGCTTCGGTGCCAGCGCGCCAAGGGCCATGCCCACGGCCAGCGGAATGAGAAACGATTTCGCCAGCGCGACCGCCACGTCGAATGCGGAAATCTCCGCCGCCACCTCGAAGTGCCGCGCCAGGATCGTCACCCAGAGGGGCACGACGACGATCGCCAGAAGCGAGGTCGTGACGACCAGGCTGAAGGTGTACTGCGTGCCGCCCAGCTTTTCCAGCTTGCGCGGCAAAAGCGGCGCACCAGCCGAGACGGCGAGCACCAGCAGCGCCGCCTTCACGGCCGGGGCGAGCGGCCACGCCGTCACGATGACGAAGGCGGCCACCGGCACCAGCACGAACATCGCCAGCAGCGACCGTGCAAGCAAGCCCGGCCGCCGCGCCAGGTAAAGGATATCGTCCAGCTTCGAACCCAGCCCGATCGACAGGATGAGCACGACCGTCGATATCTTGATCAGCAGCACCAGGGCGATGGTCAAGGCGTCACCCCACGGAGCTTCGCCGCAGCCTCGTACATTCGGGCCGGCACTTGAACAGCCGGTGTCTCAGGCCATCCGGCCCGGGCTGAACGGCGTACCTTTGCCGTTGTCGGGGGCGAACAGGAAGACGGGTCCCTCCCATTCGCCGAAGTCGATGGGCACCGGATTGGTCGGGCGGACCGATTCCGGATTGTATGTCTGGGTGTCGCGCCCGGCGACGACGTAGGCGCCGCTGTGGATGGCGAACTCGCCCATGAAGCGGGCGCCGTCGGCCCGCGTGCCTGCGTTGCCGGGACCAGTCTCCGCCGTGCCGCAAGCATATATGGTGATGCGCCGGATCAGCGGACCGCCCGGCGTGGGGTTCCAGATCCTCAGCAGCCCGACGTTGTTCAAGCTTATGCCCTCCCGGCAGATCGACAGCCCGAAGCCGCCATGGGCCTGGGCGGTCGACATCTGCTGGCCGATGCTGAAGTGGCCGACGATGCCATGACACATCACCAGCAACTCATCCAGCCCGCCCTGGCTGCGCGCATAATGCGCGATCCAGCCGAGCGCGTGGCTGAGATCGACACCACCGTCTACCGTATATGTATTGGGAGCAATTTCAGGTGCGCGCCCGGCGAGACGCGTATCATGCCAGATCATTCGTCCTGCCACGCAAACCTCCGTAAGCCACGCTGATGTAAAGCTAGGACAATATTGACGTCAGTTGCCGAACTATATCACGCGGCTCGGCCGTAATCCATACAGTTAATCTGCTAAACCAAGTAAAGGAGGTTGGGTCGCGGCTATGGTGTAGTCATCGAGCACATTCATCCAGTCGTTGCATTTTCCGTGGATCGCCATCGCCGTTGCCGTGGTATTGTTTCAGAATTGGCTCGATCGGAGTGCGGCAGCCGGCCTGCGAGGAGGACAAGATGGCATCTCCAGGAAGCATCATCGCCGCCGCCGTGGGGTTCGGCGGCGCCAACCGGCAGGCCGACGTAACCCTGGTGCAGCGGCTGCTCAACGCCGTGCCGGCAGACAAGGGCGGGGCGATGCCGGCGCTGGATGCCGACGGGCTGTGCGGGCCGCTCACCTGCGGCGCCATCAGCCGGTTCCAGTCGCGCAGTTTCGGGACCTCAGACGGGCGCATCGATCCGGGGCAGCGTACCGAACAGGCGCTGGTCGCCCTGCTCAATGCACTCGGTGTGCTCGCGACGCTGCTGGCCGGCGGCGCGGCAAGCGCACCGCCGCCCGGCGGCGCCGTCGACCCCACCACCGGGGCGCCGGTGCCTGCGCCGACGGCGGGGCCGCGCTCGCCGATCCGGCAGCGCTTCATGGCGGTATGCCGGACGCTGCTGCCGCCGCCGGGCATGCTGACCGTCGGGCAGAAGTCGGGCGCCACCGGCACCGGCTGCGGCGAGTTTCCCGGCCGCGTCTTCACCCATGTGCCGGTCATCCCGCCGGGCCGGCCGGGAGCCTTCAAGGCCGACGTGCGCGGCCAGGGAGTCTGCTTCCTGACCACGCCGATGACAATCTGGGAGCAGTTCGCCAAGGCGGTCGACGAAAAGCACGGCTCGCGGACCTGGGTGCCGTTCGCCGGCAACCGGCCGCTGCCGGGCGACATCTACATCCTCGGCAAATGGGAGAACCCGGCGGCATTCCAGCATGTCGGGGTGATCGTCACCGCCCAGGGCAACGAGTGGATGACCGCCGACGGCGGGCAGGGCGGCGAGGGCTGGCAGTCGGGCTTCATCAAGCGCCAATTCCATGCCAGCGGCCAGATCGACGGCGAATTCGGAAACACGGCGATGCTGCGCGGCTGGGTCGATCTCGACGCGCTCTACGCGGTGGCGGTGGCCTCGTTCCCGCAGAACCTGTGACCGGCAATTCCGGCCGGCCGCTCCCGGCTGGCGCGCCGCATCACGGCGCGGCCTGCCGCCGCGCCTGCACCTGCTCGACCAACAGACGCGCGGCCTCGACGGCAAACGCCTCGTCGTTGATGTCGGTGTCGATCTCGACCACGCGGACGTGGCCGCCGAGCCCGGCCTTGAGCGCCGCGTAAAACGCCGCGTCGGCCGCCGGATCGTGGAACGGTTTTCCGTCCACATCGATCAGCGACACGCCTTTCATCGGCATCAGGAAGACGGTCGGGCCTTTCGCCCGGTTGAGCTTTTCGGCGACGATGGCGCCCAGCGCGACGTTTTCCTCGCGCGTCGTACGCATCAGCGTGACGATCGGGTTGTGCCGGTAGAAGGTGCGTCCGGCATAATGCGCCGGCACGGTCTCCGGGGCGCCGAAATTCACCATGTCGAGCGCGCCGGCCGACACCACCTGCGGAATGCCGAGCTCGCCCGCCGCGGTGAGGCGGTCCGGGCCGGCGCTGAGCACCCCACCGGCCAGTTCGTCGGCGAGTTCGGTCGTGGTGATGTCGAGCACGCCGGCGAAATAGCCGGAGCGGATCAGCTGCTCCATGGTGCGGCCGCCGGCGCCGGTGGCGTGGAAGACCAGCACCTCGTAACCGGCCGCCTCCAGCGCCTCGCGCGCCCGGTTCACGCAAGGCGTGGTGACGCCGAACATGGTGGCGGCGATCAGCGGCCGTTGATCGACGGCGGGCGGCGGCTCCGCCTTGACCATACCGGCGATGGCTCCGGCGGCGTTGGCGAGGATCTGCGAGGACAGCCGGTTGATGCCGGCGATGTCGACGACCGCCGGCATGATGGTGACGTCCTTGACGCCGACCAGCGGGCCGACGTCGCCGGAGGCGAGCGTGGAGACGAGCAGCTTCGGGAAGCCGACCGGCAGCGCCTGCATCGCAGCCGCGGCGATCGACGAACCGCCGCCGCCGCCCATGGCGATGATGCCGTCGATGCGGCCTTCGGCGGCCAGCCGCTCGACGATGACCGCCGCGCCCCCGGCCATAACGGTCACGGCCGCGCCGCGGTCCTTCCTGGCGACGAGATCGGCGAGATCGCCGCCGCCGGCTGTGGCGACCTCGGCAGCCGAAATCTCCGGCGCGAAGGGCGGCTCGCCCAAGACGCCCGCGTCGATCGCCAGCGTCAGCACGCCTTCCGCCTCGATACGGGCCTTCAGGAAGGCGTATTCGATGCCCTTGGAATCGAACGTGCCAAGCATGGCGACGACTTTTTTCATGGCGCTCCTCCCGCTGTTCGGCGTCGGCTCCTCCCGCCGTGGATCAGGCGACGCGGCCGCCGAGCTCGTCCTCGATATGCGCCCGCACGATGTCGTCGAACGAGGTCTCGGCGCGGAAGCCGAGCGCCTCGGCGCGGCGGGCGTCGAAGCGGGTCGGCCAGCCGGCGACGATGCGCGTGATCGTTTCGTCGGGCTCGCGGCGGATCAGCCGCACCGCCTTGTCGCCGCCGAAGCGGCGCAGCGTCTCGATCTCCTCGCCGACCGTCGCGGACAGGCCGGGCATGGTGAGGTTGCGGCGCTGGGCGAGCGGCGCAAGGTCGATGGCCGCGGCGTGCTCGAGAAAACCGACGGCGGCGCGCGGGCTGGCGAACCAGTGGCGGACAGCTTCCGAAACCGGCAGGACCGCCTCCTGGCCGGCGAGCGGCTCGCGCAAGATGTTGGAGAAGAAACCGGAGGCGGCCTTGTTCGGCTTGCCCGGCCGCACGCACACGGTGGGAAGGCGGATGCCGACGCCGTCGAAGAAGCCGCGGCGGCTGTAGTCGGAGAGCAGCAATTCGCCGATCGCCTTCTGCGTGCCGTAGCTGGTCGCCGGCGTATTGAAGAATTCGTCCGATATCGCGTCCGGGAAGGGCGCCCCGAACACGGCGATCGACGAGGCGAAGATGAGACGCGGCTTGTAGGGCGCCTTGAGACCCTGCTGGCGGATCGCTTCGAAGAGAAAGCGGCTGCCGTCGAGATTGATACGATAGCCCTTGTCGAAATCGGCCTCGGCCTCGCCCGAGACGATCGCGGCGAGATGGAAGATGACGTCGGCGCGCAGTGCCGCGAGGTTTGCGGCCTCGCCCGGCGCCGACAGGTCGGCGACACGCGTGTCGATTGCGCCGGCAAAGGCAGGGCGGGCGGGTTCAACGACGTCGACGAGGCTCAAGCGCTCGACCGGCGCACCGGCGAGCGTGCCGGTGGCAGCCAGGCGGGCGGCGAGCTTGTGGCCGACCATGCCGGCCGCCCCGATGATCATGACATGCATCTGATTGATTTCTCCTCGCTTGACGTCGCGCGAGACATAACCCGGAACGGCATGGCACGCATCGCGGAATCTGTTGGGACAGGCGCGGTTCCGCCGCGACGCCTTTGCTACTGCCGAAGCCGCAGGAAGGCGCGGCCGGATTCGACTATGCCTTCGGCCGTCGACCGTTCCGGCGCCCAGCCGAAGCTCTGGCAAAAGCGCGACCCGTCGACCTCCAGCCGTCCGAACAGGCCGTGCGCCAGCTCGCGTTTGCCGAGCAGGGCGAGCGCGGCCGAAAGCAGCGGCTCGGGCGCGGCGACAAGCCGTGGCGGCAGGCCCATGCCCTGGCGCAGCAGCCGGATCATGTCGGCCAGCGATACCGTTTCCGGGTCGCAGACGAGGTAGCGGCCCGACGGCGCGTCGGCTCCGGCGGCGACGATCGCCGCGATGGCGTCACAGAGATTGTCCCGCGAGACCACGCTTCGCGGCCGGCGCAGGCCGCCGACCGGCACCGGCAGGCCGGAGGCAGCCAGCTTCTGCAGCAGCCGCCAGTTGCCGGCGGCCTCGGCGCCGATCACCAGCGGCGGGCGCAACGTAACGGCGGCGACACCGTGCCGGCGGAGGCGCTCGACATGAGCCTCGGCCGCCAGCTTGGACGCGCCGTAGGGCGTCGTAGGACGCGGCGGGGTGTCGTCGGTGATGACCGAGCCGCCGCCAATGGCGGTGATGGCGTGAAGGCTGGAGAGGAATACGAACAGCTTTACGCCCGCGTCGGCCGCCTGTCCGGCCAGCCGCGCCGTGCCCTGGTCGTTGACGGCCGTGAAGCTCGCCTCGGCCACGCCGCGTCCCGGCGTCTGGCCGGCGAGGTGGACGACGGTCGCACAGCCGTCGAGCGCTCGCGCCCAGTCGGTGGCCGGTCCGATGTCGCCGACGGGAACGATGGTTGCGCCGCCCGGTCCGGTTGCGGGGCCACCGCGCCTCCCGGCCAGCGCCAGCGGCCAGCCGCGCGCCGCGAGCGTTTCGACCAGTCGGCGGCCGACAAAGCCGCTCGCACCCGTGATCAGAATCCGATCCATGACCCTCCGGCGGGCTTCTCCCCCCACGTCAGCCCCGCGTCACGAGAAAAGTGTCGTCCCGAAACCGCGACCGCTTGCTGGATGCTTAGCGGTTTTGCCGGCCGCCGCAATGCCCGCGCGCCGTGCCGTTACGCCGCTCTCTTGCCTTGCACCGGCAAGTCGCCCATGTAGGCGCGACCTGTCCAGTTCTGGAGTCTCGATTGGTTTCGCATCCGGCAGACGCGGCAGCGCTTCTCTCCGCGTTCAAGCAAAGAAAAGCGACGGTGGCCGTCATCGGCCTGGGTTATGTCGGGCTGCCGCTGGTCAAGGCGATCGTCGAGGCCGGCTTCACCGGGCTCGGCATCGACATCGACCCGGCCAAGATCAGGATGCTGCACGACGGCGTCGCCTACATCAAGCAGTTCGACCCGGCCTATTTCGTCGAGCGCATCGCCGAAGGACGCTTCCGCTGCAGCAGCGATTTTTCGGCGCTCGCCGACGCCGACGCCATCGTCATCTGCGTGCCGACCCCGCTGACCAAATACCGCGAGCCCGACCTCTCCTACGTTGCAGGCACGGCCAAGTCGATCCTGCCGCACCTCAGGCGAAACCAGCTCATCGTGCTGGAATCGACCACCTATCCCGGCACTACCGAAGAGCTGCTGGTGCCGATCCTGGAGCGGAACGGCTTGAAGAGCGGCCGCGATTTCTTCGTCGCCTTCAGCCCGGAGCGCGAGGATCCCGGCAATCCGGACTACGGCACGCAGTCGATCCCGAAGGTGGTCGGCGGCAGCGACGCGACGTCGCTGGAGCTCGCGGTCGCGCTCTACGACCAGATCGTGGTGAAGACCGTCCCAGTGTCTTCGACCGCGGCGGCGGAAGCGGTGAAGATCACCGAAAACATCTTTCGGGCCGTCAACATCGCGCTGGTCAACGAGCTGAAGCTCATCTACGGCGCCATGGGCATCGACGTCTGGGAAGTCATCGAGGCGGCGAAGACAAAACCGTTCGGCTACATGCCGTTCTACCCCGGCCCCGGCCTCGGCGGCCACTGCATCCCGATCGATCCGTTCTACCTGACCTGGAAGGCGCGTGAGTTCGATATGCCGACAAGGCTGGTCGAACTCGCCGGCGAGATCAACACGGCCATGCCCGGCCATGTCGTCACCGTCTGCATGGAGGCGCTCAACGCACGTTTCGCCAAGGGCCTCAACGGCGCCCGGGTGCTGCTGGTCGGGCTCGCCTACAAGAAGAATGTCGGCGACATCCGCGAAAGCCCTGGCCTCAAGCTGATCCGGCTGCTGGAAGAGCACGGCGCGAAGGTCGACTATTTCGATCCGCATGTGCCGGAGATCACCATGACCCGCGAGCATCCGGAGTTCGCCGGGCGCAGCTCCATCGCCGGCAGGGCGGAAACTTTCGCCGGTTACGACATGGCGCTGATCGCCACCGATCATGATGCCGTCGACTACGCCTCACTCGTGGAGGCTAGCCGGCTGGTGGTCGACACACGCAATGTGTGCGAGCGGCGGGGTGTGCGTTCGGACAAGGTGGTGAAGGCGTGAACCAAGTCCAATCCGGTGCGGCCGACCGGGCATGAAGCGCGCCTTCGACTTCACTGCCGCAGCAATCGGGCTGCTTCTGCTCTGGCCAGTGATCATCCTGCTGGTGATCGCCGTGCGCCGCGATTCGCCCGGGCCCGGCATTTTCGCGCAGCAGCGCGTCGGGCGGCAAGGCAGGCCGTTCACCTGCTACAAGCTGCGCACCATGCGCCAGGGCGCGCCGAGCGTCGCCACCCATCTGGCGCCCACCGCCGAAATCACCCCGCTCGGCCGGCACCTGCGCCGCTGCAAGCTCGACGAGCTGCCGCAATTGTGGAACGTGCTGACCGGCGACATGAGCCTGGTGGGGCCGCGGCCCTGCCTGTCCAGCCAGAGCGAGCTGGTCGAGGCGCGGCGCACGCTCGGCGTGCTCGCGCTCAGGCCGGGCATCACCGGGCTCGGCCAGGTCAACGGCATCGACATGTCGGACCCCTTGCGCCTCGCCCGCTGCGACCGCGACTATCTCGACCGCCGCTCGCTGGCGCTCGACATCAGGATCATCGTCAACACGCTGCTGGCGCGGCCGGTGCCGCTGCGGCGCGCCGCGTGAGCGCCTCGCTCCGCACACACAACGTATCGGCCTGAAAATGCGTGTGTTTTGACGCGGCCGGAAGAACCGCGATAGGAGGAGCGCCGCGTCGGCGTTTCGCCGGCCATTCGCCGCACCAGCCACCGGAACCCTTGCATGACGTCCAGAACGATCCGCTTCATCGACCTCCCCGCCCAGCAGGAGCGCATCAAGGACAAGATCGACGCGGCAATGCAGCGCGTGCTGGCGCATGGCGCCTACATCCTCGGGCCCGAGGTGGCGGAACTGGAGGCGAAGCTTGCGGCCTTCTGCGGGGCGAAACACGCGATCGGCTGCTCGAACGGCACGGACGCGATCACGCTCTGCCTGCTGGCCAAGGGGCTGAAGCCGGGGCAGGCGGTGTTCTGCCCGAGCTTCACCTTCGCAGCGACCGCCGAAGTCGTGGCCCTGCTGGGCGGAGTGCCCTATTTCGTCGACATCCTCGAAGACACATTCAACCTCGACCCGGCGAGCCTGAAGGTTGCGATCGCCCAGGCGAAACGCGACGGGCTGCCGCTGGCCGGCGTCATTGCCGTCGACCTGTTCGGGCAGCCGGCCGACTATGAGGCGATCGAGCCGATCGCCGCGGCGGAGGGCATGTGGCTGCTTTGCGATGCCGCGCAAGGCTTCGGCGCCACCTATCATGACCGCACCGTCGGCGGCATCGGCGAGATGACGACGACCAGCTTCTTCCCGGCAAAACCGCTCGGCGCCTATGGCGACGGCGGCGCGATCTTCGTCGAGGACGACGAGATGGCGGCCGTGCTCCGCTCGTTGCTGGTGCACGGGCAGGGCGCCGACAAATACGACAATGTGCGCATCGGCATGACCGGGCGGCTCGACACGCTGCAGGCGGCCATCCTGATCGAGAAGCTGGCGATCTTCGCCGACGAGATCGTGGCGCGCAACCGCGTCGCGGCGGCCTATGACGACGGGCTGAGCGACGTCGCCATCGTGCCTTCGGTGCTTGGCGGCTGCGTCTCGACCTGGGCGCAGTATACGCTGCGCGCACCCGGTCGGGATCGCGGCGCGGTGCTGGCGCGGCTGAAGGACAAGGGGGTGCCGACCGCCGTCTATTACCCGAAGCCACTGCACCAGCAGACCGCCTACCGGCATTTCCCGGTCGCCGGCAACGGCCTGCCGGTCAGCGACCGGGTAGCGCAGGACGTGTTCAGCCTGCCCATGCACGCCTACCTCCAGCCGGACGACCAGGGTTTTATCATCGAACAGGTGCGCGAGGCGCTGGCGGCCTAAGAAGCCGCCGAAGCAGTTCAAACGATCTTCAGTGGACCGTCGTGTCGATGATGGTATGCAGGATCGTTTGAAGCGCCTGGGCGTCCTCACGTGAGACGCCGGCGTCAAGGCCACCATGCACCAGTTGATTACGACGCGGAATCAGAGAGCGCGCAATGTCGGCCTCGGAAGGTGACAGGACGCCTTCGGTGGCCAAGACCTCGACGAGGCGGCCTGGCGTCTGAGGCCGGCGAAGTTTTTCCTCGAACAGGGTCCTGCCGAGCGCTTCCAATACAGCCCAAGACAACAAAAAGGCAGCGTCGGAATGCCCGCCTTCGATAAGACGATCAATCTCGGCAAGTTTGCTTGCGATTTCCGACATTGGTTGCCTAGGCAGGGTTTCCGACTGTTGGCTTGGCCCGGCCCATATGATGCGGAACTCCCAATTGTCCTGTCCCATGAAAAGCGCTGCGATATCCCCTAAACGAATATCCGCCTTAGGGCTGAAGCCCGCCACCTCGATCGCGAGGTTGCGATCTTCACGAAGAGCGATGACGTCAGGCTGGTAGGAGCCGAAAAAGCGAGGGATCAGCGGAGCGGTCGGATGAACGAACACGTCGTATCCCTCGGCCTTCAGTCGCGGTAGCAGTCCTTCGATGATCGCAGCCTGGGATACATCCGCACTCATGACAAATCCTCAAAGGGATCGCTCGATACGCGAACACATAGTACGGGCTTGTCCATTGAAACGGCTTCGGCCAACGTTGGTGTCGGTTCGCTGAAGGCGAATACGCGGTCGGGCTCGAATTTCTGAACGACGATGCGTTCGACTTGAATGTCGTCGACGTAGACATGCCTCGAACAAGCGTCGAGCACCAGTTTGATGATGTTGTCGATATCTCCCGCCATTGGTTCGGCTGGAAAATAATAGAGGGTTACAGCCAGGCGTTCCAGGGACGCAAAATGCTGCGTCGGAAGTACCGACGCACTTGCGTTACGAACCCGTTCCATTGTTCGCCGACTCCGAGCGGGCCGCCTGCATCGAAACCGGCGTACCACGGACGATGAACTCGATCGGAAATTCGATCTCCACCGGTCCGACCTCACCCGAGATCGGGTCGAAACTATACCCAGCTCACTTCTCTAGGCAACGGCGGGCCGGCGCTTACGCCGCGCCGCTCAGCTTCTGCTTCTCGAAGCGCTTGCGGTCGTTCGGGTCGAGGTGGAGCTTGCGCAGGCGGATAGTCTTCGGCGTCACCTCGACCAGCTCGTCGTCCTGGATCCAGGCAAGCGCGCGCTCCAGCGTCATGCGCACCGGCGGGGTGAGGCGCACCGCCTCGTCCTTGCCGGCGGCGCGGATGTTGGTGAGCTTCTTGCCCTTCAGCACGTTCACTTCCAGGTCGTTGTCGCGGCTGTGGATGCCGATGATCATGCCCTGGTAGACCTTGACGCCGGGATCGATGACCATCGGGCCGCGATCCTCGAGGTTCCACAGTGCGTAGGCTACCGACTCGCCCGCTTCGTTGGCGATCAGCACGCCGTTGACGCGGCCGGCGATGTCGCCCTTGTAGGGCTCGTAGGCGTGGAACAGCCGGTTCATCACCGCGGTGCCGCGGGTGTCGGTCAGAAGCTCCGACTGGTAGCCGATCAGGCCTCGCGTCGGGGCGTGGAACACCAGCCGCTGGCGGTTGCCGCCGGACGGACGCAGCTCCACCATCTCGCCCTTGCGCTCGCTCATCTTCTGCACGACGACGCCGGAATGCTCCTCGTCGACGTCGATGACGACCTCCTCGACCGGCTCGAGCAGCTGGCCGTCGTCGTCCTTCTTCATGACGACGCGCGGCCGCGACACGGCGATCTCGAAACCCTCGCGGCGCATCGTCTCGATCAGCACGGCGAGCTGCAATTCGCCGCGGCCGGAGACGTAGAAGGAATCCTTGTCGGCCGATTCCTCGATCTTCAGCGCTACGTTGCCCTCGGCCTCGCGCAGCAGGCGGTCGCGGATGACGCGGCTGGTGACCTTGTCGCCCTCGGTGCCGGCCAGCGGCGAATCGTTGACCAGGAAGGACATGGTGACGGTCGGCGGATCGATCGGCTGGGCCGGCAGCGGCTGGGTTACGGCCGGATCGGCGAAAGTGTCGGCGACCGTTCCCTTCGACAGGCCGGCGATCGCCACGATGTCCCCGGCATGCGCCTCCTCGATCGGCTGGCGCTCGAGACCGCGGAAGGCGAGGATCTTCGACAGGCGGCCCTGTTCGATCAGGTCGCCGTTGCGCGATATCACCTTGACCGCCTGATTCGGCTTGATCGTGCCGGAATCGATGCGGCCGGTGATGATGCGGCCGAGAAACGGGTTGGCTTCGAGGATGGTGCCGATCATGCGGAACGGCCCTGTCCCCACCTTCGGCTCCGGTACGTGCTTCAGCACCAGGTCGAACAGCGGCGCGAGGCCGTCCTCCTTCGGACCCTCCGGCGCCTCGGCCATCCAGCCGGCGCCGCCGGAGCCGTAGACGATCGGGAAGTCGAGCTGCACGTCGGTGGCGTCGAGCGCGGCGAAAAGGTCGAACACCTCGTTAACCACCTCGACATGGCGTGCGTCGGGCCGGTCGATCTTGTTGATGGCGACGATCGGACGCAGGCCGACCTTGAGCGCCTTGCCGACCACGAATTTGGTCTGCGGCATCGGCCCTTCGGCGGCGTCGACCAGCACGATGGCGCCGTCGACCATGTTGAGGATGCGCTCGACCTCGCCGCCGAAATCGGCGTGGCCGGGCGTGTCGACGATGTTGATGCGCGTGTCCTTCCACTCGACCGAGGTCGCCTTGGCAAGGATGGTGATGCCGCGCTCCTTCTCGATGTCGTTGGAATCCATGGCGCGCTCGGCGACGCGCTGGTTGTCGCGCACGGAGCCGGACTGCTTGAGCAGCGCATCGACGAGCGTGGTCTTGCCATGGTCGACGTGCGCGATGATCGCGATGTTGCGAAGTTTCATTTACACCTGACTCGGGAAAGGCGCGGGCCGATTTGTCTCAGCACCGCGTTTCGTTTGGGCGCGCTCTTAACGGATTTTTCGCATTTGCGAAAGGGGGCGGCCATGCGGCGACACGGCGGGACCTATGCGCGGGGCGATGGGGCTGAGCGCAGTGGTTACCAAGGATTTGCATCATGGCAATGCGCTTCGCTCCGGCGGATTTTCGCCGCTCGATATGGTAAAGTGGCTGCAAGTCTTTGGAGTGTGTCATGAGAATCACCGTCGACGCCCGGTGGGACGCGGAAGCCGGAGTCTGGGTCGCCACGGCGCGCGGCGATCTCGGCCTTGTAACCGAGGCACCCACGATCGAGGCGTTGGAAAGCAGGATCGCCCTTCTGGTTCCCGACCTGCTGCAGGGCGAAGCGAACGGCCCCTTTGAAATCGAGTTGATCGCAAGACGGTCACAGACCATTGCCGCCTGAACTCCGTAACTTCAAGGGCAAGCCCGTCTATCAAGATCATCGATGAGCCAGCTTGCAAAAGCTACCAGGGATTTGCTCCGTCAGGCCGGATGGGAGTTCTTGCGAACGGCGAAAGGCGACCACGAAATCTGGCATGACCCGAAAACCGGCCGCAAGGTAAGCGTCGACCATTCGATGAAATCCCGGCATACCGCCAACGAGATATTGAAGAAGGCCGGTCTGCTCAAGGCGTTCTGAGCTGGTGAACATGGCCTTGCCGCCCGCACTGTTTCGCGGACGGCAAAGGCCGGCAGCCTTCACTCAAGACGCGCGAACCGGGTCGAGCGTCACCTTGAACAGCTCTTTGTCGTCGCGGTCCATAAGCCGCACCGTCATCTGCTCGGTGCCGCCGTCGATGTCGACGAGGCCGAAGAACTGCAGGCCGGCCGAGGGCGGCAGGTTCTGGCCCTGCTCGGCGGTGGGCGCCTTCACGAATTTCAGGTCGGGGCCGAAGGTCATATCGAGATCGCCAGGGCCGAAGGTGCCGGCGTGTATCGGACCCGACACGAACTCCCAGAACGGGTTGAAGTCCTGGAACTTCGCCTTGTCCGGCGTGTAATGATGCGCGGCGGTGTAATGCACGTCGGCGGTGAACCACACGGTGTTGTCGATGCCGGCGTTCTTGATGAAACGCAGGAGGTCGGCGACCTCCAACTCGCGGCCCTTCGGATCGCCGCTGTCGCCGTTGGCGATCGCCTCGGCGCCCTTCTTCCCGGCGGCGTCGTCCCAGACGATGATGCCGATCGGCATGTCGGAGGCGATCACCTTCCAGGTCGCCGTCGAATTGGCGAGGCCGCGCTTCAGCCACCGGATCTGCTCCTCGCCGAAGATGCGCGAGGCCGGCGTCATCGCATCTTCCATGGCCGGGCCGTTGGGGCCGCGATAGGAGCGCAGGTCGACGAAGAACACGTCGAGCAGCGGCCCGTAGGCGATCTTGCGGTAGATGCGGCCCGGCTCCGCCGGCTGGAAGCGGATCGGCGTCATCTCATGGAAGGCGCGGGCGGCGCGGGCGTGCAGCAGCGGCACCGACTTCACCGTGTAGCGGTCGTCGGCGGAAAGGTCCTTCGAACCGGACCAGTTGTTGACGACCTCGTGGTCGTCCCACTGGAAGAAGGTCGGCAGCGCCGCGTTCATGGCGCGCACGTGCTCGTCCATGAGGTTGTATTTCCACTGGCCGCGATATTCGTCGAGCGTCTCGGCGACCTTGCGCTTCTCGTCGGTGACGACCTTGTTCACCCACTTGGTGCCGTCCTTCAGCTCCACCTCGTCCTTCAGTGGGCCGTCGGCATAGATGGTGTCGCCTGAATGCAGGAAGAAATCCGGCTGGTGCTTGAGGATCGTGGCGTAGCTATACATGCCCTTGTCGTCGATGCCCCAGCCCTGGCCGACGGTGTCGCCCGACCAGGCGAAGCGGATGTTGCGCTTGGAGGCGGGCGCGGTCCTGAAGCGGCCGACGATCGGCTCGGAGACGGCGTTGACGTCGTCGAGATCGACGGCGGTCATGCGGTAGAACACGTCCTGGTCGGCGGCGAGTTCGGTGAGCAGCCGCTTCACCGCGTAGTCGCCTTCGGGCAGCGCCGACAGCGGCGGCAGCCTTACGGCGTTGCTGAAGCTCTCGGTCGTCGCCACCTCGAACATGACATTCGACGGCCGGTCGACACGGGTCCAGACCATCGCCGAATTGGTGTCGACGTCGCCGGACTGGACGCCGTGGGTAAAGCTGGGGCGGGTGTTGGCGCGGGAGTAGAAAGGCATCGCCAGCCCGGACAGGCCGACAAGGCCGGCCGCGCCCGTGGTCGCCAGCAGGCCGCGGCGCGTGATGGGGAATCTGTTCATGGCTGTCTCCAGGATGGCTATCGAACAAGCCCGCGGAGAGTCGGTGCCGTGGATGTCACGCGGGTGTCGGCCGCATGAAACTTTTCTGACGCCGGCGTGACGGCGTCAAGCGCAGTGGTTGTGTTGCATGGGGTGGCGGTGCGGCTCCGGTCGCCAAAGCCGCCGCCGAAAAACCTCAGCCGATGCTCTGGCCGGTCTTGGCCCAGTCGGCGAGGAACTGCTCCAGGCCCTTGTCGGTCAGCGGGTGCTTGACCAGCGCCTTCAGCGTCGCCGGCGGCACCGTCGCCACGTCGGCGCCGATCAGCGCGGCCTGCTTGACGTGGTTCACGGTACGGATCGAGGCGGCGAGGATCTCGGTCTTGAAGTCGTAATTGTCGTAGATGGTGCGGATTTCCGAGATCAGCTCCATGCCGTCGATGCCCATGTCGTCGATGCGGCCGATGAAGGGCGAGATGAAGGTGGCGCCGGCCTTGGCGGCGAGCAGCGCCTGGTTGGCCGAGAAGCACAAGGTGACGTTGACCTGCCGGCCTTCCGAGGTGATCGCCTTGCAGGCCTTGAGGCCGTCGAGCGTCAGCGGCACCTTGATGCAGACATTGTCGGCGATCCTGGCCAGCACTTTCGCCTCTTTCATCATGTCGGCATAGTCGGTCGCGGTCACTTCGGCCGACACCGGGCCGGCGACCATGTCGCAGATTTCCTTGGTCACCTCGGCGATGTTGCGGCCCGACTTCAGGATCAGCGACGGGTTGGTGGTGACGCCGTCGAGCAGTCCGAGGTCGTTGAGTTCGCGGATTTCCTTCACATCCGCCGTGTCGACGAAAAATTTCATGGCACCGTTCCTTGTTCTGCCGGGACTGCGGCGTTTGCCGGATCGCGGCCCTTATCCGGCCCGACCGCGAGGGTGGCCGGAAGCGGACCTTCCCTGCGCCTTTTATGCGATCGGCGGTCGCGCTCAAAGGCCGTTTTTTGCTGTGGCGGCCGACGGGGGCACGGCATCCGCCGCGTCCGGAAAAAATCGCTTGATCCTCTAGTTGCTAGAGGAATTACGGTCGGGCCCAATCGTTGAGCGAGGTCATGATGGGCGAGGCAGCCACAACCAGCCGGTTCAGGGTCGAAGGCATGGACTGCGCCAGCTGCGCGGCGAAGATCGACGCCGCGGCGCGGCGTGTCGCCGGAGTCGAGGAAGTGGCGATTTCCGTCACCGCCGGCACGATGACGGTCGCGCACCACGACGATATGGACATCGCCGCGCTGACGAAGAAGGTCGCCAGCCTCGGCTACACGGTGACGCCGCTGGCCCGGCGTGGCGGCGCGGCGGCGCCCGAGCCGGCCGGGCATTCTTGCGGTCACGATCATGGACCGGAGCACAAGCATCATCGCCACGGCGACGGACACGACCATGCGGGGCACGACCACGAGCACGAAGGGCACGGCCACAGCCATGACGGTCACGGCCACGACGGCCAGGGCAAGCGGGCAGACCGGGCCGGGGCGGTCGCCGCGCCGGAGGCCGGCCTGCACGGCCACGACCATGGCCCGTCCGAGGGACCGTGGTGGCAGTCCGCCAAGGCACGGCTGACGATCGCCTGCGGCGCGGCGCTGGCGCTCGCCTTCGTCGCCGGCCGCGTTTTCCCGGCATACGAAGCCTGGCTGTTCATCGCGGCGATGGCCGTCGGGCTCGTCCCGATCGCCCGCCGCGCCGCGATGGCGGCGCTGAACGGCATGCCGTTCACCATCGAGACGCTGATGACGGTGGCGGCCATCGGCGCGGTCGTCATCGGCGCCGGCGAGGAGGCGGCGGCCGTCGTCTTCCTGTTCCTGGTCGGCGAACTGCTGGAAGGCGTGGCGGCCGGCCGGGCGCGCGCCGGCATCCGCGCGCTCGCCGCGCTGGTGCCGAAGACGGCGCTGCTGGAGCGCGACGGCAGGACCACCGAAGTGCCGGCCGAAACCCTGGCGGTCGGTGCCGTCATCCTGGTCAGGCCGGGCGACCGCATTCCGGCCGACGGCATCATCGTGTCGGGCGAGACGGCGGTGGACGAGGCGCCGGTGACCGGCGAATCCGTGCCGAAGCGCAAGGTGCCGGAGGACGCGGTGCGCGCCGGCACGATCAACCAGGACGGGGCGATCCGCGTCCGGGTGACGGCCGCGGCCGAGGACAACACCATCTCGCGCATCATCCAGCTGGTCGAGCAGGCGCAGGAATCGAAAGCGCCGACCGAGCGCTTCATCGACCGCTTCTCCCGCTATTACACGCCGGGCGTCATGGTGGTGGCGGCGCTGGTCGCGATCGTCCCGCCGCTCGCCGCCGGCGGCGACTGGAACGAATGGATCTACAAGGGCCTGGCGATCCTGCTGATCGGCTGCCCGTGTGCGCTGGTCATCTCGACGCCGGCGGCCATCGCCGCCAGCCTTTCGGCCGGCGCGCGGCGCGGCCTGCTGATGAAGGGCGGCGCGGCACTCGAGACGCTCGGCCGCGTCACCCAGGCGGCGTTCGACAAGACCGGCACGCTCACCGTCGGCAAGCCCGTCGTGACCGACATCGTCGCCAGCGCGCGCGGCGAGGACGAGACGCTGCGGCTGGCCGCCGACCTGGAGCTGGGCTCCAGCCACCCGCTGGCGACGGCTATCCTCGCCGCGGCGAAGAAACGCGGCATCGAGCCGCGCGGGGCGAGCGACGGCCGGGCGATCGGCGGCCAGGGCGTCACCGGCACGGTCGACGGGGCGGCGCTTTTCCTGGGCTCGCCGCAGGCCGCCGATGACCGCGTGCCGCTGCCGGAGGCGTTGAAGAGCCGCATCGCGGCGCTGAACGACGAGGGCAAGACCGTCTCGGTGCTGATCGAAGGCGAGCGCATCGCCGGGCTGATCGCCATGCGCGACGAACCGCGCGAGGACGCCCGGGAAGGCATCGCCGCGCTGAAGGCGCTCGGCATCCCGTCGGTGATGCTGACCGGCGACAACAGCCGTACCGCGGCGGCGATCGCCCGCACGCTCGGCCTCGAACCGCGCGCGGAGCTGCTGCCGGAAGACAAGCAGCGCATCGTCGGCGAGCTGCGCCGGTCGGGCGCCGTCGTCGCCAAGGTCGGCGACGGCATCAACGACGCGCCGGCGCTCGCCGCCGCCGACGTCGGCATCGCCATGGGCGGCGGCACCGACGTGGCGCTGGAAACCGCCGATGCCGCCGCGCTCAACGCGCGGGTCAAGGACGTCGCCTCGATGGTGGCGCTGTCGCGGGCGACGATGGCCAACATCTGGCAGAACATCGTCCTGTCGCTCGGCCTCAAGGCGGTGTTTCTGGTGACGACGATCGTCGGCATCACCGGCCTGTGGCCGGCGATCCTCGCCGACACCGGCGCCACCGTGCTGGTGACCGCCAACGCCATGCGGCTGCTCGCCTGGCGCGGGCTGAAATGACCGCGCCGGAGCAGCTTCCATCGCGCCGCACCGGCCCGGGCGCAAGCCTCTGAAGCGATTGTCCTGGGTCCCGCCGGCGCGGCGATTGTCCGGCGGCTCGCCGCGCCCTATGTTCCGGCCCGGTAAGACGAGGACGCAAAATGCTCACCATCGGCGAACTGTCGCGGCGCACCGGCGTCAAGGTGCCGACCATCCGCTACTACGAGCAGATGGGCCTGATGGAAGCGGCCGAACGGTCGGAAGGCAACCAGCGCCGCTACGGCCCGCAGGAACGCGAGCGGCTGTCGTTCATCCGCCATGCGCGCGATCTCGGCCTCACCATCGAGGCGATCCGCGCGCTGATCGAACTCAGCGCCCATCCGGAGCAGCCCTGCGCGCAGGCCGACCGCATCGCCGCCGAACAGCTCGGCGCGGTACGCGAAAAGATCGCCAAGCTGCGCCGCCTCGAGCACGAGCTCGAACGCATCGCCACCCACTGCCACGGCGACCAGGTGCGCGACTGCTACGTCATCCGCGCGCTCGCCAATCACGAGTTGTGCGAGGGCGAGCATTAGCCCGGGGTTTCTGGCTGATGCGACCGCCCCAAAACCGCTGACGTCTCTGTCAGCATCTGTCAGGATTATTTTCCCAAATTTATCCCCGCCCTCCCAACCGGAGCGACAATTCCGCCGCCTTGAAAGGAGGCGGCGATGGACTGGAATGCGGCGATCGACAAGAACCGGGAGGCACTGAAGCGCATCCTCGCCATGCTCGTCGCCATGGCCGAGGTAGGACTCAGGGGACAGTTTACTTTCTTTCCGCAGAAAGGCGCGGACGTTTCAAGGCTGGCGCTGGCGGAAAAAAGTAAACCGCCCCCGGCACTTGTCCTTCCGCGCCAGCTCCACCGCGCCCTCCTCCGGCTGCTGCGTCCGGCCGAAGCGGCGGCGCGGCGGCTGATCATCGTTGCGGCGCGTGGACTGGTCTTGCCGCCGCCGCGCCCGCATAAGCCGACTCCTGCGGTCTCACGAAAGGCTGGCCGAGCCGCCACGTCGCCGCAAAACCTGGCCCCACGTGGCCGGCCGCTGCCCTTGCTCGATCGCCTGTCGCCGTGGAATCGCCGCGTCCGGCGCTCGGCCACCGCCGGGGTGCCGCGCATCTCGGTGCCCGGCTACAGCGAGCCTTTCCCCATCCGCGTTCCGTCGGCCGGTGATCCGATCGACGCAACGCGGCTCGCCTCACGCCTGCAAACGCTGGCCGCCGCTCTCGACGACCTGCCGGGCCAGGCGAAACGTTTCGCCCGCTGGCGGGCACGGGCGATGCCGCCGCAAAGTCCCCCTCCCCCTTGTGGGGAGGGGTTAGGGGTAGGGGTACGGCTCCGCCCGCGCCGCGTGTCGTCTGTGACGACGCCACCCCGTTCCCGCCGCGTCTGGCCGCTGCGTCCCGGCCGACCGCCGGGCTGGCGGCGAAAACCTTTCCACGAGGTGCACGAGGTACTGGACGTCGTGCACGGGCTTGCCCATTGGGTGCTGACGTCTCCCGACACGTCGTGACGTTGCCGGCCGCGCACCGGGACAAACGAAGCGTCTGAGCCAGCGCGGATTTTTCGCGGCCTGGCGACGAGGAACCGCGCCTGCCGCAATCTCCATGGTTGTCGCAGAAGTCGGCGATTGGCCGGCCGCATAAGCTCATTCGTCACCCCGACTCCGCGCCCAACCATGTCAGCTGTTGACAGCAGCTCCACGCCTATGCAAATTGGTCCAACCATTGATCCAATTATATGGACGCATGGGAGCTGGCCTCATCGGCCGGTGGGAGGAGATTTGAGCGCTATCGACATCTCGCCCGTGCAGCCGATCGCCCGCGACGACGCGGTGCTGAAGGCGCTGGCGGGGTTCGTCCGCCAGGAAGGGCTGGGGCCGGGCGAAAGACTGCCGACCGAGCGCATCCTCGCCGACCGGCTGAAGGTGTCGCGCAACACGGTGCGCGAGGCGCTGACCCGCTGGGAAGGGCTCGGCCTGGTCGAGCGCCGGCAGGGCAGCGGCACCTACCTCAAGGCGGCGGTGTCGCCGGACATGCTGCACATGCCGCTGACGCTGGCCGGCGGCCAGGATTTCGAGGGGCTGATGCACACGCTGGAAATCCGGCGGGCGCTGGAGGCCGAGGCCGCCGCGTTGTGCGCGCAGCGGGCCACGAATGAAAGCCTGGCGGCCATCGCCGACAAGCTGGAGACGATGGAGCGCGTCTTCCACGAAACCAGCGGCGAGTCGTCAGACGCCGACTGGGAGTTCCACCAGTCGATCTACCGGGCCTCCGGCAACCCGCTGTTCGAGCAGATGATCGCGGCGATGCAGAACCTGTTCCACCGCTTCTGGGAACATCCGCTCGGCGTGCGCGACTTCGGCCACGCCAGCTTCCCCTATCACCGCACGCTCTACCAGCGTATCGCGGCACGCGACCCGGAAGGCGCGCGCGCCGAGGCGCTGAAGCTGATCGCCACCGTCGAGGCCGACCTGAAGCGCGGCGCGGCCAATCTGAACCTCGCAGGCAAGACATGACCGACCGACCGGCCTCCTTCGACCGCGACTATCTCGCCGAGGCGGCGACGCTGCTGGCGCATGACGAGCCGTTTCCGGGCGGCGCGGTGGTGCCGCCGATCTACCAGACCTCGCTGTTCACCTTCGCCAGCTACGCCGAGATGGCCGACACCTTCGCCGGCCGCAGCAGCCAGCCGATCTATTCGCGCGGCAACAATCCGACGGTGATGGAGTTCGAGGCGAAGATCGCCGCGCTGGAAGCGGCCGAAGCGGCGCGCGGCTTCTCCTCCGGCATGGCGGCGATCAGCGCCACGGTGCTGGCCTTCGTCGGGGCAGGGGAGCGGATCGTCGCGGTGCGCAACTGCTACGGCGACGCCTACCGGCTGTTCGAGCGTTTCCTGCCGCGCATGAACATCGCCGTCGACTATGTCGACGGCTCCGACGTCGACGCGGTGGCGGCGGCGCTGCCGGGGGCCAAGCTGCTCTACCTCGAAAGCCCGACCTCGATGATGTTCGAGCTGCAGGATCTGGAGGCGCTGACGGCGCTGGCGAAGGCGCGGGGCATCGTCACCACGGTCGACAATTCCTACGCCACGCCGCTGTTCCAGAAGCCGATCCTGCACGGCGTCGACCTGGTGCTGCACTCGGCCTCGAAATATCTCGGCGGCCACAGCGACACGGTGGCCGGCGTCGTGGCCGGCTCGCGCGAGCATGTCCGCCGCATCAACGAGCAGACCTATTCCTTCCTCGGCGGAAAACTGTCGCCGTTCGAGGCCTGGCTGCTGCTGCGCGGCCTGCGCACGCTGCCGCTGCGGCTGCCGCATCACATGAACAACGGCCTGACGATCGCCGAGCGGCTGCTGGCGCACCCGAATGTCGAGCGCGTCAACCACCCTGTCTATTCCAACCATCCGGGCAAGAAGACGCTGTCGGGTTATGCCGGGCTGTTTTCCTTCGAGGCCACCGATGACGTCGACGTGCCGGCTTTCGTCGACGCGCTGAAGCTGTTCCGCATCGGCGTCTCGTGGGGCGGCCATGAAAGCCTCGTCGTGCCGGCCAAGGCGACATTGGAACAGACGCCGGGCGTCAATTCGCTGGCGCGCTTCGGCGTCAGCCCACGCACCATCCGTCTCAATGTCGGGTTGGAGAATGTCGAGGACCTCTGGGCCGACCTCGCCCAGGCCTTCGAAAAAGCCAGAAAATGACCATGTCGAAAAATGGGAGCGTATGACATGAAGACCCTGAAAGTGCTGTTGGGCGCGGCCGCCGGCCTCGCCATCATGGCGGGCGGCGCGCTGGCCGAGACCACGCTGAAGATGGTCGAGGTGATCACCAGCCCGCCGCGCACCGAGCTGTTGAAGAAGCAGATCGCCGCCTTCGAGGCCGCCAACCCGGGCGTCAAGGTCGAGCTGGTCTCGCTGCCCTGGGGCCAGGCCTTCGAGAAGTTCCTGACCATGGTGCAGGCCGGCGACACGCCCGACATCGTCGAGATGCCGGAGCGCTGGCTCGGCCTCTACGCCAACAACGGCCAGCTGGAGGATGTCGGCCCGTACATGGCCAAGTGGGCGGATGCGGCGACGATCGGCGACCGCGCAAAGCAGTTCGGCTCCGTCGTCGACGGCAAGCAGTACATGGTGCCGTACGGCTACTACATCCGCGCGCTGTTCTGGAACAAGAAGCTGTTCAAGGAAGCCGGGCTCGACAAGGCGCCGGCGACGCTCGACGAGTTCGTCGACTCCGCCAAGAAGATCTCCGCCATCCCCGGCAAATACGGCTACTGCCTGCGCGGCGGCCCCGGCTCCTACACCGGCGTCAACATGTTCATGAACATCGCCAACGGCAAGGGCAACTTCTTCAACGAGGACGGCACATCGACCGCCAACGAGCCGGGCGCCGTGCAGGGCATGCAGATGCTCGCCGACCTCTACAAGAGCGGCTACGCGCCGAAGGACAGCGTGTCCTGGGGCTTCAACGAGATCGTCACCGGCTTCTACTCCGGCACCTGCGCGATGCTCGACCAGGACCCCGACGCGCTGATCGGCGTCGCCGAGAAGATGCCGGCCGAGGATTTCGCGGTGGCGCCGATGCCGACCGGCCCGAACGGCAAGTCCTATCCGACGCTGGGTTATGCCGGCTGGGCGATGTTCGCCAACTCCGACGCCAAGGAGGAAAGCGCCAAGCTGATGGAAGCGCTGCTGTCGCCGCAGGCCAACCTCGAATGGGCCAAGATGGTCGGCGTCATCCCGATCCACGACGGCGCCGAGCAGGACGCGCACTTCAAGACCGAGCAGTTCAAGGGCTGGTTCGACGAACTGAACGACAGCGCCAAATACGAGTTCGTGACGCCGCCGACGCACCTGGAGAACCTCGGCAACTTCGTCGACCAGGTGGCGATCAAGAGTTTCCAGGAAGTGCTGCTCGGCCAGAAGGACGCCAAGACGGTGGCCGACGAATGGGCGGCGGCTCTCACCAAGGAACAGCAGGACTGGATGGCGAAGACCAAGAAATAGGCGGCGGCTTGCCCGGATGGAGCGGACGCGCCGACGAGGTCGGGGTTCCGCGTGGATTACCCCCACCCCTAACCCCTCCCCACAAGGGGGAGGGGGACTCTGCTGCCGCCATGCAGCGCAAACCTTTGGCGATTGGCCCTGCCGCCGACACGCGACCCGATCCCCCTCCCCCTTGTGGGGAGGGGTTAGGGGTGGGGGTAATGCCGTATGCGGCGGGCCTAATTCGATGATGACGGAAACGCACGTGGCGTCGCCCCGTTTCTCCGACGCTTCTAACTCCCGCTCGGCCCGAGGCTTTCCAAAAGAAGAGACAGGCCGCACCGATTTTCACCAACCGAGAGCGCCGAGATGACCTATGCCGTCGCCGCCCCGGGCAGACCTCGCCACAAGGGCATCGGCTTTGCCGGCTTCGAGCCGTGGCTCTATCTCAGCCCGGCGATCGTGCTGCTGGTCGTGGTGCTGCTGGTGCCGCTGATCGTCGGCATCAGCTATTCGTTCCGCAAATTCTCGGCGTTCAAGTCGGAATATGTCGGCCTGGCGCAATACCAGGCGATGCTGTCCGACGCCGTGCTGCACCAGGCGCTCGTCAACACGCTGTGGTGGACGGTGGCCAGCCTGTTCTTCCAGTTCCTGCTCGGCCTCGGGCTGGCGCTTTTGCTCGACAAGCCGTTCCTCGGCCGCAGGGTGGTGCAGGCCGTGGTGTTCCTGCCATGGGCGGTGCCGTCCTTCCTGTCGGGTCTCACCTGGGCGTGGCTGTTCAACCCGATCATCGGGCCGCTGCCGCACTGGCTGTACGCGCTCGGCCTCAAGGCCGAACCGACCAACATTCTCGCCGACCCGGCGACGGCCATGTGGGGCCCGATCATCGCCAATGTCTGGTTCGGGGTGCCGTTCTTCGCCATCACCTTGCTGGCGGCGCTGAAATCCATTCCGTCGGAGCTGCACGAGGCGGCGGCCATCGACGGCGCAACGCCATGGCAGCGCTTCACCAAGGTGACGCTGCCGTTCCTGGCGCCGACCATCATCATCACGGTGATGCTGCGCACCATCTGGATCGCCACCTTCGCCGACCTGATCTTCGTGATGACCGAGGGCGGGCCGGCGGGATCGACCAGCACGGTGCCTGTCTACATCTATGTCAGCGCCTTCAAGTCGCTGGACAAGGGTTACGCCTCGGCGGTGGCGGTGCTGCTGCTGGTGCTCCTAATCGCCTACGCGGTGGCGCTGATCGCGCTGCGCCGTTCGCTGGTGAGGCACGTATGATCGCCGGTCGCTCCACCTCCGCCCGCCTCTTCGGCGGCCTCGGCCTCTACGCGGCGATCGCCGCCTACGTCGTGTTCGCGCTGTTTCCGATCTTCTGGACGCTGAAGATCTCAGTGACGCCGGCAAACCTGCTCTATTCGGAAGGCATCACGCTGTGGCCGTCTCAGACGACGTTCGAGAATTTCCGCACCGTGCTGCGCGCCTCGGATTTCCCGCGCTATTTCCTCAACAGCGTCATCGTCTCGGTGGTCACGGCGGTGCTGGTGACGATCGTCGCCACGTTCGCCGGCTATGCGATGTCGCGCTTCACCTTCCGCGGCAAGGCGACGGTGGCGATCATGCTCCTGCTCACCCAGACCTTTCCGCTGGTGATGGTGATCCCGCCGATCTACCGAATCATGGGCCAGATCGGCCTGACCAACAGCCTGACCGGCCTGGTCATCATCTACACCGCCTTCAACACGGCCTTCGCCACCTTCCTGATGCAGTCGTTCTTCGACGGCATCCCGAAGGATCTCGAGGAAGCGGCGATGATCGACGGCTGCACGCGTTCGCAGGCGATGCGGCAGGTGATCGTGCCGCTGACCTTGCCCGGCATGGGCGCCACGCTCGGCTTCGTGTTCACGGCGGCGTGGAGCGAGCTGCTGTTCGCGCTGATGCTGATCTCCAGCGAGGCGCAGAAGACCTTCGCGGTCGGGCTGCTGACCTTCATCGGCAAGTTCGCGGTCGACTGGGGGCAGATGATGGCGGCGTCGATCCTGGCGCTGATCCCGGTCTGCATCTTCTTCGCCTTCCTGCAGCGTTATCTCGTCACCGGCCTCACCGCCGGCGCGGTCAAGGGTTAGTCACATGGCATCGGTCAGCCTCGACAAGGTCCAGAAGAGCTACGGCAGCCTGCAGGTGCTGCAGGCTGTCGATCTCGACATCGCCGACGGCGAGTTCGTGGTGCTGGTCGGCCCCTCCGGCTGCGGCAAGTCGACCTTGCTGCGCATGATCGCCGGACTGGAGGAAGTGTCGGGCGGCGACATCCGCATCGGCGAGCGCGTCGTCAACGATGTCGCGCCGAAGGACCGCGACATCGCCATGGTGTTCCAGTCCTACGCGCTCTACCCGCACATGGACGTGGCCCGGAACATGGGTTTCTCGCTGATGCTGCGGAAGACGGAGAAGCCGGCGATCGACCAGCGCGTCGGCGGCGCCGCGGACCGGCTCGGACTGGACAAGCTGCTCGGCCGGCTGCCGCGCCAGCTCTCCGGCGGTCAGCGTCAGCGCGTCGCCATGGGCCGGGCGATCGTGCGCGACCCAAAAGTGTTCCTGTTCGACGAGCCGCTGTCCAACCTCGACGCCAAGCTGCGGGTGCACATGCGCACCGAGATCAAGGTGCTGCACCGGCAGCTGAGGACGACGTCGATCTACGTCACCCACGACCAGGTCGAGGCGATGACCATGGCCGACCGCATCGTCGTCATGCATGACGGGGTGGTCCAGCAGGTCGGCGCGCCGCTGACGCTGTACGACCGCCCGGCCAACATGTTCGTCGCCGGCTTCATCGGCTCACCCGGCATGAATTTCCTGCCGGCGACATGCGTGCGCGCGGGAGACGGCGCCGAGGCCGTGCTCGCCGACGGCCAGCGGCTGCTTCTGCCGCGGGGGCTGCCGGTCGAGGAGGGCGCGGCGCTGTCGATCGGCCTGCGGCCGGAGCACATCGGCATCGACGCCGGCGGCGTGCTGGCGGCCGAGGTCGAGGTAGTCGAGCCGCTCGGCCTGTCGACGCAATTCTATGCGAAGCTGGCCAGCCAGCAGATCTGCGTGTTCGCCATGGGCCGGCCGACGGTGAAGCCAGGCGAGACCGTGCGGCTGTCGGCGGGGCCGGAAGCCCTGCACGTGTTCGATCCCAGGACGGGCGGGCGCATCGACGGCTGACCAGGCTCCGCCGCGCTGCGCTTGTCCCGGCGCGGGTCAGGCAGACGCGCGCACCCCGGCGGCCGCGGCGAATGCCTCGGCGACGGCATGGGCGCCGGGATCGACGACGCCGAGCAACTGGCTGTCGCCGAGATAGGCGGAACGCCCGGCCTTCGCCTTCTTCATCCCGGCCGTCGCCTCCGCTCCGCCGCGCGCCGCCGCGACAGCGGCGGCCAGGCCCTTGTCGCGCAGTGCGTGAAGTGCCGGATGCAGCGCGTCGATCATCGTGCGGTCGCCGGGATGGGCGCCGCCGTAGAAGGTCATGCGATCGAGCCCGGCGTTCAGCGCGCCGCCGACGCCGGCGCCGTCGCCCAGCGCCTTTGCAGCGGCGGTGAAGAAGATGGACAGCAGCACGCCGCTGGAGCCGCCCATCGAGCTGCTCAAGGTCGAGCCGATGGCAGCCAGCGTGGCGGAGGCGTCGGCCAGCGGCAGTTGCCCGAGGCGGTCGAGCACGCTGCGCGCGCCGGTGGCGACGGTCGAGCCGGTGTCGCCGTCGCCGGCCCTGGCGTCGAGGCGGTTCAGTTCCGGTTCCAGTTCGATCAGGCGGCCGCAGACGGCGCGGATGATCGCCTCGAGCGCCGGGTCGGCGCTCGCCGCATGCGCCGGCGTCGCGGTGGCCTGCGGCGCGGCCAGCTTGACGACGGGCGAGACCGGGCGCGCCGGGCTCCAGGCGTGCGGGCCGACCGGGGCAGCCAGCGCCGCTTCCCGCGTCGCGTCGAGCTTCAGCAGCGACAGCGAGAAACCGTTCATGTTGAGCGCGGTCATCAGCGCCGCCGGGCCGATCGCCAGCCTGACGCGCTGGCCCAGCGGCGAGTCGAGCACCGCGTTGGCGATCAGCGACATCTCCAGCGGCGGCACCGCGCCGAGATTGTTGACCAGCAGGGCGTAGTCGGATCGGGCGTCCAGACGTGTCGACAGCCTGTCCACCATGGTCTTCACCAGCACGGAGGCCGGCTGCACGGCGATCTTCTCGACGCCGGGCTCGCCGTGGATGCCCAGGCCGAGCTCCGCCTCGCCCTCGCCGAGGCGGTTCTCCTGCGCCTGGCCGGGGATCGAGCAGGTCGACAGCGACATGCCGAGCGACACGGTGTCCGCCGCGACGGCGCGCACGGCCGTGGCGATGGCCGCCAGGTCCTGGCCCGTCTCGGCGAGGTGTCCGGCGATCTTGTGCACGAACAGCGTGCCGGCGACGCCGCGCGGCTGCGGCAGGTCGGGCAGGGCGATGTCGTCGGCGACGATCACCATCTCCACCTTGAACCCTTCGGCGCGCGCCTTCTCGGCGGCGAGGCCGAAATTAAGGCGGTCGCCGGTGTAGTTCTTGACGATCAGCAGGCAGCCGGCTTCCCCGGTCACGGCGCGGATCGCCGTCAGCACCGCCTCGGAGCTCGGCGACGCAAAGATCTCGCCCGACACCGCCGCCGTCAGCATGCCCTTGCCGACGAAGCCCGCATGCGACGGCTCGTGGCCGGCGCCGCCGCCCGAGACCAGCGCGACCCTGGCCTTGTCCCAGTCGGCGCGCAGCACGACCTTGATGTCGGGATAGGCGTCGATACGGGCGAGCACGCCCGGCCCGCCGGTGCGCAGCAGGCCGTCCAGCGCCTCGGTGACGATCGTGTCGCGGCGGTTGAAGAAATGTTTCATCGTCTGCTTCCCGTCAAAGATTCCGTCAGGCCCGTGCCGCCCGCGCCAGCCTTTGCCCGTCCGCCCCGAAATAGAGGGGATCGTTGAGGCGTATGGCGAGGCGGTCGCCGCTCTTGACCGCGAGATAGGGGTCGGCGAGCGTCACGATCTTGTGGCCGCCGACCTTGATATGCAGGTGGTTCTGGTCGCCGAGATGCTCGATCCAGTCGATCTCGGCATTCGGCTCGCCGGTGGTGGCGATCTCGATGTGCTCGGTGCGCGCGCCGATCGTCTTGGTACCGGCCGGCGCGGCGGGTCCCGGCAGCACGCCGTCCGGTAGCAGGTTGATGTGCGGCTGGCCGAGCCGCGCCGCGGCATGCAGGTTGACCGGGTTGCTGTAGATCTCGCGCGGCGTGCCGATCTGCACGAGGCGGCCCTCGGCCAGGATGCCGATGCGGTCGGCCATGGTCATGGCCTCGACCTGGTCGTGGGTGACGTAGAGCGTGGTGGCGCCGAGCTCTTCCTGGATGCGCTTCAGTTCGAGGCGCAGCTCGCCACGCAGCTTTGCGTCGAGCGAGGACAGCGGCTCGTCCATCAGGAAGATCGACGGCCGGCGCACCAGTGCGCGGCCGATGGCGACGCGCTGCATCTCGCCGCCGGAAAGCCGCGTCGAGCGGTTCTCCAGCTTGTGGTCGATGCGCACCATCTTCGCCACCTGGCGGACGCGCTGGTCCACTTCCTCCGGCGTGTGCCGGCGTGCCGGCGAGCGCAGCGGGAAGGCGAGGTTCTCGTAGACGGTGAGGTGCGGATAAAGCGAATATTGCTGGAAGACGAAGGCGACGTCGCGCCCGGCCGGCGATTCGCCGTCGACCGCCACGCCGCCGATCGAAACGCTGCCGCCGTCGGCCCGTTCCAGCCCGGCGATCAGCCGCAGCACCGTGGTCTTGCCCGCCCCGGTGGGACCGAGCAGCACGACGAACTCGCCGTCGCGGATGGTCAGGCTGAGATCGTCGACGGCTAGCGTCTCGCCGTAGCGCTTGCCGATGCTCTTGAGGACGACCTCAGCCATGGATGCCTCCCCGGGCGAGCGCGATGGCCTTGCCGGACGTGCGGTCGAACAGCGACAGGCGCGCCGCATCGAGTTCCAGCCCGACGGGGTCTCCGACGCGGAAATCGAGGCTGGAGCTGACGCGCGCCTTCACCCGGCCGTGCGGCGTGTCGATCGAGACGATCTGGTTGGTGCCAAGATATTCGCTGCCATAGACTTTGCCGCGCAGCCTTGAGCTGTCGGAGAAACGCACATGCTCCGGGCGGACCCCGAGGGCGAGGGAACCGGACGCGCGGTCCTCGCCTATCTTCGGCAACCGGATTTCCGCCTCGCCGACGCGAACCGCTTCTTCCCCGCGCTTCAGGCCGGCTTCGAAGGCAAGAAAATTCATCGGCGGCGAGCCGATGAAGTCGGCCACATACATGGAGGCGGGGCGCTGGTAGATCTCCTGCGGCGAGCCGAACTGCTCGACCACGCCGTGGTTCATCACGGCGATCTTGTCGGCCATGGCCATCGCCTCGTGCTGGTCGTGGGTCACGTAGACGGTGGTGGCGTGGATGCGGTTGTGCAGCTCGCGCAGCTCATGCACCATCACCTCGCGGAACTCGGCGTCGAGCGTGCCGAGCGGCTCGTCCATCAGGAAACATTTCGGCCGCCGGACGATCGCCCGCCCGAGCGCGACGCGCTGGCGGTCGCCGCCGGCCAGTCCCGAGACCGAGCGGTCGAGGATGTGGGTGATGCGCAGCAGCCGCGCCGTCTCCTCGACCCGCTGGCGGATTTCGGCGCTGGGCACGCCCTGCGACAGCAGCGGGAAGCCGATGTTCTTGCGCACGTTCATGTGCGGATAGAGCGCGAACAGCTGGAACACGAAGGCGATGTCGCGCTCGCGCGCCCGCTTCATGGTGACGTCGTCGCCGTCGAGCAGGATTTTGCCGCCGGTGGGCAGCTCCAGGCCGGCAATCATGCGCAGCGTCGTCGTCTTGCCGCAGCCCGACGGCCCGAGCAGCGCCAGGAACTCGCCGTCGCCGATGGTGAAGCTCGAGTCGCGCACCGCCGTGAAGGCGCCGAACTGTTTTGACAGGTTTTCGATCCGGATCTCGGCCATGGCTCACTCCGGGAATTTCGAGACGACGATGAACATCGCCGTGCCGATCAGCAGGGTCACGAAGGACCAGGTGTAGAGCGCCAGCGCGAACGGCTGGAACAGCATCAGGAAGCCGAACCCGATGATGCCCGCCGCGACGTTCTCCATCGGCCCGCGGCGGAGGAAAAACGGGCGCGAGCTTTTTCGGCTGGAGGCCTGGGTCATGACGTCCTCCTATGGGCGCGGGCGGTACCCCCACCCCTGACCCCTCCCCACAAGGGGGAGGGGGACCTTGCGGCTGTCAGGCCACGCAAAACCGTCGACGATTGCTTCTTGGCGGAAACACAGCCCGATCCCCCTCCCCCTTGTGGGGAGGGGTTAGGGGTGGGGGTACCGCGCAGGCGAGCCATGGGGGCCGGCGCTACAATTGCAAAGGTCCCGCTCATTTGCGCACCGCCCCGAAGGTGATGCCGCGCAGCAGCTGCTTGCGGAGCAGCACGGTGAACACCAGGATCGGCACGAGGAAGATCGTGGTGCCCGCCGCCACCGCCGGCCAGTCCTGTCCGCCCTCGCCGATGATGGTGGGGATGAAGGGCGGCGCCGTCTGCGCCGTGCCGGAGGTGAGCAGCGAGACGAAGGCGTATTCGTTCCAGGCGAAGATCAGGCAGAAGATGGCGGTCGCGGCGATGCCGGTGGTGGCCTGCGGCAGCACGGTCTTCCAGAACGCCTGCAGGCGCGTGTAGCCGTCGATCATCGCCGCTTCCTCGTATTCGCGCGGGATCTCGTCGATGAAGCCCTTGAGCAGCCACACCGCCAGCGACACGTTCACCGCCGTGTAGAGCAGGATCATGCCGAGCGCGGTGTCGGACAGGCCGATCTCGCGGTACATCAGGTAGATGGGGATGGCGACGGCGATGGGCGGCATGAAGCGCGTCGACAGGATGAAGAACAGCAGGTCGTCGGCCAGCGGCACGCGGAAGCGCGAGAAGCCGTAGGCGGCGAGCGTGCCGAGGAACACGGCGAGGAAAGTCGAGCCGAAGGCGATGACGATCGAGTTCCAGAAACGCGGCAGGAAGTTCGACGGGCCGGCGATCACCATGTTGCGCTTGCGCACCGTCTCGTCGCACAGCCCGGTCGCCGGCCCCAGCGAATTGATGTACTCCGGCGTCTGCCGGGTGCGCGTCGTGAACAGGTTGCAATAACCTTCGACGCTGGGCTGGAACACGACCTTCGGCGGGTAGGCGATCGAGTCCGGCGGCGTCTTGAAGCTGGTGGCGAAGATCCAGAGCAGCGGCACGATCGAGATCAGCGCGTAGGCGACGACGACGGCGCCGGCGAAACGCTTCGACGCCGAGCTCGGCGCGACGACGGAATGGGCGGTGGTCAGGCTCATCTCTGCTTCACCTTGTTCAGCGCCTTGACGTAGATGTTCGCCAGCCCGAACACGGCGACGAACAGGATGATGGCGAAGGCGGATGAATAGCCGGTGCGCCAGCTTTCGAAGGCCTGGCGCTTCAGCGTGATGGAGGCGACCTCCGTGGTCGAGCCGGGGCCGCCGCCGGTGAGCAGGTTGACCATGTCGAACATCTTGAAGTTCTCGATGCCGCGGAACAGCACCGCCAGCATGATGAAGGGCAGCGCCATCGGCAGGGTGATCGACCAGAACTGCCGCCAGTTGGAGGCGCGGTCGACCTCGGCCGCCTCGTAGATGTATTCGGGGATCGAGCGCAGCCCGGCCAGGCAGATCAGCATGACGTAGGGCGTCCACATCCAGGTGTCGACGATGATGATGGACCAGGGCGCCAGCGAGACGCTGGACAGCATCTGCACCTCCGTCGCCGGGATGCCGGTGACGAACGACATGGCGTAGGAGAACAGCCCGATCTGCGGCTCGTAGAGGAAGCGCCAGAAATTGCCGACCACGGCCGGCGACAGCATCATCGGCACCAGGATGACGGTGGTCCAGAAGGCGTGGCCGCGGAATTTCCGGTCGATCAGGTAGGCAAGCGTGAAGCCGATGACGGTCTGCAGCACGATGGTCCAGAACACGAAATGCGCCGTGGTCTGCATCGCGATCCAGATGTCCGGGTCGGTCAGGATGCGCGTGTAGTTGCTGAGGCCGACGTTCTTTACCACCTCGTTCGGGCGGTTCGCCCGGTAGTTGGTGAACGAGAGCCAGATCGCCCAGACGAGCGGGAAGATGTTGATCGCCAGGAGCAGGATCATCGTCGGGGAAATGAAGAGCCAGGCCAGCCCCTTGTCGCCGATGCCGCGCACCTTGCGGGCGAGGGGCTCGGGCGTGGCGCCGGCCGCGGCATGCGCCGCGCGGTCGAGCATGGTGTCTTGAGCCAAGGTCATTCGCTGAGGATCGCGTTTCATGGATAGCCGTCCCCTTGTCGCCGCATGTTACGACGAGAGGGGCGCACGGGCGCAAGGGCTCGTTGCCCGTCGCGAAGACCCCGTGCCGCGGTGGCGCGGCACGGGGCTGAGGCTGGGAGGATGCCTCACATCTTGCCGTCGTCTTCGAACACCTCGGTCCAGTCCTTGACCAGGCCGTCCAGCGCTTCCTTCGCCGTGCCCTGGCCGGCGACGACATAGTCGTGGAAGCGCTTCTGCGAGGCCTGCAGCAGCGAGGCGTAGCTCGGCTCGGCCCAGAAGTCCTTCACGATCGCCATGGAGTCGAGGAAGGTCTGCGCGTAGGGCTGGCTCTGCGGGAAGGCCGGGTCCTCGACCACGGCCTTCAGGCAGGAGAAGCCGCCGAGCGACCACCACTTCTTCTGCACGTCGGGCTGGGCGAACCACTTGATGTATTTCAGCGCCGATTCCTGCTTGTCGGAATAGGACACCACCGATATGCCCTGGCCGCCGAGCTGCGCGAACTGCTCGCCGTCCGGTCCCTTCGGGTTGGCGAAGAAGCCGACCTTCTCGCCGCCGACCGCCTCGTCCTTCTGCAGGCCCGGCCAAGTGAAGGCGAAGTTCATGTGCATCGCCACCTGCCCGGATTTGAAGGCGTCGACGCCTTCGCCCATGTAGCTGTTGGACGCGCCGGGCGGCGTGCAGCAGTCGTAGAGGGCCTTGTAGAATTCGAGGCCCGCGACGGACTTCGGCGAATTGACGAAGCCTTCCATCTCGTAGGGCTTGTCCGGGTTCTCGTACTTGAAGCCGAACGAGTAGAGCACGTCCATGACGCCCATGGTGACGCCTTCCGAGCCGCGCTCGGTGTATATCGAGGCGCCGTACACCTTCTTGCCGTCGATCTCGCGATTCTGGAAGAATTCCGCGATGTCCCTCAATTCGGCAAAGGTCGCGGGCACGGCCAGATCGCGGCCATATTTTTCCTTGAAGGCCGCCTGGATTTCCGGCTTGGCGAACCAGTCCTTGCGATAGGTCCAGCCGACCACGTCACCGAAGGCCGGCAGCGACCAGTAGTTGGGCGTGTTCTTCGGCCATTGCGAATAACCGACCACCGTCGCATCGACGAAGTCGGTCATCTTGATGCCTTCCTTGTCGAAGAAGTCGTTCAGCTTGACGTAATGGCCGTTCTCCGCCGAGCCGCCGATCCACTGGCTGTCGCCGATGATCAGGTCGCAAAGCTTGCCCTTGGAGTTTAGCTCGTTGAGGAAGCGGTCGGCATAGTTCGTCCACGGCACGAACTCGAATTTCATGCCGATGCCGGTCTGAGCGGTGAAGTCCTTGGATAGCTCGACCAGGGCGTTGGCCGGATCCCAGGCGGCCCAGCAGAGCGTCAGATCCTCGGCCTGGGCCGAGGTCGACATGCCGACGGACAGAGCCAGCGCTGACGTCAGGCCGGCAATAGAAAGCATGGTTTTGCGCATAAAAATCCTCCCAGCAGGGAGGTTGCGCTTCAGGCAATCCCCCCGGACATAAACGGTTCCCGCCGCCGTCCGCGATGCGGCCGGCATGCGGCGATGATCACACTGTCGACCTGGATTGCGCCGCCTGCGGGCGGCACGCTCCCTCCCTTGAGACACGACGGATGGTCCATGCGCCGTGTTTAGTTACGAGTTTATATTTTCGCAGATCACTAAACATTGCAAGCGGTTTTTTCGGCGCAGCCGATGAAGGGCAAGGCTGCCGCCAATCTGGGGGGACGGCCTATGCGGGCGAGGCCTTTCCGGCGTGTTCGAACCGGCCATGTGCATGGCACCTTAATGCGCCGTCGTTCTGCGTCGCCGAAGCGCTCTGCGAGGTAGAAGGCACTTTTACCGCTTGGCGTTCGTTGGGCATAAGCGTGCGCGATGCTGCGTCCAAAGCGCAGGTGCAGGGAAAATCTCTCGCCCGAAAATAATTCTCCGCCTTTCCAGATGTTTATGCCTACTCCGGCAGAAAATCCCGCCCGTTTTATCCCCGCCCTGTCCGCCGCGCGTATGATCCCCGGCAGTTCCTCCTGCCGGGAACGCCGGTCATGACGGTGGTCTGCGGGGAGGAACCGGCGCCTCCTCCGACGGGCTAACGTGGCCGGTCGGCCGGGGAAGTCACGTCCGAGGGTTCCCCCT
>QFCS01004839.1_pt1 | contig 36578 bp, 25 predicted proteins | sample 3576561 | NCBI WGS metagenome assembly QFCS01 | reverse complement strand
CGCTCCCTGCGCCAGCACGACCTCCGCTTCACGCAGCTTGCCGATAATCTCTTCCGGGCGATGCTTCTTGGCCGGCATTCATATTCTCCTTCGTTGTCCAAAATATCATCAATTTTGGACCACTCAGAAGGGGGCAGATCAGTGCCCGTGCCTTGAATGCCGCCCCTCGGAGCGTCGCGGGGGTAAGGAAGGGCAGCGGCTCGACTCTAATCCCAGCTGGAGGAAAGCTGGGGGTTATGTCACTATCACCGGCAACTGTACTGGTACACCGCAGCCGTCGCCTTGCCGGCACTAGCCGCTATTCAATGCTGATTTTCAGAATGAAAGATTCAGTAGAGATGACGCGCGTCATTGACTGGAAACCTTTGATCGGCAGGATTTTTCCTACGCTGTGCGCGGCGATCCTTTTCGGTTTCATGTCTTCGGCAGTGCATGCGGAAGGTGGCTGTCCCGACGGATTCTTCCCGATCGGCGGCGGGACGGGCGGATGGCAAGGGTGTGCGCCGATCCCCGGCTACGACGAGGGCGGCGGCGAGGAAGAGCCGCAACAGCCGACGAGGTCCGCTTATGACAATTATTATGCGGCCGCCTGGCATCGCGATTCAAGCTGGGCCTGGCTCGTCACCGGCTATTCGAATCGAACGCGCGCCGATCGGGCGGCGCTCGCGGCCTGCAATGCAGCGATGGGATCGGGGTGCACGACAGCGGCCGGTGGCGCCAATGGCGCGCTTGTCATCTCACGCGGGGTCGAGGGCGATCTTTATGCGGTGTCCGGGGCGGATAAAGGCAAGGCAGAAAAGGCCATGGCAAAATATTGCAGGGACGCGAACGACGAGTGCGAGGAAATCCAATGGGCGACGGCGCCAGCGTTGATCGCACCCTCCGGGCAGAATATTTCCGAATCGCCGCGAATCTATGGTCCGGTGAACGATCCGCATCGCCGCTACGGTGCTCTCGCCTGGCCTGATGCGGGCGCCGAGGGGACGCCGCCGCGCGAGGTCTGGATCGTGGGCGGGCGACCTTCGCCGGACAAGGCGGCGTCCGATGTAGTTGCGCTGTGCCAGGCCGACAGCGGCAAGACTTGCAGCGTCACACTGGCTGGTTCGGACGTCTATATTGCCCTGACGATGGGCGACGGCGTGATGGGCGGCGCAGCGAGCGCATCCTCAGCCACGGCTGCCCAGAAGCGCGCGCTCGATTTCTGCCGAAAGACGCACAAGCGATGCAGCGAGGCGGGCTTGTTCGACCTGGTTGCGGAACGGGCCTTGCGGTACGATCCCGAAGCCTTCGGCAAGCCTTGGTTTACTGCGCAAAGCCGGACCAAGAGCGGCAAGGCGCCGTGGCGCAATTCGGTGTGGTCGGTATCCGGCGCGAAGGATTTTGACAGTGCGAAGAAGGCGGCACTGGCGGCCTGCCGGGCCGAAACCAAGGATGAGTGCGAGGCGGTGTCCTGGTCGTCCAACAGCAAGGTGGCCCTATCGGTCGATGCGGGTGGTGGCCCGCATGTGACCTGGACGGCCTGGCCGAACGATCTCGAGAAAGCCGTCGCGAAGGACTGCGCTGCACAGTCCCTCGAATGCCGGATCGTGGCGACAATCGATTCGCGCCTGCCGTCTACCGGGCGAACCGACGTGAAATAAGAAAGATATCCCGGCCGGAATGCGGCAGCGGCGCAGACCGGCGGCTCAGCGCGCCGATTCGCAGATCGTTTCCATAGCGACGAAAGTCGAGGTGCTCGCGACATGCGGCAGGCTGGAGATTTTCTCGCCCAACACGATGCGATAGCGGCGGATATCGGGGGTACGCACCTTCAGGAGATAATCGAAGCTGCTCGCGATCATGTGGCATTCCTCGACTTCAGGAATCTGGCGCACCGCGTCGTTAAAGCGGCGTAGCGCCTCCTCGCGTGTGTCGGACAGCTTGACCTCGGTAAAGGCGACATGGTCGAGCCCCAGCTTGGCGGGGTCAACGATCGCGCGAAAGCCGGTGATCAGCCCGCTGTCGACCAGTCGCTTGACGCGCTGCTGGCACGGCGTCTTCGACAGGCCGACGCGCTGCGCCAGTTCGGTGTAGGTCATCCGCCCGTCGCGGCCCAATATCGCGATGATCTTGCGATCGAATTCGTCCAGATCGACCATGATTTTCGAATTTGCCATACTAATTGCCTAATATGACGCCGATAATAGGTCAAAAGATAATCGTTGGTGTGCGATTGAAGGCGGCTTGCCTTTTCACGGCATGCTATCATGCGCCATGACCCAGCCGACCGACCGCGCCGCCATCCGCGCCCTCGCCCGCCGTTCCGAAGCCGACCTTGTCGCCGATCTGCGGACCCAGCTTGCCCGCTCGCCCGCCACCCTCGAGGCGGTGACGCGGCGGGGCCTCGCGCTCATCCGCAAGGCGAAGGCGGAGGGCGAGCGCGAGACGCTCGTCGCGCAGCTCATGAATCGCTACCGCCTGTCGACCGAGGAAGGCGTCGTGCTGATGTGCCTTGCCGAAGCGCTGCTGCGCGTTCCAGACAGCGCGACCGCCAACGCGCTGATTCGCGACAAGATCGCTGGACGCCATTGGCGCGAGGGCGAGGATGAGGACAGTCCGCTGGTCGTCGCGCTGTCGGCGCGCGGCCTGTCGCTGGGCTCGGCGACGCTGATGCTCGGCGCGATGGGCAGCAAGGCAAACCCGCTCACCCTGCTCAAGTCGATGATCCGCCGCTCGGGCGAGCCGGTGATCCGCCAGGCGGCGCTCGCGGCGATGAAGCTGCTTGGCCAGCAGTTCGTGATGGGCGAAACGATCGACGCCGCGGTGCGGCGTGCCGACAAGGACAAGGGCGAACTCGCCAGCTTCGACATGCTCGGAGAAGCGGCGCGCACCGCAGAGGATGCGCGGCGCTATTATGACAGCTATGCCGCGGCGATCGCGCGCATCGGCCGCGATGCGAAGCCGGGCGACCCGTTTGCCAACCACGGCATTTCGATCAAGCTGTCGGCGCTCCACCCGCGTTACGAATATCTGCAGGCCGAGCGCATTCGCGAAGAATTGATCCCCGATGTCATCGCGCTCGCCCGCGCCGCGCGCGGCGTCAACATTCCGCTGATGATCGACGCCGAGGAAAGCGACCGGCTCGAGCCGCATCTCGACGTTTATGGCGCGCTGATCGACGCGGGGCTCGCCGACGGCTGGACCGGGCTCGGCATCGTGATCCAGGCCTATCAGAAGCGCGCGAGCGAGGCGATCCGCTGGGTCGCCGCCAAGGCGCGCGCGCGCGGCGTGATGCTGTCGATGCGTCTGGTCAAGGGCGCCTATTGGGACACCGAGATCAAGCGTGCGCAGACGATGGGGCTGGGCGATTTTCCGGTCTTCACCGCAAAGAACCACACCGACCTCAACTATATGGCGTGCGCGCAGATATTGCGCGAGCATCAGGATTGCATCTTCCCGGCCTTTGCGACGCACAATGCGATGACGCTGGCCTTTATCGCCGAGCTGTTCGACGGCGCCGATTACGAACTGCAGCGGTTGCACGGCATGGGCGAAGGCGCGCATGATGCGATCGTCGCGCTGTCGCCTCCGCCGCGCCCGGTGCGCGTCTATGCGCCCGTGGGCACCCACCGCGACCTGCTCGCTTATCTGGTCCGCCGCCTGCTCGAGAATGGCGCGAACAGCAGCTTCGTGCACCAGTTTTCGGACCCCGACGTGACCGCCGAAGAGCTGGCGGTCGACCCGCGCAGCATCGCGAGCGTGCCGTCGAAAATCCCGACCGGACTCCAGCTTTTCGATCCCGTCCGGCGCAATTCGCGCGGCTACGACCTTGGCGACCCCGGCGTGCCCGAGGCGCTGGCGGTCGCGATTACCGGGGCGCGGGACATCGGGCGCATCGCGGCGCCGATCGTCGGCGGCACGGCAGCGGCGGGCACCGCCGAAGCGGTGCGCAATCCGGCGACCGGTGCGGTCGTCGGTCATGTGATCGAGGCCGACGCCGATATGGTCAATGCCGCCATCGCCGCCGCGCGCGCGGCGCAGGGCGACTGGAGTCTTGCCGGCGGCGCCTTCCGCGCCGAACGGCTCGAACGCGCGGCCGATCTGCTCGAGGAACGCGATGCTCTCTTTCTGGGGCTGGCGATCGACGAGGCGGGCAAGACGCTCGTCGATGCGGTGGCCGAAGTGCGCGAGGCAGCCGACTTCCTGCGCTATTATGCCGCACAGGCCCGCGCCGATTTCACCTACCCCATCGCGCTGCCCGGCCCGACCGGTGAACGCAACGAACTGATCCTCGAAGGCAAGGGCGTCTTTGCTGCCATCAGCCCGTGGAATTTTCCGCTGGCGATCTTTCTGGGGCAGGTTTCGGCGGCGCTCGCCGCGGGTAACGCCGTGCTGGCGAAGCCCGCCGAACAGACGCCGCTGATCGCGCATGCGGCGATAGAACTGCTGCTCGAGGCGGGGGTGCCCGCCGATGTGCTGGCGTTTCTCCCGGGTCGCGGCGAAACGGTGGGTGCGGCGCTGACCGGTCATGATGATATCATCGGCGTTGCCTTCACCGGATCGACCGAGGTTGCGCGCGCGATCAACCGTAGCCTTGCGGGGCGCGACGGTCCGATCGCGACGCTGATCGCCGAAACCGGCGGTGCCAATGCGATGATCGTTGATTCGACCGCACTTCCCGAACAGGTCGCGCGCGATGCCGTCGCCAGCGCGTTTCAGTCGGCGGGTCAGCGCTGTTCGGCGCTTCGCCTGCTTTGCGTGCAGGAAGATGTCGCCGAAACGATGATCGATATGGTCGCGGGTGCGATGGCCGAACTCAATATCGGCGACCCCGCTATCCTCGCGACCGATGTCGGTCCGATCATCGATGCCGAGGCGCAAGCGAACATCGCGGCTTATATCGCCGAAGCGCGCGCTGCGGGCCGGGTGATTGCCCAGGCGGCGCGCACCGATTGGCCGGCGGGAGGCACTTTCGTGCCGCCGACGATGATCCGCCTCGATCATGTCACCGACCTCAGGCGCGAGATTTTCGGTCCGGTGCTGCATGTCGCGACGTGGAAGGGCGGCGAGCTCGACGCGCTGATCGACGCGATCAACGCTTCGGGCTATGGCCTGACATTGGGCGTCCACACCCGCATCGACGGCGTCGCGGCGCATGTCGCGGCGCGCGCGGCGGTCGGCAATGTCTATGTCAACCGCAACCAGATTGGCGCGATCGTCGGATCGCAGCCCTTCGGCGGCCGCGGCCTATCAGGCACGGGGCCGAAGGCCGGCGGTCCGCATTATCTGCACCGCTTCGCCGAGGAAAAATCGATCTCGACCGACATCACCGCCGCGGGCGGCAATGCGGCGCTGATGGCGGGTTAGGGCAGCTCTCCGGTCAGGGAGCGGCCTTCAACTGCATCGCTAAAGCGCGCGCACGGCGCATCTGGACGGCCGCATCGACGGGCGGCTTCGCCTCGTCATAGGCGTTGACCGACAGCAGCTTGCCCGCGACCGAGGTCAGGCAGGCCCCCGCGACTATGGGGAGCGTTTTTCCGTCGGTGGCCACGCTCAGCGAACCGCCAAGATAGGCGCAACTCGTGTCGACGCCATGCGGGCGCAGTGTGCCGGATATTGCGATATCCGTCCCCAGCGCGCTGCTTACATCCTTCGACGCATTTTTCAGCAACGCGTCCGAAGTTTCACCCGATCGCCATTCGGCCTTGCCAATCTCGGCCTCCATCAGCCTGAGGAATTCGGTGCGTTCCATAACGACGTCTATCGTCTCGCGCGCTGCCTTGATCAGGAAATAGTCGGCGCCGAACCCTTGCGGATGGTTTTGGCGATCGCACCGGATCAGCATGATCAAGGTGAAATTCTGCGGGTCACCGGTGGCAAGCAGATCGCTGGCTTCCTTGTCGCTCCCCTTGGGAACGCAATATCCGTCGGGCGCGAGGCCCGTCAGCTGTTTGCCGCCGATTTCCATCACAAAGCTCTCGCGTGCGGCTGCGGTCGGCGCGGCTGCGGCCATGGCCATCATACCGGCCAACATCATCACGGATTTCACTATTATTTTCCCCCTGCTAAGAAACTAGGCCCCCGGCACCCCGAGCATCTTCGCCTGCGCTTTCAGCCGCTGTGCCGCACCCGGGTTGGCGGCGAGGGCGTCCTTCAGCGCCTGCGCCGCCTTTGCCGTCTCGCCCAGCGTCATGCGGCTGCGCATCAGCATGAGCCAGCGGTCGACGTCCGCCGGATTTGCTTTCAGCTTGGCCTCCAGCCCGTCGACCATCCCCGCGATCATCGCGTCCTGCTGCCCCTTGGGAAGCTGCGAGGCGGCTTCCATGTCGGCGCGGCTGGGGCCGGGGATCGCCCGCGCGGCGACCGGCATCTCGTCGGCCTTGAGCGCGCGCGGCTGCGTCGCGGCGAGGCGCGCGGCGACGTCGATCTTGTTGATCGCGCCGACCTGTTCGATCGTGCGGCGCAGGTCAGCCTCCCACGGAGCGCCCTGCGGCGTGTCGGCGAGCAGCGCGAACCATTCGTCGATCGCCCCCTTGTGATCGCCGGCGATATCCTTCTTCACTGCCATGAAATAGCGTGCGCGCGGATCCTTGGGATTGAGCGCGATCGCCTTGTCAAAGGCTTCGGCCGCAGCGGCGGGCATCGGATCGCGCGGACTCGCCATCACGCGCGCCTCGCCAAGCGCCGACCATAGCCCGGCCGACTCGGGCGCGATCGCGACCGATTTTTCATAAGCCGCCGCGGCCCCGGGATAGTCGCCAAGGTCGAAACGCGCGGCACCGAGCGCCATCCACGCGTCGGCGCTCTGCGGTTCGCGCCGCGTCCGTTCCTCGATTGCGGCAAGCTGTGCATCGGGTGACGCTGCGGCCGTCGGCGCGGGCGCCGCGGCATTATTGGCGGAATCGCGCCAGATCGCGTAGCCGATCGCCCCGGCGAGCAGGAGGAAGGCGGCGATCAGGATCGCACGGTTTGTCGTCGACATGGCCTTGGTTTCGCTCATTCCATCCCCCGAATATCCGCCGCGGCGAAATCGCGCGCGACGGTGCCGCGCCATATTGCCTTTGGCGGGCAAAGGTGTAGCCTCTGTCGGGCGAGGTCGGTCAACGATAAAATCGTAAAACAGGGGGTCGCACCGGTTTTCCCAAGTCTTTGCGTGGGAGGGGTGCATGGCGGTAGCGGATCACGTCGATTTTCCGACGTTCATGGAAGGTGTGAAGCGGCGCAACCCGGGGCAGCCCGAGTTCGTCCAGGCGGTGCAGGAAGTCGCGGAGGATATTTTCGACTTCATCGCCGACAAGGAAGAATATCACGCGCAGCAGATATTGCGGCGCATTGCCGAACCCGACCGGGTCGTGTCCTTCCGCGTCTGCTGGGAGGACGACAACGGCAATATCCGCGTCCAGCGCGGCTGGCGGGTTCAGAACAACAATGCCATCGGCCCCTATAAGGGAGGCATCCGCTTTCACCCGAGCGTGACCGAAAGTGTCCTCAAATTCCTGGCGTTCGAACAGACGTTCAAGAATGCGCTCACCGGCCTGCCGATGGGCGGCGGCAAGGGCGGGTCGAACTTCAACCCGAAGGGCAAGAGCGTGCGTGAGATCATGCGCTTCTGCCAGAGCTTCATGACCGAGCTCTATCGCCACATCGGCGCCGACATTGACGTGCCGGCGGGCGACATCGGCGTCGGCGGGCGCGAAATCGGCTTCATGTTCGGCCAGTACAAGCGCATTACCAACGAATTCACCGGGGTGCTCACTGGCAAAGGCCTCGAATGGGGCGGCTCGCTGATCCGAACCGAGGCGACGGGTTATGGCGCCGTCTATTTCCTCGCGAACATGCTTGCGGCGAAGGGACAGGATCTCGTCGGCAAGAGCGCGGTGATTTCGGGATCGGGTAATGTCGCGACGCACGCGGCGGAAAAGATCGTGCAGCTGGGCGGCAAGGTGCTCACCCTGTCCGATTCGGGCGGCTTCATCCACGATCCCGATGGCATCACCCAGGAAAAGATCGACTGGGTAAAGGCGCATAAGACGCACCGGCGTGGCCGGATCGAGGATTATTGCGCCGAGTTCAAGAGCGCCACCTTTACCGCGGGCAAAACGCCGTGGGCGGTGCCGTGCGACGTCGCGCTGCCGTGCGCGACGCAGAACGAGCTGAATGGCGATGACGCGAAGATGCTGGTCGCGAACGGCTGCATCGCGGTGAGCGAGGGCGCTAACATGCCGACCGACCTTGCCGGTGTTCATGTCTTCAAGGATGCAAAGATCATGTTCGCGCCCGGCAAGGCGGCCAACGCCGGCGGGGTTGCGGTTTCGGGCCTCGAAATGAGCCAGAACAGCGGCCGGCGCAGCTGGAGCGAAGCCGAGCTGCAACAGATGCTCAAGGATATCATGTCGGGCATCCACGAACGCTGCCTGACCTATGGCGATCAGGGCGGCGGCTATATCGATTATGTGAAGGGCGCGAACATCGCCGGCTTCAAGAAAGTCGCCGACGCGATGCTGGCGTTCGGGGTCGTTTAGGGTAAAAGGCCCTCAGGGCAAAAGGGGACTCGTGGGAATGACGACGCACGCTGGCATCGGGCGCGGCGATCGGTCGTGGGCGGCGGTGGCGGCACTGGCGCTGCTGCTTGCCATGCTTGCGATCGCCGCGACGCTTTCGGCGCCTCCGGCGCGCTCGCAGGGCGAAAGCGGCGGGCGTTTTCTGGGTGTTGCGTCCTGCGCGGGATCGACCTGCCACGGCCGGATGGAGGGCGACGGCGTCGTTGTCCGTCAGGACGAGCTGATGCGCTGGCAGGAACCCTCGACCCCCGGCGGCGCGCATAGCCGCGCCTGGGCCGTGCTCAACACCAGCCGCAGCCAGTTCATTGCCCGCAATCTTGGCATCGGCGATCCGGCGCGCGCCTCGATGTGCCTCGGGTGCCACAGCGATGCGGCGACGAGCCGCGGTACCGCGCCGCTCGAGGACGGGGTCACCTGCGAATCCTGCCACGGTCCTGCAGGGGGCTGGATCGCGAGCCATTATGCCGGGGTCGGCGACAACCCCAGCCCCGGCGGCGAAATGCGCGAGAAGCATCTCGCCAATCTGCGCGCCGGCTTGCGTCGGCTCGAGGATCCGGTGGTGCGCGCGGGCGTCTGCGTCGACTGCCATTTCGGGGCCGCGGGCGAGGGGCAGTTCGTCACCCACCGCATCATGGCGGCGGGGCATCCGCGCATTTCGTTCGAGCTCGACCTCTTCTCCTCGCTCCAGGCGCATCATCAGGAAGACGCCGACTATGGCTGGCGCAAGTTCGGCGCGGCGGGGGCGCGCACCGACCATGTGCAGATGTGGGCGGTGGGGCAGGCGACCGCGCTCGAACGCAGCCTCGCGCTGTTTCAGTCGAAACGCGGGACCGAGGGGATGTTCCCCGAATTTTATTTCCTCGACTGCCACAGCTGCCACCGCCGGATCTACGATCAGGCGAAGCCGGTGAAGACCAGCCTCGGCAATCCGGCGCGGCCGGGCATTCCCGAAGGCATGCCGCCCTATAATGACGAAAATCTGATCATGCTCTCGGCCGCCGCGCGCATGGCCTCGCCCGCGCTTGCCGAGCAGCTCGGCGCGCGCAGCGCCGCCTTCCACCGCGCGATCGCGACCGACCGCCCGGCGGCGGTTCGCGCCGCCGCCGATCTGGCGCAGACGGTCGCGGCGCTCAAAAGCGCCTTCGCGTCGCGCGCCTTTTCGGGCACCGACGCCTTTGCGATGGTCGATGCGATTGCGGGCAAGGCAGTAAACGACCGCTTCACCGACTATGCGGGGTCGTCGCAGGCGGTGATGGGGGTCGACACGCTGCTCAACGCGATGGTTTCGTCGGGGCGGATCACGATCGGCGCTGCGGCGGGCATCCGCGCCGACATCGACCGCGCCTATGCCTCGGTCAAGGATCCCAACGCCTATAAGCCCAGCGACTTCCAGGCCTCCTTCGGCAGCGCGGTGCGCGCGATTCAGGCGCTGCGGTAAGCCGATGCGGACCCGATCGCGCCTCTTTCGCACCGTCGCCCTTGTCGCCGGCCCGGCACTGCTCCTCGCCTCGTGCGGCGGCGGAGGCGGCGGCACGCCGACCCCCTCGCCAACTCCTACCCCGACGCCGACGCCCACCCCGACCGGCGGCCTCTACACCCCGCCCGCGAGCCAGTCGCTCAGCGTCGCCGACGTCCAGACCGTGCTCGCTGGCGCGATCGCCGAGGCGCAGGCGCGCGGCCTGCCGTCGGTAATCGCGGTGACCGACCGCGTCGGCAATGTCCTCGGTGTCTTCCGCATGAACGGCGCCCGCGCCACCGCGACGACATCGGCGGCGCCCAACGGCGACAATATCGACGCGCAGAACGTCACCTTCCCCGCCGAAGCGGGCGCGATCGCGAAAGCGATCACCGGCGCCTATCTGTCGAGCGGCGGCAACGCCTTTTCGACGCGCACCGCGAGCCAGATCGTCCAGGAGCATTTCCCGCCCGCGCCGACGACCGCGGGTCTGGAAAGCGGGCCGCTGTTCGGGGTGCAGTTCAGCCAGCTTCCGTGCAGCGATCTTGCCGCGCGCTTCGGCGCCATGGGCGGCGGCGCGCTGATCGGGCCGAAGCGCTCGCCGCTCGGGCTCGCGGCCGATCCTGGGGGGCTGCCGCTTTACAAGAATGGCGTGCTCGTCGGCGGCATCGGGGTGATGGGCGACGGCGTTTATGGCAGCGATCCCAACATCCTCGACATCGACAATGATGCCGAGGAGTTCATCGCGCTCGCCGGGACGCGCGGGTTCGAGGCACCGGCGGCGATCACCGCCGACAAGATCACCGTCGACGGGACGACGCTGCGCTTTTCGGACGCCACTTATGGCGGCTTGCAGACGAGCGGCGGCGCGAGCTTCGCCAGCCTGAACGGCACGGCCGGCAATCTGGTCGCGGTCATCGGCTATGCCGCCGCTGCGATCGTCGCGGGCACCGCCTATGGCAGTGAAGCGTCGGGAATCCGCGCCTCGACCGCGGCCGAATTTTCCAACCGCGATGCCTTTGTCCTGACCAACGGCAGCGGTGCCAACCGCTTTCCGATCCGTGCCGGCACCGATGCATCGACCAACAGCGCGCCGCTGACCCAGGCCGAGGTGCGCGCCGTGCTCGAAGACGCCTTTGCCGTGATGAGCCGCGCGCGCGCGCAGATTCGCCGGCCGCTCGACAGCCGGGCGCAGGTGACGATCAGCCTCGTCGATACGCATGGCGCCGTGCTCGGCATCGTGCGCGCGCCCGACGCGCCGATTTTCGGCACCGACGTGTCGCTGCAGAAGGCGCGCACCGCGGCCTTTTTCTCGGGCGCCAACGCCGGGGCGGAGCTCAGCGCCAACGCCAGCGCCGACGTGCAGCATTTCGTCCCCGCGGTGCGCAGCTTTCTGAACGACCCGAGCGCGCTGACCGGGACCTTCGCCTTCGCCGACCGGTCGGGGGGCAATCTGTCGCGCCCCTATTTCCCCGATGGCGAGGTCGGGCGGCCCAATGGGCCGCTGTCGCGCCCGATCGCGCAGTTCAATCCCTTTTCGACCGGGCTGCAATCGGCGCTCGTCATCGGCAATATCGGCGCGCACCTCGGCTTCGTATCGGGCGCCAGCGCGACCGACACGCCGCAACGCTGCACGACCTTGCCCGACGTTGCCGCGGGACAGAACCGCTTGCAGAATGGTATCCAGATTTTCCCGGGTTCGGTGCCCATCTATCGCGGGACGCAGCTTGTCGGCGCGATCGGCGTGTCGGGCGACGGCATCGACCAGGACGATATGATCAGCTTTCTCGGGGCGCATAACGGCGGCGCGCGCGTCGGCACGATCGGCAACGCCCCGATCGACAAGCGTGCCGACAATATCGTCGTCACGCTGTCCGATGGAAAGACGGTGCGCCTGCGCTACATCAGCTGCCCCTTCGCGCCCTTCCTCGACACCAGCCAGCAGAATGTCTGCCAGGGGCTATAGGCGATGAGCGCGCTTGGAAGCAGCCTGCTGCCGATCATCGCGACGCTCGCGGCGCAGGGCGCGCCCGCCGCGGGGCAGGCGTTGCCGCCGCCCCCGCCGCCGCCCGAACCGCCCGCGCCCGATGGCGCCGCGCCGGACGCGGCGCCGGCTGCGATTCCGGCGCCTGACGGTGAAGCGCTGATTCCGCCGCCGCCGCCGGTCGACTGGAAGGATGTGCTGAAGGACGATCTGGTCACCCAGATCATCGAGGGGCGCCGCCGTCCCGGCTACACACCCGATTTGCCCGACCAGATGCGGCAGGACAATGTTGGCGCGCTGCGTCCGCCGCCGCCGCAGGCCTTTCCGGGGATCGAGGATCAGCTGCCGGTGCCCGACCGCTGGCGCCTCATCGAATCGCTCGGCGTGGTCAAGGAACGCTGGTTCGATCCCTATCATCAAAATACGCTGAAGGGCGACCGGCCGATCGATCGGTCGAAGGTGCCGTGGCTCCCCATCAGGGGCGACGACTGGTTTTTCGTCGCCAGTGCGGTGTCAGACACGGTGTTCGAACCGCGCACCTTTCCGATTCCGGTCGGCGTCCAGACCACCGAGCGGCCGGGCAGCCTCGACGTGTTCGGAAAAAACCGCAGCTTCGTGCTGTCGCAGACGCTGATCGCGGGCGCCGCGCTCATCAAGGGATCGACCGCATTCAAGCCGCCCGACGTCGAATATCGCGTCACGCTGGCCTATAATTTCAACTATGTCGACGTGCCCGAACGGCGCGTGCTCGACGTGCGCCCGTCACAGCCGAGCCATCGTTACGACAATTTCCTGGGGGTACAGGAATTGTTCGTCGACAAGCATCTGGGCAACGACAGCGACCGTTACGACTTCCACTCGATCCGCATCGGCATCCAGCCGTTCCAGAGCGATTTTCGCGGTTTCCTGTTCAACGACAGCCAACTCGGCATCCGCCTGTTCGGCAACCGCGACAACAACCGCTTCCAATATAATGTCGCGGCCTTCTGGCGGCTCGAAAAGGACACCAACAGCGGGCTCAATGACATCACGCAAAGCCCGCGCGACGATTTCATCTTCACCGCGAACCTCTATCGTCAGGATTTCCCCTTCGTCGGGCTGACGAGCCAGGTCAGCGTCACCTACAATCGCAACCGCGAAAAGAACGACATCCAGATCGATCATAACGGCTTTCCGGTGCGCCCGGCGCTCCTCGGCGATCTGCGCGGCCGCGAATATGACGTGACCTACCTCGGCTACAGCGCCGATGGGCGTATCGGACGGATCAATCTGACCGCCAGCTTCTATGCGGCGCTGGGTGAGGACCGGAACAGCTTCTTCACCAGCAAGCCGGCAAAGATCCGCGCGGGCTTCGGCGCTGCCGAACTCAGCTACGATCACGACTGGATGCGTTTTCGCCTGTCGGGCCTTTACGCCACCGGCGACAGCGATCCCTATAACAATGTCGAGGGCGGCTTCGATGCGATTTTCGAAAATCCGATCTTCGGCGGCGCCGACACCAGCTACTGGATTCGTCAGACAATTCCCTTTGCGGGCGGCGGGCGTGTTATTTCGTTGAGCGGTCGCAACGGCATTCTCAATTCGCTGCGCTCGTCGAAGGAAGAGGGGCAGTCGAATTTCAACAACCCCGGCACCGTTTTCGTCGGCGCCGGTGCCGATTTCGACCTTTCGCCCGAAACGCGCGTCAGCGTGAACGCCAATCATCTGTGGTTCGACAATACAGCGGGTTTGCAGGTGCTGCGCAGCGAAGGGTCGATCCCCAAGGATATCGGCTGGGATCTGTCGGTGGCAGGCATTTGGCGGCCCAAGGCGACGCAGAATATCGTCGGCCGCCTCAGCGCCGCGGTGCTGCTGCCCGGCGATGGCTTCAAGGATCTGTTCGAGAATCGCGAGCGCGACCGGGCTTATGTCTCGGTCCTCGCCAATCTGATCGTGAGTTTCTAGACGATGATGCGCAGGCTCCTCGCCCTTCTGATCTTCCTGTTGATGGCGATGACCGCCGGTATGCAGGGCGCGCGCGCGTCGGAAGGCGAAAAGCCGGTCGCCGTCACCTATCGCTTCACCCCGCCGGCGCCGCGCGAACAGGGCGAGGCCGATGTCGAGGCAAAGTCGAAGGGCTGTTACAGCTGCCACACCCAGACCGACCGGCCGTCGATGCACGCGACGCCTGCGGTGCGCCTCGGCTGTACCGACTGCCACGGAGGCGATTCGCAATCGCCCGCGGCGTTCGGGCGCCCCGAACTCGGCTACGACAATCCCTATAATCTGGCGGCGATGAAGCTTGCGCATCCCCAGCCGACGCTGCCCGGCGCGTGGGGCGCCACATCGGCGAACCCGAAGCGCAGCTACACGCTGCTCAACAAGGAAGCGCCCGAATATATCCGTTTCGTCAACCCGAGCGACTACCGCGTGGCGCGCGAGGCGTGCGGGTCGTGCCACCTCGAGATCATCGAGGCGACCGAGCGGTCGCTGATGTCGACCGGCGCGATGCTGTGGGGCGGGGCCGCCTACAACAACGGCATCGTTCCCTACAAGAATTACATCTTCGGCGAAGCCTATACGCGCGACGGCAAGGCCGCCTGCATCCTGTCGCCCTCGTCGCGGCTGACGAAAGAGGAATATGCCGAGGCGTGCAAGCCGGAGTTCGGTTTCGACAAGATATTGACCGACGCCGAAAAGAAGCGCGGCGCGCTTGCCAAAATGTACCCGCTGCCGCGCTGGAGCGTGATCCCGCCCGGCGACGTCTTCCGCGTCTTTGAACGCGGTGGTCGCAACATCAACACCCAGTTCGCCGAAATCGGCCTGCCGAACCCGACCGGTAGCATCCAGCGGCTCGAGGAACCCGGACGCCCCGACCTCAAACAGTCGAACCGCGGCCCCGGGACGGGCCTGCGCGTCGCGATTCCCGTGCTCAACATCCACAAGACGCGCCTCAACGATCCTTTCATGTGGTTCATGGGCACCAACGACCAGCCGGGCGATTATCGCCAGTCGGGCTGCGCCGGCTGCCATGTCATCTATGCCAACGACCGCGAACCGCGGCACAGCCTGACCTATGCGCAATATGGCCGCGATGGCGAAAGCGCGACGATCGATCCGACGATCGCGGAGAAGAAATGGAAACCCGACGATGACGGGCATGGCGGCGGACATGGTGGGGGCGCTGGCGACGCACATGGCGATGCGGCGAAGCATGCGCCGTCGCCCGACGGCCATGGCGCGCTGATCCATCCCGAAGCCGCGAAAGCCGGACCGCAGGCGGTTCCCGCGAAGGAGCGGCGCGAATCGGGGCATCCGATCACCCACGCCTTCACCCGCGCGATCCCGACGGCGCAGTGCATGAATTGCCACATGCACCAGCCCAATATCTTCCTGAACTCCTACCTCGGCTACACGATGTGGGATTATGAATCGGACGCGCCGCAGCTATGGCCCGGCCCGGACAACACCGCGCCGCGCCCACCGGGGATGAGCGACGAGGAATATCAGCAGAAATACAAGCAACAGCGCTATCCGACCGCCGCCGAAGTCCACAAGGTTCTCGAACGCAATCCCGAAGGCGCGAGCCCGCGCGGCCTGTGGGCTGACGTCGAGTTTCTGCGCGACGTCTATGACGTGAACGACAGCAACAAGGACACCCAGTTCGCCGACTATCACGGCCATGGCTGGAACTTCCGCGGCATCTTCAAGCGCGACCGCAGCGGCAATCTGCTCGACGCCGACGGCAATATGTCGACCTATGGCACCGACAAGGCGCACATCGTCGATCCCAAGGATCCCGAAAAATGGCGCAAGAGCTGCGCCGGCTACAGCGACCCGGCGCAGCGCGACCTCTGCCTCGCCAGCGCCGATCCCGCCAAACCCGGTGTCGAAGGCAAATTCGTGCCGCCGGGCATCAATCCCGGCAAGGCGGTCCATATGATGGACATTCACGCCGAAAAGGGGATGCAGTGCGCCGACTGTCACTTCGCGCAGGATGCGCACGGCAATGGCTATATCCAGGGCGAGGTCGCGAACGCGGTCGAGATCGGGTGCAAAGATTGCCACGGCACCGCCGACGCCTATCCCAATCTGCTCACCTCGAACGTCGCGGCGCGGCCGCAGGGGACCAATCTTGCGCTGCTCCGCAATTCGGACGGCCGACGCCGGTTCGAATTCCAATATGACGACAATGGTGAAATTACGGGGCTGATCCAGCGGTCGATCGTCGATCCGAAGCTCCAGTGGCAGGTCAGCCTCGTCAAGCAGGCGGTAACGCCGGGACCGCATTTCAACGCGAAGGCGGCGCGCGCCAAACTGATGTCGCGCAGCGGCGCCGACGACGGCAGCTTTGCTTGGGGACCGGGCGTGGCAAGCGAAGATCGCGCCCACGGCGACGACAAGATGGCCTGCTTCACCTGCCACCTGTCGTGGACGACGAGCTGCGGCGGTTGCCATTTGCCGATCGAGGCGAACTGGAAGACCAGCATGCACCATTTCGAAGGGGAGGAGACGCGCAACTTCGCGACCTATAACCCGCAGGTCGCGCGCGACGAGATGTTCCAGCTCGGCCGGCACATGCTGACCAAGCCCGGCGAGCCCGACGCCGACGGCAATCCGCGCGGGATCATCGCGCCGATCCGATCGACATCGGCGCTGGTCCTGTCCTCGACGAACCTCAATCGCGAACGTATCTATATCCAGCAGCCGCCGATTTCAGCGGCGGGCTTCTCGAGCCAGGCCTTCGCGCCGCATTTCCCGCATACGGTGCGCCGTCAGGAAACGAAGCAGTGCACCGACTGCCATCTGTCGCAGGCGGATGACAATAATGCGATCATGTCGCAGCTGCTCCTGATGGGGACCAATTTCGTCAACTTCGTCGGGCTCAATGTCTGGTCAGGGCTGGAAGACGGCTTCCAGGCGACGCGCGTCACCGAATGGGACGAGCCGCAGGCGGTGATCGGCAGCTATCTGCAGAAATATGCCTATCCCGACTATTGGCGCCTGCACGTCGATCAGAATCATCGCGAGCTCAAAAATTGGGTGCGCGGCAAGACCTTCGACAAGAAGGGGTCGGGCGAAAGCCATGCGCTCGAGGAATTCGCGAATATCGTCCAGGGGACGAGCGGCCGGGTCAACTGCCTGCAGCTTCGCGGCGAATATATGTATGTCGCCGAAGGCAGGGGCGGCTTTCGCGTCTATGACGTCGCATCGATCGGCAACAAGGGCTTCTCCGAACGCATCACCCGCGCGCCCTTTTCGCCGCTGGGGCATGATACGCATGTCAAAACGACGAACGCGACCTGCATGGCGATCGGCACGACCCAGCCGATCAGCATGGCCCGCAACGAGCATATCCGTAAGGATTTCCCCGAAAATCACGAACAGGCACTGCACCCGCTCTACCGCTATGCCGTCATCACCGACAGCGTCGAGGGCCTGATTCTGGTCGACATCGACACGATGGCGGACGGCGAGTTCCGCAACAACAAGCTGACCCGCGCGCTGACGTGGAATCCAGACAATGTGCTTGCCGGGGCCCGCCACGTGACGCTTGCGGGCGACTATGCCTATGTCACCACCGATGCCGGGCTCGTCGTGCTCGACCTGTCGACGCCGCTCGAACCCAAGGTTACGGCGCAGCTGCCGCTGACCGATGCGCGCGCGAGTGCGGTGCAGTTCCGGTACCTGTGGGTCACTGACGCGGAAGGCGTGAAGCTGTTCGACATCACGCATATGGACCGGCCAGAACCGGTGCCGGCGGGAACGGTGCGGCTCGCCAATGCGCGCAAAATCTATCTCGCGCGCACCTTCATGTATGTCGCGGCCAAGCAGGATGGGCTGGTGATCGTCGACGTGACGCGGCCGATGGCGCCGGCCGTCTGGCCCGCGATGACCTTCGGGGGGGCGCTCAACGATGCAGAGGATGTGATCGTCGCATCGACCAATGCGTCGCTCTTCGCCTATGTCGCCGACGGACGGAACGGCATCAAGGTGCTCCAGCTCACCAGTCCGGACAATCCCGGCCTCTATGGCTTCTCGCCCGCACCGACGCCCGAACTGATCGCCTGGGCCAAAACTCCGTCGCCGGCGCTCGCGCTGTCGAAGGGGCTCGACCGCGACCGGGCGGTCGACGAAACGGGGGGGCAGATGGCGGTGTTCGGCCGCGTCGGCTCGCGCCCCTTCACCCGGCCCGAAATGGAGAAGCTGTTCCTGAACAGCAAGGGGCTGGTCTACAAAGTCAGCGATACCGTCGATCAGACGGCATGGCGGCCGCCCCTGGCCTACCCGAACTGACGTTTCGCTAGAGCCGCTCGGCCTGCACGACGCTGTCCGATGCGCGGAGCGCGGACAGGATGCGCATGACATGCTGAACGTCGCGCACCTCGACGACGACGTCATAGGTGTGGAAATCGCCCTCGCGGTTCGACAGCCGCAGATTGGTGATATTCGCCGAATTGGCGGCGAGGATCCCCGACATTTCGGCGAGCGTGCCGGTTTCGTTGAGGATTACGACGCACAGCCGGGCATTGCCGCCCTCGCTGTCCTCCTGCCACCTCAGGTCGATCCAGTCGGCGTCGATCCCGTCGGCCAGGCTGGGGCAATCGATCACATGCACCTCGATCCCCTCGCCGGGCCGTGCGAGGCCGACGATGCGGTCGCCGGGAACGGGGTGGCAGCAGTCGGCAAGCTTGTAGGCGACACCGGGGGTCAGCCCCTCGATCGACACCGCAGCGCCCTGGCGCAGCTTGCCCGGCTTCGATTTCATCTCGGCGGTGATGCCGGGGACGAGCGCTTCGAGGATCTGGTCGTCGGACAATCGCCGCCGCGCGATCGCGACATAGAGCGCGCTGTCGTCCTCGAGCTTCAGCCGCTCGCGCGCGGCGGCGCGCGCCTTGTCGCCGACCTTGTTGGGCAGGCGGCGGGCGATCTCGTCGTACATCTTGCGACCAAGGGCGGCGAGTTCGACCTTTTCCTTCGACCGGACGTGGCGGCGGATCGCGGCGCGCGCCTTGCCCGTCACCGCAAAGCCCAGCCACGCGGGCTGCGGCGTCTGCTTTTCCGACGACAATATCTCGACGGTATCGCCGTTGACGAGCTGGGTGCGCAGCGGCACGAGCCGGCCGTTGACCTTGGCACCGACGGTGCGGTCGCCGAGCCCGGTGTGGACGGCATAAGCAAAATCAACCGGCGTCGCGCCCTTGGGAAGCTGGAACAGGCTGCCCTTCGGCGTGAAGGCGAAGATGCGGTCCTGATACATCGCGATGCGCGTATTTTCGAGCAGTTCGTCAGGATCGTGCGTCTGGTCCAGGATTTCCAGCAGGTCGCGAATCCACCCCGCCTGTCCGTCGGGTGAGCCGCCGCCCTGCTTGTAGGCCCAGTGCGCGGCAAAGCCGAATTCGGACTGCTGGTGCATCGCCTCGCTGCGGATCTGGATTTCGATCCGCATATTTTCATTGTGCATGATCGTCGTGTGCAGCGATTTGTAGCCGTTGCGCTTGGGGGTCGAGATATAATCCTTGAAGCGGCCGGGGACCATTTTCCACTTGCGGTGAAAGACGCCAAGCGCGGCATAGCAGTCGGCATCGCTGCGCGTGATGACGCGAAAGGCGATGATGTCGGTGACCTGTTCGAAGCTGACGTGGCGTTCCTGCATCTTGCGCCAGATCGAATAGGGATGCTTTTCGCGCCCCGACACGTCGGCCTCGATCCCGCTTTTCGCGAGTAGTTCCTTGAACTCGCGGCTGATCCCGGCGACCTTGTCCTTGCCGCCCGCGGTCAGTTTGGCGAGCCGGCCGGTGATCGTCGCATAGGCCTCGGGCTCGAGCTCGCGAAAGGCCAGAAGCTGCATTTCGCGCATATATTCATACATGCCGATCCGCTCGGCGAGCGGGGCATAGATGTCCATCGTCTCCTTGGCGATGCGGCGCCTTTTGTCCGGATTCTTGATGAAATGCAGCGTGCGCATATTGTGGAGCCGGTCGGCGAGCTTGACGAGCAGCACGCGGATATCGTCGGACATGGCGAGCAGGAATTTGCGCAGATTTTCGGCGGCGCGCTCATTCTCGGTCTGCGCCTCGATCTTGCTGAGCTTGGTGACGCCGTCGACCAGCCGCCCGACGTCGGCGCCGAACAGTCGCTCGATCTCTTCGGGCGTGGTCAGCGTGTCTTCGAGCGTGTCGTGGAGCAGCGCGGTGACGATCGTCTCGCTGTCGAGATGCAGGTCGGTCAGGATGCCCGCGACCTCGACCGGATGGCTGAAATAGGGGTCGCCCGACGCGCGCTTCTGGCTCCCGTGCTTCTGCACGGTGAAGACATAGGCGCGGTTCAGCAGCGCCTCGTCGACGTCGGGATCATAAGCGCGCACGCGCTCGACAAGTTCATACTGCCTCAGCATCGCATCCAATGTCGTTCATGCGAGGCCAATTGCAATATATTTGTATCGATGGAGGAGCGAAGCCACGAGGCTTCGCCAGGGCAAGAAAAGGGCCGCGCGGTGCAGGGGGGAGAGCCGGCGCGGCCCTTCTTGCGGGCGAAGGGTCAGCCTTCCCCGTTGCAGCGCGCTAGGTCGGCGTCCTCGAGCGGCTTGCCATCGACGGTGAAGCTCGTAACCCGGCCGGCCTTCTTGGCGAGTGCGGCGCACATCATCAGCGGACGGCTGGTGCCGCGGCCTGCCGTGCAGGTCGTGCCCTCACAGACCCAGACGACATCGCGGGCGACGAAGCGCGCGGTCTTCGCCGCGTCGGCCAGTTCGGCGCGATAGAAAGGGCCGCCAGCGGCGGCGGCAGGAACAGCGGGGAGCGCCGCGGCGCCGATCGACAGCGCGCCCGCCAGGGCGAGCATCGGGGTGCCAGGGGAAAGCCGGAAACGGAACATGGGAGCCTCCTTTTTTTGACAACCGGAAGGTTGCGCTTCGCGATCTGGTGCGTCCGTTGCGAAATGCAACCGAGGCCCTATATTTTTTTGGCACGGCGGCGATTTTACGTTAGGGCATGGCCTATGGGAAAATTACGCGAAAAACTGAACGATCTTGATGGGGGCAATTGCGCCCTGCCGCTCGCGCTCGAGGCGATGGGCGAACGATGGTCCTTCATGATCCTTCGCGCCGCCTTCAACGGTGTCCATCATTTCGAAGAGTTCCAGCAGGAGCTCAATATCGCGCGCAACATCCTGTCAAACCGGCTGTCGAAGCTGGTCGATCATGGCATCATGGCGCGCGAAGTGATGGCCGAGGATCGCCGCAAGGTTCTGTATCAGCTTACCCAGAAGGGCGTCGAACTGCTGCCCGCGATGATCGCGCTGCGCCAGTGGGGCGAAAAATGGGGGGCGGGGGTTCCCTCGACCCCGGTGCTCGTCGATTCGCATGACGAACAGCCGATCGGTCCGGTGACGATCACCGCGCACGACGGCCGGCCGCTCGAATATGGCGAGCTTGTCTGGAAACATCGTTCGGAACTCCAGCCGCTCGGCCAGGCGCGCGTGCGGATGGCACCGGTCGCGGCCGAATGATCCCCACTTTGCGGACGACGCGCTCGTCCCCTGATTTCGGCGGCTGACATGGCAAGCCAGACTTCCCCGATTCCGTTGTTCGGCTTTTCCTCGCCCGGGCCGTTTTTCGGGAACAAGATCCGCGCCTTCTGGAATCTCCAGATCCTCGGTTGGCTCGGCTGGTTCGGACTGCGCGTCGTGTCGGGGCTGGCGGGCGGCCAATCCTTCGATTTCCTTGTCCTCGTCGTCGTTTCGGCGGTTACGGGCTTTTCGCTGACACTGCTGCTTTCGGTTTGCTACCGCGCGCTGATCAACCGCCGCACGATCCTGATGTGGGGGGCAAGCTTCGGCCTCCTGGCGTTCGCCACCGCGGTCTGGGCCTTCATCGACGCCTGGCTGTTCCAGATATTGAAGCCCGACAGCGAGACGAGCTTTACCGGCCTGCTGCTGGTATCGATCTATATCGACGCGACGACGCTCGCGGCCTGGTCGGCGCTCTATTTTGCGATCAACTATTTCCTGCAGCTCGAGGAACAGAATGACCGCGTGCTGCGGCTGGAGGCGCAGGCCGCGTCGGCGCAGCTCGCGATGCTGCGCTACCAGCTCAACCCGCACTTCCTGTTCAACACGCTCAACAGCATCTCGACCCTTGTCCTTCTGAAACAGACCGAGCCCGCCAATGCGATGCTGTCGCGCCTGTCGGCCTTTCTGCGCTACACGCTCGCCAACGAACCGACCGCGCAGGTGACGCTGGCGCAGGAGGTCGAGACGCTGAAGCTCTACCTCGACATCGAGAAGATGCGTTTCGAGGACCGGCTGCGGCCGCATTTCCAGATTGATCCGGCGGCGCAGCGCGCGCGCCTGCCTTCATTGCTGCTCCAGCCGCTGATCGAAAATGCGATCAAATATGCGGTGACACCGCAGGAAGAAGGAGCCGACATTACCCTGACGGCTCAGCTTGCCGGTCAAAATGTTCGGATTACCGTGTCCGACACCGGCACGGGATTGTCAGCCGATGGCGTCGACCCCACCACCGGGATTGCAACGGAATCGACCGGTGTGGGTTTAGCCAACATCAGGGACCGACTGGCCCAAGCCTATGGCGACCAGCAACGGTTCGAGGTGCAATCGGGCACCGATGGCGGATTCACAGTGATTATCGAGATTCCGTTTCAGCCCGATGGACAAGCGACGATTGGAACCGAACCCACATGACGATCAGAACCATCCTGGTGGATGACGAGAAATTGGCGACCCAGGGCCTGCAACTGCGGCTTGAAGCGCATAGCGATGTCGAAGTTGTCGACACCGCGCAGAACGGCCGGGAGGCCATTCGCAAGATCAAGACGCACAAGCCCGACCTCGTCTTTCTCGATATCCAAATGCCCGGATTCGACGGTTTTTCGGTGATCCAGGGGCTGATGGAAGTCGAGCCGCCGCTCGTCGTCTTCGTCACCGCCTATTCGGATCATGCGATCCGCGCCTTCGAGGCGCAGGCGGTCGATTATCTGGTGAAGCCCGTAGAACCCGAGCGGCTCGCCGATGCGCTCGACCGCGTGCGGCAGCGCCTCACTGAAAAGCGTGGCGCGGCCGAGGTTGAGCGGCTGAAGACGGTGCTTGCCGAAGTCGCGCCCGACGCGGTCGAGGAATATGATGCCGAAACGGCGGCCGATGCGCCTGCCGCTGACCGCTACGAAAAGATGATCAACATCAAGGATCGCGGGCAGATTTTCCGCGTCGATGTCGACAGCATCGAACGCATCGACGCTGCCGGCGACTATATGTGCATCTACACCGCCGACAATTCTCTGATCCTGCGCGAAACGATGAAGGATCTCGAAAAGCGGCTCGACCCGCGCAATTTCCAGCGCGTGCATCGCTCGACCATCGTCAACCTCAGCCAGGTGAAGCAGGTCAAGCCGCACACCAACGGCGAGTGTTTCCTCGTGCTCGGTTCGGGCGCGCAGGTGAAGGTCAGCCGCAGCTACCGCGACGTGGTCGCGCGGTTCGTGCACTAAGCCCCAACAACCAGTATCGTCATTGCGAGGAGCGAAGCGACGCGGCAATCCAAGAGCAGGCGTAAGCCGCTTTGGGTTGCTTCGCTGCGCTCGCAATGGCGCGGCTCTACAATTGATGCCCCGTGCGGTCCCGCTTCGTTGCGAGATATTGCGCGTTATATTTGTTCGTCGGCAGCGCGAGCGGCATGCGTTCGACGACGTCGACGCCCTCCTTTTCCAGTCGCGCGACCTTTTCGGGATTGTTGGTCATCAGGCGGATGCGCGGGATGTTGAGCAGCGCGAGCATCTGGCCGGCGATCGCAAAATCGCGCGCCTCGACGGGGAAACCCAGCCGCAGATTGGCATCGACCGTATCATAGCCCTGATCCTGCAGCGCATAGGCGCGCAGCTTGTTGACGAGGCCGATGCCGCGGCCTTCCTGACGCAGATAGAGCAGCACCCCCCAGGGGGCGTCGGCCATCGCGTGCAGCGCCGCATGCAGCTGCGGCCCGCAATCGCATTTGAGACTTCCGAGCACGTCGCCGGTCAGGCATTCGCTATGCAGACGGACCACCGGCGGATTGCCGTCGCGCCGGCCAATGATCAGCGCGACATGGTCCGACGCTTCCTCGGGGCTGCGAAAGGCGACGATCTCGGCGGCTTCGCTCGCCGCGACAGGCAGGCGCGCTCGCGCCGCGATTTCGAGCCGCGCCGGGTCGAGCAGAGCGGCGACGTCGGCGGTGGAACAGACGGTCTCGGCTTCACCTCCGGCCGCGCGCACGAAAAAGGCGGGGAGCAGGCCCGCGTGGCGCGCCATTGTCATCGCGGTCGCCGCCGCCGCCTCGCCGCCGTTCGCAATCGTGCGAAACGGACCTTTGAGCGGATTGGCAAGGTCGAGCGCCGGGTCAGCGATCGCTAGCGCCGCAGCGATGCTCGCGGCGCCATCCGCGAGCCGCACCGGCCCCGGCGTTGCGGCGGCGCGCTGGTTGGTAAGCTTCAGCGTGACCGCGCGCTCGCCCGAGATCAACAGGTCGGCGCTGCCGAATTCGGCCATCTCCGCATCGCGCGCGCTTTCGACGGCGAGCAGGTCGAGGGCCCCGTCGGCGCCTTCGATCCGAAAGGGCCAGCCGCGGCGCAGCGCGTCGATCGCGCGCGCGGCGCGGCGGGCGCCGCGGTCGCTACCCGGCGCGTCGCTCAAAATGCGAACTCCGTGACGAGCGGAATATGGTCGGACGGGCGTTCCCAGCTCCGCGCCGGCTGGACGACGCGGTGGCTCTGCGCCGCGCTCCGGATGTGGGGCGTGACCCACATATGGTCGAGCCGGCGACCGCGGTTCGACGCTTCCCAATCTTTCGCGCGGTAACTCCACCAGGTGTAGAGCGGGGTCGGCGGCGCCACGAACTGGCGGCCGAGATCGATCCAGCCGGCCGCGGCCTGCAGGCGGGCGAGCGTATCGACCTCGACCGGCGTGTGGCTGACGACGTCGAGCAGCGCCTTGTGGTTCCATACGTCGCTTTCGAGCGGCGCGACGTTGAAGTCGCCGGTCAGCACCGTCGGCGTATCGGCGAGCGCGCCCGCCCATTCGGTCATGCGTCCCAGAAAATCGAGCTTCTGACCGAATTTCGGGTTGAGCGCACGGTCGGGGATATCGCCGCCGGCCGGGATATAGACATTGTCCAGCCGTACCCCCGACGGCAGCGTCACGCCGACATGGCGCGCCTCGCCATTGGCTTGCCAATCATATTTGCGCACATCGGTGAGCGGCAGCTTGCTGACGATCGCGACCCCATGGTGCATTCGCTGGCCGTTGGTAACGATGTGACGATAGCCCAGATCCTCGAACATCTGTTTCGGAAACAGTCCGCATTCGACCTTCGTTTCCTGAAGGCAGAGGACGTCGGGAGCCTCTTCGCGCAGGAATTTCTCGACGATGCCAATGCGCGCACGCACGCTGTTGATGTTCCAGGAAGCAATGCTCGTTTGGGTCATGGGGTCCGGCTCTATCGGTGCGAAGCCTTCACTGCAATCGTTGCGGGCTGGTGCCGCCTGCACCGACGCGCCGGACACGCCGCGCATAAACATAAACCCCCGTTCCAGGGGCGGTGGAACGGGGGTTCAAGGTCAGCGTTCGTCACGCTCTTGAATGAAGACACCTGGCAATCCGGTTGGGGCAACAGGGGGAAACCCAAAATCCGGAGGCCGTGTCGGCGCCTTCGAGAGTTGAAATAGCCCCTCTTCCCTGTCGCCAAGCTGAACGAAAATCGGCGGCTGTCGGCGACATTTGCAGTTCGTCGATGCCGAACGTCGGTTGGGCGGAAAAAGGCCGCCGAATCCCCTTGGGGAGACGGCGCCCTGTTCATAAAAGGCGCGATGGCGTCAGACGCGGCCGCGCTGTTTGGGGCGCGGATCGGTCCAGCGGAAGGCCGAATCGGCGACCGGCACGTTGAAACGCTGGTTCGACAGATCGATCCGCGTCCGGTTGTTCTGCGAATCGAGCGCGACCCAGCCGCGCAGTCGCAATCCGCCCGGCGCCCCCGCATCGCGGATGAACACCATGGTGATCGTCCCATATTCGGGGCGCTTGGGATCCTTGACCTCGACGCTCAGCACATCGCTGTTTCCGGTCGGGACGACCTTCGCATATTTGGCGAGATCGCGATCGGGATCGAGCAGCGCGCCGAGCGGCGAATTTTTCACCGGCCAGCTCTGCACCTGCTTGACCTCATAATCGATCATCGTCAGGCGGCTGCCGTCGCCGACGATCAGCAGCGGGACGCCCTTCTGATACTGGAAGCGGATCTTGCCCGGACGCTTCAGCGTCAGCTGTCCGCTCAGCCGCTGACCGTTGCGATCGGTCTGCACGAAGTCGGCGGTCATCGAACTGGTCGACTTGAGGTGCGATTGCACCGCGGTGAGCGCGCTCGCCGATTGCGCAATGGCGGGCGCGGCCAGCGTCAGGCCGATGGCGGCGGCGGGCGCGAGCGTCAGCGCGGCGGCGCGGGTCAGGAAATGGCGGTCGATCGTCAGGGTCATCTGGCTCTCTTGTCTGTTTCGGTCGATACCGGCTTGTTGCAGGGCGGCATTGAACCCGCCCTGAACCCGGCCTTTAGCCGCTGTTCAAGTCGTTGGCGTGGCGAAAGGTTCCCTATCGCGGCTGCCCATATTGGTCGGTCAGCACGTCGCGGCGGCCGACATGGTTCGGCGGGCTGACCAGCCCTTCGTCCTCCATCCGCTCGATCAGCCGCGCCGCGCTGTTATAGCCGATGCGCAGCTGGCGTTGCAGCCAGCTGGTCGATGCCTTCTGGCTTTCGACCACGATCTGGCAGGCCTTGGCATACATGCGGTCCTCGGCACTGTCGCCGCCCGCAGGCGCGCCTTCCATGGCGAAACCGCCGTCCTCGGGATCCTCGGTGACGCTCTCGACATAGTCGGGGCGTCCCTGGCCGCGCCAATGATCGGCGACCGCGCGGACTTCGTCGTCGGACACGAAAGGACCGTGGATGCGCGTGATCTGCTTGCCGCCGGGAACGTAGAGCATGTCGCCCTTGCCCAGCAGTTGTTCGGCGCCGGCCTCGCCCAAAATGGTACGGCTGTCGATTTTCGACGTCACGTTGAAGCTGATACGGGTCGGCAGGTTCGCCTTGATGACGCCGGTGATGACGTCGACCGACGGACGCTGCGTCGCAAGGATCAGATGGATGCCCGCCGCGCGCGCCTTTTGCGCGAGGCGCTGGATCAGGAATTCGACTTCCTTGCCCGCGGTCATCATCAGGTCGGCCAGCTCGTCGACGACGACGACGATCTGCGGCAGCGGCTGATAATCGAGCGTTTCTTCCTCATAGACCGGCTGGCCGGTCTCAGGATCATAGCCCGTCTGGACACGCCGCCCCAGCGACTTGCCCTTGGCGAGCGCGCCGCGCACCTTGTCGTTGTAAGACGCGAGGTTGCGCACCGAGAGCGATGACATCATCCGGTAGCGATCCTCCATCTGCTCGACCGCCCATTTGAGCGCGCGCACCGCCTTCTTGGGTTCGGTCACCACCGGGGCAAGCAGGTGCGGGATGTCGTCATAGACGCTGAGTTCCAGCATCTTGGGATCGATCATGATCATCTTCACCTGATCGGGACCGAGGCGATAGAGCAGCGACAGGATCATCGCATTGAGGCCGACAGATTTACCCGACCCGGTGGTGCCGGCGATCAGCAGGTGCGGCATCGGCGCAAGATCGGCGATCACCGCGTCGCCGCTGATATTCTTGCCGAGAATGATTGGCAGCGCGCCGCTATGTTCCTGAAACAGCCCGCTGCCGATGATCTCGTGCAGCACGACAGCCTCGCGGTGCGCGTTGGGCAATTCGATGCCGATGACGGTGCGCCCCGGAATCGGCGCGATGCGCGCCGACAGCGCCGACATGTTGCGCGCGATGTCGTCGGCGAGGTTCGACACGCGGCTCGCCTTGGTTCCGGGGGCGGGCTCGAGTTCGTACATGGTGACGACGGGACCGGGGCGGACCGCGGTGATCACGCCCTTGACCTGGAAATCCTCGAGCACTGATTCGAGCAAGCGCGCATTGCGTTCGAGCGCCGCCTTGTCGATCTGTCCCGCCGGCGTGTCGGGGGCCGGGGAAAGCAGGTCGATCGAGGGAAGCCGGTAATTGGTGAACAGCTCGGTCTGCGGCTTGGCGCGCGGCTTCGAGGGCGCCGAGCGCTGCGCCGGGTCGGCAATCTCGGGCGGGGCGCGATCGCTCGGTTCGGCGCGCGGGCGCGGCCGGATAACGCGCTCGACGAGATTGGCGGGGCGCGGCGCATCGGCCGGGGCCGCGCGCGCCGGTTCGACGACCCGGCTTCCTTCGGCCGCCGGCAGTCTGAGCCGCCCGAGCCAGCCTTTTTCAAGCCGCAGCGAGCGGATCGCGAGCCAGAGGCCGACGAGGATGAGGAGCAGGATCGTACCGAAGCGGATCAGCGCCGCGGCGGGGTCGCCCGCCAGCGCAAACAGCGGGGTGACCGCGCTCCCCGCGAGCAGGGCGAGCAGGCCGCCCCACCCCGCAGGCATCGGTGATCCCGAGGCCGGCGACCAAAGCTCGGCGCCCATGCCGACGAGCAGGATGCCGGCAAAGCAGTAGGCGAGCTGACGCAGCCAATAGGGCTGCGGCTCGGCCACCCACAGCCGCCGCGCCATGATGCCGAACAGCGGGACGAGCAGCGCGATCGGCGCGCCGCCGACCGACAGGCCAAGGTCGGCGAACCAGGCGCCCGCATGGCCCATCCAGTTGGCGGCGCTGCCGCCCGCAGCGGTGTTGAGCGCGGCGTCAGTGCTGTCGTAGGTAAGCAGGGCGAGCGCGAAAAACAGCGTGAAGGCGGCGAGCGCCAGTGCCGCGGCAATCACCAGCGATCGCGCGATGCTTTGTCTGAAAACGGTGCGCCAGTCGGCCTTCGCCGATGCGGCCTTGCGGCTTGCCATGCGGAATGCGGTCCTCGATCGATTAACCACGGCGATATGCGCATGGGGCGGACTCGTCGTCAAGCGGCGCCCGGCGCGCCGGCGATCCGGGTGCGCCTGCCCGCTTCCCAAGCGCGCCGGGCCGGAGTAGAGCGGCGGCATGAGCGAAATATTGCGCAGCGATGTCTTGATCTCCGGCGGCGGGCTTGTCGGCCAGGCGCTGGCGATCGCGCTTTCCCATCATGGTCTGTCGTCGCAGATCGTCGATCCTGCCGATCCGGTTGCGACGATCGCGCCCGGCTTCGACGGCCGCGCCTCGGCGATCGCCAGCGCGGTGTGGCAGATGTTCGGCGTGCTCGGCCTCGCCGACCGGCTCGCACCCCACGGCTGCCCTATCCGCGCGATCAAGGTCAGCGACGGGGGACAGGCGGGCGAGCTCGATTTCGTCGCCGATGCAGACGCCCCCGCGCTCGGTACGATGGTCGAAAACCGCCAGCTTCGCCTCGCGCTCGCGGCGGCGCTTGCCGAAGCGCCGCTGGTGCGCCTGTTCATGCCGGCGAAGGTGACCGCGCGCGATGTCGACGCGCATGGCGTCACGCTGACCCTCGCCGACGGCACGCGGCTTGCGGCGCCCCTGCTCATCGTGGCCGAAGGGCGCCGTTCGCCGACCCGCGATGCGGCGGGCTTCACGATCGCCAACTGGTCCTATCATCATCACGCGATGATCGGCGCGGTGGCGCATTCGCGCCCGCATGATCAGATCGCGCACGAAATCTTTTTCCCCTCGGGGCCCTTCGCGCTGCTACCGCTTGTCGATGATGCCGAGGGGCGGCACCGCTCGGCCTTCGTGTGGACCGTATCCGAACAGGACGGGCCGGGTTTCGCCAAGCTCGGCGACCGGGGCTTCCTTGCCGAACTCGGCAAGCGCGCGGGCGACATTCTCGGCACGATGGAGCTCGTCGCCCCGCGCATGACCTATCCGCTCGGCTTCCATCACAGCGCGCAGATCGTCGGCGACCGCATCGTTCTGGTCGGTGACGCCGCGCACGGCATTCATCCGATCGCGGGGCAGGGTCTCAACCTGGGGCTGCGCGATGCCGCGGCGCTGGCCGAGGTGCTCGTCGATGGCGCGCGGACCGGACTTGACCTTGGCGACGCGGCGCTGCTCGCGCGCTATCAGCGCTGGCGCGGGCTCGACAATCTGATGGTCAGCCTCGCGACCGACGGACTGACGCGTCTGTTCGGCATTCCCGGACGCACTGCCTCCTTCGTCCGCCGTACCGGGCTCGGCGCGGTTCAGCGCATGCCGGCGCTCAAGCGCTTCTTCATGGACGAAGCGCGCGGCGAAGCGGGCGATCTGCCGCGGCTGCTCGCCGGTACCGAAATATAGGCAATCCTACTTAGGCTTCCGGTGCGACCGCGCTAACCATCGCGGCATAGCCTGATTCTGCGCGGCCATTGTACCGCCGGGAACGGGGGGCATATGATGTCGACAGGTGCGAGGCATTCGAAAGCGCGATCGGTGCGGCTCGCGCATGAACGTCCGGTCGTCCGGCGCCAGCTCGCGCATGTCGATTCGCTCGTCGAACGGCTCGGTGCAAGCGACCGCCGCATCGTCCGCCGCGCCTTTGTGGATATGGCGCAGGCGGCGGCCGGCAAGCCGCACTGACGCTCTACTGCAGCGTCGCGCGTCCGTCGTCGCCGTCGAAGCGGCCGAAAAACTGCATCAACTGGATCACCAGCTCGGCGCGCGTTTCGAGCGGAGAGGTTTCGAGCAGCGCCTGCTTGGCCGCGGCGTCGAAGGGCGCGACTTGCGCGATGCCGTTCACCAGCGTTTCGTCGTCGAGCTGCCCGACCGAAGCCCAGTCGACGACATAGCCCTGCCGCTGGGCAAAGCGTTTCGCCTCGCGTTCAAGGCTCGCCCGCTCGATGCTCGACAGCACCGCTTCATCCTCGACCTCGGTCTCTATTTCGGCCTCGACCTGGCGAAAGGGTGTCGTGACGTCGAGCTCGCGGCGGACGCGAAAGCGCGCAACGCCTTCCAGGACGATGTTGAACCGCCCCTCGGCAAGCGCCTCGACGTCGATGATGCGCCCGACGCAGCCGACATCGTAAAGCGCGGGGGGCTCGCGATCCTCCTCGCCGGGGATATGGCGCGGCTGGATCATTCCGATCTGCCGGTCGCGCGCCAGCACTTCCTGCACCATCGCCTTGTAGCGCGGCTCGAAAATGTGGAGCGGCAGGTGCAGCCCGGGAAACAGCACCGCCCCGGGCAGCGGAAAAATTGCAATCCGCTGAATGGTCAGGGGCGCGTCGGTCGGCATCAGCCGAACAAAATCAGTGACAGGCGGCGGCGCTGCGCGGCGACCCACGGATCTTCCAGCCCCACCGCTTCGAACAGCGACAGCAGTTTCGCGCGCGCCGCCCCGTCGTTCCATTCGCGGTCGGCGGCGACAATGTGGAGAAGATTGTCGGCGGCGGCATCGCGCTGTCCCACGCCGATCTGCGCTACGGCAAGATCAAAGCGCGCCTGATGGTCGTCGGGATTGGCGGCGGTCGCGGCTTCCAGCGCCGCGAGTTCGCCATCGTCGGGGGCATCTGCGGCGAGTTCGAGCGCGCTTCTCGCCTGCGCGATCGCAGGGTCGCCCGCAATGTCGGCGGGGACGGCGGCCAGCGCCAACGCCGCGCCTTCGCTATCGCCTGCGGCGAGCAGCGCGCGGATCAGCCCGCCGTGCGCAGCGGCGCTGTCGGGCGCCATTTCGGCGATCTGCGAAAAAATGCCGACCGCGCGCGGGCCATCGCCTTCGGCCAGAACCGACTCGCCCATCTCAAGCAGCGGCGCGATCTCGACCGCGCGCGCGCCGGCTTCGCTTTCGACCGGCAGCTGGGCGAGCAGCTGGTCGAGCATCGACTTGAGCTGGCTTTCGCTGCGCGCATTGGTCAGGTTGGCGACCGGCTGGCCCTGGAAGATCGCATAGACGGTCGGGATCGATTGGACCTGAAACTGGCTCGCGATGAAGCCGTTCGCATCGACATCGACTTTCGCCAGCACCACGCCCTTGTCGGCGTAATCGGCGGCGACCTTTTCGAGCACGGGGGCGAGCTGCTTGCACGGCCCGCACCATTCGGCCCAGAAATCGAGGATGACGAGCTTCGTCATCGACGGTTCGACGACGTCGCGGCGGAAGGCTTCGACGGCTTCCTTTTCCTGCGGGTTCAGCCCCAATGTCGCCACGCTGATGCTCCTTGCCGGTTGGTTTGCGCGGCGGCAGCGGCCGCAAGGGTCGGCGTGCCGGCGCAAAAAGAATCTCTTCGCGGCATTATGTGGGAATTATACGCCGGATGCCAACCCTTCGCCCGGCCGCTGTAAGAAAAGTACAATGGGGGCTTGCCGACTCCAAAAGCCGGTGCTAATCGCCCGCCTCACCCGCTGGCACCCACCGGTCGCCAGCCGCCAGAGCGGGCGTAGCTCAGGGGTAGAGCACAACCTTGCCAAGGTTGGGGTCGAGGGTTCGAATCCCTTCGCCCGCTCCAGTTTTCCTAACAATTTCAGACACTTACGCCGAATGGCGGCGTAATACGCGTCGTTACGTGGGCTCGATTTTTGCCTCGCGTAATAAGGACGTAATATGATGGGAGCGAGCTGTCGGGTGCCTCTAGGGCAGGATCGGCGACGTTGTTCGCAGAGGTCCGAACATTCTTCCGCCGATCCGACACGCCTCACATGCTCTAATCTTTCTGCTGTTTGGCCTCTTGGCGGGCGTCGCGAAGGATTTCGATGCCGCCCTTGATCGCGATCAGCGCAGTCGCAAATCCAACCAGAAGGTCCGGCCAGTTCGTACCGAGCCACCAGACGAGGACACCCGCGATCAGGATGCCGCCGTTCGAGATGAAGTCGTTGTAGCTGAAGGTTGTCGCGGCTCTGAGGTTGACGTCCGGATCCTGAATGCGCTGCAAGAGCTTCAGACAAGCATAGTTCACCACCGCAGCGACGGCCGACATGATCATCATTGTCGGACCGATCGGTTCGCTGCCTTCGAAATAGCGCCGTCCTACATCGAACAGGACGCCGGCCGCGAAGACCAGCAGCATGACACCCGATGCCGTGGCAGCACGGGTTTTCCATTTCAGGCCGTGGCTGAGCGCAACGAGGCTCAAGGCATAGACCGCGGCGTCGGACAGATTGTCGAGCCCATTGGCGATGAGCGCGCTCGAATCGCCGAGCCCGCCGGTTACGAGGAAGGCGATCGCGATAGCCGAGTTCAGGACGAGAACGATCTGGAGCGTTCGCTTTTCGCGTTCGCTCCCGGATGCTTTTTCATTCATTGCAAGCTCCTCAATCCTCACCATCCCTAAAAGGAGGCGGAACCCGCTTGGGTTCCGCCCCAGTCAGCACTCTCGGTTGCCGCCGACAGGGGGGAATGGCGGCCATCCGGGAGTGTCTCAGCCTTCGGGGCTGGGGACGCTGCTCGGGCGCGCCAGCTCTTCCTCTTCGGCCTTCGCGGTCCGTCGATGGACCAGGAGGTACAGGGCCGGCAGCACGAGCAAAGTCAGGATCGTCGACGAGATGATCCCGCCGATGACGACAGTTGCCAGCGGCCGCTGCACCTCGGACCCAGCCCCGACATTGAGCGCCATCGGTACGAACCCGAGCGACGCCACCAGCGCCGTCATCATCACCGGTCTGAGGCGGGTCAGCGCGCCTTCGCGGATCGCCTCGACGAGCGCTTTTCCGCGTTCGCGCAGATCCTTGATGAAGGATAGCATCACCACGCCGTTCAGCACCGCGACCCCGGACAAAGCGATGAAGCCGACGCCCGCCGAGATCGATAACGGAATGTCGCGCAGCGCCAGCGCCGCGACCCCGCCCGTCAGCGCCAGAGGCACGCCCGAGAAGACGATCGCAGCATCGCGCACCGTGCCGAACAGCATGAACAGCAGCCCGAAGATCAGCAGCAGCACCAGCGGCACGACGATCTGGAGGCGCTCGGTCGCGGACTGAAGCTGCTCGAATGTGCCGCCATATTCGATGTAGTAACCATCGGGCAGCACGACCTCAGCTTCGACCTTTTGCGTGAGCTCGTCGATGAACGAACCCAGATCGCGCCCACGGACATTCGCCGTGATCACCGCGCGGCGCTTGCCATTTTCGCGGCTGATCTGGTTCGGCCCCGCCGCGAGCGATATCTCCGCCAGTTCCGAAAGCGGCACGAAGCCGCCCGCCGGAAGCGCAACGGGGAGATTGCCGAGCGACGCGAGATCGGTGCGAATGGCCTCGGGAAGCCGGACGATGACGTCGAAGCGGCGGTCACCCTCGAAGAGCTCGCCCGCCTGACGGCCCCCGGTTGCGGTCGAAACCGCGTCCTGGACCGTCTCCATGCTGACGCCGTAGCGCGCGAGCTTGTCGCGATCGGGCGTGACCGAGAGCATCGGCAGGCCGGTGACCTGCTCGAGCTTCACGTCCTGCGCGCCCGCAATCCCGCCGGCGACTTCCTCGATCGCCTGCCCCGATTCGAGCAATTGATCGAGATCGTCGCCGAACAGCTTGATCGCAACGTCGGCGCGGACGCCGGCGATCAGCTCGTTCATGCGCATCTTCACCGGCTGGGTGAACTCATAATTGTTCCCCGGCACCTCGTTCACCGCCTTGTTGAGTTCGGCAACGAGCTGGTCGCGCGTCTTTCTCGGATCGGGCCATTCCTTCCGGTCCTTGAGCATGATGAAATTATCGGCGACCGATGGCGGCATCGGGTCGGTCGCGACCTCGGGCGTGCCGATCTTCGCGAACACCCGCTCGACTTCGGGGAACTGCCTGATCCTCTTCTCCAGCGCCTCCTGCATCGCGATCGACTGGGTCAGGCTCGTCCCCGGAATGCGCATCGCGTGCATCGCGATATCGCCTTCGTCGAGGTCCGGGATGAACTCGGACCCCAGACTGGATGCCGCCACGCCGCTGAGCGCCACGAGTAGCAGCGCGCTCGAAAGCGCAGCCTTCGGCCAATTGAGGACGCGGTCGAGCATCGGGCGATAGCCCTTGCCGAGACCGCGCATCAGCCAATTTTCCTTTTCTTCGACCTTGCCGGTCACGAACAGCGCCACCGCGGCCGGAACCAGGGTGAGCGACAGCAGCAGAGCGGCGGTAAGCGCGAGGACGACGGTGATCGCCATTGGATGGAAAGTCTTTCCTTCGACGCCTTCGAGCGCGAAGATCGGCAGGTAGACGGCGGTAATGATGATGATGCCGAAGATGCTTGGCTTGATCACCTCTGCACTCGCCGAGGCGACGAGGCCGAAGCGTTCGTCGCGGTCGAGCAGGCGTCCGAGCCTGTGCTGTGCCTCGCCGAGCCGGCGGAGGCAGTTCTCGACGATGATGACGGCCCCGTCGACGATGAGGCCGAAGTCGAGGGCGCCAAGGCTCATGAGGTTGGCCGATGTTCGCGTCTGGAGCATGCCCGTCAGCGTCATCAGCATCGCAACGGGAATGACCGCCGCCGTGATCAGCGCGGCCCGGAAATTGCCGAGCAGCAGGAACAGGATCACGATGACGAGCAGCGCGCCCTCGGCGAGATTCTTCTGCACCGTCGAAATCGTCCGCTCGACGAGCGCGGTGCGATCGTAGAGCGGCTTGGCAACGACACCCTTCGGCAACGCACGCGAGGCTTCGACGAGGCGTTCGGCCGAGGCCTGCGCCACCACGCGCGGATTCTCGCCGATCAGCATCGAGACCGTCGCGAGGACGACTTCCTTGCCATTTTCGGTTGCGGCGCCTGTGCGGAGCCCCGAGCCGATCGCGACATCGGCGACGTCGGCGATCCGGATCGGAACCCCGCCGCGGGTGGTGACGATGATCTGCGACAGGTCACGCTCATTATTGGCCTGACCCGGCACGCGGATCAGAATCTGTTCGCCGCTGCGCTCGACATAACCGGCCCCGCGGTTGGCATTATTGGCCTCGAGTGCGGTGACGACATCGTTGAGCGAGAGATTGAGCGAGGCGAGCGAGGCCAGGTTGGGTGTCACATGATATTGGCGGGCATAGCCGCCGATCGTGTTGATCTCGGCGACCCCCGGAATCGTGCGCATCTGCGGCCGGATGACCCAATCGGACATCGTCCGGAGGTCTTCCGCCGTATAAGGCGTGCCGTCGGGTTTTCGCGCGCCCGGTTCGGCCTCGATCGAGAACATGAAGATTTCGCCGAGGCCCGTCGAGATCGGGCCCATTTCGGGCTCCATCCCGGGCGGAAGCTGGCCGCGCGCGGCCTGGAGCCGCTCGTTGACCTGCTGGCGCGCGAAATAGATGTCGGTCCCGTCCTCGAAGACGACAGTGACCTGGCTCAGGCCATAGCGCGAGATCGACCTGGTATAGTTGAGGTTCGGGATGCCCGCGATCGCGGTCTCGATCGGATAGGTGATGCGCTGCTCGGACTCGAGCGGCGAATAGCCTTCCGCCTTGGTGTTGATCTGGACCTGGACGTTGGTGATGTCGGGAACGGCGTCGATGGGCAATTTGGTCGCGCTCCACGCGCCGATCGCGCAGAGGAGCGCGACCACCGCGAGGACGAGCCATCGTTGCCGGATCGAAAAGCCTATGGTTCTGGCTAGCATGTTATCCTGCTCCCCGATCAATGGTCGTGGCCCGCGCCGGACTTTTCGATGTCGGCGCGAACGAGGAAACTGCCCTTGGTGACATAGG
>QFCS01004882.1_pt1 | contig 36702 bp, 40 predicted proteins | sample 3576561 | NCBI WGS metagenome assembly QFCS01 | reverse complement strand
TGGCATCCCGTCCTTCCTCGCGAAGCTCCCGCACGGCGCGCTGGGCCAAGAGGCCGGCTGTGAGGGAATCGACGCCGCCACTGATGCCCAGCACATAGGCCGCCTGGCGGCTCTCGAGGAGATAGGTTTTCAGAAATGTGACACGTTTGTTGATTTCATGCATGGCGTCGAAATCGGGTTGAACGCCGAGAGCCTTGATGACTGCTGACTGTTCTATCACTTCCCACCTCTCCAAGACGTCTGTTTGGACATTGCCTATCCTTCCGTTTTGGAATGCGGGGCGGCAACTGGTTTTGACTCTGCCTCGGTCAGGTGTCGCAAGCTGTTGGCATGGGAGTCGGTTAAAGGTGCCGGCCCGCAATAGGCGCTCACACCGGTATCAGCGTGCACTTCGTCTTATTGCGAAAGTCCTGTATGCCGGCTACTATCTGGAAACCGATGATAAAAAAGCATCGGTCGACATGGCATCCATCTGTGCTGTAAAGCGGCTCTCGAGCAGTTTCAAGGACGCGTCATGCGTCTCGTCCGCGCCACTGCAGACGGCATCCGTCAGGATGATGGCGTGATAGCCGAGATCGATGGCACCGAGCGCCGTGGCGAGGACGCAGACATCGGTCTCGCCACCTGTGATGACCAGCGTCTGCACGTCGTGTCCCTTTAGATAGGCGTGTAGCCGTCCGTCGATCCAGGGCGAATAGGTTCGCTTGTCGAAGAGGATCGCGGGCGGCGTAAATGCGGCAAGTTCCGGGAGGAGGCCGTACATCTCGGCGGGCAGGTGCTCGGCCGTCATCATCCACCACTTCTCATAGTACCCTCGCCACATGCCAGGTGCATCGCTGGCGTGCGTGGGCGGAAGAAACCGGGAGAAGATCGTGCGCTCGGGATGGCGGCCCACGACTTCCAGGATTTCTGGCGAGACCCGCTCCATCCAGGCGACTTTCCAGGGCGTGTCTTCAGCGAACATGCGCTGCATGTCTACGCAGATATGTCGCCACTCACCGTACATCTCCACTCCCGTTGCTTCGCGTTGGACCGGGCGTCTTTCGCCGCGGAGAGGGTCGGGCAGAGAGTCGCTTCTCCGCCCGTTCCGCCTCATGCCGCCTTGGTCTTGCCTTCGCGGTTGACCTTGGCCTCGGCAAGTTGCGTCAGGGCCTGGTCGGTCTTGGTCTCCTCGGCAAGCGTCTGGTCAAGCAGCTTGGCGACATCGTTCTTGCCAAGCTGCATGGCCCAGGACTTCAAGGTACCATAGCGGGCGATTTCGTAGTGCTCGACAGCTTGGGCAGCGGCGAGAAGGCCTGCATCAAGCGCGGGCGAACCCTTGAATTCCTCGAGAATTTCCTGGCCTTCTTCGAGAATGCCGTCGATGGCCGGGCAGGTCTTGCCGCGCGCCGGCTTGCCGAGAAGCTCGAACACCTGCACGAGCCGCTCGACCTGCCCCTCGGTTTCCTGCAGGTGCTTGTCGAATGCGGCCTTCAGGTCCTGCGCCTCGGCGCCGCGGATCATTTTCTTGAGGCCGGCAATGATCTTGCGCTCGGCATAATAGATATCCTTGATACCGTCGAGAAACAGGTCTTCCATTGTCTTGGTGGGCATCGATCTCTCCTGTTGTTGTGAACATTTGCCTAGATGGCAGGCGCGATCGCGCGGGGAGCTAACCAGCCTTGTGGACCTTTGTTCCCCGCGGACGCAGCAAGGCAAACCATCCGCTATGCGGACGGAACGGATGCCTTGCCGAGCTTGACGGAGGGCTCGCGTGCCCAAAGGCGCAGCGTGCCGAGTTCCGCGACGAAGGCCGAGAGGCCGTCTTCACCCGGCAGTTCGATGACGCCTTCATCGAGCTTGTCAGCGATCCCGGCCTTCTCCAGAAGCGGGAAGGCATCGGCGACATGGCCGATGAACTTGCAGTGCTGGAAGGCATCAGCGACGAAGTCGCGCGCGGTCGCCTCCTGCATAAGGTCGTCCATGGCTGCCTTGGCCGGCAGCAGCGCGACCGCGTCGAAAAGCACGGACGGGCCGCCGTCGATCATGAACTGCGCCGGCACCCATGAACCGTCGGACGCTGTTACACCGCCGACTTTCGGAGCGATCAGAGCGACCTCAGCCTTTTCCGCCAGAATGGCATCCTGCAGGCCGGTCAAAAGGTCGATATCGACACCATCTGTGATGAGGATGCCGAGCTTACGCCCCTCGAAGCGTTTCGGTCCCTGCTCCACGATGCTCAGCGCCGGCGACGCCTCCAAATCCTGTCGCGTCGGCATGGCGGCATCGGCGGGTTTCGGCATGGATTGCAAGCCCAGTTTTTCACCGACGGTGTTGGCGAGCGTTTCTTCGATATTCATCAGGTGCGAGACGACGCGTTCGCGGATCACGGGCGTTTCGACCTTGCTGAGCTCAAAGGTCAGCGCGGCCGCAATGTGCCGCTGCTCGGCCGGGGTTTGGCTAATGTAGAACTGGCGCGCCTGGCTGTAGTGGTCGGCAAAGCTTTCGGGACGCAGCCTCACCTTCTGGCCCTGCTCTTCCGCGGGGAAGTGCGGGAAGCCGGCGACCGGCGATTCACGCGGGCCTTCGCCCCAGGAATTGGGCTGGTAGTTGGCGCGACCGACGGGATTGCGCATGGCCATATGCCCGTCCTGCTGGAAATGATGGAAGGGGCATTTGGGTGCGTTGATCGGGATATGTGTGAAGTTCGGGCTGCCCAGGCGCTTGAGCTGCGTATCGAGGTAGGAGAAGTTGCGGCCCTGCAGCAGCGGATCATTGGAGAAATCGATACCGGGCGGTACGTTCTGGGTCATGAACGCGACCTGCTCCGTCTCGGCAAAGAAATTCTCCGGCATGCGATCAAGGACGAGGCGGCCGACCGGTTTCACCGGTAGGACCTCCTCGGGGATGATCTTGGTAGGGTCGAGGATATCGAAGTCGAAACTGTCGGCAAAATCCTGATCGAACAGCTGAAGACAGAGCTCCCACTCGGGGAAGTTACCAGCCTGAATCGCATTCCAAAGGTCGCGGCGATGATAGTCGGGATCGGCGCCGTTGATCTTCACAGCCTCGTTCCAGGCGACGGATTGCAGGCCGAGCTTGGGTTTCCAGTGGAATTTGACGAACGTGGATTCACCCTTCGCGTTGATGAGACGGAAGGTGTGCACGCCGAACCCCTCCATGAAACGGAAGGAGCGCGGTATCGCTCGGTCCGACATGACCCACATGATCATGTGCATGCTTTCGGGCGTCAGGCTGATGAAGTCCCAGAAATTGTCATGCGCGCTCTGGGCCTGCGGGAAGGCGCGATCGGGTTCTTGCTTCACCGCATGCACCATGTCCGGGAACTTGAGGGCGTCCTGGATGAAGAAGACCGGGATGTTGTTGCCGACGAGGTCCCAGTTGCCTTCCTGCGTATAGAGCTTGACGGCAAAGCCGCGGACGTCGCGGGCGAGATCGAACGAGCCCTTGTTGCCGGCGACGGTCGAAAACCGCACGAAAGCCGGCGTCTTCTCTCCGGCGCGCTGGAAAAGATCCGCTCTGGTATAGGCGGCAAGCGATTCATAGGTCTCGAAAAAGCCGTGCGCTCCGTACCCGCGCGCATGCACAACCCGCTCGGGGATGCGCTCGTGGTCGAAATGGAAGATTTTCTCGCGGAAATGAAAGTCATCGACCAGCAGCGGCCCGCGTGCGCCGACGCGCAAGGAGTTCTGATCGTCGGCGACTGGACCACCTTGTGCGGTGGTCAGGAGCGGCGTTTCGCCCTCGGCGACCTGGTGCAGTTCGCCGCCATCGCCACGCACCAGCTTTTGGTCGTGGATCTGCGCGGCCGTTGCCGTGGATTTTGAGGATTTCGCCGATGCTGCTTTCGGTGATGTGTTCTTGGCCATGGTGCGCTCCCTGTTTGCGGATGCCAACAACACACGCCGCGAAAGGTTCCGCACGTCGACATTTTCCTACTCCTGACGCCGCGGTCTGTCCGCAAACGTACAGGAACTTCGTCTCCCGTCTCCGGTTTTGACCATCCCGATAGGAGGTCACGATGCAACTCATCGAAACGAATGTTCACAGCGGCGAAGGCACGACGACGGTCGAGTTCGTCGGAGAGGGAGGGGAGAAGGTATCGGTCTGCATGGCTGCGCAAAACGTGCCGGAAGATGCTGCGATCACGCGCGCCAAGGAAATCATGGTCCAGCTCACCGCTTTCGATACCGATCCACAACAGCAGGGCGATATCCAAGACGAGACCGTAAATGAGGAAGCCGCCGAGAACGCTGGCTTCATGGCTGAGCCGCGGAGCTAACCTATGGGGGCTCCCGTCACGGTGATCACCGGGGCCGGTTCTGGAATCGGCCGGGCCACGGCAGAACTTCTTGCGGCAACAGGGCATCGGCTCGTACTCTTCGACCGCGACGAAAATGCCCTTTCCGAAACACAGAAAGCTCTGGTGGATGGCGCCGAGGCAATCGCTATTGCCGGTGACATTTCTGATGAATCTGACATTGGTGAGATGTTCCAGAGGACGCAGGGCCATTTCGGCCGCTTGGACGCGGTCGTGGCGAATGCCGGCATCAACGGCGTCTGGGCACCGATAGAGGATATAAGCCCTTGCGAGTGGGACGAGACCATCCGCATCAATCTTCGCGGTACCTTCCTCACGCTTCACGCGGCGGTTCCGCTGCTTAAAAGAGCTGGAGGCGGGGCAATCGTCATCGTATCGTCGATCAACGGGGTGCGCACCATCACCAATCCCGGTGCGACCGCCTATAGCGCGTCCAAGGCGGCGCAGGTGGCCGTGACGCAGCAACTCGCCCTTGAACTCGGAAAACATCGCATCCGCGTCAATGTCGTCTGCCCGGGAGCGGTCGACACAAACATCGTCACCGGCTCGCAAATTCGCAACCGCGCGGAAACGGAAGTGCCTGTCATTTGGCCGCAGGGCAGCATTCCGTTGACCGACGGTAGGCCTGGCCAGGCAATCGATGTTGCCAAGGTAATCCGTTTTCTGCTCAGCGCGGAAGCATCGCATATGACAGGCTATTCGGTCTTCGTCGACGGCGGCCAGGGGTTGCTGCGATGATGCGCGCATGCAGTTGGGGGCCGCAATTTCGCGAGGACGGTTCAACGGTGTTCCGGCTTTGGGCGCCGGCCGAATCCACATTGGCGTTGGAGATCGATGGCCGCCAGGTGGCGATGGACCGACAGGATGACGGTTGGTTCGCGGTCCGTCTCGAGAATCAACTCGTAGGAGCGCTCTACGGCTTCGTGCTTTCCGATGGGAGGCGCGTGCCCGATCCCGCATCCCGTTTCCAGCCGCTGGGTGTCGATGGCCCCTCATTGCTGTGCGGGCCAGATTGTTTTGCCTGGCGACAGACTGACTGGCGCGGACGTCCGTGGGAAGAGGCCGTCTTCTATGAGGTCCATGTCGGTACGTTTACGCGGGATGGAACCTACGATGCAGCCATCGAGCACTTGCCCCAGCTTGCCGAAATGGGCTTTACCGCGATCGAACTGATGCCGATTGCTCAGTTTCCCGGCCGCTGGGGCTGGGGTTACGACGGTGTTTTCCAATTCGCACCGCACAACGCCTATGGCACGCCGGACGACCTGAAGCGCCTTGTGGACGCGGCTCATCAGTGCGGGCTAATGGTCTTTCTCGATGTAGTCTACAATCATTTTGGGCCGGAAGGTAACTTCCTGCCGCACTATGCGCCCGGCTTCTTCCATAGCGAGGATCCCACACCATGGGGATCTCGCATTGCATTCGACGAACCGGCGGTACGATCTTACTTTATCGGAAACGTTCTTCACTGGTTGCAGGAATATCGGTTCGATGGGCTTCGGCTCGATGCCGTCGATCAGATTGTCGATGTTGGAATGCCGCACATTCTGCAGGAAATCTCAGACACGGTGGATGCGACGTTCACCGATCGCCAGGTGCATCTCGTTGTCGAAAATCCCAGCAATGGCGGCGATCTGCTCGTAGCGGATGAAACTGGGCATCGCCTTTTTGCGGCGGACTGGAATGATGAATTCCACCACGCGATGCACGTTGCTGTGACCGGAGAAGCCGAGGGCCACTATGCCCCCTATAAGGACCATCCGTGGAAACAGGTGAAGCAAGCGTTGGCCAAAGGCTATCTGAACCAGGGCAAGACCACGCTCGGTTCCGCGCTACCGAACTCCGCGTGCTTGCCGCCGACGGCGTTTGTGCACTTCCTTCAAAATCACGATCAGGTCGGCAATCGGGCGCTGGGAGACCGGCTTCACACATCACTTGAGCCGAAGGTCCATCGTCTTCTGACCGAGATCCTCTTCCTGTCGCCGCAAATCCCCCTGGTCTTCATGGGCGACGACCATCTGAGCGACCGTCCGTTTCGCTTTTTCGCCGACTATAGTGGAGATCTCGCCGCCGACATCCACCGGAACCGCTTCAAAGAGGCGGAGAATTTTGGCGGTTATCCCGCCGGGGCAGGGCCGGAGGATATCGTGGATCCGAACGGTTGGGCCACCTTCACAAGCTCGAAGCTCGATTGGGCAAACCTGGACGTGCCGGAGCGGCGGGACTGGCGTGCATTCATAACCCGCCTTATCGAAACCCGCCGTCGGTTCGTGGTCCCGCTGCTCGCAAATGCCCGAGGCTGTGCGGGGGCCATCGTCTCGGAGACGGACACGGAACTCTTCGTCGACTGGCGGCTGAATGGCGGGCTGCTTCAACTGCGGGCAAATACCTCTGACGAGCCTCGCACTGTTGGTGCCAAGCTTGGTGATCTGATTTATGCGAGCGGCCCCGACGAAAAGCGAGATGTCATCGCTGCCTGGTCTACCCTCCTCTTCGTGCGGCCTTCGGGGATTTTCGCTCACGAGGCTGGATCATGAAGGTGGTAGCGTGGAACTTCATTGCGCCATCCCGGTTCGCGTGCCGGCGCTCCGCTGAGGACCTGCGCCAAGCAGGAGCGTGTGATCGACGACGGATACAGCCTCTAAATTGCAAACCGATCCATCGGGTCAAGGAGATGCTCCGCGCGACGCCGGATCAGAACCCATCCTGAAGCAACTCGGGCCGGGCCTGATCGGGAGCCGCGGACGACGACCCTTCCGGGATCGCCACCTATTCGCAGGCGGGCGCGCAGTTCGGCTTCAATCTGCTTTGGTTAATGCTGCTGGCCTACCCGCTGATGTCGGCCATCCAGATGATCAGCGCGCGGATCGGCCGGGTGTCAGGCTGCGGGCTGGCCACGCTCAATGGTGCTTCTCCTGGTCGGCCTGCTGTTCGTCGCCAACGCGATCAATATCGGCGCCAATCTTTCCGCGATGGGCGCTTCGGCGGAACTTGCGACAGGGCTGCCGAGCATGCCGGCGACCATCGCCTTCGCGGTCGTGTCGCTCGTACTTCAGATGTTTGTGCCCTACCACCGCTACGCCGCCTACCTGAAATGGCTGACGATGGTGCTGCTTTCCTATGTCGCTGTCCTCTTCGTTGTGAAGATCGACTGGCCCGAGGCGGGCAAGGGCTTTGTCATGCCCTCGCTTGAGCTGGATGGCGAAACGTTTACGGTGATCGTCGCCATCCTCGGCACGACGATCAGCCCCTACCTTTTTTTTCTGGCAGACCAGCCAGGAGGTGGAGGAGATCGAGGGAAAGGATGAGGCGCAGCCGCTACGGCAGGCGCCGCGCCAGGCAAAGCGCGAACTGAAGCGTATCCGCATCGATACCTTTGCCGGCATGGCGATCTCCAACCTCGTCGCCATCGCCATCATCATGAGCACGGCGACGACCCTCCACGCGAGCGGAAAGACACATATCGGGACCGCTGCGGATGTGGCCGAGGCCCTGAAACCCGTGGCTGGAAATTTCGCCTTCGCGCTGTTCAGTATCGGGATCATCGGAACCGGCATGCTTTCCATCCCGGTGCTCGCGGGCTCGGCCGCCTATGCAGCGTCGGAATGCTGTGGGTGGGCCTGCAGCCTCGAAAGCCGGCCGAAGGAGGCGATAGGTTTTTACAGCATTATCGCGATCGCTACCATGCTCGGATTTGTGATCGAGTTCCTTCCCATTGATCCCATCCGCGCGCTCTTCTGGAGTGCCGTTGTCAACGGCTTCGTCGCTGTCCCGATTATGATCGGCATGATGATGGTCGTCAGCCGCCATGCACGCATGAAACAATTCACGGCACGCCCGATGCTCGTTTTCGCCGGCTGGTCGGCCACCACTGTGATGGCGGCAGCAGCCGCGGCGATGATAATCTATCGCTGATGCTGTCAGAACGGTGCGTTTTGGCGACGAATGAATCGAGCGAGCCGATCGCGGTCACGACCTGTCTTCTTCATATTGTTCGGCGCCATCGATAGGCCGAAGCCAGGGTTTACGGCGCTTGATCCACAGTTCGTAACTTGGGGTGAGGGGTGACGGCGCATCGGACAGAATACCGAGCTTAACCTCTGCTTCGTGTGTATCGATGGAGAAGACACGCCCGCCGCAGTGCGGGCAAAAGGACCGTCCGGAAAAGCTGGCGATCTCTCCCGTATGCTCGAACTGTCCAGCAGGCCAGACCCCGAAAAACGTGAAGGCTGAGCCACTCTCCTGCCGACAATCGGTGCAATGGCAGATCCCGACGCGGTCGGGAGCGCCCCGTACTGTGATTCTTACCTGTCCGCAAAGACATGATCCGGTGAGGAGCGTCACGTCGGCCGCCTTTCCGTGTGGCGGTCATCTGCGCCGCGCGGGAGCTTCATCTCGGAGGCTTCCGGGTGGGTGCCGTCCGATACGCTGCCGGGATGCGGGTCGGAAACCGCCTCACCGCCTGTTCGGGGGGCCTGCTCAAGGTTTCGGTATTCGACTCCCGGATTTTTACTCTTGTTCATGGCCACCTCCATTCACGATCGATCGGGTTGGCGGTCATCGAAGCCGACGTCCTAATCCTTCTGGCGCTTCTTGCCAGGGGGATCGCGGTGCGCAGCGGCATCCTCGGAACTGGTGACGACCGTCGGCTTCGCGCTTGCGACGCCGTCTGCCGACCGGTCGGCCTGCGAGGGGGCGAACTGGCCGGCGGCGTCGCGCTGCGGGTCTGTCGACCCTTTTGCGGATTTGTCGGAATTCATTGGAATTTTCTCCATGACAAAGCGCGCAATGGAGCGGCTAGTCGTCCAGGTCTTCAGCCATTTTCAGGTGGTGTTCGAGGACCGGAAGCGTCTTTGCGGCCCATGCCTTCAGATCGGCGTTGTCACCTTCGGAAGCGTAGCGCTTGAAGACATCGACGGCGTCCTCATGGGCATCTTCCTGATCGTCCTGATAGGCATCGTCGAAGTCCTTGTCCGAGAGATTCTTGAGCTCGTCGAACGATTTCTTCTGCGCGTCGGACATGCCTGTGGCCGCAAGCGCCTTCACCTTGCCGCCGTCGATCAGGCTCTTCAGTTCGCTCGTCGTCTTCTCATGAGCGTCGATCATCTGCTGGGCGAAGGCTTTCGTCGCCGCGTTACCCTTCTGCAGCGCGAGCTTGCTGGACTCGATCTCAAAGATGTCGCTCATCGAGACCTCCTTCACGAAATCCTCCGTCTTGGGAGGAATGTTCAACGCGGAGTTGACGCCTGTGGTCTCGGCCGTCGATTGGGCAAAGGCGGCGGACGAAATCAGCAATAGGGCAAAAGTGGCGGGTAGAGTTTTCATGGCAGGTCTCCTTTGTTGTTTGAACCTCGCAGCCCGCCGCTTGTTCCGAGCGCCTCGACAGAAGAAGCCTAATCTTTGTTGCTCTTTATCGCGTCTGCCGTTGCTCCGAGCGTGTCGGCGACGAAGGCGCCACGTGCGCCCATGGGAAGCGGCGGACCTGTCGTGGTATCCCGCGCCGTCTGATGTTCGAGTTCCGCATTCAGCTCCGCCCCCACAATCAGAATGCCGACCGAAAGCCAAATCCAGATGAGAAGACCCATCAGGGCACCAAACGCACCATAGGCAGCGTTATAGTCGGCGAAATTGCTGAGATAGAAGGAGAAGCCGACGGACATGACGATCCACGCGACCACCGTCAGCGCTGCGCCCCATGTCAGCCACCGTAGACGCGCCGGCGAGCGGCTTGGCCCATATCGGTAGATACAGGTCACGGCGGCAAAAGCGAGCACCAGCAGGATCGGCCAACGTAGGATCAGGAGAAGTCGCTCGTCGGCGCCGTCCAGCCTGAGATAGGCCAGGATGGCCGGCAAGACAGCAACAACGCCGACCAAAGCGCTGAGCCCCAAGACCCCGCCGATGGTGAACACCAGCCCGATCAGGTTCCGCTTGACGAAACCGCGCTTTTCTTCCTCGTCATAGGCGACGTTCATCGCGTCGAAGATCGCGAGAACGCCGTTTCGTGTACTCCAAAGTGCGATGATCAGACCGACGAAGAAGGTCAATCCGAGGGTTCGGTTCCGACTGGCGGCAAGACTGGCGATCTGATCGGCGACGATCTCGAAGGAACCAGGCGGAAGAAGCGAGACTAAGGCGTTCAGGTGATCTGCCATGGTCGATGGATCGGCGACAAGGCCATAGAGCGACACCAAAGCCGCCAAAGCGGGAAAGATGGCGAGCAGCAGATAGAAGGTTACACCGGCAGAGATAAGCATCACCCGGTCGGTCGAGACCTCATGGAACACCCGCCAGAAGACATCGCAAAGACCTCGGGCCGGGATTGATTCCGGCACCTCGGCTTCGCGGCCATGCGCATCGATTTCACGCTTATCAGGAACCAGTCCGGATGCTCGCCATGTCGGAGCAGCCACCCAGAGCGCCGCGCCGGCAATTGCCATCAATGCGATTATCGATGTCAGCCGAGTCGAGCTGGCGCGATGACCTTTCGACATCTCACAGACGACCGGGGCGGACTGTCATCGATAGTCTCTCCTTCTGGCGCCATACCCGGCGCCGAGAATAAAGGACAGTGCGGTCGCGAGGCCGACGGTCACCAGAGGTCGTTCGCGAATTATGTGTTCGACACGGCGTTCGATCGCACTGGCTTTGGCGCGTGCGGTACCACTGACGTCGACGGTGGTGGCACGAAAGCGATCGCGGAGGTTCTCGAGATCGCGTCGTATCTCGTGAAGCACGGCAGCATGATCATATGTCGATGCTGAGGGATCGTTGGACGGGTGGAGCCCGAGACGTTCACTTTCTTGGGGCTTGGCCGCCGCCGCTGGCGAACCGGTTGCAGTAGCGGTGTGCGTCACGGAAACCGGGTCGGATGCGGGAAAGGTATCCTCCAGTCCCTTGTCGAGCCTGGTCTTGCGTTTTGCCGTCTGTTCCGCCTGCTCGTTCAGCAACGATATCACGGCGGGTGAAACGGGATCATTGTCCATGCGTGCCTCCATAAATTCGAGTGGTCAGATCAGCTCGAGAACGGTCTGCCCTCGACAGACGAGAGTTTTGAAACCGGCGGCGCGCCGCTTTGCAAATCGGGGAACGCCCATGCCTGCCAGGCGGCGGTGCTGGTTGTCACGAAACTGGCCCATGCGAGGGCGGGAAGGAAGGCGAGGCCCAAGCCGATATCAGCCAGTTCGTTCCAAGCCTGCAGCCCGCTTGGTGAGGCGGCTTCCTGCGTATCGGATGTGGTCTCGGGGGAGGCTATCACACCGCGGGGGATGGGCTCACCGATTGGGTTGATGGTCATTGCCTGATCTCCTTGTCATGATTGCAACGGAAACCAAGTCTTGGATTAGAAGTTCCTCGCCAGGCACATTTTGCGAACAATGATGGCCGGATCAGAGGGGTATTGCACTTGCTCATTCCGCCTGGGCGACGAACTCCCCGTCAGCGGATGTCATTTAGATGAGACGTGTCGATAGAGCGGTCCGTGATGTTGTAGAACGGTCCTGCGCTATCTATCTGTCGTCTGGTATTTCAGAGGTCACGATATTGGCGAAACGCGCAGGAAGCGCCGATCTTCCCCTGCATGGCGGGAAAGTTCCGAGATGGCTCGGGGATCGTATGACGCGGCTCGGTGCGGTCATCACCGAGGCTATCGTTCATCACTATGGGCGTGATGACTATCTGCGCCGGCTGGCCAATCCGTTCTGGTTCCAGTCCTTCGGCGCCGTCATGGGAATGGACTGGCATTCCTCGGGCATCACGACCAGCGTTCTCGGCGCCTTGAAGCGCGGCCTGGTTCCGCTCTCCGGTGAGCTGGGCCTTCATGTCTGCGGCGGGCGCGGCGCCCAGTCGCGCAAGACGCCGGGCGAACTGATGAACATTGCCGATCGTGTCGGCCTCGACGGCATGGGACTTTCTACGACGAGCCGATTGGTCGCAAAGGTCGATAGTGCCGCGGTGCAGGACGGGTTCGACCTCTATTTGCACGGATTTGTGGTTGCCGACGACGGGAAATGGGTTGTCGTGCAGCAGGGCATGAACGGCGACAGACGTCAGGCTCGGCGGTATCACTGGCTATCCGAGGGGCTGAACGGTTTTCTCGACTCGCCGCATGCCGCCATCGAGGGGAGGGACCAGGGGGAAATCGTCAATCTTGCCGACACGCGCGCCAAGCCCTCGCGGGAGGCACAGCTCGATCTTCTTGCAACGCTCGGGCCGGACCGTATCGTCCGCGAACTGGCCTTGATCGAGAAAGCACCGGCAATCGGCGTGAAGAAAGGCGACGCCCAACTCACCTTGCCGCATCTTGTTATGCCGGCACATCACGATGTCCGCGAGAGCGACATCAACATGCGGCGTCTGCACGGCAATTTCGCTGCGGCAGCGGAGCGCGGACCGGCCGACTTCGAGGGTCTGCTCCTCACGCCGGGCGTGGGCGCACGCACCGTTCGGGCTCTGGCACTGGTGGCCGAGGTTGTGCACGGAGCACCCTGCCGCTTTTCTGATCCCGCTCGGTTTTCGCTCGCCCATGGTGGTAAGGACAGACACCCGTTTCCAGTACCATTGAAAGTGTATGACGAGACGATCGGCGTGATGAAATCCGCAGTCCGCAAGGCGAGGTTGGGGTTGGAAGAGGAATTGCAGGCGCTGAAGCGGCTTGACGAGCAAAGCCGTCAACTCGAACGCTATGTGACGGGGCCGGATCTGAAGGAGATCGTCGCCGGGGAATTTCGCCGTTCGGCCGCCATCGGCGGCCGCAGCGTGTTCGGCTGGGAACGTGGTCTCGGGAAGTTGAATTCAGACGATTAGGCTTTTGTGAGCGCGATGTTGTCCATGCGACGAGGGATATTTCGGTCTGTCAGCATTTTTCCTGCCGGCAGTCTGGGAGAAAGAATGCGGTCAATGCTTCCGCCAGATCCTCCGGCGCTTCTTCGGCTACATGGTGTCCACAATCGATGCCGTGGCCCGTTACCTGCAATTGCGCCCAAGTATGCGATGCTGATTTCAACCCAAGACATTAAGCGCGATGGCGGGCGTTGAGCATCTCACTCACTTTTTTTGCCAATGAGTCGATTGCGAATGGCTTGGTGATCATCTCCATTCCCGGTGCGAGAAAATCAGCGCGCGAAGCCGCGGTCGCTGCGTAGCCGGTGATAAAGAGGATTTTTAAGTCGGGCCGGTTGGAGATCGCAATCTCAGCCAATTGCCTGCCGTTTAGTCCGGGTAGTCCGACATCAGAAACCATGAGGTCGATGCGTCCCTTCCCTTCGATGACCGGCATCGCTTTTGCGCCGTCGATGGCTTCGATTACCCGATACCCAAGTTCCTTCAGCAAATCGACAACGAGCATGCGAACAGAATCGTCGTCCTCGACGACCAGCACCGTTTCCCCTTCGCCACGGGGCGGAGCATCCCCTTGTGCCATCTGGGCCTCATCCGCCAGCCCTTCGTCGATGCTTCGCGGGAGGTAGAGCTTGATTGTCGTTCCGATGCCGACGCGGCTGTAAATACGGACATGTCCGCCAGATTGCTGGGCGAAACCGTATATCATCGAAAGTCCTAGACCGGTCCCTTGGCCGATGGGCTTGGTCGTAAAAAACGGGTCGAAGGCCTTTTCGATCGTCGCTTCTGACATGCCGATGCCTGTGTCGCTGACAGCAAGTACGACATAACTCCCGGGACTTAACGTTTCACCCTGAGCCAAATCGGATGCTGAGAGAATAACGTTGCTCGTTTCGACGGTGAGTTTTCCTCCCTCGGGCATTGCGTCACGCGCATTGATAACGAGGTTAAGGACAGCACTTTCCAGCTGATTGTGATCTGTGACGGCCTTCCAGGTGTCTGGAGCCAAATTTGTAAGCAGTTCGACCTGCTCACCCAAGGTGCGCCGGAAAAGATCTTCCATGGAGGCCACGAGGCTGTTTACGTCAACCTGCTGGCGGTCGAGGGGTTGGCGCCGGGAAAACGCGAGCAGGCGATGCGTCAGGGCGGCGGCGCGTTCGGCGGACGATGTCGCCGCACTAATAAATTTTTCCAATTCGTCCAGGCGGTTCGCTGCAATACGTCGCCTAATGAGTGAAAGGGCGCCGATCACACCGGTGAGCATGTTGTTGAAGTCGTGCGCGATGCCACCGGTAAGCTGGCCAACAGCTTCCATCTTCTGCGCCTGACGCAATTGCGCTTCAGTTCGCTCAAGAATGGCCTTCTGCTCTTTTTCGAAGGTAACGTCTCGGCCATAGGCGAAGATACGGTCATCCTCCCTCGCCGTTCTCCAGGAGATGGTGCGCGGCGTTCCGTCCACGTGGGCTAAGCGGATTTCGAGATCGTTGTAGACATTTTCAGCCGCTTTGCGCATTTCCTCGCGGACGAGATCGATGTCGTCTGACCAGACAAAATCGACTATGGAACGGCCGATGACGTCATCTGGATCGTGACCCAGGATCTCTCCCCATGCTGGGCTTACGTCCCGAAACACGCCTGCAGTGTCGAGTACCACGAGAAGGTCACGTGAATTGTTCCAGACGCGATTTCGCTCTCGCATGCTTTCTCGTGCAAGTTTGGCGAGGGCTTCATTGGCAGTATGCAGGCTCTCCTGAGTGCGCTTTGCCTCGGTGACATCGAAGACTACACCGACATAACGCCGGCCGTTGCTCTTGGTGTCATCGACATATTCCCCGCGGCGTGCCAGCCAACGCTCAATCCCGTCATCGGCGCGTGTGACGCGAAACTCTATGTGCCGATCATTTTGAAGGGCATCCGGATCGCTGAGATCAATCACCGGCTCGTCGTCCGGGTGGATGAGATTATTCAATGTTCCAATGGGAAGGATGCGTGTCGGGTGCAGTCCGAACAGCCGGCAGAATTGTTCCGAAACATTGATCGTGCCATATCCGACAATATGTTCAAACGTGCCTATCCCCCCGGCGGATTGGGCAACGCGAAGCTGCTCGCTGACGCGCTTCTGCTCGGTAATATCGACCAGCATACCGGTAAATTTCAGAGGGTCATCATTTGCGTCAAGGATTGTTTGTCCGCTGGCATGAACCCATCGGTACCCACCGTCATTGCGGCGAAGCCGATATTCCTTTGAAAACACTTCCGATCCCGCGAGCATGCCGGCAACGGCCAGCTTTACGCGTTTAAGATCGTCCGGATGAATGGAATTGAAGAAGCGGTCGGGAGAGGTTCCGTCTGCCAGAGCAACCGGATCCTGCCTCGTGATCGCTGCAAATCGCGCGTCTGCAACGAAGCGTTTGCGCGGGATATCCCACTCCCATCCGCACGTCTCGCCGGCCGCATCCAGGGTCAAATGCAGGCGGCGGCGCGCGCGGTCGAGTTCGCTCTCGATATTCGCCAATGCGTCCGTTGCCTCGCCCATTTCCTTAGTCATGACCAACGCCGATACGCATGCGCGCCCTTCACTCGTTTTCCGTCATCACGCGATCGATAAATGCAGCGATGAGCTGTTTGAGGTTCTCCAGAGACGGCAGATCCATGATCATGGCGATGTAGCCGCGGATGTCCCGTTCCCGTACGGAGAAGTTGATGTAGAGGAACAACACGAAGTTCTCTTCGCCGCCGTTGACGACGGTTTCGAAGAGGAGCGCGCTGTCCCCCCGTCGAACATTGGGCAACGACATTTTCAGCGTGTGCTGTAGCATGTTCGCCATCGAGCCGAGACAGCCATTGAGGATGACATTGCCGGTTTCGGCCAGCGCCTCGTCTTCCATCTCGATCAGGTCGGTTTCCGTCATCTCATCGCCGACGATGGCGCGAACGAGGGAGAGCCCGTTGCTTTCGGGGAAAATGAGGAGCGCTCGCCCGGAGAAAGGGCCTTCGAATTGCTGTTGGACGGCAATCAGGGTCTCGCTTTCACGCTGACCGATCAAGGAGGCCGCTGATTTACGGGTCACGACGTCGACGGACGGTACCGATAGGACGACCTGCTTGTTGACCATCTTGCGTAAGCTTGCGGCGGCTCGACTGACGCCGATGTTGACGAGTTCGGTCAGCGCGTCGCGCTCAAGTTCGTCAAGGTCCAGGGTCTTGCCGTTCATGCTCCGGCCTTCTTCAACCGAAGCGCTGCACCGGACAGAAACCCAGCCAGGGCTTCCTGTGTGACCGGCTTTGCAACGAAGGTTGCATTCAACGCGCGAACCCCAGCGATGATCTCGTCCTGAACGTTGGCCGTGATAACGGCGATCGGCATATTCGGACGGAGAGCGCGAAGCTCCGCCGCCAGTTCCAACCCGTCCTTGTCCGGCATATTGAAGTCAAGCACGGCGATATCGATCGGTTGCTCCGCAACGATTGCCAAGGCTTCCGCTGCGTTGTTGGCCTCGACGCGCTGCCATTCAGGCTGGAGCGCTGCAAGCGCCTTGCCCGCTACGATCCGGGCCAGTTTGCTGTCGTCCACGAGGAGGACTGTAATCGTCATTTCGCACTCCGAATAGTCGCCGTAGCCTTCCAGCTACGAACTTGAATTACATCTATTTCTCTGACCAAGCGTTCGCAAGTTTTACGTCAGATGCTCCTTGATTTCTTCAAGATAGGCATTCAAGGCCGGTAGCACATCGTTCCCCAGAAAGGGTGAAGTCGGTATTCCGGTGACGGTTGGCCGGAACACCATCAGAGCTTGCCAAAGAGCGGTATGAATGGCCGTGGCCGCGCCCAACCTCACTGGTAGGTCTGGCCGGCTCTCGAGGTGTCCGACGAGGTCTTCAACCTCTTCGACACCACACGCTCCCCGCAGTGCGATTGCATCTTCCTCCAATATCACCGTCATTGGATGAGTTCCTCCAGATTCAAGACCAGCAGGACCTTTCCGTCACCCAACAATGTCGTGCCTGCGATACCGGGAACGTCCTTGAGAAGGCCCGTCAGCGGTCGCGTTAACGTCTCTGCACGCTCAGCGACCGCATCGACGCCGATGCCGATCAAATCGGCGCCCGATCTTACGATGAGAACGTTCAGGTCGCGAGAGCCCATATGGGGCGGTGTCATATTCAGGAGGTTTGACAGGTGGAGCAGGGGAATTGTTCGATTGCGCAGCACGAACGCACAACCGGATTTGACCGGCTGAATCGCGCGCATCTGTAACTTTAGTGTTTCGACGACATGGGAAAGCGGAATACCGTACCGTTCATCGCCGACCTCGACGACCATCAACCGCGTCATCGAAAAGCTGATCGGCAGCCTGAGCATGAACGAGGTGCCGACGCCGACCTCGCTCTGCAACTCTAGCGTACCGCCTAAACTTTGAATTGAACGCTGCACGACATCGAGCCCTACACCGCGCCCAGAAAGATCCGTGACGGAAGCCGCGGTCGAGAAGCCGGGCATAAAGGCGTATTGCAGGATTTCTCGCTGTGACAGCTTTGTCGCTTGGTCCTCGGTGACTAAGCCTCGGGCGATGGCGGTTGCTATAACGCTTTGGGGATCCATGCCGCGACCGTCATCCGAGACTTCGATTTCGATCGTTTCGCCGCGTTGGCGCGCGCGCAGCATCATGCGGCCTCTCGCCGGTTTGGATTGCTGAAGGCGGTCCGCCTCCGTTTCGATGCCGTGATCGAGACCGTTACGGATGAGATGGAGCAGCGGTTCGAACAAATTCTCGACGATTTCCCGGTCGGCTTCGACCGTTTCGCCTTCGATAACCAGATCCACTGTCTTTCCCACCTTCGACGAGGTTTCTCGGACGAGACGGGGAAACCGACGAAACGTATGTTCCAGAGGGATCATGCGCGCTTGTGTCAATGCGCCATAAAGGGAGGCGACGAGACGCTCTATGTCGGCGTGACTCGCTGCGATCTGTCTGGCAAGTGCGCCGTTCCCGTGGTTGCGGGCATCGTCTATGAGTGGGGAGAGCGCATTCTTGGCGGTGACCAGTTCTCCGGCAATTTCGATCAGCCTGTCGATCCGTGCCGAATCAACCCTCAGCGTCGAATTTGGCCGCACGGATGCTTTATCCGGAACGGGGGTCGGCGTCGCGTTGCCGGACGAACCAGAGAAAGACACGAGTTTCACCTGGTCGGGAATGAGCCGGAAGACAGCTTCGATTTCCGTAATCGCCCCAACCGAAACGGCTTCGATAAGGAGATTGGAACGGTAGGGGTCGTACGCGCCGGGTGCCGGCGCCGGTTCCCTCAAGCGGAAAGAGAGGTGCCGGAGCGCGGGCAAACGCGCCATCGTCGCCAACGGGTCGTCGCCATTGAAGAAACATTCTGGGTGCGGTTCGTAGCGGATCACAACGACGGCCTCGTCATTGCCCGACGATGCGAAACGCTGATGCAGGGAGGCCGCCCAGTCAGGAGGGGCCGAAGGGCGATTGCCAGGCAGGTCGATTTCACCTTTGGCGGGTTCCGCCGACAAGAGCCCGAGCAGCCGCGAGGCTTGCCTCTCCTGTGCTTCCGGCAGGCGACCCTCCCGCGAGATGCCGTCTATGCTGTCATCGACCCAGGCGATCACCGCAAGAAGAGGCTCAAGGAGATCGGCGTTTACAAGGATTTTTCCGCTGCGGGCTTGGGACAGGAGGTCTTCCGCACGATGCAAAACGCGCAGCATTTGCCCGAACTCGAACAGTGCGGCCGAGCCCTTTAGCGTATGGATCGCCCGGAATGCGCTCTCCAATCTGTCGCGACCCGTTGGATTGCCTTCAAGTGAAAGGAGATCCTCCGACGCCTGTTGCACGAGCTCGCGCGCCTCGATGGCGAACTGGGCGATCAGCTCATCCATTGATCCACCCCCGCCTCTCGATAAACGATGGCATCCGGGAAACGCACCGGTTCGAAAGTCTCGGAGATGCGCGACATCGATTCCGTGTGGCCAAGGCAGATGTAGCCGCCCGGGTTGAGCAGCCCATGCAGATTGCGGGCCGCCGTCTCACGAGCCGCCTCGTCAAAATAGATCAGAAGGTTTCGGCAGAATATCACGTCGAAACGACCAAGCGGCGCGAGGCTCTGCCGGTCGATAATGTTGCCCTTGGCAAAGATCACGGATTCGCGCAGGTCGCTGATCAATCGCCGCCGCTGGTCCTGTTCCGGCTCGAAGTATCGCTCAAGGATATCCGCCGGAAGGCGCGAGAGGGATCGCGGTCCGAAGTATCCGTCGATCGCCTGCTGCAAAATGGCGGTATCGATATCCGATCCGACGATTTCGATATTGTAGGCATCCACGAGACGCCAGTTCTCAAGCAGCCAGAGAGCGATCGAATAGGGTTCCTCACCACTCGAACAGGGCATGGACCATATGCGGATACGATCGCCTGGACTTTTCGAACGAATAATGTCCGGCAGGATGGAATTGCTCAGGCAGGAAAGCTGGTGCTGTTCACGATAGAAATAGGTCTCGTTGACCGTAAAGCTATTGATCAGCAACTCGGATTCGCGTGTGTCGCCGCGCAGAAGCGAGATATAGTTCCTCACCGTTTTTGCCCTGCGCTGAAGGATCAGGTCGGTGACGCGGCGCTCGATATAGTAGCGTTTCGTCTCTCCGAAGACCATGCCGCTGCGCTTGTAGATGATGGCGCAGATTTCCTCGAGGTCCGCCGCCGAAAGCCGCGGCGCATGGTCAACAGGCAGGAGCGGAGGAGGTGCCATCAGCAAACCAGATCCATGAGGCAGGCACCGATCTCTTCGATGCGTTTGACGTCGCTCGCACCATCGAGCCGTACCAGTTCGCCCGGCATGCCCCAAACAACCGCGGTTTCTTCGGCTTCGGCAATTGTATGGCCGCCGGCCGTCCGCAAGGCGGCCATCGCGACCGCGCCATCGTTTCCCATACCGGTCATCAGAACGCCGATCAGATTGTCCGGCGGCACGTGTTTCATCGCCGACTGGACCATGCGATCGACGCTCGGATGCCATCGGTGGCTAGGGTCGCTCGGGACCGGTACGGCAACGAGAGAGCCTGCACGAGACGACACGAGGATATCGGCGTCACCTCTCGCGATGTAGATGTTGGCGGGTTCGAGACGGGTCTGCTCGGTTACCTCGCTGACATTTACCGAGCACAACTTGTCCAGGCGTTGGGCGAGGGCGCCGGTGAAAGACCTCGGCATGTGCTGTGCGACAAGGATGGGCCAGTCAAAGTCCTCGGGTAGCCGGGCCAATACCGCGTCCAGCGCGGGTGGTCCGCCGGTCGATGCGCCAATCAGCACGAGCCCTCTTTTCCGGGATCGAATGGGGCCGATGCGTGCTGGGTCGCGCCCACGCGCGGTTGCAGGAAGGCGGCTCGAAGATTTCTGCCCGAGACGAACGCGTTCGGCCAAGCGCAGGCTGCGGCGGATGCGGACAGCCGCGGCAATCCGCACTTTTTCGACAAGGCGTGGCGCCAGCGCGTCGATCTCGAGCGAGATCGCGCCGGTCGGCTTGGCGATGAAGTCCACTGCGCCAATCTCGAGTGCCGTCAGCGTCTCTTCGGCGCCTGCCGCCGTCAGCGAAGACACCATGACCACGGGGCAGGGGTACTCGAGCATGATGCGATCGAGGCAGGTCAGGCCGTCCATCGAGGGCATATGGATATCGAGCGTGACCACATCGGGCCGAAACTGTGCGATGATACTAAGGGCCTCCACGCCATCGAGGGCGAATTCGATCTCGAAATCCCCTTCTGCACGGAAAATCTGGCCCATAAGCTTCCGCATCAAGGCGGAATCCTCGACGATCAGAAGACGGATCACGAGTCGCCTGCCAGGCCGCTGTCACGCGAGACCGAAGCGACGATATCCTGCTCGGCCCCAGTCAGGAGCGCCTGCGGTTCGATCAGGAGAATCATGCGCCCATCGGCTTCGATATGCGCAACGCGATCGAATACATTCGTTTGATCGGGGGAGAATTCAGGTGCCGCGGATAGGGCGCTCGATGCAAAGGCTTTCACTTCCGAAACGCCATCGACGACGAAGCCCGCTTGTAGAGACCCAAGCGTCAGAATGATCGCGCGCGCCGTTGACGCTTCACGTGCTGAGGGCGTGGCAAAGCGCGTACGCTGATCTATCAACGGAATGGCTTTGCCGCGCAGATTGATGACGCCTATCACGAAATCCGGTGTCCCGGGGATGCGTGTGACGTCGTTCGGGACACGGATTACTTCGTCCACCGCGGCAATCGGCAAACCGTAGGCTTCGTCGCCAAGCTGAAAAATAAGTAACTGCTCGAGCGCAGCTTGCGCGCCGGGTATCACCTCCACGGATTCGGCTCCTGTATTTTGTTCGATTGCCTGCGTGACGGCATTATGGCCGAACAGCTTACCAGGGGACAGGATGGATATCAGCAATCCTTCACCTGCTACCCGTCCTATAGCCGCGATTTGTCCGTCCCCGCGCCCACGCTGTAAGACGGCCGGCACGACATCGATCGCTCGCTCCGGCAGGCGACGAATGACATCGATCTGGTCCACCACGAGGCCAATCCGGTCGCCTTCATGCTCTACGATGATCATGTAGCAACCCTCTCGCGTGGAGGGTCCAATTCCAAGGATTGCAGCGAGAGAAACGAGTGGCAGAACGCTGTCGCGAAGCTGAACGAGCCCGATCAGCGCATTTGTCGTATTGGGAGCTGCTGCAATTTCGCTAGCAAGTGAACCGACCTCGCGAATGTCTTTGAGCGGCAGGCCATAAAGCTGACCGGCCACTCGGAATGACAGCAAAGCTGTGACGCTCTCGGCGGACTGGTCTTCGATGCCGGCCGCAGCAAACTTGCTTCTATCGACCGGTTTGCGCTGCGCAGCGACCTTGAAGGACGCGTTAAGTAGATCGCCCAGTCCATGCAGAGGCGCACAGGTGTGGTCGGCGGCAAGGCGAATGACATCGTCGACAAGAAGGCCGACCGGTCCGTCATGATCGTAAACAATGAGCCTTCCATCACCCTGACGCGCGTCAGATCCGCAATGCAGGATTGCCCGCATCGAGAGGACGGGTACGGGGCGACCGCGCAGGTTGGCAATACCGGCGAGCGCGTCCGGGCCGTGCGGAACCCGGGTGATGACAGGTACTCTGGTCACCTCGAACACCCGGCGCGCATCGATGGCGTGGCGCTGGTCCCCGACCTGGAAGACCAACCGTCGCTCGTCTACTTCAGCCATGGAAGAGGAAGCGGTCATTATCTCAGCTTCCGGAAATCTGAAGTTCATCCGCCAGCGATGCGATTTCCTCGACTGCAGCCGCAAGATCTTCTGCGCCGCGCGATTGCTCGCGCGCCGCCGTTGCAGCCTGTTGCGAAGCGGCGCTGGCTTCCTGTGCGACGGAGGCGATTTGCTGCGTTCCTGCTTGGACCTGTTTGGCGGCAACGAGAATTGCCTGCGCAGCGTCAAGGATCGAAGTGTTGCCACTCGCCATCAGGTCGACATCGGCCTCCGCGGCTACAAGGCGCTCGGCAATGAGCCTGCTTTTGGAAATCTCAGCCTCGCAAGCCACCACGATCGTCTCCAGCTCACGTCGAACAACTGAGATCTGGTTCTGGAGCAGACGCACGACGTCCTTTACGCCATCGATGTTTTCCGCTGCATCTTGTGCAAGCCTGCGGATGTCGGTCGAGACGATCGCAAAACCCCGCCCCGCGTCACCGGCTCTGGCCGCTTCTACGGAGCCGCTGACCGCGAGCATGCTTGTCTGCACCGCTACGAGAACGATCCGGTCCACCGTGCGCTCAATCTGGAAGCCGATTTCCCCCAGCGAAGCCAGGTCGATCAATGCGTCGCGTGTATCGGCAAGCGCGTCGGAAATGCCGACCGCGATTTCGTTGAGTCCGGCTTTGTTCTTGCTGACGAGCGTCCTGATTTCTGCCGCCCGTGCGCTTGCCTGCCCCGCGTTTTCCTGAGCCTGAGAGGCGCTTTTCTCGATCTGCGTCATCGCGGCATTGGCTTGCTGGGTCGCGGCGGCCTGTGCCTCGGCGCCACGGCTTATCTGTTCGATTGCGATGAGGATTTCTCCGGCGGCGCCGGACAATTCCTGTACTGTCGCAGACAACTGCTCGGCGGCCGAACTCAGTTCTTCCGTTTTTGCCCTGCGGCCGCTCTGGTCCATCAAGTCATCGGCCAGCACGGCAAGAGCCTGCGCGGTCTGCTGGCTCTCTTCGAGCGCGGAACTTTGTTGTTCGACGGCCCTTTGCGCCTGCGCTGCTGCAGCCGATTGCTGTTCCGCAGCGGCCGCGACGGTTTCAGCACCTTTCTGCGCCTCGCGTGTTGCGACTTCAGCCTCGACCGCTGCAATTAGAACGGCTTGGCTGTTGGCGGAGAGGTTCATCAGGCCGGATCGAACCGCAAGAAGCTCCTCGGAGGCCATCCGGCCCGCCCTTGTCTGAGCCTGCGCCTTCTCGGAAGCGGTCGCAATCCTCGCCGCAATCCGCCGAACGCTGCCCACGATCGTTTCCGCATGTTGATTGACGTCACGGGAACTCCGTTCGGCAACTTCCGCAAGGGCGCGAACTTCATCCGCGACGACGGCGAACCCGCGACCGTTGTCACCGGCGCGGGCGGCCTCAATGGCCGCATTGAGCGCTAGCAGGTTAGTCCGCTCCGAGATGTCGGCGACCGCGACGGTCGTCGTACCGATTTTCTCAGCCTGGGACTGGAGCATGTCGATGACGGCAACAGATGCGGTCTGACGGGCGGCATTGGCTTCAATCGCCGAAATAGATGCTTCGATTTGTGCTGCGGATTCTAACACGGAGCTTTGAAGTTTTTCCGTGCGTCCACGCGCGGCCTCTGCCTCGGAGCGCGCTTCGGAAAATCGGGCTGAGAGGTGCGTCGTTGCAGATAGGGATTCATGAGCCGCGCCTGCCGCCTCTTCCGCCCCGCTAGCGATCTGCTCCAAGGCTCGGCGAAGTTCCTCGGAACTCGCTGCTGCCTCAGCTACCCCCGTCGCCAGTTCCTCCGTTGCGGCTCCGATGCGCTCTGCCGCTTTCTGCCGGCGAAGGCGAGATCGGTCTTGCGACCTGCGCGAGGCGGCGGCTTTTTCCTCAGTTGCAGCCGAAGCCTCGGCCTGATTGGTTTTGTGTACTGCAGGTTTCGTGCCCAATTGGGATGTCTTCACCAGTGCCATTGACGATCCGATATTTTAGAAAGCCTGAGGGCAAGCATGCGTGGAGAGAGACGCTGCGCACTTTGAGGCGGCCGATTAGTCTTATTTTTATCGCTTAAAGGTGGGAGCAACGCAATCAGCACCAGCCTATTGCACAAGATGCCCCCTGATATGGTTTATGACGCGGACGATGTCATAGGGCTTGGAGAATAATGGAAATTGGCCCGACTCATCATTGAGAGGCACTTTCGGGTAGCCGGATGTCAGCAAAATTGTGATATTGGGGCGTTGCTCCCGCACAGCTTTAGCCAAGGCCAGTCCGCTCATCGAACCCGCCATATTGATGTCCGTAAAAAGCGCGCTTATCTCGGGATGCGCCTCTAAAAGCCCCAATGCCTCTTCCGCATTGGATGCTTCGAACACATGAAAATCGGCTTCCCTCATATCCTCCGCGGCGCTCATTCGAATAAGAAAATCGTCTTCAGCGATCAATACGTGGGGTGATACGGTTGCCATTGTCGGCCTTTAGACGGAATGGGAGGAGCGTTAGAGAGCCTGTGTCCAGGCAATCATGAAATTATTGGGGGACGATAGGAGCAGCGCATGTGCCCAGGCATGCCAACTCGTCGGTGATTTTGAACCGCCGCCCTCCCATCATACTTCAGCATCATGGATGTACTCGCAACTCGCTGCCCCGATACGAAGAAACATGGAATGGTTGCATTAACGACTCAGGGCCGCGTTTGTTCCATTGCCAATGAGTAAAAAAGAGAGCGCCGGGAGTGCGGGCATGATTGTCGGCATGCAACCAGTTGCCGAGAATATCTGAAGTCAAAAACTAAAAGTTGACAACTGGATTGCGGCAACCTATATAGCGATTGTCGATATTTGCTTGTTTAGCTTTGATTATCGCGCGCTTGGCACCGTGCCCTGAACGAACCTTTTCTTTCAAAATCGCTATCACATCTGCAGCGCCTCGGGCGTTGTGGTTCTCTTATTGCTATGAAAGGGTTCATCATGACCACTGGCACAGTTAAATGGTTCAATTCCACCAAGGGCTTCGGCTTCATCCAGCCTGACAATGGCGGCTCCGATGCGTTCGTCCACATTTCTGCCGTCGAGCGTGCCGGTATGCGCGAACTCGTCGAAGGCCAGAAGATCGGCTTCGAACTGGAGCGCGACATCAAGTCGGGCAAGATGTCGGCCTGCAATCTGCAGGCTGCCTAAGTCATCCGGTATCTGCTTTCCATTGACCACGGATGTACTGGCACTGTCGAGAGCATGATACCAACCGAAGGTCAGGCAGCTTGCCTGGCCTTTTTTGTTGCCGCGCTATCCTGCGGCGCCCCATCTGGAAAAGACCATGACACAGACACACAGCAAATCCCGCGAAAAGGCGGAGATCGCCTTCGCCAATGCCCAATCGCAATTCTTCGCGCGCAACAGTGCCGTTGAGGAGCTGGATTCCATCGTTCTGGCCCGTGAGGAGAAGACCCAGCGGCTTCGCGAGGCGCGCCTTACAAAAGAACTGAACGATCGGGAGGCAGCGACCGTCGCTCTCCTCGCCAAACGGGCCAGAACGGCCTGACTTTTAAGACACGATCCACAGGACAAAGATTTGAAGAACGCTAGAAACAATGACCTTTCCGATCGCCGCATTGCGGCTGCGGAAGCAAAGTCCGCTCTCCTGAATGCCTATCGTACGGCAAGGACTACCGACGAACCCGCCAGATTGGCGAGACAGGCCGAGCGGGCGTCGATCGCCGCCGCCAGGGAAGAGCGGCGTCTCAAGCGCGAGCGGGTGAAGCGCGACGAGGCCGAACGCCAGGCAGCCGAGGCAGCCGAGCGGCAGGCAGCGACGGAAGCGGCAGCGCGCGCCGAGACCGACGCGCGTGAGGCCGCCGAAAGAAATCGCGTCGCACGGGTTATCTACGATGAGGCCACCCGCAAGGCCGAGCGCGATCGGCGCTACGCCAATCGCAAGGCGAGGCGCGCTTAGCGCCAGGTTTTCGGGCAACCAACAATCTGCGGGGCCTCCTGGTCCCGTGGTACGTATCGCAGCTTGAGGGCTTCGAGCTAAGCTGTCCCACAACTGGCAACCCGACGGTCTGTTCCTCTGCCTGGAAATCCCCATGCAGCAACTTCGCATCGGGGCCTGATCTCCCCGCAAATTTGAATGCGTTCGATGTGAACAAACGCCCGCAATCAATGTTTGTGCAGCATGGCAGATCCAGAAGTCGCCCCCTATGCGCTCGTTGTCGATGACGACGTTCTCATCCTCCTCCACGCCTGCGACATTTTGCGGGACGCGGGCTTTCGCGCGCTCGAAGCAATGAATGTTGACGCGGCTCTCGCCCAGCTCGAACAGTATCAGACCGAGGTCGTACTTCTGCTCACGGACGTCCAAATGCCCGGCGGAAGAGACGGGTTCGATCTTGCCCGTGAGGTCGCCGAGCGCTGGCCATCTGTCAAAATCCTTGTTGCCTCCGGCCGGATGATGCCTGAAACCGGCCAGCTCACCGGTGGTGCAGTGTTCATCCAGAAACCGTTCAGCGCTGACGTCGTCCATCAACGTTTGCTGGACCTACTGCCCGACGGAGAAAGGCCCGAGCCGCTCAAACGTTTGGAAAGGTGACGCGCGCCGCAGGCGCAAAGGCACAGCATGCCGTTGAAAGGAAAATCAGATGGCCGAGATAAAGAAACCCTTCGATCTTTCGGGGAAGATTGCGGTCGTAACCGGTAGGGCGCGCGGCATCGGTCGCGCGGCGGCAACCGCGCTTGCCGCCGCGGGCGCCGACATCGCCGGCATCGATATTGCTGGACCAGTCAGCAAGACCCTCGACTATGCGCCCGCGACCGAGGCGGACCTTGATGAAACAGGGCGAATGGTCGAAGCGCTCGGACGCCGCTGGAAGGGGTACCGGCTTGATCAGAGGGACTTCGGCGCATTACGCGATGCGGTTGCACGCATCGAGCAGGAATTCGGCGGGATCGACATCCTCTTCGCCAATGCGGGCATCCAGGCATTCAAACCGATCCTCGACATGGAGGATGCGGACTGGCACGACCAGATCGACGTCAACCTCACCGGGACCGCGAATGCGATCCATGCCTTTGGCCCGGCCATGGTCCGACGCGGCGGCGGCCGCATGATCCTGACGTCATCGACACAGGGACAGCACGGCACCAAGAGCGGGGCGGCCTATTCGGCATCGAAATGGGGTGTCATCGGATTGATGAAGTCGGCCGCAATGGACCTTGGCGAGCACGGCATCACCGTCAACGCGCTGATCCCAGGCCTTATCGACACCGTGCTGACCCGCCATGAAGATCGCTATGCGCAGGCGATCGACGTCGCCGGCGGCAAGCCGACGGGAAACGAGCGGAAGGACGAGCAGACCGCGCTGGACGGTTTGGCGAAAAAGTCGCCGCTCGGCGTTCCCATGATCCAGCCGGAAGACGTTGCGCCGATGGTGGTCTTCCTCGCCTCGGACGAAGCGCGCATGGCGTCGGGTGCGACCTATTCGATCACGGCAGGTGACGGCGCAAACGCGCAAGGCTGACGGCGTCTCCGGTCTTTTCGCTATCGGCTCGGCAAGAATTTGACGATCTCCGACAGGGGGGCGGAACTAAACGACGTCCGCGAAGTTTCTGCAACGCCTTCAATGGCCTGACAACGAGGACATCACTATGAAGAAGCTACTGCTCGCCGCCGCTTTCGTCGGCGCATCGACCTTTGCTGCTCTTGCGCAGACTTCGACCACGCCCTCGACGGATGGCGACACGCCCGCGGTCGCCACGCCTGAAAGCAAAAACGCCACCGCGCCGGTCGAAGGAGCGAACAGCTTCACCGAGGACCAGGCGAAGGAGCGCATCGTCGAGGCAGGTTATGCCGATGTCGCGGGCCTGAAGCTCGACGACAAGGGCATCTGGCGTGGCACGGCCACCAAGGACGGCAAGTCCCTCAACGTCGCGCTCGACTACCAGGGCAACATCGTCACCGAGTGACACCGCAATTCGAGGATATCTCCCATGACCAAGACCGTAACCGGACTCTATGACGACTACTCTGATGCGCGCGCCGCTGTCAGCGCGCTCGAAGCACGCGGCGTTCCCTCCGACGATATCAGCATCGTTTCGAACAATGCCGACGACCGCTATTCGAAGGATACCAATGCCGCCGAAGGTGCGGGCACCGGGGCTGGGATCGGCGCGGCCGTCGGCGGCGTCGGCGGCCTTTTGACCGGCCTCGGCATCATGGCCATTCCGGGCGTCGGCCCGGTGGTCGCGGCCGGCTGGCTTGCCGCCACGGCGGCGGGTGCCGTTGCGGGCGCTGTGGCCGGCGGCGCGGCAGGCGGCCTGATCGGCGCCATGACGGAATCGGGCGTCCCGGAAGAACATGCACATGTCTATGCCGAAGGCGTTCGTCGCGGCGGCACGCTCGTCACCGCGCGCGTTGACGAAAGCCTCTATGCGGAAGCAGAAGCGATCCTGCGCCAGTCGAACTGGGTCGATCCCGCCGAACGCCGCGCCGCCTATGCCGAGCAGGGCTGGACGCGCTTTGACGACACGCTCGATCCCTATGGCCCCGCCGAGATCGAGCAGGAGCGTCTGCGCTACCGGCGCTGACCGAGCCGGAAATTATATGATTTAGAAGGAGCGGCCGGTCGGCCGCTCTTTTGTTACAGCCGCGCTGCCAGAACATCGGGTAACGCCACAGATTTTCCACCTGTTGCCCGCGCTATTCGCCGTCGTCGACTACCCCGTCAGTCGTGCGCGCTCTGTGCAAGTCTTCTTCCGAGATATGAAGCGGGCCGGCGTCGGTTGGGTTGCGCCGATCGAATTTTTCGCTGGCGATGGTTTCCAGCAAAGCCCTGTGCCGCTTGAGCAATCCGACCGGGCCGACCGGATCGGCATCGAACCATTTCAGCGTGCTGGCGTAGACATAGACGTCGATGGTCTTTCCCTCGGGCGTCTGCATCGGCCAGAACAGGCCGAGTTCCTTCGGCGCCGTTGCGCCATTCTTTCTGCTGAGAGGCATTTCGTATCCTGCATGCAAGTCTGCTTGATGGGGAGATCCGATGCAGCGGGGGCTGCCTGGATCTCCCCGGTTCATCCACTTGAGGAGGACGAACGGAGATGATCTGGTGCGGCGGGGTCGGAAGTCAAATCGCTCAAGCGGAATGAATGCGTGCGGCTTGACGACACAAAAGACCGCCCGAAACAACGAAGGGCGCTCGACCCTTTCGGGGAGCGCCCTTCTGACCCGGACGACTACGAACGCGCGACAGAACTCCATCGCTGCAGGCAGTCATCAATTACGGGCAGTGATCGATAGATGGGGGAGGGCGTTTGGAAATTCAAGCCCATCCGGATCGGCGACCGCGCGAGCGGGCAAACCCAGACATGCATCGCAAATTCCGCAACGTCGTCGTCCATCGGCTGGTCCGCCCGCTCGCAACAAAGGCAAAGGGCGGAGCATCGGGAGCCAACAGCCCGTCTCTCCGGGGGGATGATTTCGATCTCGTCATCCGACGCGATATCTTTGAAAAACTGTCGCATTGCGTTTCTCCGCTGACCCCCACGCCAAAAGATGGGAGCGGCGGAAAACTTTGCAATGGCAAGCGCTCGTGAGGTTGGTTTCCTTTACGGCAAAGGTGGACTCTGCGCGTTGCCCATGGTTACTTCCGCGATGGAGGGACTTGTATGGCGTATGAATGGGATCCTCGACGCGCGCGGCGCGCCCGCATCATCAGGCTTGCGACGGCCTTGGCGATTAGCGCGTCGGCCATAACCGTTCCTGTAGCGGTCCTGTTGGCAGCAGCGCCAATCTGAGGTCGACATCGAAGGCGGCGATCGATGGCAGAGAACGATCCATTTGAGCTTTCCCGCTTCGTCGCGGCGCAGGATTTCGTCTTCGATACGGTCCTTGCCGAGTTGAGGGCAGGGCGCAAGCAAACCCATTGGATGTGGTTCGTCTTTCCGCAGTTGCGCGCGCTCGGCAGATCGCCGATGGCGAACTTTTACGGGATCGGCTCCATCGACGAGGCCCGGGCCTTTCTCCAGCATCCCGTGCTTGCTGAACGGTTGGCGCGGTCGGTCGATGCCGTGCTCGGGGTCTCCCACCGCTCGCCCCACGAGATATTCGGCTCGCCGGACGATCTGAAGTTCCGCTCATCGATGACCCTGTTCAACGAGGCCGCCGGCGCAACGGAGGACAGGTTTCGGCTCGCCCTTCAGCGCTTCTTCGCCGGCGAACCGGACCCGCGAACCCTTGAACTGCTTGGCGGCGGCATCGACTAGCCGCCGCCGTTGGCCCGCGCCGATCAGATCGCGCGAACGTTTTCCGCCTTCGACTTGCCGGTCTTGCGGTCCTGGCCGAGATCATAGCTGACCTTCGAACCATCGCGCAGCGGTCCGCCGGAGAGCACGCCCGACACATGGACAAAGACATCCTGTCCACCATCGTCGGGCGTGATGAACCCCGAAACCCTTGTCCTGATTGAAAAACTTGACCGTACCCGTTGCCATGAAAATCCTCGTAAGCTGAGCGGCGTTGCGCCGATGGCGAGCATATTCGCCGCGTTCGGCACCCGCAACCAGATGCCGGCGGAGCCGAGGGAACAACAATCTATTGCGCGGGGTTTTCGTGTGGACGCAACTGGTCGTTCGGCGGCGTCGTCTACACGAGATGGGATCGAGGTCGATGATGGCGGCTGACAAGCTCTCAACCTACAAGAAGAAGCGGGATTTCAAGCAGACGCAGGAGCCGAGCGGTTCGATGGAGGTCAAACCCTCAAACCGTCTGCGCTTCATCATCCAGAAACACGACGCCACGCGTCTCCATTACGATCTCCGCCTCGAACTCGACGGCGTGTTTAAGTCTTGGGCGGTGACCAAGGGCCCGTCACTCGATCCCGGCGATAAGCGGCTCGCGGTCGAGGTGGAAGACCACCCACTCGACTATGGCGATTTCGAAGGCACGATACCGAAAGGCCAATATGGCGGCGGCACGGTGATGCTGTGGGATCGAGGTTACTGGGAGCCGGAGGGCAACAAGCCGCCGGAAGAGGCGCTCAAGAAGGGCGATTTCAAGTTTACGCTACACGGCAAGCGCTTGCACGGCAGCTTCGTGCTCGTTCGAATGCGTCATGACCGCGACGGCGGCAAGCGCACCAACTGGCTGCTGATCAAGCACCATGACGACCATTCGGTGGAAGAGAACGGCGCGGCCATCCTCGATGACAATATGACTTCCGTCGCTTCTGGCCGAACGATGGACCAGATCGCCGCCGGCAAGGGCCGCAAGCCGAAGCCATTCATGATGGCGAGCGGCGACGTCGAGGCGGATGCCGTCTGGGAAAGCAAGACCGGACTTGCGGCTGACGAGCGCAAGAAGAATCGATCCAGCAAAAAGGTGGCGACGTCGACGGCTGCAGACCTTCCAAATTTCATCGCGCCGCAGCTCTGCGAAACACTCGACCGTCCGCCCACCGGCGAGAAGTGGCTGCACGAAATCAAGTTCGACGGCTACCGCATCCAGATGCGGGTTGTCGACGGGGAGGTCACGTTGAAGACCCGCAAAGGCTTGGACTGGACGGCCAAATATCCCGAGATCGCGGACGCTGCTACATCTCTTCCTGACTGCGTCATCGACGGCGAGATTTGCGCCCTCGACGATAGTGGCGCGCCGGATTTCGCCGCGCTGCAGGCGGCGCTATCGGAGAAGAACACCGGCAATCTCGTCTATTTCGCCTTCGACTTGCTCTTCGACGGGGGCGAGGATCTGAGGGGGAAACCTTTGGTCGACCGCAAATCGCTGCTGCAGAATCTCCTGCACGATGCTATCGATGATCCGCATCTGCGCTTCGTCGAGCATTTCGAAACCGGTGGTGACGCGGTGCTGCGCTCCGCCTGCAGGCTCTCCCTGGAGGGCATCGTCTCAAAACAGGCGAATGCGCCCTACAAGTCGGGCCGTACCGAGACCTGGGCGAAATCGAAATGTCGTGCTGGACATGAAGTCGTGATCGGCGGCTACGCCAAGACGAACGGCAAATTCCGCTCGCTGCTGGTCGGTGTCAACCGCGGCGATCACTTCGTCTATGTCGGCCGCGTCGGCACAGGCTATGGCGGCAAGAAAGTCGAGACTCTCCTGCCTAAGCTGAGAGCGGTCGAGACGGGAAAGTCCCCCTTCACCGGGATCGGCGCGCCGAAGAAGGAGGGGGAGGTCGTTTGGCTGAAGCCTGAGCTCGTCGCCGAGATCGAGTTCGCCGGTTGGACTGCTGATGGGCTGGTCCGCCAAGCAGCTTTCAAGGGCCTGCGGGAGGATAAGCCGGCGGCGGAGGTCGAGGCCGAGAAGCCGGCTTCGCCCGCAAAGACCAAGACGCCGGAGCCCGCGACCGCCGCGAAGACAAAACCCAGCCGTCGCACGGGCGCGAAAGCCGAGATAATGGGCGTGCTCCTCTCCAATCCGGACAAGCCGCTCTGGCCCGACGTCGGCGATGGCGAGCCAGTCACCAAGGAGGATCTCGCTCGCTATCATGAGTCCGTCGGATCCTGGCTCATCGACCATGTGAAGGGCCGGCCGTGTTCGATCATCCGCGCGCCCGACGGGATCGGCGGCGAACAATTCTTCCAGCGTCATGCGATGCCCGGCACGTCGAACCTGCTGGAGCTGGTCAAGGTCTTCGGCGACAAGAAGCCTTACCTTCAAGTCGATCGCGTCGAGGGGCTGATCGCCATCGCCCAGATCGGCGGCATCGAGCTTCACCCTTGGAACTGCGAACCCGGCCAGCCGGAAGTGCCGGGGCGGCTGGTCTTCGATCTTGATCCCGGCCCCGATGTGGATTTCGCCACGGTGGTCGCCGCTGCGCGCGAGATGCGCGATCGGCTGGACGATCTCGGCCTAATCAGCTTCTGCAAGACCACCGGCGGCAAGGGTCTGCATGTCGTGACGCCGCTCGCGGTCAACAAGCGTAAACCCCTGTCCTGGGCCGAGGCCAAGGGCTTTGCCCATGACGTTTGCCAGAAAATGGCCCGCGACAATCCCGAGCTCTATCTGATCAAGATGACGAAGAGCCTGCGCGGCGGACGGATTTTTCTCGACTATCTGCGCAACGATCGCATGGCGACCGCCGTCGCGCCGCTGTCGCCACGGGCTCGGCCCGGCGCCACCGTGTCGATGCCGCTGACCTGGACGCAGATCAAAGCCGACCTCGATCCGAAGCGCTTCACCGTCCGGACCGTGCCGGCGCTGTTGGCGAAATCGACAGCCTGGGAGGACTACTGCGACGGCCAGCGTCCGCTGGAGCAGGCCATCAAACGACTTGGCAAGCAGAAGGCCGTGGCATGAGTGTGAGACAGGGCAGGGGACCGCGACCTGGTATGAAGCATGAGATTCCGATCGAGCACTTAATGCGTCTTCGCCGGATACGCGGCTTAGCGAGATTAATGGATACGGCCCTCCGAATTCCCGGCACGGGCGTCTCGCTCGGCGCTGACTCCGTTCTTGGCCTTATCCCCGGCATCGGCGACTTTGGCGCCGCCGCGGTCAGCCTCTTCATCGTCAACGAGGCGCGTCGTCTCGGGGTGCCGAAGGAGACGCTCTTCAAGATGCTTGTCAATGTGGGCTTCGATACGGTGGCAGGCAGTGTCCCGGTCCTGGGCGACGTTTTCGATATCTATTTCAAATCCAACCGGCGCAATCTGCAGCTTGTGCTCGATCACTTCGGCCTCGACCATGCCGATCTCGACCGGAGGGCGTGATCAGCTGCTCTTGGAAATCGCGGCTATATCGAACACGGCGGCGTTGTCTTGGATTTCGCGCAACCCCTTGTAGGAGGCGTGCCGCAGATTGCCATCGCCGGTCCAGCCTCGGAACTCGATCTCGGCGATGAGCGTCGGCTGGGCGAAGACGTAGTTCTTGCCCTTTAGTGGCACGACCGGCCTTTTAGTCTTTAACTTGTCGAGTGTCTTGCGCAGATATTCGGCGTCGGCGGCCTTGAATCCTGTCCCGACCGAGCCCACCGACACCCAGCCGTCGCCCTGGCGTGCCGCCACCAGCAGGCTTCCGATGCCGCCGCGCGCGGCTTCCGACTGCTCGTAGCCGACAATCATGAAGCTTTCGCTCTGGACGCATTTGATCTTGATCCAGTCGCCGGTGCGGCCAGATCGATAAGGACGGTCACGATGCTTGGCAATTATGCCTTCCAGACCCATCCGGCAGGCGTTCGCCAGAAGCTCCGCCCCGTCACCATGGGCTTCTTCCGAGAGCTGTACCGCGCCGACGGCGCCATCGAGAGAGTCCTGGAGCAGATGCCGGCGAACGGCAAGTTCCGTATTTGTCAGATCGTGGCCGTCGAAATAGAGAAGGTCGAAAGCGAAAAACACCGCTTCGGTCGAGGCGCGCTTGCCGCCGCGCCCGCCGAGCGAGCGCTGCAGCGCCCCGAAATCCGAATGCCCCTCCTTGTTGAGAGCCACGGCCTCGCCATCGAGGATGGCCGACCCCACCCTGAGCTTCTTGGCGGCATCAGCGATCGCCGGAAACCGATGGGTCCAGTCATGCCCGCCGCGCGTGATGATCCGCACGCCCTTCGGCTCGACATGGATCGCCAGGCGATAGCCGTCCCATTTGAGTTCGTAGAGCCAGTCCGGGCCTTCCGGCGGCGTGGGCCGGAGCAGGGCGAGACAGGGCTCAACGCGGTCCGGCATCGGGTCGAACGGCAGGCTCGGTTGCTCGGGGTCGCGTTTGCGAACCGGACGCGACTGCAGCGTCTCGCGGGACTCGTCGTAAAGGGGGATGGCGGATTGACGCTTTCGTTTCATCGGTGTCCATCACATCAGGAGAGTCCGAACATAGGTGTCTTGCGTGAAGAATTCAGGAGGCGCGCTTGCCTTTCTCGCCAGCAGCGAGGCTTTTGCGGAGCGCATCCATGATGTCGATAACATTGCCACCCGACGGGCGATCCTCACCCTTGGCCTTGCCCTTCCGCGACGGTTTCAGCGCCTTCTTCTTTTTGGCAATGATATCGAGCAGGGCCTCCTGCACCGGATCGGACACCATGTCGGGCGACCATTCCCGGGTGTGCTGCTTGATGAACTTCTGCACGAGCGGAATTAGCTCGGGGTCTGCCTTGTCGTCGATGTCCTCGAAATAGGATTCTTCCGGCCGGACCTCGTCACCGAAGCGCAACGTCCAGAGCACGATCCCCTCGCCGCGCGGTTCGAGCACGACGGCCCGCTCGCGCCGGCCAATTACTATCCTGGATATGCCGAGCACCTTGTCGGCGGACATGGCGTCACGGATGACGGCGAAGGCCTCGTGCCCGACCGGATCGTCGGGTACGAGATAATGTGGTTTTTCGAGATAGACCCATTTGACGCTGTCGTGCGCCACGAACTTTTCGATATCGATCGTCTTGACGGTGTCGAGCGCGACTGCATCAAGCTCATCGTCGGTGAGAAGCACATAGTCGTTCTCGCCGCGGGCGTAGCCCTTCATCTCGTCCTCGTCCTTGACAGGCTTGCGGGTGACCGCATCGACATATTGCGAGACAACCCGGTTGCCCGTCTCCTTGTTGAGGGTATGGAACCGCACCTTCTCGCTTTCGGACGTCGCCGGCGACATCGAGACCGGGCAGGTCACGAGAGAGAGCTTCAGGTATCCTTTCCAGTAGGGGCGGGGTGCCATCGTGCTTCTCCTCAACCGGCTTTGCGCTGCGCAGCCGCGTTACGGCTCGACTTCGAGGCGGGCCCGCGCGCCGGCTTACGGCCGACGCCCTTGTTGGCATTGGCGGCCGAGCGCTTCGGCTTGTCGTCACTAGCCTTCAGCATCTTTGCGCTTTCTCGTAGGGCCGCGAGCAGATCGTCCGGCTTCGAGACCTTGACCTCCTTGCGTTTCGGCAGAGCCTTACCCTCGATCTTAGCCTTCACCAGTTCGGCGACAGCCGCCTCGTAGCGGTCGTCGAACTCCGCCGGATCGAAGGTTCCCGTCTTCGTGCTGATGATGTGCTTGGCGAGGTCCAGCATCTCGCCCTTGATGCGCAGCTTCGGAACCTCTTCGAACGCCTTTTCCGACGAGCGAACCTCATAGTCATATTGCATGGTCGTCGCGATCAGGCCTTTGCCGTGCGTGCGGATCAGCACCGTTCGCATCCGACGAAAGAGGACCGTGCGCGCTACCGCAGCAACCTGGGATTTCTCCATGGCATCGCGCAGCGCAGTGAAGGCGTCGGAGGACACGCGGTCGGTCGGGACGAGATAGTATGGCTTGTCGAAATAGACGTCGTCGACATCGGAGCAGGGTATAAAGGCTTCGACCGTCAGCGTCTTGTTGCTGTCCGGGATCGTGGCCGCGACCTCCTCGGGATCG
>QFCS01001009.1_pt1 | contig 36815 bp, 19 predicted proteins | sample 3576561 | NCBI WGS metagenome assembly QFCS01 | reverse complement strand
GGTGGTTATTGCGGCGGGGCTCACCTCTTCCCATTCCGAACAGAGAAGTTAAGCCCGCCTGCGCAGATGGTACTGCAATTTGTGGGAGAGTATGTCGCCGCCTTCTTTTAGAAACCCTTCATCTAAGGATGAGGGGTTTTTTGTTTTTATTTTTGTAGCAAAGGAATCAAGTACAAAATTTCTTTACTTCTTGGAATACTCTTTTTTTATATTTTTTTGTTTTGAAATGTTTTGACGCACTCAACCCGTGTGAGGGATAGCAGCCGAAAGCCCATCGTGAGGAGGCACGACGAACGAGGACTTGCAGCACATAGCCCGGATCAAGTCCATAGCCCGACCCGGAGTTTACGCAGGGGCACCACCAAATGGCTTTAAATAGGTTCTTTTTTTATCTCATTTGTTAGAAAATTCTAATTATTGGTTTTCTATTTTTAAAACTGATACATTTGTAGCAGGTTTGACAGAGTGATATGTATAGAAGAGAGAACTTATTTATCTGTTTTTTTGTTTCGGCATTTTGGTGCTGTGTTTTTTCGTGCCAGTTTGTGTTTGCTCAGACTTCTAATCGAGAAGAGATTTTTTTAAAAGCAAAAGAGTTATTGGGAAATAATCCGGAAGAATCGATTAAGGTAGGGCAGCATTTACTGAATTTGGAAAATGATATTTCTAAAGCTTCCTCGATCAGGCGACTTATTTCTGAGGCCTATCTGGTTAAGGGTGACTATCATCATGCACTGGTTTATGCTTTTGAAGCAGGATATGCTTTTGACCGGTTGCCGGTTGAAGATAAGATTGAGGCCTTGTTGTTAAAATCTTCGGTATTATATGATTTGAATTTAGATGCTCAGGCGAGGAATTATTTAAAGCAAGCGGGTGATCTTGTACTTTTGGTTAAAGATTCTTTGCTTTTGAAAGATTTTGAACATAAGTTGATTTTGCACGAAATCATGGTTTGTATTCGTAAGCAAAATTTTGAAAAAGCGATTCGGTTGTTTGATACAAAAAATAAACCGCAGATTACAAATGTAGATTTGAAGCAAGATTCTGATATAGTAAAAGGGGTCGTTTTTTATAATCTGAAACAACTGGATTCTGCCCGGATTTATTTTGATAAAGCATTGCACTTTTCAGCCCAACGCAAAACAGAGAATTTCTTTGAAAAGTCTGTTGTTCTGGCCGAAAAGAGTAAAGTGTTTTTTGTTGAAAAAAAACATTTACAAGCCATTGAACTGTTAAACGAGTCGTTGAACTTGGCCAAAAGGATTAATAATGTCCCTCTTTTTCGTTTAGTGAATAAACAACTTTCAGTCAACTACCTTGCCTTGAATGATAAATCAAACTATCAGCGTTTTAACAATGAGTTTTTGGTTTTAGACGGCAAGTTGGAACAGATGGAAGAGGAATCCGTAAATACTGCATTCAATTTAATTTCGGAAGCGTATGATCGGAATTTTGTTGCAGGAGAAAATAAAGCGAAAAGTAAATTTTATATTTTTTTAGTTGGTACAATACTGATCTTATTGATTTCAATACTTTTTTATCTTAAAAACAGCTGGAAAAAAAAACGATTGAATGAGATTATAAAATACTTAGAGATAAGTAAGACTCTTTTTAACAGACCCGTTTTAGAAGTTAAGCCAAGTGAAAGGAGAATGGCTATTCCGATTGAAACGGAACAATTTATTCTTGCCAAGTTAAAAAGGTTTGAGCAATCTTCCCGGTTTACGAGTAATGATATTTCACTGGCAACCCTAGCCAGCCAGTTTGATACCAACACAAAATATTTGTCGGAAATTATAAATAAACATTATGAAGACAATTTTAATACATATATTAATAAACTGCGTATAAATTTTATCATTGAGAAGTTAAAATCTGATCCGAACTATATTCATTATAAAATCAGTTATTTGGCAGAAAAGTGTGGTTTTTCATCACATAGCAGTTTTGCGACAGTTTTTAAGGCCATAACCGGCATTACTCCGGTAACGTTTATAGAACTTTTAAAAGAAGATTTAGAAAAGGAAAAAGAAGAAGTTTTAAATGAAATGTAAAAAAAGCATCGTATTTATTTTTCCAGTAACATTGTTGTGTTGTTGCTCATCCTTGCTTTTTGGTCAAACAAAGGCAGAGTTTGACAGTATTTTCAGGATGAGTACAATCCGTATTTATGAAAACCCGGACAGGGCAATTTTTGTGGGCGATTCAATTTTTAAAGCTGTATCAAATCGGAATATTCAGGTAAAGGCTTTGATGCTGATTTCATCCGGTTATTCTTCTAAACGAAACTATCAAAAATCATTAGAATATTCAAACAAAGCCAATGAGCTTGCCAAAAATATTGATGATGCTATCCTGCGAATAAAGATTATTAATAAAACGGCGATTCAATACCAACAACTTAAAATTTACGAAAAAACAATTCAGTATCTTGACGAAGCAGAACAGTTGATTCTGGATTATCCGATCCGGGATTCTGTAGCTTTTTATTTAGCAAACAGTTATGTTGTTCGGGGTTTGGTTTACAAGGAAAGGCTAAACTGCGAAATTGGGATAACATTTTTAGATAAAGGAATTAAAGAATATGCTGAGATAAATAACTCCAATAGTATTGCAAATTCCAGCATTGCCTATTATAATAAAGGAAATTGTTATGTTTTGCTGAAGGATAATGAAGCGGCGAAGTTGAGTTTTCAGGAGGCAATTTTTTTGGCAAAAAAGATAGAAGCCAAAAGTTTGCAAGCTTTTGCTCAAAAAGGATTGGCTGAAGTCTATACGATTGAAGGAAGGTATCAGGAAGCTATTACGCTTTTAAACCAGGCATATATTATTTCAAAAAGTGTAGGTGATTTGATTTTAAACCAAGGAATTTATAAAGGTTTGTCTGAAAACTATCTCGCTCTGAACAATTGGGAAAATTATCAAAAGTATAATCAATTATATCTTCAAAACAGAATTAAGATTAAAGAATCGGAACGAAAATCAATCAGTAATTCGTTGGAAGAGATTGAAAAAGATAAGAAGAGTCAATTAGAAAAAATACTTCCTTTCTATCATTACGGAATTTACATACTTCTTTTTTTGAGTTTATTCATTATTTTCTTTTCAATTTTAAATTACTCAAAAGTAAAAAAAGAAACGATTTTTCTTCAAAACGTAATAGATAGATTACAAAAAAATAAAAGCGAATAACAGGTGTTTTTTAATTCAGATTATCTGTTAATTTAATGTAAATCAATTGTTTATTTTGTTTTTTTGTCTTTCAAATTTCGGTAATTTATAAAGTCATTATATATTAAGGTATAGTATTACGATCTATTTTTATCCAAATACTAACCAAACCGTTAAATGTAATGACAATGCAAAAAAAATTACAACTAATCAGTTCAGTAAAAAAGTTTTTACTGTTGTTAAACTTCAGAGAGTATGAAAATACTGCTCGGCAGCATAGTGTCGGAAACAAATTTGTTTTGACATTTCTGCTGTTGTTTCTCTCGTTATCAAATTACGCACAGTTGGCAACCGAATCATTTGAAGGTGGCATTCCATCCGAATGGACACTTTTTGGAAATGGTGTAGGTACATCTGCCTGGGGAATCTCCTCGGATGGCTATCTGGGTAGCAATGCCGCTTTTGTTAACCCGGGTTCAGAAAATATCGGACAAGGAAATACCGCTCAATATTTTTTGGTTACCCCGTCGGTTTCTGTTCCTGCAAATGGTGAGATTCGATTTTATACCAAACGGGCAACCGCAAATGCAAATGATAATATCAGTTATCAAATCAGACTTTCTACCGCCAGCCAACCGGATATCAATGGTTTTACGGTTATTTTACAATCGTGGAACGGGAATGGTTTGAATGTTGGTTCAGAAACAGAATATGAAGAAAAGATTATTGCAATTCCTTCATCAATTCCGGTAGGATTAGATATTTATATTGCTTTTGTAGCAGTTAATAATCAAACGGGAACAGAAGCTTTTGGTGATGCCTGGTATTTAGATAATATCCGGGTAATCGAAGGATGTTTGCAGGTGGTTGCAGAAGATGTTGCTTTCTCCCAGATCAGTCCGGTCTCGGGAACAGTGACCTGGACACATCCTGAGGTAACAAATTTTGAAATTCAATATGTTGAAGAAGGAGAAAACCCTTTGGCAACCGGAAATTCTATCAATGGCAATACATTTACTTTTGATGATTTAACAGGTGAAACAACTTATGACGTTTACATCAGAACGGTTTGTGACTTTGAAACATCAAGCGATTGGGCAGGACCATTCCGTTTTTCAACTTCAATTTACGGTTTGTCCTGCGAATATCCAATTATTGTAAATGCTACATCAGGTTCACCTTATTCTCTGGATAGTAATTTAATGAACTTTCCCAATGCAGATACAGTTACTTATCCGGCACATGGTAATAACTGTTTATCAGATTCAATAACGGAGAACTATTTATCAGGAAATAAAATATTTCTTTCTTATACGCCTGATCAGGACGGTTTAATCAATTTAAGCCAAATGACCCTTCCCTGGTCATCGGGAACCCAGTGTTGGGGTAATGCTATTTCGGGTGTTTTTATCTATGAAAATTGCAGCACTATTGGTGTGGAATGTTTGGCCGGTTTAAATACCTCTGCTACAAGTCAACCCAAAACGATAAATAACTTTCCTGTCAATGCAGGAACCGAATATATAATTGTTATTTCTACCTCATTAGGAGGAATTGATACAAGCATATGTTTTGAATTTGATTTATCATTCACCACCTGTCCTTCGCCTTCACAATATACGTATAAAAATTTATTACAGGAAAGTGCGATCTTTTCATGGGATAATCCGGTAAGTATCGCCGATTCATGGGAATATGTTGTATTGCCGGTTGCCGATCCTGCCCCAACCGGTTCCGGAACTCCTACAGCAACGAACGAAAATATTTTAATAGATGGTCTTACAGCAGGAACTCCTTATAGTTTATATGTAAGACCAATTTGTAACGGAAATCACGGAGAATGGGGAGCACCAATTACATTTACAACGCAATGTAACGTTTTTGATACGCCTTATTCTACCGGATTTATTGGTGCCTCGACATCAAATCCTGAGCCATGTTGGACATCTTTAGATGTAAATAACGATGGTGTAAAATGGTCATATCAGGCAGGTTGGGAAGAAGGTTATCTGGGGTATGCTACTTTACAAACCAGTACTAATCAAAATTTCAATCACGATTACCTCGTTTCGCCTCAAATCAACTTTGATGGTGTTCAGAAACGTTTGCGATTTTCTCAACAGGTAGGTTGGGGAGGAAGTTCCAGTTATAGCATACGAATATCTACTTCCGGAATAGGTCAGGAAAACTTTACGTATGTATTATTGCCGGAAACTGTAATCAGTAATGAATCCTGGCAGGAAGTTATCTATAATATTCCTGTTGAAATAACGGGGTTAGTAAATATTGCTTGGGTTGTTTCTCCGGTTGGTTCCGGACATGCGGCAAGCAGAATTTCATTTACCAACATTTATATTGAAGATAAACCAATCTGTCCGGATCCTATTGCTCCTGTTTTAATCAGTGGCAGTGAAACAACTGAGTCAGCACAATTTTCATGGACCGTTGGCGATTTAGAAGATCAGTGGGAAGTTTTGGTTTTGGCGTTTAATGATCCGGAACCTACAAGTGAGTTGTCCGGACTTCTTGTTTCAAGTAATCCCTATACTTATGACGGTTTACTGCCAGCAAAAAGATATAAGTTCTATGTAAGGGCTTATTGTAGTGATGAACATCAAAGTAATTGGGTTGGTCCGGTTCATTTTATAACCGACTGTATCACTTTTGATACACCTTTCTATGAAAGTTTTAATAATGTTGATGAAAACACCCAAAAATTTTGTTGGACTATTAATAATGCTAATGCAGATGCCTCAATGTGGTTCATGGGAGAAAATAACCCTGAGATTCGTGACGGAGGTGGTTGGTTTAACCCGACAACGGGCTATGATGATTGGTTGATTTCACCACCGATTAATGCCGTAGGAAATAAAGAACTTAAGTTTAAGTATAGGGCAAGACTAAGTATTTTTGCGACTGCTATGCGATATGGTTTGCAGGTTTTGATTTCACATACCGATACCGATCCGGCAAGTTTTGAAGAACTTATTCCGCTTTATGATTTTACCAACACAGATTACTTAGAAAAATCCGCTTATTTTCAAGCCAATGGTACAATCTATATCGCCTTTAGGGTACCGCCGGATTTTGTGTTAGAACCGGGGACATCCATTTTGGATATTGATGATGTTTATATAGATGAAGCACCAGCATGCCCGTCTCCAGACAATTTGGAGATTCAAAATGTATCATCTAATTCAGCTACTATAGTATGGGATACAGCATTCTTGGAAAATCAATGGGAGGTTGTGCTTCAAGAAACCGGAATGGCAATTCCAACTGAGGCACAAAACGTCGTAAATCAAACATCGTTTTCAACGGGCAACGTATTAAGTCCGGGTACAACTTATGATTTTTATGTGCGTGCTGTCTGTGAGAATGGAGAGCACAGTTCATGGGTCGGCCCTTTAACTTTTACCTCTTTGTGCTCACCCTATACAACACCTTTTGTGGAAACGTTCAATTCTGATTCTGATTCGGAATATTGTTGGAGAATCATAAACGGGAACAATGATGATTTTACATTTGGAATGGCCATCACACAAAATCCATATGAAGGGAATGAAGCTGCCGGTATGTTTACCGGTACCAATGGAGCAAATGATGACTGGTTGATTTCTCCAACCATAACTATTTCTCCAAATCAAAGACTACGCTATTTCTACAGAGTTCACAATAGTAATTTTGAAGAAGATGTAGAGGTGCTGTTGTCTACAAGTGGTATAGGCACTGATCAATTCACCACAGTGCTTTACAGTTCTAATGATGATCCAACTCCGATTAATAATGTACAATACCTTGAAAAGGTAATCAATTTTCCGGATGGGATTATTGGTGAAGTTAATATTGCTTGGCATATTCCTCAAGAAGAACCAAGTCCGTTAGGATATAGAGGACAGATATTTGTTGTAGATAATGTGATCGTAGAAGATATTCCAGTATGTCCAACACCTTATAATGTTTCAATATCAAATATAACTGATACAACCGTTGATGTTGATTGGGTTGTAGCAGGCGTTGAAACACAGTGGGAAGTTGTCGTACAACCTTTCGGAATGGAAGCTCCCGGAGCTACTCCAAATCCGGAATATACACATATAGCCAACGCTCATCCTTTTACGGTTAGTGGTTTAGATCCAGCATTCAGATATGAGGTTTATCTACGTGCTGTTTGCGGTACTGAGAATATGTGGGTTGGACCTTTGGAGTTTATAACATTTTGTTCCTTTGAAAATTTGTGTGAATATACTGTTACATTAACAGGTCCATACTTTGGTGTAGGTGGAGGTATAGATGTTATTCAAAATGAAAATGTTGTGCAGACTTTGGAGTTTCCTACCGGTGGTTGGACAGAAGAGATAGTAACACAAGATTATATTGTGTATCTATGCAATGGTAATGAATTTTCGCTGTTTTGGGATTCTATTGGCACCGCACCTAATCAGTACCCTGATGCATTTATTGAGGTTACAAATTCTTATGGAGATTTGATTTGGACGAGCGAAATGGGCATAGGAACCCCCAGAACAGTTCTGTATACAGATATTGCCATTTGTAGTGCAGTTACTTGTCCGCAGCCAATTAATTTAGCGGTAAATGAAATGGGAGGTTTGTTTTGGACGCAAGGGGGCTCAGAAACTTCTTGGGAGGTAGCCATACAACCATATAAAAATGGAACTTTACCACAATCTGGGTCAATTGTGACCACACCTTTTTATGAACCGCAAGAATCAGATTTTACAGGAGGTAATATCAATACGTATGAATATTTTGTAAGAGCTGTCTGTGGTGATGAAGATGAAAGTTTTTGGTCCGGTCCATTTCCTTTTGTTATCAATGACGATAAAGAAAATGCTATTATGCTTTCTGTAAGTAATACAGATGAATGTACAGCCACATTTACTTCAACATTGGTAAAAAGTACAACTTCATCAGATGCTATGGGCTGTAGCGGGATTAATAATGGCGATATCTGGTATGAGTTCATAGCGACTTCTACCACTCATATGATAACCTTAAATGAGTTTAGTGGAAACTATGATTATAGTTCTGGAGATGAGTGGCACGCACCTATAACTATGGTTCTCTATTCCGGATCAAATAACAGTTTACAAGAGGAAATTTGTAGCAGCAATAATGCAATAGCTACATTATATTCTAACGAATTGACGATAGGCGAGACATACAAATTGCGTATTGTATTAAATTATGAAACACCATCTACTTATTCTTTCAATGTATGTGTGCGTACCATAACAGATCCTTGTTTATTTAAGGGTATTAATGGTTCTTTTGAAGACCCTGTTGTGGGTCCAAACTTTAATTTCTTGAATCAAAATGTTACTTACGGATGGCGTTATGCCAACATATACGGCTATTGGAGTACAGGAGTAAGTATGTATATAGGCTCCATTAACACCATAGGAGTACAAGCTATGGATGGAAGTCAGTTTATGCAAATGTTGTCTTCCGAAGCCGGATATGTTCCCGATTTAAACAATATTGATGGGTTGTATCAGGATTTTGACAGTTCAGAAGTAACGCAATTTGATTATAGTTTCTTGCATGCAACACGCAGTGGTGCTGTAAATGTAAAACTTTATGCAGGACCACCAGAAGGGCCATTTGAACTTCTCTATGATTCTAATGTTTCTACACTAACTTGGCAACAACGGGAAGGTTCTTACACAGTGCCGGAAGGACAGTTAACCACTAGATTTGTTTTTAGACCAGAATCGGATTCTATAGGAAACCTTTTGGATGGTATCAGCATTATTGCCAACAATGATGTATTGACCATAGATCAAACCATAGATTGCGATATCGAAAATGTGATAGTCGCAGCAAATGGCGTTGGAACTTGGTCAGCCGATGAAAACAATCCGGGGGTAATAACAATTAGCGATGTCAACGGCGGAAACGCAACACTCTCCGGATTCAGTATTCCCGGAGAATATATTTTCCACTGGAGAACACGTTATTGCGAAAATTCAATTACGGTTACTTATTTAGGTTTTGATGATGTGCCAACGGTAACTTCTCCGGTAGAATATTGTTTGAATGCAACGGCTCAACCATTAACGGCAACACCAACCCCGGGTTATACGCTAAAATGGTACACAGAAGCAACAGGCGGAACAGGTACTGCAACCGTTCCAACACCAAGTACATCAACTATCGGTTCAACATCGTATTATGTTGCAAATGTTGACGCAAACGGTTGTGAAGGACCAAGAGCTGAAATGGTTGTAACCGTTGTTGATTTAACCATCCCGGAGGTTGGATTTCATTATGATGCAACAACCTATTGTGTAATCGGAAATAACCCGGTCTTATCAACCAATACAGGTTTTGTATCAGGAGGAACTTACTCAGTGAATCCGTCAACAGGCTTAAGTATCAATACTTCAACCGGAGTAATTGACTTATCAAACAGTGATGCAGGAACATACGAAATTACCTATTCTCTCCTTCAAAACGGATGTATAGCGGCCAATCAGAGTGCGTTTACAATTACTGTAACAGATTCAACGCCAGCTGTTGTTGATTTTGCGTATGAAACACCAATTTGTCTTTCGGGAGAAAATCCGGTACCAACCAATCATACAGAAAACGGTACATTTTTATCTGAAACCTTAACGGTTAATTCGGTTACAGGCGAAATTGATTTATCCTCTGCAACAGCAGGAACACATGTTATTACTTATACTGCTTTAACTGATGCTTCATTATGTATAGAAGGAAATTCAACCTCATTTACAATTGAAATAACTGAAGGAGAAAATGTAGTTATAGTACAAGAATGTAACGGAAACGCATTAGTGTTAAAAGCAAATGAAAATACTTCTGCTGATTATATCTGGATGGATCAAAACAACAATGTAGTAGGTTCAAACGAAGCAGTGTTTAATGTGAGCGATTATTTATCAGAAAATCCAAATACCGTTTTCCCACAAACATTTACACTTACAATTGTTTCTGGCGAATGCTCAAGCGAAGGAGAATTTACGGTTACATCAATGCCGTGTGTGATGATTCCGAAAGGAATTTCTCCAAATGGTGATGGCAAAAATGATTCGTTGGATTTAACTGGAATGGGAGTTCAGCAGATAACGATCTTTAACCGTTACGGTAGAGAAGTGTATAATTTCAACGGAAGCTATTCTAATCAGTGGCACGGTCAATCGAATGACGGAAAAGAACTTCCTTCGGCAACCTATTTCTACAGCGTTGCTAAACAAGACGGAAGTACAGCAACCGGATGGATTTACATTAACCGATAATAATCATATAATTCAAAGGCAGTTTGCTTAGTTCAACTGGGCAAACTGTTTTAAAAAATAGTACAAATGAAAAAAATATATTTTACGCTGGCCTTTGCATTCATGGTTGTTATAAACGGTCAGGCACAACAAGATCCGCATTATACGCAATATATGTATAATATGAATATTATGAATCCGGCGTATGCAGGTTCAAAGGAAAGTTTATCGGTCGGACTGTTATACCGGGCACAGTGGGTTGAAATTGAAGGAGCACCGAAAACAGGAACATTAGCTATTCACAGTCCGGTAGGAAAAAATGTGGGTTTGGGATTATCTGCCATAACCGATAAAATTGGTCCGGTAGAAGAAAACAATGTGTATGCCGATTTCTCCTATACGTTAAACTTAGGAGGCGAACATCGTTTGGCATTTGGTATCAAAGGGGGAGCAACTTTTCACAAAGTAGGTTTATTTAGTGACATCGGAAACGGTTTTGTTCCTGATCCGGACGATCCGGCTTTTAGTGAAAATTCAAGCAATACTTATTTGAATATCGGCTCCGGACTTTTTTATTATAATCAAAAGTTTTATGCGGCTTTTTCGGTGCCAAATATGTTGAAAACAAAACACCTGGACGTAACGCAAAACGGTCAGGAGTATCAGTTCGGTTCAGAAGTACAACATTATTTTTTAACCGCCGGATATGTTTTTGATTTGTCTGAAAACACAAAGTTCAAGCCGTCGTTTATGATGAAGTCGGCATTTAGTGCACCCACTTCACTTGATGTTTCGGCAAATGTGCTGTTTTTTAACAAATTTGAGTTAGGAGCAACCTACCGACTTGATGATTCTTTCGGCGGAATGATTAACTTTGCCGTAACGCCATCGATTAGAGTGGGGTATGCGTATGACCATATTGTCTCCGATTTGAATGTAACAACACCGGCTTCACACGAGTTTATGCTGTTGTTTGATTTGAATTTCTCGAAGAAAATATCCATTTCGCCAAGATTTTTCTAACCAATAAAGCAACTTAAAAAATGAAAAAATTATATATCACAACAGGATTGTTTTTAACACTGATGTCCGGATTTGCTCAAAACAAGCAGACGGAAAAAGCAGATAAGTTGTTTGAAACCTATCAATATGTGGCAGCCATTGAGGAATATTTAAAATTAGCAGAGTCCAAAAAAGCGGATAATTATGTTTACAGACAATTAGCTGATAGCTATTATAATGTTTATAATACGGAGGCCGCTGCAAAATGGTATGCCAAAGCCGTTGAAAAAAATCAGGATGCTGAAACGTATTACCGTTATGCTCAAACCTTAAAATCGGTGGGAAAATATCAAGAAGCCAACAAGCAAATGGACAAATTTGCTTCGCTTTTGCCAAATGATCAGCGGGCAAAAGACCACAAAGCCAATCCAAATTATATTCCAACTTTAGCGGATAAAACAAAGTTGTTTGACATCAAAGAAACCAAAATCAACAGCAAAGACCAAAGTGATTTTGGTGCGGTTTTAACGAATGATAATACGTTGTATTTTGCGAGCACAAGAAACACATCAAACAAAACGGATAAGTGGATAAACCAACCGTATCTGGATGTTTTTTCATCTACTTTAAATGCAGACGGAACATTATCAGAACCACAAAAAGTAAATGAATTAAATACTGCTTTCCACGATGGTCCCGTTACTGTTTCTGCCGATGGCAATACAATCTTTTTTGCCAGAGACGGCCACAGTGAAGGGGTTTATGAAAAAGATAAGAAGAACAATATCAAAGTGGGGCAGCAGGGGCTTTACAGAGCAACTAAAGTAGGTGGAAAATGGACAGATATTCAAGCTCTGCCATTCAATAGCATTAATTATTCTGTAAGTCATCCAAGCTTAAGCAAAGATGGAAAAACCTTATATTTTGCATCAAATATGCCAGGTGGTTTAGGCGATACGGATATTTGGAAAGTTTCAGTTGATGGGAAAAATTACGGAAAACCTGAAAATTTAGGTGCATCGGTAAACACTGCCGGAAAAGAAGGTTTCCCTTTTATTACGGATGATAATGTGCTGTATTTTGCTTCCAGCGGAAGGCAGGGTTTTGGAGGATTGGATGTTTTTAAAGTCGATTTGAATAATCCATCCGAAACAATAAACCTCGGAAAACCGGTGAATACGGAAAAGGATGATTTTTCATTCAGTTTTAATACGGCAAAAAATATCGGGTTCTTCTCTTCAAACAGAGGAGGAACAGATAATATTTTTGAAGCAATTCCGGTTTGTGCGGCGGAGGCAATTGCCGTGGTAAAGGATAAAAAAACAGGAAAAACTTTGGCTGACGCAACGGTTTCTATTTTAGATGAAAAAAGAAATGTAATCGCTACCAAACAGACTAATGCTAAAGGAGAAGTTTCGTATGACATCAATTGCAATACGGCTTATGTTTTTCAGGTAACCAAACAGGATTTTGATCCGGCTTCTTCACCTGTTGAAAAAGTGAAATCAGGAAAAACGTCGGTTACAGTAGAATTAGAACCGGTTGAAGTAATTGTAACGGATAAAGAAGTTATTTTAAAGAATATCTATTTTGAATTCAACAAAAGTAATATTACGGAACAAGGTGCAACAGAGTTGGATAAATTGGTTAAGGTCTTAAAAGACAATCCAACCATGGAAATCTTTGTGAAATCGCATACCGATTCAAAAGGTGCGGCAGCGTATAACTTAAATTTATCTAATCAAAGAGCTCAATCAACGGTGCAGTATTTAATCTCGAAAGGAATTTCTAAAGAGAGGCTTTCCGGAAAAGGATTAGGATTTACAGAACCTAAAATTGATTGCAAAGGAAATTGCACAGAAGAACAAGATGCTCAAAACAGACGCTCTGAATTTCTTATTGTTAAAAAATAATAATTTCATTACTACTTGTTAATTAGGCTAAAGCGTATGTGATGTACGCTTTGGCTTTACACGCTGTAATAGGTATCCGTCATTTTAAGAATGGCCTGTTAATAATTGATTCTTAATTAATTATTAAAAAATAATTGCTTCAATGAAAAAGATAATTGCTGTTTTATTACTACTTTGTTTTAACTATTTTACTGCCCAAACCCCAAACGATTGTGTCAATGCCATCACGGTATGCAGCAACGGAAGTTTTTCTTCCAACGCTGACGGAATCGGAAATGTGCAGGAGATTAACGGCTTTTGCAACGGTTTTGAGCACAACTCGGTTTGGTTAAAGATTAATATCGTTCAATCAGGAACTTTAGGTTTTCACCTTCGTCCGAATGACCAGGATATAAGTGTTGATTTTGATTTTTGGGTTTTTGGTCCCAACAGGCCTTGTAATAATTTAGGGAATCCGATTCGGTGTTCAACAACTAATCCGCAGGCTGCCGGTCTCCCCAATAATTACACAGGAATGCACGGGAGCACAACTGCCACCCAAAACGGGCCGGGAGCTAATGGTAACGGATATGTAAGGTGGTTGAATGTACAGGCAGGAGAATCCTATTACATAGCCATTGACAGGCCGGAAGGAATATTGGGAGGAGATGGTGGATTTGAACTCGAATGGATTGGTTCTGCCACACAAGGAAGCGGAGCTTTTGCTCCTCCGCCAGCCGCTAATACTATTGAAGATTACATCACGTGCAGCACCAATGCCAATACCGGAATTTTTGATCTGAACACGGTGAAAAGTTCGATAAATTCAGATTTGGTTGCTAATACAATCACGTTTCACAACTCCATCGAAGAAGCTATTGACGGTACAGGAGCATTGTTTAATATCTTGTCAAATTCAACCAATCCGCAACAAGTCTTTGCCCGTGTGAGAGATAATGTAACAGGTTGTTTTTCGGTAACTGATTTTAATTTGGTCGTTTACCCTGTCCCGGATGCCGATATCACAGTTTCATCCAATGAAATTTGTGAAGGTGAACCGGTAACCATTACCATATCCGGCACACCAAATGCCACACTGACCTATCAAATCAATAGCGGGGTAAATCAAACCGTTATGCTCGATGCTTCGGGTAGTTTTAGTTTTGATGAAACCTTGGCCACAGACACCACTTTTGCGTTATCACTTGCTCAGATTATCGATACGGACGGATCGGTTATTTGTTCAAGAAATTTAACGGATACAGTTACTGTTTTGGTCAATGAAATCGAAGCTCCCGCTTTTGTGACCAATTCACCTATCTGTAGTGGCGAATCAGCGATTATAACTTTTACAGGAAGACCTAACACCATTTTAACTTTTACAATAAACGGCAATTCGGAAAGCATTAATATTGACGGAACCGGTTCCTACATCCATACAACCAATAATGTAACGGCTAATCTAGCTATTGTATTGGAAGATATAACGTATGATGCTGCTCCGTTTTGTTCATTGACATTAAATATAAATGAAACAATTTTGGTTGAAAATGTACCAACAATTGTAAATCCAACTCCCTATTTAATTTGTAATACTACCGGAAATCCCAATTCGGCATTGTTTCAATTAGATAGTAAAAATGGCGAAATTACGAATAACAATTCAGACTTGGCGGTAACCTATTATTTAACGCAAGCTTTAGCTGATTCAGGAAATCCGGCCGATGCACTGCCAAATTCGTACCCGAGTATTGCGTCCAATCAAACGGTATATGTTCGGGTAGAATCGACAGCGGGATGTGTTTCATTCACAGAGTTAGAACTTCAGGTTGTGGAAGCTCCGACAGCTAATGTTCCGACGCCTTTGAATAATTGCGAAAACGGAACAAACGGAATAGCAACATTTGATTTGGATCAGACTGTAGCCGAAATTATTCTGGGCAATACTTTTCCGGTTGCGGTGACTTTTTATGAAACGTTGACCCAGGCTCAGATCGGAGAGGATGAAATTGCATTGACCAATGCTCACAACAGTACTACAGGTTCAGTTTTTGTAAGGGTGCAAAGCGGTTCATGTTTTGAAATTGTTGAATTGGAGCTGAATGTACTTCCCAATCCGGTTATTCATCCGCCGGGGACCATTTCGGAATGTGATGATGATTCGGATGGCATTACCGCTTTTAATTTAGACAATTTAGTGAATACCATTTTAAACGGATTACCTCAAACGGATTTTTCCGTTCGGTTTTATAGCAATCAAAACGATGCAATAAATCAACCGATAAATTTTATTTCACCATCCAATCATTACGAGAATACAACCCCATTTAACCAAATAATTTGGATTCGTTTAGAAAATAATACAACCGGTTGTTTTTCGGTTCAGGCTCTTCCATTGGTTGTAAATCTTCCTTTGCAATTGCCTTCAAACGCATCGCTTACGGTTTGTGATGTGAATAATGATGGTTTTACTGTTTTTAATTTAACGAGTGCTCAAAATGCAATTTTAATAAATGCCACAAATTCGTCAAATTATCAAGTTCAATTTTATCATACAGAGTTAGGAGCTATAAATGAAACGGTTTCAGAACGGATAAGTTCTCCCGGAAGCTTTACTAATTTAATTTCAGGGAATTCAACCATTGGCGTAAGAGTGGAACATATTTTAACAGGATGTTTTAGCACCACTACGTTGAGTTTGAATCTGATTCCGTTGCCGGATGTGAGTGCCATCACACTTCCGGACCTGGTTTTATGTGATGAAGTAACCCCCTATGATTTGTCTGAAACATTTGATTTAACGGTGTATGAAAGCCTTATTCGAAACGGAATTCCAAATTTGAACATTACGTATCACAATTCAATTGAAAATGCCAATAGCGGAACAAATCCAATTGGAACAGCTTCAAATTACAATTCTCCATCTGCAACAGTTTATATTCGAGTGGTAAATTCGCTGAGTACAAATCCACTTTGCTCAGTAATTCTTCCGTTGAATTTAGTGGTAAATCCATTGCCAAGTTTGATGTTGAATAGAATTGTTATTTGTGATGCTAATCTTTCCGGTTTTGCCGATTTTGATTTGCAAGGAAAAATTCCTGAAATGTTAGGTGCATCGCAACCGATTAGCAATTTTAATGTGGCGTTTTTTGAAGATAGTTCAGAAAATTCTCCAATTACATCGAATCCATATACCAATACCACAATTGATTTACAGGTGATTTATGTAAAAATCACAAATCTCACTACGCTTTGTTCAGTGATTCAGCCGTTTGATTTAAAAGTGGAAGCCGGTGCACAAGCCACGCAACCTGATGTTTGGGAAGTTTGTGATTATGATGGCACAAATGACGGAATATCAACTTTTGATTTAACAACCTTAGATTCAGTTGTGTTGAACGGACAAAATCCAGCCGATTTTTTAGTAACGTATCACCTGACTGCTGCCGGAGCATTGAATGGAACGAATGCAATAACAAATCCGGAAAATCACCAAAATACGCTTTCTCCAAACCAACAAACAATTCATATTCGGGTGAAAAATATCAATTTTGTTACTTCTTGCGTAGCCACTACAACCGTGCTTTTACGAGTTGAAAAATTGTTGGAACCAGTTATTACAACTGTGGATGGAAGCAACACAATTTGTGTAAATTTTGAAACCGGAATTGTTGAACGAACGTTGACTTTACGCAGTAGTATTCAAGGAAGTAATTATACCTATACTTGGTTTTTAAACGGAAGTATAATTCCAGGTGCAATAGCAAGCACCTATTTAGTAAATACGGCTTCGCCGGGAATGTATTCTGTTTTGGTAGTAAATACGGCTTCTACTTTGGGATGTATTTCTGATCCAAGCGATGATTTTGAGGTAATTCAGTCCGGACCGGCCGTGGTGATTGATTATCAGGCTTCCGGGGCTTTTACGGATAATGCAACGATTACGGTGCAGGCAGAAGGTTACGGTGCGTATTGGTTTCAGCTGAACGACGGACCGATTTTGAATAATGGCGGGGTTTTTACAAATGTGCCGACGGGCATACATACCGTTACGGTTCATGACCAGAAAACAGGAAACCCGTCATGCAATAGTGTGGTCATCGAAAATATCAGGATCATAGACTATCCGAAATTCTTCACGCCGAACGGCGATGGTTATAATGACGAATGGAACATCACGGCTCTGCGGCATCAACCTAATGCTTATATTGTAATTTTTGACCGGTATGGAAAAGTACTTAAATCAATTAGCCCAAACGGAGCCGGCTGGGACGGAACATTTAACGGAGAGGCTTTGTTTTCAACGGATTATTGGTTTATTGTTTACTATGAGGAAAACGGTGTTCAGCGGGAATTCAAATCGCACTTTGCCTTAAAAAGATAAAAAAGGATTGTTTTTGAATAATTTAAATGGGTTTAGAATTACTTAAACAATACGACTGAAACCGTCCTGAAAGCAATTTTGGGGCGGCTTTTTTTATGGAGTAAACCGTCGAGCTGTAGTTTAGGGGTGCTTGATTTTTAAGTTAGAAATTAGAATTCAGAGGTTAGAATTCAGAAATTGGGATGATGTTTTTTACCCGTGAACGGTTTCTTTTTTGCCGTAGTTGGTGATGAGTTCGCCTTCAAATTCAAGCCATTCCTGCCAGCGTTTATCAACATCTACTTTTTCGGAATATTTTCGGGCAAATTTTAAAAAGGTGGTATAATGATTGGCTTCACTGATCATAAGTTCACGGTAAAATCTGGCTAATTCCTGGTCTTTTATGTTTTCGGAAAGCACTTTAAAACGTTCGCAACTGCGGGCTTCAATCATGGCGGCAAAGAGCAAACGCTCGATCAATGCATCGTTTCGGGAACCGCCTTTTTTGCTGAATTTCACGAGTTGATTCACGTAATCGTCTTTTACTTCGCGACCAAACTCAAAGCCACGTTCTTTTATGAGATTATGCACCATTTGAAAATGTTCCATTTCTTCGATGGCGATTTTGGCCATTTCGGTGACTAATTCTACGTTTTCAGAATTGTTGGTGATGATGTAAAGGGCGTTGGCAGCTGCTTTTTGTTCGCACCAGCAATGGTCGGATAAAATTTCTTCAAGGTTTGATTCGGCTATATTGGCCCAACGGGGATCGGTTTTGAGTTTTAGTCCTAACATGAGTTTGAGAGATTTACTGCAAAAATAATGCTTTTTATTTGAATAGAATTGCCTCTTTTATTGCTATTTTAGTCGGATGAATGAACTGAAAAATAAGCGTATTTTAATGATTGGTTTTGTCTGGCCGGAACCCGAATCGTCTGCTGCCGGCAGCCGGATGATGCAGCTGATTGCTTTTTTTAAGAAAAACGGCGGGATAATAACGTTTGCCAGCACAGCTGCAGTTTCTGAATTTTCGGAAGAATTACATGATATTAACCGCAAACAGATTGTATTGAATTGCACTTCGTTTGATGCTTTTGTGACGGAATTGCAACCGGATTTGGTTTTGTTTGACCGGTTTATGACGGAAGAACAATTTGGCTGGCGAGTGGCTCAATATTGTCCGAATGCCTTACGAGTACTTGATTCGGAGGATTTGCATTGTTTGAGAGAAGCTCGAAGATTATCAGTTTTGAAAAGCAAACCATTTGAGTTGAACAGTGATTTGGCAAAACGGGAAATCGCCAGTATTTTTCGTTGTGATGTTACATTGATGGTTTCGGAATTTGAAATGGAACTGCTTCAAACGTATTTTAAAGTACCGTTATTTCTTTTGTTTTATTTGCCGATTTGGGTTGAAAATGAAACGTTGCATTTACCGGGTTTTGAAAATCGAAACGATTTTATGTTTATTGGAAATTTTTTGCATGCTCCCAATCATGATGCTGTTGTTTATTTGAAGGAAGCGATTTGGCCGTTATTATTTGAAAAATTTCCGGAAGCGAAAATGAGTGTTTATGGAGCTTATCCGACGCAAAAAATAAATTCGCTACATCAACCGGAGTTGAATTTTTTTGTTCACGGAAGAGCGGAAAGTTCTTTTGATGTGATTTCGAATGCGAGAGTTTTGTTGGCTCCCATCCGGTTTGGTGCCGGAATAAAAGGGAAGTTATTGGAGGCTATGCAGTTTGGAACGCCGAGCATAACATCAACAATAGGGGCAGAAGCCATGAATGATGATTTTGCATGGAATGGTTTTATCGCGGATTCTCCCGATGATTTTGCTGAAAAAGCGATTGAATTATACCAAAATAAAATGATTTGGCAGGAAGCACAACAAAAAGGCTTTGAGATAATCAAGAAGCGATTTTCCGGCGACTTGTTTGAAGTTTCTTTTGAAGAATTTTTAACAGATAAATTTGAAAATTTCAAAAAGTATCGTGATGATAATTTTATTGGTCAAATGCTGATGCATCATGCTTTGCAGAGCACAAAGTATATGGCGAAGTGGATTGAAGAGAAGAACAAAGCATAAAAAGCAAAAGCCTCTCCCAATTAAAGAAAAGGCTTTGAAAAAATCTTATTATGCAATTAAAAATTTATTGGTCCGGCCCATTCACTGGTGCTACCATCTGAGCAATTGGCTCTTACATAAAATTGACTCCATGAACAGAACATATTTGAAAAAGCAATAGATTCATTGCTAGTAGTATATTGATTTCCATTTTGAGGCAATCCACCTTGGCTTACTAAGGAAATAGTAAAACTCTGTGCATTATTGTAATCATAATTCCAGCTAAAATTTCTGTAAGCAGTTCCTTGATTACAACTGCCTGAAATTAAAGTAGTGCTTAAAAATATTGGTTTTGGACATGAACCAATGGTGGTATAAGTATATTTTTTTGCTTCCGATTTATCATTTTGAAAACAAATGGCTCTTACATAAATATCATAAATAGTATTAGTTTGTATTCCTTGAATGGTTCCACTGGTAGAATTAAAAGTTAATGTTATTCCACTTCCTGGAGTAAAACCTTGTAAACCGTATTCAACTTCATATTTGTCAACACTTCCTCCTGTATATTCAAAATAAACTTCTATGTTTTGAGTACTATACCATTGATAAAGGTTTGCACTTACTTGACCAGTACATTGACTTTGTTCTGTGGCTATGTTAGAAATTTTATAAGAGTTGGTTTCTCCTTGTTCACATAAACTAGTGATGTAAATGTCATATAAGGTGCTTGGATTCAAATTTTCAATTGAAACACCTGATTGAGAAGTAGGAAATGAAGTTCCAGTTCCTTTGGCGAAACCAGCCGTACCATATTCTATCATATAAGAATTAACGTTATTTACGGTTTGATAGCTAAAGCTTATATAAGTTGGTCCGGTACTGTAAACCGTTACATTGGATACTTTTCCGCATCCTTCTTCACCATCACTAGATGAACAAGAATTAAAGGTTGTTAATAAAATTGCAGATAAGAACAGACTAAGCCAAAGTGTTTTCATTTTAAGTAAATATTTCTTTATGTGATTAATAAGATAATTTTTCGCAAAACTTAATCAATAAAGATTAAATCTACAATAACTGATATTAATTAAAGTATTGATAAAATTTTGGCGAAAGGTAGAAATTACATTGTTAATTACAAAAAAAAATATTTCTCATTATTTTAAACAAAAAAGCGAGTCCTAAACTCGCTTTTTATTATTCAACAGGAAGTTCCCTTGTTAACCAACCGCTTCTTCCGGCGGTTGCAATGGCATAAGGTGTAATCCAAAATAGTCCAAAAGTGTATAATATGCTATAGGTATAAGCCCAAACAGATTCTGAAAAATTATATCGTTTGGCATAAAAGAATACTGGAAAAGATGAAGCTATTAAAATTCCTGCTAACGTTGAACTTAAAAACAGTATAGGATGTGTAACAATAAAGAATAACATGAATAACAAGAACGGATAAGTCATGATGATGTTTAGTGACTGGTTGATAAATAATAATCTTGCTCCGGCTTTTGATTCTTTTCTGAAGTCAGTAAACACATATTTTGCCATCATGATGTTTTCGCGAACGTTACTTCTTCCCCAACGGATAAACATTTTGTATAGTCCTTTGTATCGTTCCGGAACATTAGTTAAAACGTGTGCATTACGTTGGAACAAAACGTCGTGTCCTTGTTTTAAAATCATATTGGTCATGGCTCTGTCTTCACCAATATCAGACGGATTACCCATAAAAGTTTGGTTGATCCATTCTTCCAGACAGTTAAAAACAGCGTCTCTTCTGTAAGCGGCTAATGCTCCGGGTGTACAAAGCACAGACCTTAACATGCTTTCTGCTGAACGGACAAACTCAAAACTCATCACAAAACTCACATTTAGCATTTTTGGTAACATGGCTTTTTCGTTGTTCAACACTCGAACATTACCGGCTACAGCTCCACAATTTTCATTGACTATAAACGGACTGACTAAGTTTCTCAAGGTGTCCTTTTTTACAATGGAGTCACTGTCAATGGTTACAAAAATATCTCCTGTTCCCAGATTAAATCCACGGTAAAGAGCATGTCTCTTTCCTTTGTTCTCCGGTTGTTGAAAAATTGTCAGCCGATCACCCAATTCTAATTTGGCTTGCTGCATCCAATACCAAGTGTCGTCTTTACTCCCGTCATCGATGGCTAATAACTGTAATTTTTCTTGTGGGTAGTCACTGTCAGCGATGCTTCTGAGTGTGTCCCAGACTAATTTTCCTTCGTTGTATGCCGGAACAATTACAGTACAGGTTGGTAATTCTTCATCAGAAACGGATTCGATGGATTTATATCGGATATACAGATAAGCTTTGAACAGAAAGAAGCAAATTTTATAAGCCAATAGAATCAGTGATAAGACTAAAAAAGCCATTCCCCAAGTAGAACTCATTCGTTCTAAATTGAATTGCTCAAAACTGGGTTGCAATTGATAGACCAAAAATGCAGCACCAATCATCAGCAAAAATGTCCCAATCAGAACCAATCCGTTTACCGGATTGCTTTTTGAATTGTTATGGGCAGAAAAAAGATTGCTCACAAAATTTTGAACTTTCCAATATCCTATTGAAATGATTTTGTGTAACGAATTACTGTAAACCGGTAAGATAAAACTATATAAGTTTTGCTCGTTATGCTCTCTCTTTCTTTCAGAAGAGTTAGGCTGTGCTGATTTTGATTTTTGGCTTTCCATCTTTGTATGAATTTGGGATTCTACTTTTTCCTTATTGTTGATTGATAAACTCTTTGAACATTTTGGTTTTAAGAGTACCACATCTCAGGATAAGCAATGGATATGCCTTTTTTTTATTTTGTTGATAATTAGGCGTTTGTGTTTTTTTGTGTTTTTGCGGAATGTGTAAATATTGCCCAAATTGATGGTGTTTACACAATTAAAAGTGTATAAAAAAAGCGAGTTCAAAAGGATGAACCCGCTTTAAAATATATGATTCAGCAAACCTATGCAAGCATGGTAACCGGGTTTTCTAAATACGTTCGCAACGTTTGAAGGAATTGTGCTCCTGTTGCTCCGTCAACTGTTCTGTGGTCACAGGCTAAGGTTACTTTCATGGTGTTGCCTACAACAATTTGTCCGTTTCTAACCACTGGTTTTTCAATGATGGCCCCTACAGAAAGGATTGCAGCGTTAGGCTGGTTGATGATTGACGTAAATTCTGTGATGCCAAACATTCCTAAATTTGAAACAGTAAATGTGCTGCCTTCCATCTCAGCAGGCTGTAATTTTTTATTTTTGGCTCTCCCGGCCATATCTTTTACGGCTGTACCAATTTGAGTTAAACTCATTTGGTCTGTAAATTTCAATACAGGAACTACCAAACCGTCTTCTACAGCCACAGCCACACCAATATTTACGTGGTGATTGATAATGGTAACATCATCTTTCCATTGTGTATTTACACGTGGATGTTTTTTCAATGCCATAGCACACGCCTTCACAACCATGTCATTAAACGATACTTTTGTATCTGGAACAGTATTGATAATTGCTCTGGATTTCATTGCTTCGTCCATTGCCACTTCGATGGTTAAATAATAATGCGGAGCGGTAAACTTAGATTCCGAAAGACGACGGGCGATGGTTTTACGCATTTGCGAGTTTTTGACTTCTTCTGTATAGGTTTCTCCGGCCGGAACAAAAGGTTGTACGGCAGCTGCTGGTTGAGAAGCCGTTTCTTGTTGTGCCGGTTTTTGAGGAACAGCAGAAGGAGTAAAGTTTTCTACATCGCTCTTTACGATTCTTCCGTTTTCACCGGAACCTTTCACCTGAGCAAGGTTAATCCCTTTTTCTTTGGCAATTTGTCTTGCTAAGGGTGAAGCAAAAATTCTTCCGTTTGATTCAGCAGAAGACTGCGTTTCCTGTTTATTTTCTGAAGATGGTTTTGCCTCTTTCTCTTCTGATTTGTTTTCTGTTTTTTCGGCTTTTGGAGCTTCTCCGCCTTTGGTGAAGTTTGATGCAATACCCGAAACATCAGTTCCGGCAGGGCCGATGATAGCCAAAATGCTGTCAACCGGAGCAGACTGACCTTCCTGAACACCAATATATAATAATGTTCCTGAATTGAAAGATTCAAATTCCATGGTGGCTTTGTCAGTTTCAATTTCGGCCAGAATATCACCTTCGTTTACTGTATCGCCAATTTTTTTTAACCAGGTTGCTACGGTGCCATCTGTCATCGTATCGCTTAAACGCGGCATGGTCACTACTTTTACACCGGCAGGAATTTCTGAAGCTGCTTTTGGTTTTGTTTCTTCTGCTACAGTCTCTTCTTGTTTAGGTGTTTCCGTTTCTTTTGCCTTTTCTTCTGTTTTAGAAGTGCTCCCCCCGGCTAATAAACCGGAAATATCTTCACCCTCTTTTCCGATAATAGCCAATAACGAATCAACAGGAGCTGATTCTCCTTCTGGAATTCCAATGTGTAATAAGGTGCCTGAATCAAATGATTCAAATTCCATCGTTGCTTTATCCGTTTCAATTTCGGCCAGAATATCGCCTTCTTTCACGGTGTCGCCAACTTTTTTAAGCCACGTTGCTACAACACCTTCTGTCATTGTATCACTCAAACGAGGCATGTTAATAATTTTTGCCATATCGATTAAAGTTTATGGGGGATAAAAGGATAGTTTTCTTGTTCGTAAACCACATCATACAATTGTTGTACTTCTGGAAACGGAGATTCTTCGGCGAATTTTTCACATTCATCTACTAAATCTTTTACACGTTGATCAATTGCTTCAATTTCTGCTTCGGTAGCATAATTGTTTTCTTTGATGATATCTAACACTTGTGTGATAGGGTCAATTTTTTTGTATTCTTCTACTTCATCTTTACTTCTGTAAAGTTGAGCATCAGACATCGAGTGGCCTCTGTATCGGTATGTTTTCATTTCTAAGAATGTTGGTCCGTCTCCTCTGCGGGCTCTTTCGATAGCTTCGTGCATCGCTTCGGCAACTTTTACAGGGTTCATGCCGTCCACAGGGCCACAAGGCATCTCATAGCCCAAACCAAGTTTCCAAACATCGGTGTGGTTAGCAGTTCTTTCAACCGAAGTCCCCATAGCATAACCATTGTTTTCACAGATGAAAACAACGGGGAGCTTCCATAACATGGCCATATTAAAAGCTTCGTGAAGCGAACCCTGACGGGCAGCACCATCACCAAAATAAGTCAAAGTTACACCGCCTGTATTGAAATATTTATCGGCAAATGCCATTCCGGCACCTACGGGAATCTGAGCTCCCACAATACCATGGCCTCCGTAGAAACCGTGCTCTTTAGAGAAAATATGCATGGAACCGCCCATTCCTTTTGATGTTCCGGTCACCTTTCCGTAAAGCTCTGCCATAACTTTTCGCGGGTCAACACCCATGCCGATTGGTTGAACATGGTTGCGGTAAGCAGTAATCATTTTGTCCTTTGACAGGTCCATAGCGTGTAATGCTCCGGCTAAAACGGCTTCCTGACCATTATATAAATGTAAAAACCCTCTTACTTTTTGTTGGATGTAAACAGCCGCCAGTTTGTCTTCAAATTTTCTCCAAAACTGCATGTCTTCATACCATTGCAGATAAACTTCTTTGGTGATTTTTTTCATTTGTTTTATTTTGAATCTTTTATGTTTGATTTGTCTGTTTTGCAAATTAGGTTAAGCACAAATTTGCGAGTAGCAAAAATAAGACATCCTAAGTAGATGTAAAAATTTAATCGGCTTAAAATGACAAACTTTATGAAAAGTTATTTACGATAACGTTTTAGTAGACGAGCAAAGTTTACAGGTAATTTTTATCAAAAACTAACGGTAATAAGTTTGTCAACGAATCTGATTTATAAATTTCTCCTGTTTCACCCATAAAAAATATTTCGATGGGCGTATTTTGTTTGAATTCGTATTCGGCAATCGACTGACGGCAAGAGCCGCAGGGAGGAATAGGGGATGTAACCGGTTTTTCGTCTGATGTGGCTGAAATAGCCAATTTTAAAATTTTGGCATCGGGATAGATTGCTCCTGCCTGAAAAATAGCAACACGTTCGGCACACAACCCAGACGGGTAAGCCGCATTTTCCTGATTGGAACCTAACACTATTTTTCCATTGTCTAATAAAATTGCAGCACCTACTCTAAATTTTGAATAAGGAGCATAGGCTTTTTTTCTGATTTCAATTGCCATTTCCATTAGATTTTTTATTTCAGAAGGCAATTGTTCTTTGTTTTCAAAAACAGTAAATTCGGTTGTAACAGTAACTTTTTTCATAGTGTACAGTGGAAAAAAAATCCAAACTTCATTGTTGAAATTTGGATCCTTTTTTAGTTAATATGTCAGATTAATATTCGTCATATTTGTCTCCAAAGTTGAACGTCAAGGAGAATCGCAATGTGTTTTCAAGCGGGTTTTTAACTTTAGAGGCAGAAAACAAATACGAAACATCTAACTTAATGACGGTGTATTTAAATCCGGCTCCGAAAGAAAAATATTTTCGGGCTCCTTTTGTTTCATGTTCGTTAAAGTAGCCCATCCGAAGGGCAAAAGAGTCCTGGTAATTGTATTCGGCACCAAGTGCCCAGGTAAATTCTTTTAATTCTTCGCTAAAGCCGTCCGGGGCATCGCCAAATGATTTAAAAATTCCGGATACCCATCCGATTTTTTGGTACTCGTTTCGGGCATTGACTCTTTCCTCATTTGTAATTTCTCCATCACCGTTTAAATCGGGATTCGGAGGTGTCGGAACCAATAATTTGGTAACTTCTGCATTAAGTCCGATCTTGTTATAGTCATCAAAAATAAAATCAAATCCACCGCCTAAACGCATATTGGCCGGAAGAAAGTTTGAGTTCAACTCGGTTACATCTTCATCATAATTAATTTTTGGGCCTAGATTTTGGAAATTAAACCCGCCTCGCCATCTTCCGTTAAAGCTGTCATAGGCTTCCTCTTCCGATTGATAGTATCCGGAGATATCAAAAGCAAAGGAACTTGCCGGTTTAGCATCGGTAGCTCCGTCGGGTATTCTCAACTGAGACCGAATGTAACGGAATGCAACGGATGTGGAAAAACGCTCGCTTAATTTTAGGGCATACGAAACGTCAACAGCTAATTCATTTGGGCTCACAATCCTTGCTTCATCGTCAAAATTATCGCGTAACTCAATGTCACCCAGGCTGAAATAACGTAAACTTCCTGCAAAAGCACTTTTCTCGCTGATGCGGTTATAGTAGTTCAATTGTCCTAATGAAATATCGTTTACCAGGTCGGTCAAATAGGGGGTATAGCTAACGCCTATTCCCACTTTGTCCAGAGCAAAAGCATATTTGGCTGGGTTCCATTGTTGCGAATAAGCATCCGGAGAAGTAGCCACACCAATGTCGGCCATACCGGCAGCACGGGCATCAGCGGCTATTAATAAAAAGGGAACTCCGGTGGTGATTACTCTATTTTGTTCTTGAGCGAGAATGTTTTGAAATGCAATAAGGCAAATTAAAAATACGGTTATTTTTTTCATTATAAAATCTGGATAATATTCAACAAATATAGTGTTTTCTTAAAGTATAACAAGTTTTTCTATTTTTTCAACTTTTTTATTGGTCAGGCTTGACTTGACGGTAAGTTTATAAACATATACGCCTTTTCCGATTTTATCGCCAAAATCATCTCTTCCGTCCCAGGTAATTTCACGGGATAAAAAACCTTCGGTGTTAACAACCTGATTGATGGTTTTTACGATTTTTCCGGTGATGGTAAAAATTTGTACCTGAACATCTAACGGTTCAAACGGTCGATTGTGTGAAAACCAAAATTGGGTGTAGCTTACAAACGGGTTCGGGTAATTCAATACATTGGTCAAACTGATGCTTTCTTCTCCTACTACAATGAACTGAATCTCAGCCGAAACAGGATTATTATAAACATCCCATGCCCTAAAAGTAATGGTGTGCAATCCCGGAGCCAAATCTCTGAACGGAAAGCGAACTTTACCTCTGGTGTAATCATTTAGTTCTGTTTCATAGTAATCATTTAAAATATACGGATTGTTTTCGTCGCCATCTAAAATAGCCACAATATCATGACCGATTCCGCTTGCCGTATTGATTCCGTTTTCGTCTTCCAGAAAGGCCAGAAAAATAGGGCTTGCATTAGTGATTCCACCGGAAATAAACGATTCGTCATTCATGTAAAGTCTGACGCGTGGGCCAATGTTGTCTTCCGGAGCATTTTCATTAATCCCCCCGATCAAAATAGATGTGTCATAACCGGTTTGGTCTTGTTGTATGGGATTTGGACTTTTGGCATAAAAACTAATTCTTCCGTTTCCGACCGGAATAGAAATGTCTTTGGGGACAATAAATTCAATTTCAAACAAACCGTTGGTGACAGTAGCGTTTCCTCTGAAAATTGTTTCGCCCAACGTTTGAAAATTCATGATAATCAGGTTGTTTGAGCTGTTTCGGGTATTGTCGTTTCCTAAGGTGCTTCTGTTGATTGGTTTGTCAAAAATCTGAACAGCAATATCTCCGTTGTAATTAGCGAGCAAAGCATCTCCGTTCGGATCTCTGACTTCACCGGATAGTTTAATTTTACTGAGTGCGTTAAAGACCAATGTTGAAGATTCGGTCGGCACATCGTTTACTTTGGTTAGTATAATTTTTGGCTTTGGTCGGGCTAATTTCAGGGCCGGATCTCCAATGTAAAAAACCATCAACGTAAGACTGTTGTAGGCGTTTTTTGCTCTCCGCAATGCTTCGGCTACTGATATTTCTTCTGTGGAGTTAAATCCGTAGAGGAAGCCGGAGAATTGTTCGTTGATATCCTGTCCTGTGGTGACGCCAATTTGTCGTGTGGTGGTTACTAAAGAGATGGCTCCTCCGGACGGATTCCAATAAGTGTATTCACCTGCTGTTGGACGATAAGGGTTGTCAAAACGGGTGAATTCACAGGTTACAGTAACAATAAGCGGATAGCGGTACTGGTTGTTCAGATTTTGGGCATCCGTTTTTTCAAAGATGCGTTCCGATGCCAACTGATCTTCACCGCCGTGTCCGAAATAATTAAAAACCAATGATCCGTTTTGAATGGCGTTCAGCAGTTCCTGTTTTAATTTCGGATACCGCTGTCCTCCGGCAGAAACTTCTTGCACATAAGAGTCTGCATGAAATTTTAATACATTAACATAGGGGTTTTGTGCACTGATGGTGTTGCCTAAATTGTCTAATCCTGTTTGAATCTGATTTTCCCAGCTTTCGTCAACATCATCAGAAACTAATGTGAAATTATTTCGCCATCTGCCATAGGAATTGATGTCGTGGTACTGGATAACTTTGTCAACCATTTCTCTTGCCTGTTGAGTTGAGGAAACTAGCATCCTGCCTACGGCTATATCCAAGGCGTCAAAACCGGGCAGGTTACTCTGGTTGAGCATCCTGCCTTCGTGTGGATCCATCATGCCATAGAAATCATCGCTCATGGTTGAACTTAAAAGCGATTCACTGTTTAGGCTGTGGAAAATAGGAACGATGTTCGTGTTGTTTGGAATTCTGTTTTTGTAGTCAAAGGAAGCATCACCAAACAAATTGAGGTATTTTATTTTTTTGGAGGTATCAGACGCATTGAAATAGACGTACTTTACCAAATTTCGAATGGCTCCGATATCTTGTTTTCCTGAGGAGAACTCCTGGTATATTTTGTCAAGTGTAACAACTTTAACATTCAGATTTGAGTAGCTTCTGTGAAAGTTAGCCAGCCTTTCGGCTTCTGAAGCCAGATTTGCCGGTGAAATGATGAGGTAATCAATGTCTTGAAACTGACCTTGTGAATTATTGAAAATGGTTCCTTTGATATTTTGATTAACCACTTTTGCCTGCGATTCTCTTGCGGGAGTGTAATAATCGGATGGGTCAAGGGCTATATATTTACGGGTCTCTCCTAAATCAACTTTAAAAGTAAATGTTGAATTTCCCTGATTTTCATATTTTGTAACGTTATAAATATCAGTAATATCCCATACCTGTTGGATTGCCGAAGCATTGGTAAGCTGAAATTCACCTGTACCAATTAAAGAAGCGGTTGATTCGTTTTGAAAGCGGAATTGCTTTCCGTATCCCTGGAGGTTTCTTTTGGCTTTTGCAATCACATAGTTCAGATAACCTCTGGCACTGGGTACGCCATTATTATTATAGGTGAATTGTATAGCCAACTCCTGAACGGCGGGTATGGATAAAGTGGGTGTTGCCGAGGAGTATAATATGCTGCTGATTGTTGGGATGGCACTAAAATTAACGGTTTGCTGCTGACTTCCGGCATTGATGTTCAAACTTGAGCCGGAAAATGAAATTGCAGCGGTGTTAATTGTTACTTGAATGGATGTATTGCTCACAATGTTGGGAAAACTGAAATTAATGGTCAGCGGTGTTTGAGCACTGAACTGTTCTCCAAACCAGGTTCTGCCTATTCGGCCTATGTTGTTCAGGTCTTTTTCGTGAAACTGATAATCATCAAACGTGGTAAGGGTGGTAGAAGCCGGGTTGGAAGGCTGATTGGCCGGTGTTATTCTTTTGCCGTTACCTCCCTGAACGGTTACATAATAATAAGATCTGTCGTCGTATAAGTTAAGATGCGTGGAGCTTTCAGAATTCCAATTGTCCGTTCCTTCTGCATAGAACAGGATGTAATCTTCCGGGTTGAAAATACCATCTTCTTCGCCAACAAACAGAATGGCATTCTCGGCCAAATCCGACGGGTATTCAATACTGTTCAGTAAAGGAATCATTCTTCCGCCGTTGCCGTATATTTTGATGTTTCTGGGGTCAACATTCGTGTTCATTCCGAGTTGATTCAAAAAACTCCGTGAAATTTTATAAACGCCCGATTTTTCAACGTAAAAACGATACCAATCTCCGGTAGACAAAACAGCGTTTTGGATGTTGTTAAAATTGAAACTGGTTTCGTTTCTTTGTTGGTAGTTGTTTGAATTGCTGTATGTGAGGCGGAATGACTTTACTTTTTTATACCCTTCATTTGTTTTAATCAGGGGAGAAAAGCTCAATAATGCCTGTAGTAAATCTCTTGCTTTTCCGTTTTTCAGTGTTACATTAATCGCTGTTGGAATGTTGTTTAAAGATAAATCACCAAGCTCGTTCTGCGAAATATTTTCATAAACCAATGATGTAATTTTAACCGATTTTTCGTCTACTGGTGTAGAAATATTGAATTTCTGATGAAATAAAATGGTTTTATTTGTGTCGTCAAAAAAGAAGTTCTTGTGTTGAAACTGTGGAATATTAAGCTGATGCGTGCCTAAGTCCAGTAATTGACTGCTCTGCCAGGTGATGTCAATGTCTATTGTGTTTTGGGCATTGCTGAGCAGACAGTTTAATACTATGTACAGGAGTAAAATCTTTTTCATAACAAGAAGTAAACGCAAGGGATGCAAATTTATTACAAGATATAAATTTATTACAATGTTTTTTTTTATACTAAAAAAATATTTTTTGCGTTGTAGGTTTGTAAATGAGACAATAAATTTGTTCTTTTGACAAAAATTTAAAAAAACAGTTGTAATATAAAGGTTAATTACTATATTGCGGCTCTAAATTTATTACCTACTTAACGTATGAAAGTAAACAAAATTATGACATTAAGATTGCTATTCGGATTAATAGTGGTGTTTGGTTTTGCTAGTTGTAGTAAAGGTTCAAGTTCCAAAAATTCGTCAACAGCAACCGGTTGGAAAATCAACGATAAAAAAGGTGGTTTTCAGTACGCATCAAACTTCAAAAAGCAAGCAGCTGCCCCCGGATTGATTGCAATTGAAGGAGGAACTTTCACTATGGGAAAAGTTCAGGACGACGTAATGCATGATTGGAATAATACCCCGAATCAGCAACATGTTCAGTCTTTTTTTATGGATGAGCATGAGGTAACCAATTTAATGTATATGGAATACTTAGATTGGTTAAAAAGAATTTTTGATCCGAACGACGAGAATTATACCAATATTTATAACGGTGCTTTACCGGATACGTTGGTGTGGCGGAATCGTTTGGGGTACAATGAGACCATGACAAACAACTACTTGAGACATCCCGGTTATAAGGATTATCCTGTTGTCGGGGTAAATTGGATTCAGGCAGTTGAATTCTGTAAATGGAGAACCGATCGTGTTAATGAGGATATTTTAGAAAAAAATAAATACCTTAAAAAAGACGCTAAATTATTGGATGCTTCTGCTGAAAAATCATTCAGTACCGAGACGTATATTAATACGCCGTCTCAGGCTTTTGGAGGCGACGAGGAAATTGTGTTAAAAGGAAAAGGTGGTCGTGCCAAAGCAACGAAAGGCAGGGATGGAGAAACATCTGAAGCTAAAAATGTTTATGCAACGCGTTCTTCAGGACTTATTCAGCCAGAATACAGACTTCCGACTGAAGCAGAATGGGAATATGCTGCTGTTGCGAATGTTGGAAACAGAGAATATAACCTGTACCAAGGTAAAAAGAAATACCCTTGGAACGGAAGCTATACCCGTTCAGGAAAGAGAGTTGTGAAAGGAGACCAGTTGGCCAACTTTAAACAAGGAAAAGGAGATTACGGCGGAATTGCAGGATGGTCTGACGATGGAGCTGATATTACACAAGTGGTCAAATCGTATCCTCCGAATGATTTTGGATTGTATGATATGGCCGGTAACGTGAATGAATGGGTTGCCGACGTTTACAGACCAAGAGTAGATGATGAAGCAAATGACTTCAACTACTACAGAGGTAACGTTTATATGAAAAATAAGATAGGTGAAGACGGAAAAGTTGAGTTGATTACTTCTGAAAATATTATGTATGATACTTTGGCCAACGGAAAAATCATTGCCAGAAATCTTCCGGGTCAGATTGCTCAGGTTCCTGTTGATGAAAAAGAAACCTATTTAAGACAAAACTTTGACAAAAGTGATAACAGAAATTACCGTGATGGAGACAAGCAGTCTATCCGTTTCTACAAATTCGGTTCTGAGGAAGATGGTGACGACAGTGTAAGTGAGAAAAACAGAATGTATGATTCACCGAAGCATCAGGTTTCTGTAGACAGTGCTACTGCTGAAATGGTTAGAAAGTATGATAAATCGTCTAAAAGAACTACACTTATCGATGATAACGTAAGAGTTTATAAAGGTGGTTCCTGGAGAGACAGGGCATATTGGTTAGATCCGGCTCAAAGAAGATTCTTCCCGCAAGATATTGCTACAGATGACATCGGATTCCGTTGTGCAATGTCTAAAGTAGGACCAAAATCAAACAAAAAAACAGCTAAAGGAAAACCAAAATCAACCCGATAATTCCTTTTTACAAATAATTCAAAAAGCCCTTTTCAGGGCTTTTTATTTTTGAAACACCTTTGTTTTTATGGATATTGCTCAAATTCATGCTTGCTTTTTACAGTGTTCTTCCGTTTCAATTGACACCAGGAAAATTGAAGAAAACGCTTTTTTTATAGCTCTTAAAGGAACAAATTTTGATGCAAATACGTTTGCCAAAGTAGCGTTGGAAAAAGGAGCTTCCTATGTTTTGATTGATAACAAAGCTTGTTATTTGGATGAAAGAACAATTTTGGTTTCGGATACTTTAACGGTATTGCAGGACCTTGCCGGGTTTCACCGGATGTATTTAGGTTTGCCTGTTGTGGCTTTAACCGGAAGTAACGGGAAAACAACAACGAAAGAACTGTTTCAGGCAGTCTTGTCAAAAAAATACAAAACCAAAGCGACCCTCGGAAATTTAAATAATCACATAGGGGTTCCGCTAACTTTACTTTCTTTTACTAAAGAGACCGAAATCGGCATTGTAGAAATGGGAGCCAACCATCAAAAGGAAATTGCGTTTTTGTGTGAAATTGCCCAACCCGATTATGGATATATAACCAATTTCGGCAAAGCTCATCTGGAAGGTTTCGGAGGGGTAGAAGGAGTCATCAAGGGAAAGTCGGAAATGTATGATTACCTGATAAAAAACAATAAAAAAGTGATCGTTAATCTTGATGATCCAATCCAGTTGGAGAAAACAGCTCAAATGGATAAAATTACGTTTAGCACAACTGTTAAGGAAAGTTTTGTTTATATTGCAGGCGTAACGGCAAATCCTTTTGTGAAAGTAGGTTATGAAGATTTGGATATTCAAACCAATCTTATCGGGCTTTATAATGCTGCAAATGTCAATGCGGCTATTGCTTTGGGGACTTATTTTCATGTTGCCAAAGAAGATATTAAAAGAGCTTTGGAGCATTATAGTCCGGATAACAACCGTTCACAGATTATTCGTCAGAACGGTAACGAAATCATCCTGGATGCCTATAATGCCAACCCAAGCAGCATGGATGTGGCCTTGCAGAATTTTATTCAGTTAGAAAGTCGTTCGAAGGTTGCCATTCTGGGTGATATGTTTGAGTTGGGAGATGAGAGTCTGCAAGAACATAAAAACATTGTAAAAATGCTTGTTAAAAAAGCTGCTTTTGATTGTTATCTGATTGGGAACAATTTTTATGCGGTTAGAGAAGATTGTCAGCATCTTTACTTTTTTCAGACCTTTGATGAATTTACAGCTTACATTAAAAACAAACAGACAGTAAATGCTTTGATACTGATCAAAGGTTCACGGGGTATGGCTTTGGAGCGGACACTTCAGTATATCTGATCCGGAGGAATTTTGTATTTTGAAGACTGTACCATGTATTCCGGCAAAATTTTTTTGACGATGTTATCCCCGAGATTTTTAAAAATCAAGTGGGTCATATTGGATTCGAACCAATGACTTCCACGTTGTCGACGTGACACTCTGAACCAACTGAGTTAATGACCCTTTGAAATAAAAAACTCCCTAATTGCTTAAGGAATTTTGGTAGGCGATAGGAGTTCAAAACCTTATAGTCAATTCCTTGATATATAGCAAAATATAAATTTTAAGAACTACTTGGTCTCAATAATGCTCCTTTTTTGGGATGCAATTATTCCTAAATCTTAATAATGCAAAATTAGTAAATAATGAGGTATTTAGCAAATTAATCTAAACCAAAAAATGAACTAGCTGCAATTAAATTCGATAGTTTTTTAAGAATGGTTTATTCTCGTTTATCTTTTCAAAAATGAGTCGTTCTACCTGTTCAATTTTCAAACCTGTGTATTGACTGGATATACTAACTTAGCTGGGAGTTAAAGATAAGAGATTTACTTTTGTTAGGGGATATTGACGGAGATGATTATTGTATTATTAAATCCGAATGTTCAGAAATTATTAATCGTTTAGAGGCGAAATTAAGAAATTCCATGACTACATAAGATAGTCCATTACAGATGTGGGAGAAAGCCCTTGTTAATTTAGCTGATCTTGATAAGTTATACTTAAATCGCACATCGGCTCAGAAAAGAAGAATTATTGGTTCGATGTTCCCTGAAAATTTGACATTTGAAAAAAAATAACTTTCGAACCAATCGTATTGATGAGGCAATACAGATTATTTCCCTGATTGATAGTAGATTGAAACGTAAAAAAATGGTTAAATCCAAAAAAAAATGGACTTGACTATGGGCGTGGCTTCGCTTTGGCTCAAACCAGGAGCTACCTGTCCCGATAACGGGGATCCTAAAGTGTCGGTTCCCTTTTTAATGACGCTTCAATAAACAATTGATTTCCAAACAAAAACACCCCTAAAAGTATTATTTTCAGGGGTGTTTAAAAGGTAAAACGAAGATTGATTATTTTTTGCTCAATAGTTTAACAGTTTCGTTGCCATTTTCACCTACGATACGCACCATATAAACTGCAGAAGGTAGCTTTTCAACATTAAACTGTACATCTCCATTAGGATGTCGTGGTGCTATTTCGTTAACCAGTCTCCCATTCTGGTCATAAATGCTCACCATCCTTATGGTGATACCCATTGGGTTACTAATGGTGACATTAAGCTCAGCCGGGTTGGGATACATCGTCAAAGCCTTCCATTCGGGCAGATCTATGGTAAGAGCATCATCCACGGTAAGTTCAAAACTGCAACTATCAGTATTGCCCCACGCATCCGTTGCCGTAAGCGTAACAGTATGTGTACCTACGGGCAATAGTGTCCCCGGAAGCGGCGACTGCGTAAATTCAGTAACAGGGTCAGTACAATTATCTACTGCCACAGCCAGGCCTTCCGTAAAATAGTCGGGCAGAACATAGGTGGTAGAATTTTCATCTATTTGAATAATCATATCCTCAGGACAATCCAGAGCAGGCGGTAAAACATCCACGATAGTCACTATAACCGTACAAGTCGATACATTGCCGTAGGTGTCAGTAACTGTTAGTATAATCTCATTGTCACCAAGATCCGAACAGTCAAAAGAGAACTTGTTTATAGTCACTTCAGATACCCCACAGTTGTCAAAACTTCCGGAATCAATATCATTAACACTTATAAACGCTTCGCCGGAGATGTCAAGTGCGATAGTAAATGGCTCCGCACAGACAGCAACCGGCAGCTGGTTGTCTTCCACAGTTACGGTGAAATTACATACATCAGTATTATCCGAACCATCAGTCACCGTCCAGGTCACGGTAGTGACACCAGGGTTAAAGACCACACCATCGAGTGAAGTCCCGTTACCCGTAGTCGCACCGCTTAGTACATACGCTATTGAAGCTACCGAACAGTTATCCGTAGCCGTAGCATCCCAGACTGTGCCGGAATGGGTATAGGTACACTGGTCAAGGTCGGTATCAACAGTTTGATTGCTAACGCAGGTAATCCCAGGATTCTGGTCGTCTTCCACAGTTACCGTGAAGTTACATACATCCGTGTTCCCGGAACTATCAGCCGCTGTCCAGGTTACAGTGGTTACACCCGGGTTAAAGGTTACGCCATTAAGTGAAGTTCCGTTACCTGTAGTCGCACCGCTTAGTACGTATGCAATTGAAGTCACCGAACAGTTATCCGTAGCCGTAGCATCCCAGGATGTACCGGAATGGGTATACGTACACGCATCAAGGGCAGAAGCCACCG
>QFCS01000539.1_pt1 | contig 36887 bp, 37 predicted proteins | sample 3576561 | NCBI WGS metagenome assembly QFCS01 | reverse complement strand
GTTATTAGGAGTCCCAACCATGGGCAACAAACTGTACGTGGGCAATCTGCCTTACACCGTGCGCGACGAAGACCTGCAACAAGCTTTCAGCGCCTATGGTTCTGTCAACAGCGCCAAGGTCATGATGGAACGCGAAACGGGCCGCTCCAAGGGTTTCGGCTTCGTGGAAATGGGCAGCGATGCCGAAGCACAATCCGCCATCGAAGGCATGAATGGTCAATCGCTGGGCGGTCGCAGCCTGGTGGTCAATGAAGCCCGTCCGATGGAAGCCCGCCCCCCGCGCAGCGGTGGCGGTGGCTTCGGCGGTGGCCGCAGCGGTGGCGGTGGCTTCGGTGGTGGTGGCGAAGGCGGTTTCCGCAGCCCCTACGGCGGCGGCGGCCGTCGTGAAGGCGGTGGCGGTGGCCGCGGCGGTTACTGATCGCCCGCACCCGTCGAGCTGACCGGCGCCCGGCGCCGGTTCTACACGACACAAAAGCCCTGGGGCCTCTGCCCCAGGGCTTTTTTCATGGGGCCCTCAGGTGCCTGACGTCCGTTCCCCCTGCCGGTGCTTGCGGGGTCGCCCGGCGAGCACACGGTCGTACAGAGGATTGGGCAGCAGGCGCAGCAACTTGGCGACCACACCCATCTGCCAGGGAATGACGCGGTAGCTCGTGCCCGCGCGTATGGCATCGAACGCGCGGTCGGCGAACACCTCCGCACTGAGCAGGAACGGCATGCTGTAGCGGTTCTGGCGCGTCAGGGGGGTGTCCACATACCCCGGCAACACGGTGACGACGGACACTCCACTGCCACGGAGCTCGCCGCGCAGGCTCTCGCAGTACGCCACCACGGCCGCCTTGCTGGCGCAGTAGGCACCATGCCCAGGAAGCCCCCGGATGGCGGCAACGCTGCCGATGCCGACCAGGGCACCACTGCCGCGCGCAGTCATGGCGGACACGAACGGATGGAACGTGGCGGCCAGACCGGTGTTGTTGGTGGCGAAGGTGCGGGCCATGACGTCGATGTCGGCACGGTCGGCCGTGTCCATGCCGATGCTGATGCCCGCGTTGGCGATGACCACGTCCGGCACGCCCTGGCTGGCGAGGGTGGCCTGGCCTGCAGCGACGATGCTGTCGATGTCCGCCACGTCGGCCCCATACACCTGGCACCGGGCGGCGTCGAAGCCCTGGGTCCGCGCCCAGGCATGCATCTCATCCGTGCGACGCGCCACCAGCGCGAGGCGGTAACCGGCGCGCGCGAAGCGAGCCGCCAGCGCCTGGCCAATGCCGCTGGAGGCGCCGGTGATGAACACCAGCGGGCCGGCTGTCGAGGGGAACGAGGTCGTCGAGGTTGGCATGGTGACGAAACAGAAGGGGTCAGCGCGGCGCGAGTTGGACTTTCACGCGGCCTTTGAAGTTGGCGATCTGGTCTTCACCGGTGTAGTTGAGCGTGTCAGCCACCAGCCGGTCGTTGCCTCGCAGCAGGGTGACGGGGCGATCGGAAACGATGCGGTCGGGCTCCAGGAAGATATGCAGGAACTCGCCCTGGAACTCAAGTCGGGGCTGGGGCTGGCCATTCGCGTCGGTGCCGGCCTCGCGCACGATCACCGCGTTACCACGGAGCACGAATTCGGTGTTGTCGCCGTTGGTGGTCACCAGCTTGGCAGTCGCCACCGTGGGCAGGCCCTGTTCACCGATATGGCGGATGCGCGCGTTGTCGATCTCCACCATGTCGGTGGCCGGATAGTGTCGGGCCTCTGCGCCCCTGATCTCGGTCTTGAGCGTGCCCTGACCATCAAAGGCCTTGACCGAGAAACGGCGCATGAAGTAATCGGGCTCGACACTCACCGGCCGCTCCGCCTCGGCCATCTCGGGCGCGGGCGTGGACCGCAGCAACCAGTACGAGGCCAGCGCGAGCAGGCCCATCAGCAGCACGGGCAGATAGATGGACAGCTGGTCGATCAGCTTGCGTTTGTGGCGTGGTGGGCGCTGCGCATCGACCGTCTGGTCGACGGTGTCAAAAAAATCGAGGGGATCGGAAGTGCTCACCGCGCAGCCGCCTCCAGTTCGCAGGCATAGGCACCACTGGCCACCAGCAGCAGATCGCAGAACTCGCGCACGGCTCCCGCGCCCGCCTGGCGCTCGGTGACGTGATGGGCCACGGCGAGCACCTCGGCATGCGCAGAGGGAGGCGCAGCGGCGAAGGCGGCACGGCGCAGCAGCGGCAGGTCGGGCCAGTCGTCGCCCATGGCGGCGGCTGCGCTCCAGTCGAGCCCGAGCTCGGCCAGGATCGACCCGGCGGCCGGGGCCTTGTCCTCGGTACCGAGCCTGGCATGCACGACCCCCAGCGCCGAAAGGCGCAGGCGCAGCGCAGCGGAGTCGCGTCCGCTCACCACGGCGGGGGTGATACCGGCACGTTGCAGCAGCTTGACGCCATGGCCGTCGAGCGTGTGAAAACGCTTGAGGGTTTCGCCCGTCTCGCTGAAATAGAGACCGCCATCGGTGAACACGCCATCGACGTCGAAGAACACCACGCGCACGGCCTGCGCACGCAGCAGCAGGGCGGGTGGAAAGGTCAGCACAGGGCGCAGGGGTTCCACGTTCAGATCACCTTTGCGCGCATGAGGTCGTTGCTGTTGAGCGCGCCGAGCAGGCGGCCTTGGTCGTCCACCACCAGCACGCTGGTGATGCGGCTGGCTTCCATCAGGCCGGCGGCCTCCACCGCCAGTGCATCCGGGCGCACGGTGCGGGGGTTGGGGTGCATGACGTCGCGCGCCCGCAAGGCGCGCAAGTCTGCCCCGCTCCCGGTTTTCTCGATCAAGCGTCGCAGGTCGCCATCGGTGAAGATCCCGACCACGCGACCCTCCGCGTCCACCACGGCGGCCATGCCCAGACCCTTGGCGCTGATCTCGCGCATCAGGTCCATGAGTCCGGCGTCCGGTCCGACGCTGGGGGTGTCGGCGACCACGCGCATGACGTCGCTCACATGGGTGAGCAGCTTGCGGCCGAGCGCGCCGCCAGGGTGTGAGCGGGCGAAGTCGTCGGCCCGGAAGCCACGCGCATCGAGCAAGGCCACGGCCAGCGCGTCGCCCAGCGCGAGCTGCGCGGTGGTGCTGGCGGTGGGAGCCAGGTTGTGCGGGCAGGCCTCCTTGTCGACGGACGCATCGAGCACCACGTCGGCGTGGCGGCCCAGGGTGGAATCACGCCGGCCGGTGATGGCCAGCAGGGGCACGCCCATCCGCTTGATGAGCGGGAGGATGGCGGTGAGTTCTTCGCTCTCACCGCTGTTGCTGATGCCCAGCACCACATCGGTGCCGGTGATCATGCCCAGATCGCCGTGGCTGGCTTCGGCCGGATGCACGAACATGGCCGGCGTGCCGGTGGAGGCCAGCGTGGCGGCCAGCTTGCGACCGATGTGGCCGCTCTTGCCCATGCCCATGACCACCACACGGCCAGGAATACCGAGCACAAGCTCGATGGCGCGGACGAAGGAGACGTCCACGCGCTGCGCCAGCGCGATCACGGCCTGCGCCTCGATGTTCAGGGTCTCCCTGGCCAGGGCCAGGGCCCGGGCCGGGTCGAAGGAAGGGGGCAGGGTCATGCGCGCAATTATCGCCGCCGCCCCGCTGCCACGCTGGCGGCCGGCCGATTACCATCGGTCGATGAACTCGCTCGATCTCGCGTTGCTCTACCTGCTGGCCGCCGTGCTGGCGGTGGTGGTGTGCCGCACGCTGCGTCTGCCACCCATGCTCGGCTACCTGGCCGTCGGCGTGGTGATCGGGCCGAATGCACTGGCGCTGGCGCAGAACTCCAGCGGGGTGCGCTATCTCGCCGAATTCGGCGTGGTCTTCCTGATGTTCGTGATCGGACTGGAATTCAGCCTGCCCAAGCTGCGCGCGATGAAGCGGCATGTGTTCGGCCTGGGCCTGTCGCAGGTGCTGCTGACCGTGCTGCTGACCACCGGGGGCTCGCTGCTGCTCACCATGCTGTTGCCGGCCTGGTGGAACGTCCCCTGGCAATCCGCACTGGCACTGGGCGGCATCATGGCCATGAGCAGCACCGCGATCGTGATCAAGATGGTGGCCGAGCGGCTGGAGCTGGAGTCGGAACACGGCAAGCGCGTGTTGGGCATCCTGCTGTTCCAGGACCTGGCGGTGGTGCCGCTGCTGGTGATCATCCCCGCCCTGGCCGCTGAACCCGAGGTCCTGTTGAGGGCACTCGGATGGGCCACGCTCAAGGCCGTGCTGCTGCTTGGCCTGCTCCTGACGGGTGGGCAGAAACTCATGCGCTGGTGGCTCACGCTGGTGGCGCGCCGCAGGAGCGACGAGCTCTTCATGCTCAACCTGCTGCTCATCACGCTCGGTCTGGCGTGGCTCACCGAGCACGCCGGCCTGTCGCTGGCCCTGGGTGCATTCGTCGCCGGCATGCTCATTTCGGAAACCGAATTCAAGCACCAGGTGGAGACCGACATCCGGCCGTTCCACGACGTGCTGCTGGGCCTGTTCTTCATCACCATCGGCATGATGCTGGACTGGCGTCTGGTGCTGGACCGCTGGCCGCTGGTGCTGCTGCTGCTGACCGTCTCGATGGCCTGCAAGCTCGCGCTCATCACCGCCATCACGCGCGCCTTTGGCGCCCCCATGGGCACGGCGCTGCGCACGGGTCTGTACCTGGCGCAGGCCGGCGAGTTCGGCCTGGTGCTGCTCGCGCTCTCGGGCCAGAACAACCTGGTGCCGCCACAGCTGTTCAACCCGATCCTGGCGTCCATGGTGCTGTCGATGCTCGCCACACCCCTGGCCATCCTGTACGCCAACAGCATCGTGACCCGGCTGGTGGGCAGCGACTGGCTGATGCAGTCGGTGCAGATGACCAGCATCGCACGCAAGGCGATCAACGCGGACAAGCACGTGATCATCTGCGGCTACGGCCGCTGTGGCCAGAACCTCGCGCGCCTGCTGGAGGCGGAGGGCATTCCCTACATGGCACTCGACCTCGACCCCGATCGTGTGCGCCAGGCCGCCGCCGCCGGGCATTCGGTGGTGTTCGGCGATGCCGCCCGCCTGCAGGCGCTCATGGCCGCTGGCCTGCACCGCGCCAGCGCGGTGGTGGTGACCTACCTCGACACCGCCAGTGCGCTCAAGGTGCTGCACCACGCGCACGAGCAGGCCTCACACGTGCCGGTGGTGGTGCGCACGGTGGATGACGGCGATCTCGAGAAGCTGCGCAGCGCCGGCGCGGCCGAAGTCGTGCCGGAAGCAATCGAGGCCAGCCTGATGCTGGCCAGCCACGCGCTGGCCCTGGTGGGCGTGCCCATGCGGCGCGTGATCCGCGTGGTGCAGGACCAGCGCGATGCGCGCTACAACCTCCTGCGCGGCTACTTCCACGGTGCCGACGACAGCAGTGTCGACGAGATCGACCACGAGCGCCTCAACACCGTGACGCTGCCGGCAGGCGGGCGCAACGTTGGCAAGACGCTGGGCAGCCTGGCCTTGCACGCGGTCGGTGTGCGCGTGGTGAGCCTGAGACGTGCCAATGGCCGGGCGCAGACCCCGGAAGACGGCGTCGTGTTCGAGGGCGGTGACACCGTGGTCATCAGCGGCAAGGCCCCGGCCCTGGCACTGGCCGAGGAAAAACTGCTCTCGGGTTGATCGACGCGCTTCGTCGGCTGGCGGCCACCACATACCGGGAGCGCTGACCCGCAGATGCCCACGGTCAGCAGAATGCAGCGGTTGGCCAACCAAGACCACCTGGTTCCAGCCCATGGCATTGCACAGGGTCGCCATGGTCTCCCCCCCGGCCCATGCGCCGGGGATTTTTTTGTCCCGCCGATAATGGCCGCTTCCCCCACGGAACGAGCCCATGGACACCTCTGCCTTCCTGAAATCCCACATCCGCACCGTGCCCGACTGGCCCGCACCGGGCGTGCAGTTCCGCGACATCACACCGCTGCTGCAGGACCCCAAGGTCTTCCGGGTGCTGATCGACACCTTCGTGCACCGCTACATGGACGCCGCCCTGCGCCCCACGGTGGTGGCCGGGCTCGATGCGCGCGGGTTCATCATCGGCTCGGTGCTCGCCTACGAGCTTGGCGTCGGCTTCGTGCCGATCCGCAAGAAGGGCAAACTGCCCTTCACCACGGTGGAAGAAACGTACGAGCTGGAGTACGGCAGCGCGACGGTGGAACTGCACACCGACGCGGTGAGGCCCGGGGACCGGGTGGTGCTCATCGACGACCTGATCGCCACCGGCGGGACGATGATGGCGGGACGGCGTTTGCTGGAGAAGCTGGGCGCCGAGGTGACGGAAGGCGCGGCCATTGTCGACCTGCCCGAACTCGGTGGCTCGGAGAAGCTGCGCGCGTCCGGGCTCGAGCTTTTCACGCTGCTCGATTTCGCCGGCCACTGAGCGGCGGGCGGGCGCCGTTTCAGAGCTTGCCGTACTGCGTTTCGCTCAGCGCGGCAAAGTCGCTGTGCGACTCGGGCACCGGCATCTCCGCCTGCGCTTCGGCAGGGGTGCGGTATGGCGCGGGCGGCTTGGCCTGCAAGGCCTGGCGAAACGCCGCCACCTCGTCGTCGTCGACCCTCTGCGCCGGACCGTTGGCGTGCGGCATGGTGGGACGGGGAATCGCCGTGTCACTGACCACGGGTTTGGGCCGCGGTGGTGGGGTCGCCGGCACGGCACCGGGTGTCATGGGCACGGCCTCGCGCCGTGTCTGAGCCGCCACGGCCGCCTTGAGCGCCATGCCCACCTGATCCGGCACGGCCTTGCGGCGCCAGTACACCGAACGCACGTCCATCTCATGGCGCGTGCGCCCACTCTGCTGGATCCAGCGCTCGATTTCGAGCAGGTACTCGTCGGGCATGGACAGGGCCGGCAAGGCAAGATCCACCAGCACCAGGAAAGTGTCCCCATTGGCGTCCAGCGTGAGCACCTTGAACTCGTAACTCGTGGACAGCACACCGGCCCGGATGAGCGACTCGCGCACCACCGAGAACAGCTGCTCACGACGCAGGATGCGACGCCCGCGGCGCGGCGAGATCAGCGGCAACGTGGTCTGGCTGAACTTCTTGCGGGCCCGGGTAAAGGGACCCTTGCCCGGTGCGGTGGTTTTTTTGGCCTGCAGCCAGCTCATCAGGGACATGGGAAGAGTGTGCGCCAGGGATGCGCGCGCAAAGGGTTGAAAAAGCAGCATCGGACAGCCCTGATTCCGTTCGCGTCGACCGTGCTCACGTCACGGCGACCCGCTTGGGCCGGTTGTACATGCGGCGCGCCAGCACGGCGGCCATGGCCACGCTCACATCCAGCGCGATGTCCGGGTGGCGTGTGGAGAGCTCGCGAAAACGCAGCGGCGTGAGGCACCACAGCCGGCAGTCGCTGCCCGCGTGCACCGTGGCGCTTCGCGGCAGGTGGCTGAAGAAGGCGCCCTCACCCAGCAACGAGCCCGATCCCACCACGGCGATGCGCACGCGCTCGCGCGAGTCTTCGTAGTGCACGGTGAGCGTGCCGCTCTCCACGAAGTACACGGTGCGGTCTTTCACACCCTGTTCGATCAGCACCTGGCCTTGCTGCAAGGCCACCGGCTGCAGGTAATTGGCCAACTGCGGCCACTGACCGTCGCTCAGGTTCAGCGGCACGGCGTCCAGCGCGCTGCTCAGGCGCATGGACTGGGCCAGACCTTGGATGTCGAAACGCACGGCAGTGGGCAACTGGGCATTCATGCGCTCCAAGATAACCGCGCCGCACCCCGTGCCGCAAGCATCCGCTTACCCGTTCTTACAGTTGCACTCCGGGCGGTATCGCAGCGGCCCCGAGCGGTGCCTGCTGCCTCACTTGCCGATGCAGAAACGCGAAAAAATCTCGCCCAGCAAGTCGTCGGCGGTGAACTCCCCGGTGATTTCGCTCAGTGCCTGCTGCGCCAGCCGCAACTCCTCGGCAAGCAGATCGAGATGCTCGGCGCGTTGCTGCAACAAGGCATGCGACGTCTCCAGGTGATCGCCAACACGCCACAGGGCTTGCAGATGCCGCTCCCGGGCCATGAACAGCCCGTCGCCCGCGTGCTGCCAGCCCGCGATCTCCAGCAGACGGTGGCGCAGAGCCTCCAGCCCTGTGCCCTGCTTGGCCGATATCGCGAGCGCGCCGGGCTGATCTGCCGGCAACACGGCCATGCGGTCCGCCAACTGATCGAGCTTGTTCCAGATGTGCAGCACCGGCACACCCGCAGGCAGTGTGTCGGCCAGGCTTCTGGCAATGGACGCATCGGCTTCGCGATAAGCCGGCGCATCGGCGCGTGCAAGGTCGTGCAGGAACAGCACCGCGTCCGCGCGCTGGATGCGCTCCCAGGCGCGTTCGATGCCGATCTTCTCGACCTCGTCCACATCCGGGCTGTCCCGCAGGCCGGCGGTGTCGATGACGTGCAGCGGCACGCCCTCGATCTGGATCGTCTGCTGCACCACATCGCGCGTGGTGCCTGCCACGGGCGTGACAATGGCCAGTTCAGCACCCGCCAGCGCATTGAGCAGCGAGCTCTTGCCCGCGTTCGGCTGGCCGGCGATGACCACCTGCAGGCCGTCGCGCAGCAGCGCGCCCTGCCGCGCCTGGCCCTGCACGCCGGCCAGCGCTGTTCGCAGCCGCTCGAGCTGCCCCATGGCATCGGCCCTCTGCAGGAAGTCGATGTCTTCTTCAGGAAAATCCAGCGTCGCTTCGACCAGCATGCGCAGGTTCACCAGCGCGTCGCGCAGCGCGTGCACGCGGCCCGAAAAGACGCCGGCCAGCGAACGCGAGGCACTGCGCGCCGCGGCTTCTGTGCTGGCATCGATCAGGTCGGCCACCGCCTCGGCCTGGGCGAGATCGAGCTTGTCGTTGAGAAAGGCCCGCTCGGTGAATTCGCCCGCACGCGCCAGCCGCAGTGTGGGCGCGGTGCCGCGCGCGACCTCCAGGCAGCGCGCCAGCAGCAACTGCAACACCACCGGCCCACCATGGCCTTGCAACTCGAGCACGTCCTCACCGGTGTAGGAGTGTGGACCGGGAAACCAGAGCGCCAGGCCATGGTCGATCGGTGCACCGGCTGCATCGGCAAAGGGCAGATACGTTGCCTCGCGCGATTTCAGCGCGCGGCCCAGCAAGGCTTGCACGAACGGCGCCAGCCCCCGCCCCGACACCCGCACGATGCCCACGGCCCCGCGGCCGGGCGCGGTGGCAATGGCGACGATGGGGTCACGCGAGGCGGCAAGCATGGTGGGTGAGCATAAAAGACAAAGGCCTGCGATGCAGGCCCAGGCCGGAGAAGGAAGCCCCTTCAAGGGCGTCAAGGGCCCGGCTCTACGGGCCCAAGGTGCCGCCCCTGCGTCAGCGGCGCAGGGGGTGGCCTGCTAGGCCCTGAAGTTCGGCATGCTGAATTTCAGCGGCACACCCATGCTCTTGTTGATCACGGACTGCTGCGCGATGGTCAACACGTTGTTCGTGATCCAGTACAGCACCAGGCCAGCCGGGAAGAAGAAGAACATGACCGAGAACATCAGCGGCATCAGCCACATCAGCTTGGCCTGCAGCGGGTCCGGCGGCAGCGGGTTGAGCGCGGTCTGGATCAGCGTGGTCACCGCCATCACCAGCGGCAGGATGAAGAAGGGATCGGGCGACGACAGGTCGGTGATCCAGCCCACCCAGGGCGCGTTGCGCATTTCCACGCTGGACAGCAGCACCCAGTAGAGCGCGATGAACACCGGGATCTGGATCAGGATCGGGAAGCAGCCGCCCAGCGGGTTGACCTTTTCCTCGCGGTAAATCTTCATCATCTCCTGCTGCATCTGCTGCGGGTTGCCCTTGAGGCGTTCGCGCATGTCCATGATGCGGGGATTGATCTTCTTCATCTTCGCCATGCTGCGGTAGGCGCTGGAGTTCAACCAGTAGAAAGCCGCCTTGATCAGCACCACCAGCAACACGATGGCCCAGCCCCAGTTGCCCACGTAGCCGTGGATCTTCTCGAGCAGCCAGTACAGCGGCTTGGCGAGGATGGTGAGCCAGCCATAGTCCTTCACCAACTCCAGGCCGGGTGCGATCGTCTCGAGCACCTTTTCCTCTTGGGGACCCAGGAACAGACGTGACTGCTGGCTCAGGCTCTGACCCGGCTCGATGACGTTCAGACTGGTGATGCTGCCGACAGCAAACAGGTTGTTGTCGATCTTGCGCGCGAAGTTCTCGCGAGCCACACCATCGTCCAGCAGCCAGGCCGACGCAAAGTAGTGCTGCACCATCGCCACATAGCCATCGCTGGCGGACTTGACGAACTCGGCCTTGTTCTTCTCGATGTTGCTGAACTCGATCTTCTGGTACTTCTTCTCGTGGGTGTACACGGCCGGACCGGTGAAGGTCGAGTAGAAGGGCGTCTCGCTGCTGAGCTTGCTGCCATCGCGCACCAGTTGCTGGTACAGCTGCGGCGTCACAGCCTGGGTGCCCACGTTCTGCACTTCGTGCCGCACGCCGATGGCATAGCTGCCCCGCGTGAGCGTGTAAGTCTTGACCAGCTTCACACCACCCACTTCGGGCGACTCGAAACGCACCTGCAGCTCGTTCTGACCATCGGTGAGCGCCGCGGGGTTCCCCACCAGCGCCATGGGCGTCTTGTGGGTGGGGAAGTTGCCGCCGATCAGACCGGTCTGTGCGACGTAGATGTGTTCGCCACCACCTTGCGTCAGCAGGGTGAAGGGACGTTCCGTCTTGTCCTTGCTCTGGCCGGTGGCCTCGGCGTGTTTGAGCAGCTCGGCGCCGATCAGGGAGCCGCCTTCGCTGTTGAACACCAGCTTGAACACGTCGGTGGTGACCTCGTGGCGCTGGGCAACGGCGCCCGGCGCGGCGGCCGGCGCTTCGCCGCCTGCGGCCGGGGTACCCGATGCCACAGGCACACCGGTGCTGGTGGCACCGCCGGGCTGGCTGGTCGACGCCGCAGGGGCAGTCACGGCCGGCGCGGAGCCCGGGAAGAAAGTGGGCTTGTTGCCATTGTGAATCTGCCACTTGTCCCAGATGAGGACCATCGACAGACCAAAAACCACCCACAGGATGGACCGACGGATGTCATTCATGACGGGTTCTTCTTTTCGCAGGAAGGTGAAATCAGGCGGGAGAACGGCGCGCGAATCTCGGCGGGCACCGGATCATGGCCGCCGTCGCACCAGGGATGGCAGCGCACGAGCCGCCGCAGCGTGAGGTAACTGCCACCCAAAGCGCCGTGGCGCTCCAGTGCGCCAATCGAATAGAGCGAGCACGAAGGTTCGAAACGGCACCCACTGCCCAGCCAGGGGCTCAGCAGCAGGCGGTATCCCTTGACCAGGCCCAGCAGGCCCTGGCGCGGCCAGTCAGCGAGCATGGCGGCCCTCCGTGCGGGATGGCGCCAGCAACTGTTCCAGCTCCGCCCGCACGGCGGACTTGAGCGCGTCGGACGTGGCGCTGACGAAGTGCTTGCGGCTGAACTCGCTGCGCAAGCGCACCACGTGCGCCGCCTGCGGCAGGGTTGCCGACTGGTGGCGGGCGACTTCGTAGATCTGGCGGCGAATGGTGTTGCGCGTGACGGCACGCTTGGCCCAGCGTTTGGGCAGCAGCACACCCAGCCAGGCATCGGCCACAGGAAACAGGGCTTTGCCGTCGTGCGCGCTGGACAGCGCGGCGCGGTGCAAGGCGAAGTGGGGGGTTTTGGCCACGGGGGCGCCCGCCATGACGGCCTGGAACTGTTGCCGGGACCGCAGCCGCTGGATCACCGCTGAACCGTCCAGGTCATGCGATGAGGGAGCCGGGCGAGTCGGCGCCGGCAGAACAATGCGCGCGGCCTCAGACGGCCAGGCGCTTGCGGCCCTTGGCGCGGCGGGCGTTGATCACGGCACGGCCACCGCGGGTCTTCATGCGGACGAGGAAGCCGTGGGTGCGGGCGCGGCGGATCTTGGAGGGTTGGTAAGTGCGTTTCATGATGTGTCTGTGGAAATCGGGGAAACCCGCAATTATCGCAAAAAACCGTTCAGGCCCGCAAGCACCGGGCGCCGTGAGCGGGCGGGACTCATCAGAACCGCCCCGCCATCCATAGGGAAAACGTGATCATCGAGGAGCCCCTCCACCTTGTGGATAACTGACCCGGCGCACTACAATCCACCGATTGCCCCGAGACATTTGTCCACAAGCACAACGATTTCCCAGCTCCCAGCATGATCGAGGGCACTCCCCCTGACGCGTCCCTGGCCGAAACCCAGCTGGACACCCTTTCTCTCTGGACCGCCTGCATGGACCGGCTGTCGCAAGAGATCCCCGAACAGCAGTTCAACACCTGGATCCGCCCCCTGTCCGCCACGGTGGCGGCCGACGGCTCGCGCGTGGTCGTTTCCGTGGCCAACCGGTTCAAGATGGACTGGATCCGCGCCCAGTATGCTACCCGCATCACCGCCCTCCTGGAGAGCATCCAGGGTGCCCCGGTGGTTCTTGAGTTAGCGCTCGCTCCCCGCGAAGGCCCCAGCCGCACGGCACCTGCACCACGTACCGTGCAAGACCAGGTGCTGGCTGAACTGCCCGATCTCGCACCGGCCGAAGCGACCGTTCCCAGCGGCCCCAAGACCCGTCTCAACCCGGCGCTGGCGTTCTCCACGCTCGTGGAAGGTTCGGCCAACCGCATGGCGCGCGCCGCCGCCATGCACGTGGCTGGCAGCCTTGGGCAGTTGTACAACCCGCTTTTCATCTACGGCGGCGTCGGCCTGGGCAAGACCCACCTGGTTCACGCCATCGGCAACCACCTGCTGGCCGATCGTCCACAGGCCAAAGTTCTGTACATCCACGCCGAGCAGTTCGTCTCCGATGTGGTCAAGTCCTATCAGCGCAAGACCTTCGATGAATTCAAGGAGCGCTACCACTCGCTCGATCTGCTGCTGATCGACGATGTGCAGTTCTTCGCCAACAAGGAGCGCACCCAGGAGGAGTTCTTCAACGCCTTCGAGGCGCTACTGGCCAAGAAGAGCCACATCGTGCTCACCAGCGACACCTATCCCAAGGGCCTGGCCGACATCCACGAACGCCTCGTTTCACGCTTCGATTCCGGTCTCACCGTGGCCATCGAGCCACCGGAACTGGAAATGCGCGTGGCCATCCTGATCAACAAGGCGGCGGTGGAAAACGCGGTCATGCCCGAGGAGGTGGCTTTCTTCGTCGCCAAGAACGTGCGCTCCAACGTGCGCGAACTCGAAGGCGCGCTGCGCAAGATCCTGGCCTACTCGCGCTTCAACCAGAAGGAAATCTCGATCCAGCTGGCGCGCGACGCGCTCAAGGACCTGCTGTCGATCCAGAACCGGCAGATCAGCGTCGAGAACATCCAGAAGACGGTGGCCGATTTCTACAAGATCAAGGTCGCCGACATGTACAGCAAGAAGCGGCCGGCCAGCATTGCGCGGCCGCGCCAGATCGCCATGTTCCTGGCCAAGGAGCTGACCCAGAAAAGCCTGCCCGAGATCGGTGAGCTGTTCGGCGGTCGTGATCACACCACGGTGTTGCATGCGGTGCGCAAGATTGGCGCGGAGCGCCAGCAGAACACCGAGTTGAACCAGCAACTGCACGTGCTGGAACAGACGCTCAAGGGATGAGGCCGGACCACCCCTGCACCACCGGCCGACGCCGGGAATCGCTCGCTGGAAGACGCCAGCGGCGATTTTGCGGGAACCGGCCACAAAAAGGCGAAAATAGCGGGGATTTGGCCCAGGCAACGGGCCGGGCCAACCGGGGGGCAGGAGCCGGCCGGCAAGCAACCAGAAAAGAAAGAGTCTGACATGATCGTTTTGAAATCGACCCAGGACAAAGTTTTGGCCGCGCTGCAGTCCGTCGCGGGCATCGTGGAGCGCCGTCACACCCTGCCGATCCTGGCCAACGTCCTGCTGCGCAAGACTGGCTCGCAGGTGCAACTGACCACCAGCGACCTGGAAATCCAGATCCGCACCACAGCCGAACTCGAAGGCGACAGCGGCAATTTCGCCACCACGCTGGGTGCCCGCAAGCTGATCGACATCCTGCGCACCATGCCGGGTGACCAGACCGTCAGCCTCGAATCCAGCGCCGGCAAGCTGATCCTCAAAGGTGGCAAGAGCCGCTTCACGCTGCAGAGCATGCCGGCCGAGGACTTCCCTCTGGTGCAGGAGTCCGCCAGCTTCGGTCCGGTGTTCTCGGTGCCACAGAAAACGCTCAAGAGCCTGCTCGGCCAGGTCTCGTTCGCGATGGCCGTGCACGACATCCGCTACTACCTCAACGGCATCCTGTTCGTGGCCGAAGGCAAGCAGCTCAGCCTGGTCGCCACCGATGGCCACCGTCTCGCGTTTGCGTCCAGCACGCTGGACGTGGAAGTGCCCAAGCAGGAGGTGATCCTGCCGCGCAAGACCGTGCTGGAACTGCAGCGCCTGCTCTCCGACAAGGAGGGCGCGATCGAGATGCAGTTCGCCGCCAACCAGGCCAAGTTCAGCTTCGACGGCATGGAGTTCGTCACCAAGCTGGTCGAGGGCAAGTTCCCCGACTACAACCGCGTGATCCCGAAGAACCACAAGAACATCGTCACCCTGGGCCGCGCGCCACTGCTGGCTTCGCTGCAGCGCACCGCCATCATGACCAGCGAAAAGTTCAAGGGCGTGCGCCTGAACGTCGAGCCGGGCGCACTGCGTGTGGCCTCGAGCAACGCCGAGCAGGAAGAAGCTGTCGACGAACTCGACATCGACTACGGAGGCGACACGATCGAGATCGGCTTCAACGTCACCTACCTGATCGACGCACTGCAGAACATGTCGCAGGAGATGGTTCGCATCGAACTCTCCGACGGCAACAGCTCTGCGCTGGTCACCAACCCCGACGACAACGCTTTCAAGTACGTCGTCATGCCGATGCGGATCTGAGTCCAGCCGTCCTGGTTGCTCCCGCCTTCCAAACCCGCGAACCACGCGGGTTTGGCGTTTACTGAGATCGAGAAACTTCACCATGTCCGACGCCAACAAGCCCGCCGAATCTGTCAACACCGGTGCGGCCCAAGCCGAAAGCTCCAACTTCCAGCCCACCATCGACGCCCACCAGGCCGGTGCCAGCGAAGGCTATGGCGAGGGTTCGATCCAGATCCTGGAAGGCCTGGAAGCCGTTCGCAAGCGCCCCGGCATGTACATCGGCGACACCTCCGACGGCACCGGCCTGCACCACCTCGTGTTCGAGGTGGTCGACAACTCCATCGACGAAGCGCTGGCCGGCCATTGCGACGACATCGTGGTGACCATCCACACCGACAACTCCATCAGTGTGGTGGACAACGGCCGCGGCATTCCCACCGGTGTGAAGATGGACGACAAGCACGAGCCCAAGCGCTCGGCGTCCGAGATCGCACTGACCGAACTGCACGCGGGCGGCAAGTTCAACCAGAACAGCTACAAGGTGTCGGGCGGCCTCCACGGCGTGGGCGTGAGCTGCGTGAACGCACTCAGCCAGTGGCTGCGCCTGACCGTGCGCCGTGAAGGCCACGTGCACCAGCTCGAATTCGCGCGCGGCTTCGTGCAGAACCGGCTGATCGAGTCCACGCCCACGGGCGTGGAGATCTCGCCCATGCGCATCACCGGGGCCACCGAGAAGCGCGGCACCGAAGTGCACTTCCTGCCCGACTACGAAATCTTCCGCGAGAACAGCGACTTCCACTACGAGATCCTGTCCAAGCGCCTGCGCGAACTCAGCTTCCTCAACAACGGCGTGCGCATCCGCCTCAAGGACGAACGCAGCGGCAAGGAAGACGACTTCTCCGGCGCCGGTGGCGTCAAGGGCTTCGTCGACTTCATCAACAAGGGCAAGACCGTCCTGCACCCCAACGTGTTCCACGCGCTCGGTGACCGCCAGAGCGACCAGGGCACCAACATCGGCGTGGAAGTCGCCATGCAGTGGAACAGCGGCTACAACGAGCAGGTGCTCTGCTTCACCAACAACATCCCGCAGCGCGATGGCGGCACCCACCTCACCGGCCTGCGCGCCGCCATGACGCGGGTGATCAACAAGTACATCGAAGAAAACGAGCTGGCGAAGAAAGCCAAGGTCGAAGTCACCGGCGACGACATGCGCGAGGGCCTGTGCTGCGTGCTCAGCGTGAAGGTGCCCGAGCCCAAGTTTTCCAGCCAGACCAAGGACAAGCTGGTCTCCAGCGAAGTGCGCGGCCCGGTGGAAGACGTGGTGGCCCGCCTGCTCACCGACTACCTGCAGGAGCGCCCCAACGACGCCAAGATCATCTGCGGCAAGATCGTCGAAGCCGCGCGCGCGCGCGAAGCCGCGCGCAAGGCCCGCGAGATGACGCGCCGCAAGGGCGTGCTCGATGGCATGGGCCTGCCGGGCAAGCTGGCCGACTGCCAGGAGAAAGACCCCGCCCTGTGCGAGATCTACATCGTGGAGGGCGACTCCGCCGGTGGCTCCGCCAAGCAGGGCCGTGACCGCAAGTTCCAGGCGATCCTGCCCCTGCGCGGCAAGATCCTGAACGTGGAGAAAGCGCGCTACGAGAAGCTGCTCACCAGCAACGAAATCCTCACGCTCATCACCGCGCTGGGCACCGGCATCGGCAAGGCCACCGGTGTGGGCGGCACCGCGGGCGTGGACGACTTCAATGTCGCCAAGCTCCGCTACCACCGCATCATCATCATGACCGACGCCGACGTGGACGGCGCGCACATCCGCACCCTGCTGCTGACCTTCTTCTACCGCCAGATGCCCGAGCTGGTGGAACGCGGCCACATCTACATCGCGCAGCCGCCGCTGTACAAGGTGAAGGCCGGCAAGGAAGAGCTGTACCTGAAGGATGGCTCCGCGCTCGACGGCTTCCTGCTGCGCATCGCCCTGAAGGACGCCAGCGTGCTCACCGGTGGTGCCACGCAGACCACGCTCACCGGCGACACCCTGGCCGAACTCGCGCGCAAGCACCAGATCGCCGAGAGCGTGATCGCGCGCCTCTCCAACTTCATGGACGCCGAAGCCCTGCGCGCCATCGCCGACGGCGTGTCACTCAACCTCGACTCGGTCGAGCAGGCCGAAGTGAGCGCCATCGCACTGCAGGCCAAGCTGCGCGAGCTCGCCACCACCGGCGTGCCCGCTGAAGTGGCGGCCGAGTTCGACGTGCGCACCGACAAACCCATCCTGCGCATCAGCCGCCGCCACCACGGCAACATCAAGAGCAGCGTCATCACGCAGGACTTCGTGCACGGCGCCGACTACGCCGCGCTGGCCACCGCCGCCGACACCTTCCGTGGTCTGCTCGGCGAAGGCGCGAAGGTCACGCGCGGCGAGGGCGACAAGCAGAAGGAAGAGAAGGTCAGCGACTTCCGCCAGGCCATGCGCTGGCTCATCAGCGAAGCCGAGCGCACCACCAGCCGCCAGCGCTACAAAGGCCTGGGCGAGATGAACCCCGAGCAGCTCTGGGAAACCACCATGGACCCGGAAGTGCGCCGCCTGCTCAAGGTGCAGATCGACGACGCCATCGAGGCCGACCGCGTGTTCACCATGCTGATGGGCGACGAGGTGGAACCGCGCCGCGACTTCATCGAGACGAATGCACTGCGGGCGGGAAATATCGACGTGTGATCGTCCTGGCCGACCGCTTCACGAGCTGAAAAACCCAGGCCCCTGAGTCGAGAGACCCAGGGGCCTTTTTTGTCTTTCCCCGCTCACAACACCCGCTTGCGGATCTGCACCACCACCACCTCGGCGATCAGCACCACCGCGAAGATCGCGATCAGCACCAGGGCGACGCGGTTCCAGTGGAAGAGGTTGAGTGCCGTGTCCAGCGCCATGCCGATGCCGCCCGCACCCACCAGCCCGAGCACGCCGGATTCGCGGATGTTGATGTCCCAGCGCAGCAGGGCGACCGACCAGAAGGCTGGCTTGATCTGCGGCCAGTAGCCGTACCAGACCTGCGCCAGCGTGGAGGCGCCCGCCGCCTGCAGCGCCTCGATCGGGCCGCGTGGCGTCTGTTCGATGGCTTCTGCGATGAGCTTGCCCACGAAGCCCACGGAGCGCAGCGCAATGGCCAGCATGCCGGCCAGCGGGCCAGGTCCGAAGATGGCCACGAACAGCAGCGCCCACACCAGCGAATTCACCGAACGGCTCGACACGAGCAGCACTCGCGCCATGAAGTTCAGCGCGCGGTTGCGCGTGAGGTTGGACGCCATCAGCAGGCCGAGCGGCACGGCCAGGGGCAGAGAGAGCAACGTGCCCAGCGTGGCCATGTGCAGCGTTTCCATCAAGGCGCTGTGGATGGTGTCGGGGTAGTGGCTCCAGTCCACGGGCCACATGCGGGTGAGCATGTCGCCCATCTGCTCGGGTGCGTCGTACAGGAACTCGGGGATCACCTCCACGTGCCGCAGCGACTGGACCAGGGCCCACACCATGAACAGCCACAACGCGTAGCGCAACATGCGCTGCGTGAGCGTGTGCCGCTGCCAGGTACCGCTGGAAGCGGGGGCGAGGGGGAAGGGGGCGGCGGTGGTGTCAGACATCGAGCGCCTTCCGGGCAGCGTTGACCAGCAATTCGCCCACCACGATGATGCAGACGATGGTGGCGAGGATGGTGAAGACGAAGTCGTAGTCGAAGCGCTGGAACGCGGCGAACAGCGTGCCGCCGATCCCGCCGGCGCCCACGATGCCCACCATGGTGGAGTTGCGCAGGTTCGAATCCAGCTGGTAGGTGGAGAAGCCGACGAAGCGGCTCATCACCTGCGGCAGCACCCCGAACAGCACCACGTTCATGAACGACGCCCCCGTGGCGCGGACGGCCTCCACCTGCTTGGGCGAGATTTCCTCGATGGCATCGGCAAACAGCTTGCCGACGAAACCGATGGTGCCCACCACCAGCGCAAGAATGCCCGCCAGCGGGCCGAAGCCCACCGCCTTGACGAACAGGATGGCCTTGATCACCGGGTGCAGCGAACGGCACAGCGCGATGAAACCGCGCGTGACGGTGCGCACCGGGCCGGGCACCATGTTGCCCGCGGCGAGCAGGCCGATGGGCAGGCTCAGCGCCACGCCAATCGCCGTGGCCAGCACGGCGATCTGCAGGCTTTCGCGGATGCCACTCCAGAGCACGTCCATGCGCGAGAGCTCGGGCGGAAACATGCGCGCCAGGAAACGGGCGCCCTGTTCCATGCCGTGCAGCAACCGTTCCTGGGTGAGGTCGATCTGGCCGAGCACATACGCCGCATACAGCAGCACCGCCAGCCAGCAGAGCTTTTCAGCGGCGCTCCAGGCGAACGCCTTTTCCGCGGGCGCGGCGGCCGTGGTGGTGGGGTTCATTGCTGCCACGCGCGGCCCCCGTAGATCGTGTCGAGATGGTCGCCGTTGAGTCCCGAAGGCGGGCCGTCGTAAACCACCTCGCCGCCCGTCATGCCGATGACGCGGTCGGCATGGCGCCGGGCCAGCTCCACGTCGTGGATGTTGACCACCACCGGAATGTTGTGGCGCTGCCCCTGTTCGCGCAGCAGTTGAATGATCTCCACCGAGGTCTTGGGGTCGAGCGATGAAGTGGGCTCGTCGGCCAGCATCACGCTGGGGCACTGCATCAGCGCGCGGGCAATGCCCACGCGCTGGCGCTGGCCGCCGCTGAGTGCGTCCGCGCGCTGGTTGGCGAAGGCACCGAGGCCCACGGTGTCCAGCAGCTCGTGGGCGCGGTCGAAATCCTCGCGCGGAAACTTCCGGCGGAACGCCTGCCACGCCGACACATAGCCCAGCCGCCCGGTCAGCAGGTTCTCCATCACGCTCAGGCGCTCCACCAGGTTGTATTCCTGGAACACCATGCCGATGTGGCGCCGGCTGCGGCGCAGCGCACCGCCCTTGAGCCGGGCCATGTCCAGCCGCTGCCCGTCGACGCTCAGCCAGATCTCGCCGGCACTGGGGTCGACCAGCCGGTTGATGCAGCGGATGAGCGTGGACTTGCCCGTGCCCGAGGGCCCGATGATGGCCGTGAGGCCCGTGCCGTCGATGTCCAGGTTGATGTCCTTGAGCACCGGGTGCCCGGGCTTGTAGGCCTTGGCCAGGTGACGTATCTGGAGCGAGCCGGGCTTGATGGGGAGATCGGCGAGAGGCATGGTGCTCACTTCTTGCCCTTCGCCGCTTCTTTTTCGTAGGCCGAGCGGTTGAAGCTTTCGCCGGCGGCCGTGGCCACGTCGCGCACGATGGCGAAGTCCTTCAGGTAGGTAGAGGGGATGAACTTCACGTCGCCTTCGAACGCTTTGGTCATCTCGGGCGTGAAGGTGTAGTTCATGAAGCAGCCCACCAGCTTGGCGCGCAGCTCGGGCGCCAGGTCGTGCGCGTAGGCGAACGAGGTGGTGGGGAACGGGTCGCTGGTGTAGAGGATGTTGAAGTCGGCCGTCTTGATGGTGCCGCGCGCGGCCATGCGGTGGAACACATTGGCCGCCACCGCGGCGCTGTCGTAATCGCGGCTGGCCACGCCGAGGATGGACTGGTCGTGCTTGCCGGAGAACACGATGTTGTAGTCCTTGCCCGGTGTGACGCCCACCTTGGGCAGCAGTGCCAGCGGCGCCAGGTGGCCGGAGTTGGAGGAAGGCGATGCGTGCGCCACGCGCTTGCCCTTGAGGTCGTTGAGCGACTGCACCGCGCCGTCCTTGCGCGAGATCATGATCAGCTTGTCGTCGCGCGGGCCCTGCTCCGTGCTCTTCACCGCGAACGGCACCGCGCCGGCCACGTTCACCGCGAAACCGGTGGCACCGGTGGAGAAACCCGCCACGTGCAGGCGGCCCGCCCGCATGGCCTCGATCTGCGCCGCATTGCTCTGTACCTGGAAGAACACCACCCGTTTTCCGGTGCACTGGGAAAGGTGTCTGGTGAACGGGTCGAACAGTTTTTCGTAGACCGCGGGTTCCTCGATGGGTGTGAAGGTGAACACCAGGGTGCTGGGGTTGCGCAGCTTTTTCGGGTCGGTCGGCGTGTCGGCCACCAGGTCCTTGTTGGCGTCGCAGTAGGCGGTGTCGAGGTCACCGCGGTTCGCGCATTCCGCGCCTTGCGCCTGCACGGCGGTGCTGGCCAGCAGGCCGGCGGCGAGCACGCCCGCAGCCAGTGTCGCGGGCAGGGATTTCGAGGCGCGGGGCATCGTGTTCTTCATGGTGTCTGTCTCCTGTTGGGTGGACCGTTGGAACTGGTGGTCCGACTATAGAAAGGCGCCGGCCTGCCGTGGTGCGCTGTCTTTCTGTTGGCCTTCACCCGGCTTTCAGCCTGCTTTCAAAACCCCTCGGTGTTTGCCCTGATGGGCACTGGCCCCAGGCGCATGCTGCCGTCGTCAACCCTTAGACTGCCCGTCTCCTGTGCCTCGGTGAGCCCATGAAACTGCTGTTGGTGGAAGACGATTTCGATCTGGGTGGTGCACTCGTGCGCGTGCTGTCCAAACGCGGCTTCGACGTCGCGCGCTGCAGCGACGGCCTGACCGCGCTGGAATGGCTGCGCACCAGCACCTGCGACGTGGTGCTGCTGGACCTGGGCATTCCCGGCATGGACGGCCTGCAGCTGTTGCAGCGCATGCGCGGCCGGGGCGATGCCACACCGGTGCTGGTGCTGACGGCGCGGGGTGCCGTGGGCGACCGTGTGGCCGGCCTCAACGCCGGGGCCGACGACTACCTGGCCAAACCCTTCGACATCGACGAACTCGAAGCCCGCGTGCGCGCGCTGGCACGCCGCTCCCACGCCGCCGACATGCCACATTGCGGCGCGCTGCGGCACGACCGCGCCTCGGGCGCCTTCTATGTGGGCGCGCAGGCCCTCGATCTCACACCGCGCGAGGGCGCCCTGCTGGCCGCACTGATCGCCCAGCCCGGCCACGCCGTGGCCAAGGAACGGCTCACCACGCTGGCGTTCGGACAGGACCTGCCCGCACAGTCCGATGCCATCGAGGTGGTGGTGCACCGCGTGCGCAAGAAGCTGGTGAACAGGGGCGTGGGCATCATGACCTTGCGTGGAGTGGGCTACCTGCTGCAGGAAAGCTGACGTGGCCGAGGAGCTGGCATCCAGGACGCCGCCTTCGCTGCGACGGCGGCTCATGCTGTGGCTGGCCGTGCCCTTCGTGCTGTTCCTCGCGCTGGACGCCTACACCAGCTACCGCGCCACGCTGCGCATCAGCCAGATCGCGTTCGACCGCCTGCTCGTGACCTCCGCGCATGCGCTGGCCGACCTCATCCGCCTGGAGCGCGGCGAGCTGCAGATCACGCTGCCACACGCCGCGCTGGAGATCTACGACAGCAGCGCGTCGGGCGATTCCGGCACGCGCAGCCGCATGGTCTACCGCGTGAGCTACCTCGACGGCCGCTACCTCGCGGGCGACGAAGCGCTGCCGCCGTACCAGGGGCGCCCGGCCATCCACCCGCTGTACCGCGCCATGATCGACCTCTACGACACACAGCAGGGCAGCGAGGCCATGCGCATGGCCGCGCTGCTACAACCCGTGGAAACCTTCGAAGGCATGCGCCTGCTGATCGTGCAGGTGGGCGAGCCCTCCGCCTACCGCGACCGCCTGGCGCGCGACATCCTCCTGCAGACGCTGTTGCGCCAGGGCGCGCTGCTGGCCACCCTGCTCGCGCTGGTGTGGGTGATGGCCACCTGGGCACAGCAACCGCTGCGCGCCTTTGCGCGCCGGCTGGAACGGCGCCCCGCGGACGATCTGGCCCCGCTGGAGGACCCCGTGGCGCTGCGCGAGCTGCAGCCGGTGGTGGTGGCCTTCAACGGCCTGCTGGCCCGCCTGCACGGCGCGCGCGAACAGCAGCGCCGCTTCGTGGCCGATGCCTCGCACCAGCTGCGCACACCGCTGAGCGTGCTGCAGCTGCAGGCCGATGCGGGGTTGAGTGGCGACATTCCGCCGCAGGAAGCGCTCGCCTCCATCGCCACCACCTCGCGCCGTGCCACGCGGCTGGCCGAGCAGCTGCTCTCGCTGGCGCGGGCGCAGCAGACCGAATCGCTCGCTGCGGCACAGAACGAGGCCTTCGACCTGGGTGAACTGGTGAGCGAGATCGCCATCGAGCTCTCGCCCCTCATTGCCCGCAAGCACCTCGACTTTCAACTCGATGCCAGACCGTTCGTGATGGAGAGCCAGCGCTGGATGGTGCGCGAGATCCTTGCGAACCTGCTGCGCAACGCCATGGAATTCACGCCCGACCAGGGCCGGCTTGGCGTGCGCATCGAGGCCAGGGAGCAAGGCGGTGTGCGCCTCGTCGTGTGGGACACGGGGCCCGGCATGTCGCCCGGCATGCAGGCCGTGGCGTTCACGCCGTTCGCCCGCGAGCCCTCGGCGCGGCCGAACAGCGGCGCGGGGCTGGGGCTGGCCATCTGCGCCGACCTGGCGCGCACCATTGGCGCCGGGCTGCGGTTGAACAACCGGGTGGAAGACGGCCGGCTGCTGGGGCTGGATGTGGAACTGGTCTGGCGCCCCGTGGCACCGGACAACTAAGCCGCCGGCTGCTCCCGCAGCCGCTTTGCCTGACCGCGCATGCCCTTGAAGATGGCGGCAGCCACGTCTTCCGGAAAGCCTTTTGGCAATTGACTGCCCACCGTGTCGATGGCGCCCTCGACACGGGACAGCAGATCGCGAATGACGTCCTCGGCGCTGTCGCCCCAGCCGCACCGCGCAGCGGTGGCGTTGAAGTGGCGTCGCATCACGGTGGCCAGTGGGTAGTGGCGGTTCTTGCCAGTCACGGCCATCGCCAGCCTGGCGTTCTTCCATGCCAGCTGGTTCTTGCCGCGGCCGATGATGGGCCAGACCGAGAGCACGTCGTACAAAGGCGCCAGCATGTAGACGCCGCCCGCGTGCAGCCGCAGGCTGAAATTCTTGGCGTGGCCATCGGTCGCCGCCATCAGCCAGAACGCCACCTGGCTCGCGAGCAAGGTGCGCAGGTCGGCGCGCGCATTCTGCGAGCCATGCAGCACCTGTGCCAGCCGTTCGATGCCGGGGCCGCCGTCGGCTTCGTACTTCAGGGCAGGGCCCACGCCGAGTGCCTGGCAGAAGTCTTCCTGGGGCAAGCGGAGAATCCACGGCTCGGCCGGATGCGGCTTGCGGTCAAACCGCTCGACCACCAGCACCGGCGCATGGTCCGCGAAGGTGGCGATGTCTGCCCGCGCCACATCGAAACCCAGCGCGGCCATCAGCTTCAGGCACAGCCATTCGTTGTGGACCGATGTGCGCATGTCGGCCTGCATGTTGCCCACCATGCCCAGCGGCAGTTTGATGATGTGCGTTGTCGGCGTGGCGCCCAGCGGGCGCATCCATCGGCCGCCATGGTGCAGCAAGGCGGTCTTCTCCTGCGCGCCAGCGATCGAGATGCGGAAGTCCTGCTGCTGGCTCGCCGGGCCGAACGTCGCCCCACCCACCGCCGAACGCAGCAGGGTGGCCACGGCTTCGTCGTCCAGCGGCTCGCCTTCGATGCGGTCGAAGCCGGTGGGTGTTTCATCGGCCTCCAGCAACTGCACCGCTCCGACGCAATCGCGCCCGATGGCCGCGAGCAGATCGAACGTGTCTTCGGAGCCTGCGGCATACCGCTGCGCAAGCCGTCTGCGGATGGCTCCACTGTCGGGCAAGAGGTTCTCGAAGAAGCTGTGCACCAGCTCGCCGCGCAGAGGTTCGTTGCCCAGCAACGGCAGCGGAAGAGACAGCGACAGCGGCCGCGCGGAGGCCGATGCCAGCCAGCTCTCCGCGTAGCTCAACGCCATGGGCCGGCGACCCGATGGCGTCCAGTGCCCCACAAGCTCGCCATTGGTCCACACGGACAACGGGCGGGAATGCGCGCGCCGACCCATGGTTTACCAGATCACTTTCGATGTGCTTTGCGCGGGCGGGGTCTCGTCGCTGGGCTGCACGCTCAGCTGAAGCCCCAGCTGGGCACAGACGCCCAGGAGCTGGTCCACGCTCAGCGTGCCCGGTGACAGCTCCAGTTCGGAAAGGCGCTTCTGGCTCAAGCCCAGCCGCTCGCCCAGCTGGGCCTGCGTGAGCTTGCGGCTCTTGCGAGCCCCCCGCAGCAGCGTGCCAAGCTGCGATGCCGTTGTGATGGCTTGGATTCGATTGGACATGTTCACCGCCTGTTCCAGTAAATTCAATTTAGTGGAAAAAGCAGTATTCGTCAATAACCGGCATTACCGGTAAAAATCATTTACCGGAATAAGCGGTGCCTTTTTTCACCTCGCGGGCGAATGCAGACGGCCAGCGCGGGCCGTTGCCACATGGTCAGTACAGGAAGATCGTGCTGGCGCGGTCCTTGAACACCAGGCGCGCCTTGTCGCGCACCAGGGCGTGGTTCTGGCTCGCCACGGCGTGCACATAGGCAATGCGGTCGGCATTGAGGCCGGGAAACTCGCGCACGAGATCCGTGCCGCCGTGCACCGCCATGCGCACCGCCTGGCCATAGGTCCAGCGCAGCGTGTTGCACAGCTCGCGAAGCTGGTTCGCGTCCACCGCGCTGGGCAGGCGCAGGCCGTGGAACTCGAGGTACTGCACCAGCCGCATCTCGTCGTCTTCATGGATGACCGCCGTGCCGTTCGCGGCATCGGCCTGGATCACTTCGAAGAAGTCCTGTTGCGTCAGCGACTCGACGTCATCCGGCGTGAGCGCAAGGGTGGGCCGCATCACGCGGAAGGGGACGCCACCACCAGGCCTTGCCCGGGATGGGGGGAAAAGAATGACGGACATCGCAGAGAGAAAGTGGTCTTGCGTGGATTCTGCCCACGCACCCCTCGCGCCGTCCGTGAGGGAATCGGCACCTTTGGCGATTGCGATGCCGGTCTTTGCGGCGATGTCAGAAGAATGGTTGACCTCAGAGGCAGCAGTGGTCAATCGAGACTGACATTCGCCACCTTCGCCACCGCGCGCCAGTCCTCTCCCTCGGCCTTGATCACGGCCGCCGTCTCTTCGGGGCTGCGGCCCGTCACCGCCAGGCCTTGCGCGTCCAGCGCCTTCTGGAACTCGGTGTCGGAGGTGATGGCCTTGACCTCGTCGTACAGCCGCGCGATCACGGCCGGTGGTGTGCCGGTGGGCGCGTACAGGCCCACCCACGCGTTGCGCGCCGTGCCCAGCCCCTGGTTCTTGAGCAGCGGCACGCCGGCGAAGCGTGGCGAGGGCACATCGCCCAGCACGGCGAGCGCACGCAGCTTGCCCGACTCGATGTGCTGCGCCACCAGCGAGTACGACAGGCTCGACACCTGCACCTGGTTGCCCAGCAGGCCATTGAGCACGGGGCCGCCGCCCTGGTAGGGCACGTCGACGATGCGCGAGCCCAGCTTCTCGTTGACCTGTGCCATGAACAGGTGCGACGAACTGCCAATGCCGAAGTGGCCCCAGTTCAGCTTGCCGGGGTTCGCGCGGTCGTACTGCACCAGCTCCTGGATGCTGCGGATCGGCAGGCTGGTGGTGACGACCACGGCCGTGTCGATGCGGCTGATTTCCGAGATCGGTGCGAAGTCGCTCACCGCATACGGCAGCTTCTTGTAGATGGCCGGGTTGATGACGACGGTGTCGCTCAGCAGGATGCACAGCGTATGGCCGTCGGCCTGCGCCGTCTTGCACGCGGTGGCGCCGATGATGCCGCTGCCGCCGGCCCGGTTCTCCACCGTCACCGGCTGGCCGAGCTGTCTCGAGAGGCGCTCGCTCACGCGGCGCGCGACGAGGTCCACCGGTCCGCCGGCGGCGAGCGGCACGATGACCTTGATGGGCCGCGCGGGCCAGGCGGCGGCGGTCTGCGCGGCGCAGGCCCAGGCGCTGGCCAGCAGGCCGAAGGCGCAGGTGAGTTTGAGCAGGGGTCTGGTCATGGTGTGGGTCCTTGTCATGGCTCAGTCCAGCTGGATGCCGGTCTGCTTCACCAGCCCGTGCCAGACCTCGCGGTCCTTTTTCAGGAAGGCCGCGAACGCCTCGGGCGACTGCGCGGTCGTGCGCATGGACATGGTGGCGTTCTGCTCGCGCATCGCGGGTGTCTGCATCGCCGCATTGATCTGCGCATTGAGCTTGTTGACGATGGCGCGCGGCGTGCCGGCCGGTGCCATGAGGCCGAACCAGGTGAAGGTGCCGGGGTCGCCCACGCCGGTTTCGGCGAGCGTGGGCACGTCGGGCAGTTGCGCCGAGCGCGTGGGGGCCAGCACCGCGAGCGCGCGCATCTTGCCGGCCCTGGTCTGCGCCACGATGCCGGGGTTGCCCACCGACACGTAGAGCAGCTGGATGTCGCCGGTGAGGAAGGCCTGCATCATCGGGCCGAAGCCGTTGAAGGGCACGTGCAGCAGCTCGGTGTTCGTGGCGCGCTTGAGCCATTCCATGGTGAGGTGCGTGTCCGATCCATTGCCGAAGGAACCGTAGGCCAGCTTGCCCGGGTTCTTCTGCGCGTGGGCGATGAGCTCCTTCATGTTGTTCACGGGCACCGAGGGCGAGACAAGGAACACCATGTCCGGCACCACCAGCGGCGAAACCGCCTCGAAGTCTTTCGCCGCGTCGTACGGCAGCTTGCGGTACAGGTGCGGGTTGATGGAGAGCGAACTGCCGCTCACCACACACAGCGTGCTGCCATCGGGCGGCGCCTTGGCGCAGGTGTCGGTGCCGATGATGGTGTTGGCACCGGGCCGGTTCTCCACCACGAAAGACTGGCCGTTCTTCTCCGTGAGGATCTGGCCCAGCAGCCGCGTCACGACATCGGGTGCACCGCCCGCGCCCAGCGGCACGATGAGGCGCACCGGCTTGGTGGGGTAGGCCACGTCGGGTGCGGTCTGCGCCCAGGCGCCCACCGCAAGGCCCAGCGCGAACAGCACGCCCGCGAGGCGCGAGGCTTTCAAGAACTTCTTCACGTGTTGTCTCCTTCTTTTTGAAATGCGGGAACAGGGCGCGCTCAGGCCGGCAGGTGCCTCCTGGCGCGTTCGATGCGCTGGGCCAGCGCGCCCGCCGGTGCACCGGCGGCCAGCAGGATCACCAGCTTGGTGAGGAACAGTTCGCGTTGCGGCGCGGGCACCTGGTCGATCGCGGCGGCGAGGTCGATGAAGTCGCGTTCGGCGAAGGTGGTGTTCGGGTCGGTGGTGGTGCTCATTGCATCTCCTCGGTGCGGGCGCAGGCGGCCGCACCCAATGCTGCGTCCACCTGCTCGGGGGTGGCCTCGCGCCACCGCGCGGCCACGCGGTGGTCGGGCCGTATCAGGTAACAGCTGCCGGGGCGTGCGTCGAACAGGCGGCCCAGCGTGCTGTCGGCTGAGAGGTGCAACACCTGCAGCGGTTCGGCGAAGCGCTCGGCATCGAAATGCGCAGCACCGTCGGTGAAAACGATCAGCGCGAACCGCGTGCCGAGCTGGTCGTACAGGCGCTCGCCGGCCGGGTTCAACACGGCATCGGGCACGAGCGCCCCTGGGCGGCACGCGGGGCCAAAGGCGCCGTCGTCCGGGGTGTTGAGCGGGCTGTCGGTGCAGTCGTGCGGCGGCGTGGCGTAGGGGTCGAACAGGTTGCCCAGGAAGTTCTCGCTCAGCGAGAGCGAGAGCACCGCCTCGCGCACCAGCGCAATGCCGGGCGAAGGGGTGGTGATGAAGATGGTGGTGCGCGTGAGCTCGGCCAGCGTGGCCAGCAGCGCGCCGCGCCGTTCCTGCGTGTACGAGTCCAGCAGCTGCGCGTCGGACCCGCCCTTCACCACCCGCGCCAGTTTCCATGCGAGGTTGTGCGCGTCCTCGTAGCCGTGGTTCACGCCGCGCCCCCCGAAGATCGGCACCTGGTGCGCCGCGTCGCCCGCGAACAGCACCCGGCCACGGTTGTAGCTGGGCAGCGACACGGCATTGGCCTTGTACACCGAGGTCAGCACGAGTTCGTAGTCGGGCTCGATGCCCATCAGCTCGAAGTGCGCGCGGATGCGCGCGTGCACCTGCTCGGGCTGCATCTCGGTCTCGGCGTCCTGGTCGTCCATGAGCTGGAAGTCCAGCCGCCACATGTCGAACGGCGCCTTGTGCATCAGCACCGTCTTGCCCGGCAGGTAGGGCGGGCTGAAGAAAAGGCGGCGGCCTTCGGGCAGTGGCTGTTTGCAGAGGATGTCGTTGATGACAAAGCGCTGCGAGTACGAGGTGCCTTCGTAGTCGATGCCCACGCAGCGCCGCGTGATGCCGCGCGGCCCGTCGGCGGCCACGAACCAGGGCGCGTCCAGCGTGTAGTCGCCCTGCGGCGTGGCCACGGCGAGGTGCACCGCATCGTCGTTCGCGTCGATCTGCGTGACGCGGTGCTGGTAGCGCACGTCGCAAAGGCCCGTGGCCAGCAGCTCGTCGAGCAGCAGCTGTTCCATCCAGCACTGCTGCAGGTTGGTCTGGCCGTGCTTCTCGTGCGGCGGCGGCGCGATCACCATGGAATGCACCAGCTCGCGCTGGTAGAACGTCCACCCGGCGGACCAGGTGAGCGCCTTCTCCATCACGCGGTCGCCCACGCCGAGGTGGTCGAGGATCTGCATGGAACGCCGGCTCATGGCCAGTGCGCGGCTGCCTTGCGAAATCGTGTCGCGCGCTTCCAGCACCACGCTGCGCACGCCGTGACGCGCCAGGCCGAGTGCGGTGGCCAGGCCCACCGGGCCCGCGCCCACGATCACGACCTCTGCCGTGGTGTTGTCCAGCCCCTCGGGTGCTTTGCAGGGCATGGTCTGCCAGTTGAAGTACATGGGTGTGTTCTTTCTCAACGAAGGAAATCGAGCAGGACCCGGTTGAAGACCTCGGGCTGCTCCAGGTTGCTCAGGTGCCCGGCGCGTTCAATGCGCGCGTGCACCGCGCCGGGAATGCGCGCCAGCAATTGCCGCGTCACGGCTTCGGGGTACACCCGGTCCTGGTCGGTGGAGATGACCAGCGTGGGGCAGGCGATCTGCTCCAGCGGGTCGCCCCGGTCCTGCCGTGTCGAGGCCTCCAGCACCGCGAGGTAGTTCTTCAGGCGGATGCGCTGCATCGCGTCCGCCGCGATGCGCAGGGCCTCGGGTGCGGCGCCGGGCGCGCACATGGCGCGGGCCTGGTCCATTCCGAAGCTGTCGGGCACGCGCCCGTCGCGGAACGCGGCGGAGCGGTCGGCAATGAAGCGGTCCACCTCGTCGGGCGGCATGGCGTCGAAGCCCGGGCTGGCGTTGGCGAGCACCAGCGAGGCCACGCGCTGCGGGTGGCGCAGCGCCACCGAGCGCACCACGCGGCTGCCCATGGACAGGCCCACCAGATGCGTACGCGGCGCGTTGAAATGGTCCATCACCGTGAGCAGGTCCGCGCCGAAGTCGCGGTGAAAGTCCAGCGGGCCTTCAATATCGCCGCTGGCGCCGTAGCCGCGCAGGTCCACGCTCACCGCCGTGAAGTGCGGCCGCAGCGCCTCGATCTGCCCGTGCCAGGTGCGGCGGTCGCCCCCCATGCCGTGCACCATGAGCACCAGCGGCCCCCGCCCCGCCACGCTCACCGCAATGCGCGGCGAACGCTGGCCGATGATCAAGGTCTCCATGCGAGCGCGCCCCGTTCAGCCGCGCGCCGGCAGCGGCAGCGCGTCGATCAGCACAAAGGCCACCGTGGCCGCTTGAGCCGTGCGGTTGCTCCAGCCGTGGCTGGTGCCGCGCTGCACCAGCACGTCGCCGGCTTTCAGCAGCGTCTCGCCTTCGTCCATCACTGCCCAGATCTCGCCCGCGAGCACGATGGCGTAGTCCACCGACGCGGTGGTGTGCATGCCCACCGTGCTGCCCTTGCGCGTGGCCGCGCCAGACAGGTCATGCCCCATCGCGGCAAAGGCGGCGTGCTCGTCCCAGCCGGCCATGTAGCCCGCGTCGGGCGGGAACTGCACCACGCGGAACACGCTGCCGCCCGCGGGCGGTGCGAGCGTGACGGTGGAGCAGGGTTCGGTGTTGCCCGTGTTGTCGGCGGGCGAGCCGAAGGTCTTCCAAAGATCCGTCACCACCGGGCCGGTGGCCGTGGTGCGCAACACGAACGGCGAGAGGCCATCCTGCGCAATCACCGACCGGCCGGCCGCGTCGTGGCCCGTCACCACACGGCGCACCGCGCCGGGTTGTTGCTTCTCAACCGTCATGCTGTCTGTCTCCTTGTGCCGCGAATGGTAGGGACGGACAGGGATATGCGATACATGAGATTCGGCATGGCAGTTCAACGACAATCGTTGAACTCGAACCCAACCGGAACGGAGACCCTGTGGACCTGAAACTGGTGGACTGCTTTATGCGCGTGGTGGAAGCCGGCAGCATCAACAAGGCCGCGCTGGAGATGGAGATCACCCAGCCCGCGCTCTCGCGCCGCCTCAACGCGCTCGAGCACGACCTCGGCATCCAGCTGCTGGTGCGCGAAGCGCGCGGCGTGAAGCTGACCGAAGCCGGCACCCTGCTCTTCAACGGCGCGCGGCCCCTGCTGCGGCAAGCCGAGCTGCTGCGCGACGAACTGGGCCGCGAAGCGCGCGCGCAGGTCTCCATCGGCCTGCCGTTCTCCATGCACCGGCTCATCACCGCGCCCTTCGCGGCGGCGGAAATCCCCTCGCGCTCGGCCGTGTCGCTGCGCATCTACGAAGGCTTCATCCACCACCTGCGCGAATGGATGCAGCAGGGCCTGATCGACGTGGCCATCATGGACTTCGAGGAAGGCACCTCACCCCTGCACGACCAGACGCCGCTCATCCGCGAACCCCTGCTGCTGGTGGGCCCCGCCGATGCCCGGCTGCACCCCGACCGCCCCATGAGCGCCGAACAGCTCGGCGCGTGCAAGCTCATCCTGCCCGGCCGGCCCAACCTCATCCGCAAGACGGTGGACACCTACCTGAAACGCCACGGCCAGAAATTTCGCCGCGCGGCTGACGCGGAGACGCTGCAGCTCTGCCTGTCGCTCGTGAAAGACGGCCTGGGCTACACCGTGATGCCCTACTGCGCCATGCACGACTTTCCGCAGATGCACGAACTCAGCGCCACGCCGATCAAGGGTTTGTTCATCACGTGGTCGCTGTACGTGAGCCAGGCGCGAAGACACAGTGCGGGGGTGCGGGCCACGGCGACGAGCCTGCAGCGGATGATGGGCGGCCTGGTGGAACAAGGGCGCTGGCCGTTGGCGACCTTGTTGGCGAAGCCATCGTGACTTGTGCGATTGATCGCTTCTTCACGTAGAGACTCCACCAAGGGGAAATTCTCTACTTCCAAGTGGTTCGGGTTTTCGAGGGGACTTCATTGCGTCGATACCCGCCCTCATGCTGGGTTGCTGAAGTTGTTTCCAATCCTTTATGCGAGACCATACAAAAATTCACAAGCCCCTGTCTAAAAGACCTTCTCGCTCTTTTGCAAACGAGATCGCCCAACTCTCCAACACAGAATAAAATACCTTTTCATCCAACACCAGCTCCGAAATAGATTCGAATGTTTCTGACTTGTTCGGACAATTCCTGAATGCAATTATTCTAACTTTTTCACCCAAATCAAACTGAAGTACATGGCTTAAATCATCAAATGCAGCATCTCCATCTGGAGCCATCACCAAATCATTCGACTCGATTTGGAAGCGGCAGCTTTCATAATCGAAAGTACTCGCAGCATCCTTCTCTGCCGAGTCGGCATAATATAATTTCAAATATCTATCAACTATTTTTTGAGATTGTTCTTGGGAAAAGTCGGCCTTGTGTTTGCCACGATTTGCTATACGACGTCGAACAGAGTCAAACGAACACGCGAGCATAGTCGCGGTGGGACTCGAGACGCCATAAGTTTTACCAGCGACATGGATTAGAAAACTACCCAACGCCATCAAACTTTCCTTTGGGAAAACCTCATGAATCATAGATTCAATTGCAAAATTATCGGCATCACCTTTGATCATCATTAAATTCCAAAAAGACGTTTGATTTCGACAGGTATGTTTTGGGGCTTGATTGGATCGAGGCCGGCAGTAGATCCGTTCCAGTGCGTTTCACCATTACTAGGTCTAGAAAAACGATGAATCGTTCCATCGACATCTTTCGCCCATCTAACACCACTTCTATCCGGCACGGAATTTTGGTAAAGGCTATCGACGTTCTTCGGTTCCGGACTAACTGAGTTTTGGTGGTGTTTGGGATTAGTGACTCTGGTAGGCCGATCCTCATCACCCCCATCGGGCCCACCCGGAGGCGTCCCATAAGTATCCGCCGGCAACTCCGCTTCCGTCCCCCCGAAGACACCCGGGTTGATGTCCCCCATCGTCGGGCCGCCATTGGAGTTGACCGTCGTGGCCAGCATCGTTTCAAGGACGGCCTTGCCCACGATGCCCACGCACTGCGACGACTGCAAGCACATCTGCGCCAGACCGGGGCCACCAATCTCGATCGTGCCCAGGATCATCCCGGCGGCCATGTTGTTGTTATTGGCAGCTTCGTTGAACCCTCCAGCCGCCCCGGCGGCGCCTCCTGCAATCGCTCCCATTCCAGCTGCGTAGGCAGCCGTCATGCCCTCCGCCATTCCGCTGGGAACGCCAATTTCAGTCAGTACCGAGAGGAACACGGGTGCAGTCAGAGATGAGGTTGCAGCCCCCACGGCGCAGCTGAAGCCTCCGCCGAGTCCTCCGATCACCGCGTGTCCACCAGCTCGGCACATACCGTCTGGTGCCCAGCACTCGGCAGTGTCTTCATCTCCCGCTTCGACAGCGTCCAAAAACTTCTTGTTCGCGTAGGTGCCCCAGGCGGTTGCAGCGCTCTTGCCGAACTCCGCCGTGATCTTCACCTGCGCATCGACTTCCTTCTGCACCCGCTCCTTGTCAAAGATCCGGCGCGATGCCCGACTCCGCGTCACCCGTGCGCGCGGCGGTGTCTCCTGCGATGCCGGACATCGCCGCCCGCGTCGTGCTGCGCACCTCGCCGCTGTCTTGCCCAATACCTGCGCTTCCATTCGCTGGCGTCACCTTGGTGTCCGCCGCCGCTTTCTCCTTGTCGGTCATGTTCTGGCGTGCCACCGCGCTGTTCTGATCTCCCAACTTGCCGCTGAATGTCGCGCTCACGGCAAACCCCTCGGCCTTGTATCTGGCGTGGTTCTCGATGTCGCTGGTGCTCAGCTCTGGATGTTCACCAAGGGCAGGCCATTGCCGGTCTGCAGGATGGTGGGGCGCTGGTTGCCCGGTGCGCTCGGGTCGGCCACGATCTGCGCGTGGGCCGTGGTGTAGAACACCAGGCCCAGCGTGAACGCCAGGGCGATGCTCAACGTGAGCGGGTGCAGCGCCACGTTGCGCAGCCGGCTGGGCTTGCAGATGTCCAGGTCACCCAGGGGCGCCAAAGGGGCCAGTGCACTGTCGGCTCTGGACGTCTCGCCGCTGGCGCTGCCGCCTTCGCTGCTCGCGTTCTCTGCCACCACCATGCGCTGGCCGCGCGTGGCGTTGAACACCACACGATGTCGGTTCTTGTTCATTGAATCCCCCCGAAGTCAGATGGAAGTGCGGGGGGCAGGCAATGGACCGCGCCGCGAGCCGTGCGGCGCCCATGGGTGCTGGCGTGCACCCTTTCCTTGCATGAAGAACTCAAACCCCACCCCGCGTCCTGTTGTGTTGAACCGGGGAGCAGACAACGCCGATGTGCCTCGCACAGCCGCCGTCTTGCCCCGGCCGGGGGATTCTTGGAGGCCGTTCAGGTTCTGCGGCGGCGAAAGACGAAGAGGCTCAGAGAAAGAACGAAGGAGCCCTATTGGGGAACGAGGCTCGGCTCCACGTTCCCCCGGTTGCAGAAGCACCAGGCTTTGGAGACGCGAAGGCGCTGAAGCAGGCGCGGCCTAAACGCCCGGCCCTTGAGACGAAGGCTCGACCCCCGGCGCCGGGTTCAGGATGACGAACTCATCACACGCCGCCACGAACGCGGGCGACGCGCCCTGCTGCCCGAAGCCGTACACCATCAAGCCCGACTCTTGCAGGCGGCACGCCAGGCCCACGAAGTCGCTGTCTGAGGAGACGATGCAGAAGCCGTCCACCCGGCGCATGTGCAGCAACTCCATCGCGTCCATGATCAGCGTCGCATCGCTCGCGTTCTTGCCCTGCGTGTAGTGGAACTGCTGCACCGGCCGAATGGCCAGCGGGTGCAGGTACTTCTTCCACGACGCGAGGGTGGTGTTCGTCCAGTCGCCATACGCGCGGCACACCGTGGGCCGGCCGCGTTCCCTCACCAGTTGCATGAGATGCGCGGCGCGGTTGCCGCTCACGTTCTCGGCGTCGATGAGCACCGCCAGGCGCGCACGCGCCATGAAGGGAGATGGGTTGCGAGGTGGTTGTTGTTTCATGTGCCTGCCCTGCTTTCGTTGTGGGTGAAACCACCGCCACCTTTGTGAGGTGGCGGTGGCCCGAACGGGTTGGCATACCGGCACTGAAGACCAAGACCGGCGAGCCTCGCGGCTCCCCATCCGGGCCACCATAAAACAGGGGCGCGCAGATGAAGATAGCCGCAGCGCTTTCGCGTTGCAGCTATCTCACGGTCTTCAGTGTTCGAGATGCCAATCCCGGTCGTACTTTCGATGTACGACGCGGGGAGTATAGGGGGAGAAGCGACGCAGTGCGCACTGCGGAGGGCGTTAGCAGGCTGAAGAAGTTCCAATATTTGGACAGGCAGCTTCAAGCCAACAACAGCCATTCAAGATTGGTTATCCAGCTCTCCGCCAAAGCTGATTGCTGCAATCGAATTCATTGAGGATGTGTAGCGGAAAAGTAACGATCAGCATCGAACCTCAAAAAACTGGACTACTCTGTTGCCGTTCTCTTAAGTTTGGTAGCCACTATGTCAACAAGTCCCCATGAGGGCTCGCTTCCAGATGGATTGTTCGTTGAAATTCAGAAAATCTTTCGAGCGACCCCGGCTGTATTGGTCGGTTCTGGATTCTCGTGCGGTTATGGGCTCCCCGGCATGGGGGAATTGGGCATACATCTGTTGGCCAATGTCGAGTCTGCGCTAGTAACAGATAACGCAAAGGCGCTGTGGCGGAGCGCGTCTGACGCCGTCAAAGCAAATCTCGAGGCTGGGCTAAACACCATTCCACATGGCGCGGCGGGTAGAGAAGAAGTTGTGAATGCCATCCGCAGTGAGACCGCCAAGCTCATCCTCTCGGCGACAGCCGTGGCAGAGCAAACCATCCTCGGCAAAGAACCTGCAGGCGGTCACGCTCCCGCCCGCTTGCTTCGACTGCTCTTCAATGGATCTGCGCAAAATGCGGAAGGCATTCCGGTCATCACAACGAACTACGACACGCTGCTGGAACTGTTCTGCGATCTGGCCGAGTTGCCAATTGATACTGGCTTCACTGGCTTTCGTCGCCGCAAACCGCGAGCTGTACCAATCTTTCAAACTCAGTACAACCGCGTTTGGGCCGCAGAAAAGAAAGGCGGCTTTCAAGCGGATCATCGACCTTGCAAGACTGTTCGCCTTCACAAACCACATGGGTCGATCAGTTGGTTGGCGACGCCTACTGGGCCAGTTGAAGCCCTAAATGACAACTCGAGTGCGGCCCGTGCCATCGTCGTACCAGGTCCATCCAAGTATCAAGATGCACTGGTAAATACGTTGTTTGATGCCATGCGGACAGAGATGAACGGCGTGCTTGGAGGGGCAGCGGCGCTTCTGTGTCTCGGATTCGGTTTCAACGATGATCACCTTCAAGGCGTAATCAGAGCTCGGCTTGACGCTCACATGCCGATGATCTTGTTGACTCGAGGCCCAACCGAAAATATCAATGCGCTGCTTGACGCATACCCACATGCCATCGCGATTTTCAAAGAGGACGCGGGCGCAAAGTGTATTTGGAACGGGCAGGTCTACGTATCCGATGAGCCGCTATGGCAGCTAGGGCGTGTTAACACTAATAGCAATTACTAAGCCGGCGACAGACACTCTCGGGTATGGAAATCACGCCCGAACAATTCGCCACCATCGAGCACTGTCTGCCCAGGCAGCGCGGCAATGTCAGTCTGAGCAACCTGC
>QFCS01000434.1_pt1 | contig 36905 bp, 45 predicted proteins | sample 3576561 | NCBI WGS metagenome assembly QFCS01 | reverse complement strand
GGTGCAGCGGGTAGCATCGCTACCCGCAAGGCCGTGCAGGCCCGAGATCGAAGCCATTTCGACGTCGCTTCGCGATTTGACCGATTTTGCCCATGGCTTCGTCGAAAAGTCTCGAAATATATTCATATTCCCACGCCTTTTCTCCTCGCCCTGGGCAAAATCGCTTCAAACCTCGAACGCGGAATTAACGGGTCCTGACCCTAGACGATATCGCCGCTGACGAGCAGCGCCGAATCCGCGCGGGCCAGCGCGACGAGCGTCAGGCCGGCGGCGGCGGCGCGCTCGGCGGCGAGGCTGGTCGGCGCCGAAATGGTGACGAGCAGCGGGCAACCCGCGCGCACCGTCTTTTCGACCAGTTCATAGCTGCATCGCGCCGACAGCAGGATGAAGCCGCCGCCGGGGTCGATCCCCGTCCACGCCAGCGCACCGATCAGCTTGTCGAGGGCATTGTGGCGCCCGACATCCTCGCGCACGCACAGGATGTCGCCCGACGGGGCGCAGAAGGCGGCGGCGTGAACGGCGCCGGTCGCACGGCCGAGCGGCTGGTGCGCCGTCAACGCGGCGAGCGCGGCGGCGATGGCCGCGCGGTCGACCTTCAGCCGCGCCGCGACGGGGGGCAGCGGCCGCAGCACCTCTTCGATATTCTCGACCCCGCAAAGCCCGCAGCTGCTTTCACCGACCCGCCGCCGCACGCGCTCGAGCGCCAGCCCGGCGCGTTCGGGCACGAGCCACAGCCGCAGCGCCCATCCGCCCTCGATCGGATGCGCGTCGACGCGGGCCAGTTGTGCGGGCGCATCGACCAGCCCCTCGGCCAGCGCAAAGCCGAGCGCATAATCCTTAAGGTCGGCGGGAGTCGCCATCATCACGGCATAGCCGATGCCGCACACCTCAACCGACACCGGCGCTTCGACCGGCAGGGCGCGGACCAATTCGGTGTCGCCGGGGACGGCGAGGCCGAGGCGCCGGACCGGCCGGTCCGAGGTTGCGGCGTCCTTCGGCGCCGGAGGGTCGCTGTCGATCGTCATCGCCCGTCAGCCTATCGCGTGCCGGACAATGTTGTCCACCGGGTCGCTGCCTTGGGGTGACGGAAGGCCATGTCGCGAAAGAATCGGGTAACATGAACGCGAATCCCTTAGGCACGTAACTTGATTTCGACTCGTGATGCTCTATGCCCACACGCGTGCAGGGTGACCCAGACAATTACATCAGTCTCCTTTCGGCCGCGCAAATCGAAACGTTGCGGCATGTTTTCGAGCATAAAAATTCCAAGGAAATTGCTCGCATTATGGATGTGTCGCCGCACACGGTCGATGAGCGTGTCCGCCGGGTGTTAAAAAAACTTAATGTTTCTAACAGAATAGAAGCCGCAACCGTGCTGGCTCGTCACGGTGTATTCGACCAAGTTACCCCCTATCAGCCTTTGACATATCAATTGATCGACCTAGGCGAGGCCGCTTCCGCCGATGAAGCGGGTCGGGGGCAAGGTTCGATCCGGCGGTTTTTCGACATCGGTTCGCCATTTCCTACCGCGTCCCAGCCGGCCAACCGGCATGGATTGATGGAAAGGATCATCTGGCCGATCCTGATCGCCTTTGCGACCATATTGGCTTTTTCCGCCCTCTATTCGATCCTGGTCGGTCTCGGTCGTGTTTTGACCTGAATGCTGCGGGGGGGAACCGTCGGCATTCGCTTTCAAGGACCAGGAAACATGCTGAACGAACGACTTTCCGCGGCGAAAAAGATCGCCAGCGAATTGCACCATGCCGAAGATGCCATCGACGAGACCATGATCCGCATCGCCCAGCTTGCCGCGGCGCTTCCCGCCGCGCGCCGCGACACCAACATGTCGGCGATCGTCGGCCAGGAGGCGGTGGCGAAGGTGGCGCACGCGCTGGCCGCCGCGGGCGAAGTCCGTCAGTTGCTCACCGACGCGCATATCGCGCTGACCGCGACGCAGAAGCAGGTCGGCCTCGGCACCCGCATGTTCGGCGCCGGCGTCAAGCCGCCCGCGAGCGCATCGCTGGCCGAGGATAACGGCGCCGACGTCGTGCCGCTTCCGCTCGCGCGCGTTTCCTGAACTCGCGGACGGGACGATCCGGATGTGGACCGTGGCGAGCTATTATGCGGTATTGTTGCTCACGGTGGCCGTCGCGATGTGGCGCGGCGGCCCCCTGGAACGCTGGGCAGCCTGGACCGCGCTGCTCGCCTCGGTCTGCACCACGGTCCTGGCACCCCAACCGAATTGGTCGCATATTGAATATAATATCTTCGCAATCGACATCGTCGCTTTGGCGAGTTTCTGGTTTATTGCCCTGAAAACAAATCGCTTCTGGCCTTACTGGATCACCGGATGGCAATTGATCGCGATTTTCGGGCATGTTCAGAAACTGATGTTTTCGGAGATATTGGCGCGTCCCTATGCGCTGCTTTCAATGTATATTTCCTACCCGATCCTTTTCTTGATCCTCTACGCATCGGGTTCGACCAATCGGCGAAGGGAAGCCGCGGCCTGACAATGAAAGGCAGCCGGGGGGCTCCATGCAACAATTCGCAGATCACGACATTGCCGAAATCCGGTCGCGTATCGACCAGATCCACGACATGCTGGCGAAAAGCGCCGGCAAGGATCAGCCGAGGCCCGATCCGGCCTTCGGCGGCGACGAAGCGCAGCCGCAGCTTATCGACCAGCTATCGCTCAGCATCCAGCTCCGGCGGATGCGCAAAAGCCATTTCGGCACCGCCCAGATGTCGGGCGCCGTCTGGGACATGATGCTCGACCTGATGCTGGCGAACGCCAACGGCCGCACGCTGAGCGCCAGCGATCTGGCGACCGGCGCCGGGGTGCCGCTGTCGTCGGGCCTGCGCATGATCGCGGCGCTCGAAGGCGCGGGGCTCGCCCGGCGGACGATCGACGAGCGCGACCGGCGCCGCACGATCGTCCGGCTCACCGAAGCGGGAACCGAGAAGATGGCGAGTTATTTCGACAAGATGAACGCGGCGGTGCGCAGCGGATACCGCCGCGCGGCTTGAGCACGCTCCGCCTTCGTTCCCTGCATGGAGAGGCGCCCGCTGCCTGTCCTGGCGATGGTGGCGCCGATCGTTCATGACGCGTTATGGCGGGCCGATATAGTCCCTGCGCGCAGAAGGGAGTTCGCCATGAAACAATTTCTCGCCGCCGTCATTCTGGCCGCCGTTGCCATGCCGTCGACTGCTGCCTGGGCCGACCCGCCGCCATGGGCTCCCGCCCACGGCAAGCGCGCCAAGGATCGCGGCCTTTACGATCATTCCGGCCGTTATTATGAGCCACGCCGTCTGGCGCGCGGCGATCGCGTCTGGCGCGGAAATGACGGACGGTATCACTGCCGCCGCGACAACGGCACGACCGGCCTGATCATCGGCGCCGCTGCCGGGGCGCTGCTCGGCCGCGAACTGGACGGCGGCCGCGACCGGACGGTCGGCACGATCATCGGCGCCGCGGGCGGCGGCCTGCTCGGCCGGGCGATCGATCGCGGCGAACTCAAATGCCGTTGAAAGGACCAGGCCCGCACGAACCGGCTTAACGCGCGGGTGATATTCGGCCATTAGGCTTCCCTGCACATCGTCCAGGGAAGATCGACTTCATGCGCCGTTCGTTATTGCTGATCGTGCCAGCGCTCGCATTTCTCGCCGCCTGCCAACCGGAGCGCGACGCGAGTCTGGCGGAGGCGCAGCGCCTCCATGCGCGGGGGCAATGGGCGGATGCCCGCATCGAATTGGCGAATCTGCTGAAGGTTGATCCCGCCAACGTCCGGGCGCGGCTGTTGCTCGCGCGCATCCAGATCGCGACCGGCGATGGCGAAGGGGCGGCCGCCACCCTTGCGCGGATCGACGGCAAGGCCGGGTCGGCCGAACTGGCTGATATGCGGGTCGAGGCCGACATGCTGCGCGGCCGATGCCGACAGTTGCTGGCCACCGCGCCGGGAAAGGCACCGATGTCGGCGACGCTGCGGCGGGTGCGAGCGCTCTGTGCGGTCGATGGCGGCGATATGGCGGCGGCGGGCAAGGAGGTCGCCGCCGGCATGGCGGACCACCCCGACGACGTCGGGCTGCAAATCGTGGCCGCGCGCCTTGCCATCCTGCGCGGCGATCTGAACGAGGCCGGGCGGCTGATTGCGACCGCGCGCAAAGGCAGCAGCGACGGCTTCGAAGTCGAGATGGCGGCGGGCGCGCTCGAACAGCGGCGCGCCAATGTGAGCGGCGCGCTGGCGCATTATCGGGCGGCCGAAAAAAAGAATCCGCTGAACAGCGGGCCGCTTGCGGCACAAGCCGAACTGCTGGCGGCGGCGAAGGATAAGGATCGCCTGGCTGCGGTCGTCGATCGGCTGCGCCGGATGGCGCCGCAATCCCCGGCAGCGGCGATCGCTTCGGCGCGACTGGCCTTGCTAAGCGGCGATCCGCGGGCGGCGCAGGAACAATTACTGGCCGCGCGGCAACTGGCCGGCGACCGGCCCGCGATCCAGCTTTTGGCCGGACAGGTCGCGATGGCGCTGGGCAATCACGATATCGCGATTACCGAGCTTTCGCGCTACCTCGGCAGCGGCGTCCGCGACGAAGAGGCGGCGATGAGTCTGGCCGCCGCCTTCGCGGCGGCGGGGGACCCGGAACGCGCGATGGCGACTCTGAAGCCGCTCGCCGACCGTCCCGATCCGTCGCGTTCGGTCCTCGCCGTGCTCGCGAAATATGCGAAGGCGGCGGGGCAGGCCAAGGCGGCGGCCGGCTATGCGGCAGAGGCTGCGAAACCGTCGCCGGCGCGGACCGCCAACCTGTTCGTGCAGGCCGACCGGGCACTCGCGGCCAAGGACTGGAAAGGGGCGATCGCCGCCTATCAGCAACTGATCGAGCGCGAGGGCGTGCGGCCCAACGCGCTGATCCTCAACAATCTGGGCTGGGCGCATTTTCAGGACGGGCAGGTCGATCAGGCGATCATGCTGCTCAAGGACGCATTGAAGCAGGCCCCCGCCAATGCGTCGGTGCTCGACAGCCTGGGCTGGGTGCTCTGGTCGTCGGGCAAGGATCGTACGGCGGCGCGGCGCTATCTGGCCGAAGCGCACCGGCTGGCCCCCGGCAACGCCGCGGTGACCGCCCATTGGAAGGCGGCGAACCGTTGATTCCCGGACCGCTCCCGCGCTGACGGGAGCGGTGGAGCCGGTCAGGCGATCGCGAGCTTCGGCGCGGGCGCGGTGCGACGGCGGCGCAGCATCAGCGCGCCGACGCCGAGAGCGAAGAGGCCGAACATGCCGGGCTCGGGAACCGGCGTGCCGCCCGACGAACTGCCGCCCGAAGACGAGGTGCTGATCGTGCCGCTGCCGACCGCCGAAGAGGTCCCGCCGGCGCCGCTGATCGACTGGTAGCGGGTGAAGAAGTCGCTGAGCGTCAGCGAGGAGAGCGGTGAGGCGAAGGACAGGGTCAGTTCGCCCGAACCCGTTTCGCCGAAGCCGACCCCGCCGCCACCGCCGCCGGCGCAGCTCTTGGAGCCGCCGCCGTCCTTGAAGCAGACGTCGACCTTGCCGATGTTGGGCACGTTCGAATTGAGGGCGGTCACCGTATAGGCGCCGGTGCTCGACGCGCTCTTGATGTTCGGGTCGGTGTCGAAGCCGAAGCCCGAGATGCGCGAATTGGTGATCGGGTCGTCCGACGTGTTCGTCACCTTGTAGCCGAGCGTATAGCTGTTGGCCGTCGTGCCGGTCAGCGTGAAGACGATCTGCGCCGCCAGGCCGGCAATGCTGCCGTCGCCCGTGAATCCGTTATAATCGACGGTGAAGCTCTTGTTGAGGTCGCTGCTGTCCAGCGTGATGATGTCTGCCTGTGCAATGCCGGGCAATGCGGCGAATGCGACTGCGGCGAGAACGGGCAAGATACGGCTTTTCATCAAAAATCCCCCGAATTGGTTACCGCCGCGTAAAGATGTCCGGGGGCGAGGCCAAGCGCGAAGTCGGGCGGCCGATGTGCCAAGAAGGGATTCGCGGCGACCCGAGCCCGCTTACTCGGTCATCTCGCGCATCATCCGGTCGATCTTTGCCATCGCGTCGCGCTTGATCTGGCAGACGCGCGCGGCGCTGACGTCGAGCGTCAGACCGATCTCCTGCAGGTTGAGCTCCTCGAAGAAATAGAGTTGCAGCACCATCTGCTCGCGCTCGGCCAGCCGGCCGACACACTGGCGCAGCGCGTCCAGCATATCCTCCTGCTCGCACGCCTCGCCCGCGCCGATCCGGTCGTCGGCGAACAGGAAGCTGCCGTCCTCCATCAGATCCTCGATCGAGATCGAGCGGCCATGGGTCGCATTCTTCTCCAGCGCAAAATACTCCTCGGCCGGCATGTCGAGCGCTTCGGCCATTTCCGCCGCGCTCGGTGCACGCATGAGCTGTTGTTCGAGCGCGCGGCGGGCCGCCTGCAACTGCCGCGCCGCGACCATCGCCGACCGTCCGACGTCGGCCTCGCGCCGTTGCTGGTCGATCATCGCGCCGCGAATCCGCGTCGTCGCATAGGTCGCGAAGGCGAACCCGCGCTCCTCATAGCTGCGGCTCGCCTCGATCAGCGCGATCAGCCCGGCCTGGATCAGATCCTCGAGGTCGCTCGTCCGCGACACGCGCGAATGGACCTGCCAGGCGATCTTGCGGACCAGCGGCGCATATTCCTCGACCAGCGCCTCGGCGCTTTCGCCATAGCCGCGCGGGGCGGGCGCGCGGACGGATGCCGCCGCGAACTGCTCGGCGGGCTCAATTCTCATGGGGCTCGTCCTTCATCTGGGCGTCTTCGCCGCTGGTGAGACGGGGGATTTCGGCACCGATCGTCGCGACGATCTCGGTCGCCTTGTTCGCCGGTATCTCGAGGTAGGAAATGACCGCGACGTCGGGGAAGGTCGCGCGCACGAGCCGTGACAGCGCCGACCGGCAGAGCGGCGAGGCGACGAGCGCGAAGCTGCGCGTCGACAGCAGCAGGGGTTCGACCGCTTCGCCGATCTGCTCGACGATCTTCATCGCCATGCCATGCTCGAACGGCCATTCGGCGCCGGGGTTGGCGCGCACCGCCTGGTTGAGCAGCACCTCGATCTCGGGACTGAAGGTGACGACGGGCAGCGGCATCCGGCTCGGCACGATCGTCTGGACGATCAGCGCGCCGATGCGCTGGCGCACCGCCTCGACCAGGTCGGCGTCGCCGAGTTGCAGGCTGCCGAGCGATACCATCGCCTCGGCGATCTTGCGGAAGTCGCGCAGCGGCACGCGCTCGATCAGCATCGCCTTGCACAGCGCGGCGACGCGCGGCAGCGGATAGCCCTGCGTCAGCGACTGGGCGAGCTGCGGATACAGGGTCTTCAGCGTATCGATCAGCGCCTGCGCGTCGTCGATGCCGAACAGGTCGGTGGCGGAAGCGACGATGCTGTTGTTGAGATGGGTCGCGACGACGGTCGCCGGATCGACGACGGTATAGCCCGCCGCGATCGCGTCGTTCTGCGCGCTCTTGGGAATCCACAGGGCGTCGAGCCCGAAGGTCGGGTCCTTGCACGGCCGTCCGGTGACCTTGGTGACCAGATCGCCCGAATCGAGCGCGAGCATTTCATTGGGGAAAACCTCGTCCTCGCCGACAATCACTCCGGCGATCGCGATGCGATAGACATTGCCGGGCAGCGACAGATCGTCGGTGACCTTCACCGCGGGGACGACGAAGCCCAGTTCCTTCGACAATTGGCGCCGGATGCCGGTGATCCGCGTCATCAGCGGCGCGCCCTTGCGCTCGTCGACCAGCGCGACCAGCGCATAGCCGATTTCGAGCTGGCACGGGCTCGTCTCGCTGACGTCGGCCCATTCGATATGGTGCGGGTCGGGCGCGGGCGCCGCGGGCGGCGGCGCGGTCTCGGCGGCGGCGGCGCTCTTGCGAAGCTGCCAGCCGATGCCGCCGGCGATGGCGGCAGCGGGCAGAATCAGCATCTGCGGCATCGCGGGGACGAGGCCGAGCACGAACAGCACCCCGCCGACCGCCATCCAGACGTGCGGCGAGGCGAACTGGCTGCCGATCTGGCCCGACAGATCGTGCGGCGACGCGACGCGGGTGACGATCGCGGCGGCGGCGATCGACAACAGCAGCGCCGGAATCTGCGCGACGAGTGCGTCGCCGATCGCGAGCGTGACATAGGTGCTGCCGGCGTCGGAAAAGGACAGGCCGTGGCTGAACATGCCGAGGATCAGCCCGCCGACGATGTTGACGAACAGGATCAGCAGGCCCGCGACCGCGTCGCCCTTCACGAATTTCGAGGCGCCGTCCATCGAGCCGTAGAAATCGGCCTCGGTCGCCACTTCCTGGCGACGCGCCTTGGCTTCGTCGGGGGTGAGCAGCCCGGCGTTGAGATCGGCGTCGATCGCCATCTGCTTGCCCGGCAGGGCGTCGAGGGTGAAGCGCGCCGACACTTCGGACACGCGCCCCGCGCCCTTGGTGATGACGACGAGGTTGATGATCATCAGCACGAAGAAGACGAACAGGCCGACCACATAATCGCCGCCGATCAGCACCTGGCCGAACGCCTCGATGACATGCCCCGCCGACGCGGTGCCTTCGTGGCCGTGGACGAGCACGACGCGCGTCGAGGCGACGTTGAGCGAGAGGCGGAACAGCGTCGCGAGCAGCAGCACCGTCGGAAAGGCCGAGAAATCGAGCGGCTTCGACGCCTGCAGCGCGACCATCAACACCAGCAGGCTGATCATGATGTTGGCGACGAAGCTGATGTCGAGGATGATCGGCGAAACCGGGATCACCATCAGCGCGACGAGGATCAGCATCGCCGCGGGCAGCGCCGCGCCCCCGACGATCCGCGCCACGCTGCGCGCGTTCAGGCCCGCGATCATGCGCTGCCTCCCGACAGGGAGGCGAGGCGGCGATAGGCGCTCGCGGCGAAATCCATCGACAAGGTCTTGGGCATGGGCTGGATATCCATCATCGGCAGCGGCGGCCGGCCGCCGCCATTCGCGCCGCTCGCGCTCGCCATCTGGATGCGCCAGCCGGGGACGGGCGGCGCGGCGCCAGGCATCGCGCCCGGCGCGCCGCCGCCTTCGTCCAGCTTGGCGCGGAAGCGGTCGCGGATGTCGCCGAGGCTGCGCATGCTGCCGTCGGCGGCATAGAAGACCGAACGGTTAGAAGCCGCCGCATCGGGCATCATCGTCGCGCCCGCCTGATCGGGATTGGCGGCCCAGGCGGTCAGAAAGCGCGCGGCGCCCGCCGAGCCGAGGAAATGGGCGAGATAGAGGTCGACCGGCTCGGCGGCGCGGCCGATGCGGCTTTCGAGATAATCCTGATTGTCGGAGGTCAGCGCCGCGGCCATGTTCGACGAGGCGACCGGATCGTCGCGCAGCGACAGAATCTGCTCGCGTAATGCCGGATCGGCGACGCTGAAACGCCCCGAAGCATCCTGCCCGATCGCACCCGCGGCCCAGCCGAGCCCGTGGCTCGCGCCGTGGCGCCGCAAGGTCGCGAGCCAGGTCTGCCTGGTGAACTGATAGAGGCCGCGCGCCGAGGAGGTCGGCGCCTTGGCGGTCGGATCGAAGCGGCTTTCGACCCGCGCGACATCGACCAGATAGTCGAAATCGACCCCGGTGCGCGTCGATGCATTCTGGACCGCATCCAGGACGGGGACGGCGCCGGGCGCCGGTGTCGCATAGGGGTTGATCGAATTCATGCTTTGGTTCCGCTTGTTCGGAAGACCAAAAGCAATCATCGTGCCATTTTCCGGAAATTCACCGGAACATATGGTTTATCAATAGTTTAAGGCAAGACCCCGGTGTTGCGTCCCGCGGATCGCATGGTTCATGTCAATCCTCTGACGCGTCCAGTCCTTGAGGATGTTGACGCGGATCGCGGCGGCTTCGAGCTGGGCGAGCGTCGCGGTGATCAGCGTCTGCGCCCGGGCTTCGCTGCCCGCCGGAATGGCGGCGCCGCGAAACAGGATCACCGCGGTGGCGAGCTCCTCGGTCGCCGCGATGATCGCGCCGGCATCCTGCCCGTCGAGTGCGCCGATGAGCAGATTGAGCTTGGCCTGGATATCGTCCATCCGCGCCTGCATCAGTCGGCGCTTCCGCCGAACCGGTCGATCATCGCGCCGGCGATCTTCGCGGGATCGAGCGCGTAGCGCCCTTCGGCGATCGCGCCGCGCAGCGCGGCGACGCGCGCGGTGTCGACGGGAGCCGGCTGCGCGGCGAGCTCGCCGGCGAGGCGGATCAGGCCGGTGGCGGACGGCGCTCCGGACGAGACGGCGCGCGGCGATGCGGCGGCGGCTGCCGTCGCCATGCTCGCCGCGAGCTTGCGCACGGGCGCGATGCGGCCGACGCCGCCGACGATCCCGATCTTGCTGTCACCCGACATGGTGGCCTCCTTGGCTCTCCGCCCAGCGGCGGAAGCGGTTCAAGGGGTTTAACGGACGGCGCGGCGAGACATTAAGGGCTGGTTACCGGAAAAATGAAAAAGAAACCCGGCGGCGTCGGAAAATCGACGCCCGCCGGGCCAGTGGGGCTTGTCGTATGTTTCCTGTCATCCCGGCGAAGGCCGGGATCCCGCTCTCTCGCCACAACGCACCGGCGAGATCCCGGCCTTCGCCGGGATGACGGGGGCACGAGCTATTATCCTCAATCCATCAGCCGGGCGCGGCCCGGGCCGGTCACGATGGCGCTGATCAGGGTTTTGGGGCCGTCGCCGCGCAGCGCGATCGTTTCGCCGATGCGGCCATCCTGGTTGGCGATCGCCGAATAGCTGACCGAGAAGGTAGCGGATTCGAGCGTGACGCGCACCGCGTCGCCGCGGCGGATTACCGGCGCCGATGCGGGCGCGGCATAGCTCGCGCCGACCGGGGCAGCGCCCGCAGGGCCGCTCATCGCGACGCGCAGGCGCCAGCCGAGCGAGGCGCAACGAACCGCGAGCGTCCGGGCGTCGATTGCCGCCACCGACGCCTGTTCAGGGCAGCGCGCGAGCTTGATGCGGCGATCGATCGGGGTCGCGGTGCGCCCCATCGCATTCGCCACGGCCTGCGTCAGTATGTCGATCGTCTGCCAATCCTCGGTCGCCTGCTGCGCCTTTGCGGCGGGCGCGATGGCGAGAGCGGCGGCGAGGGAAATTATGATCTTGCGGGTCATCATCGGCTCCATGGCTGATCCAGGGATTTGCCGACCAAGCTGCACGATGCGTGCCAGTCGCGCTTTGCCGCGGGTTGCCGTGCGCGATCGGCGGCCGCCGTCAATCTTTTGACGAGACGGCCACGCCTGTCCGCCCTCCCCTCGGGATGCCTGCCATACAAACCTGAAAAACATCGATAAAATTATTTTGGCACGGCCATTGCATCATGCCTTGGTGTTTTTCCGCGCGTCCGGGCCGCAACCCGGTTCGGACCCGGGGAAAGCCCCGTCGCCGGCCAGGCGACAGATGAAGGAACGTGTAGATGGCATCCGAGAAGCTCTTTGGCCTGCACGCGACGGCGCTCCAGCTCCGCAGCCAGCGCATGATGATGCTCGCGTCGAACATCGCCAACGCCGCGACGCCGGGCTACAAGGCGCGCGACCTCGATTTCTCCAAGGCGCTCGACCTTGCGCAGCAGGGGGCCTCGACCGGCACCGCGATCGAGGGGGCGATGGCATACCGCGTTCCGGTGCAGCCTTCGCTCGACGGCAACACCGTCGAAATGGCGACCGAACAGACCGCCTTCGCCGAAAATGCCCTCGCCTATCGCTCGAGCCTTTCCTTTCTTCAGGGACGCATCGGCACGCTGACGCGCGCGCTCAAGGGAGAATGACGATGGCGAGCAATTTCTCGGTCTTCGACATCAGCGGCCGCGCCATGTCGGCGCAGCTCGTGCGGCTCAACACCACCGCGTCGAACCTCGCCAACGCGGGAACCGTCGCGGGCAGCGAGAAGGAAGCGTTCCGTTCGCTGAAGCCGGTCTTCCGCACCGTGATGGACGACCATGGCCGCGCGACGGTCCAGGTCGACCAGGTCACGACGAGCAAGATGGCGCCCTCGAAGCGGCACGACCCGTCGAACCCGCTCGCCGACAAGGACGGCAATGTGTGGGAAGCCGCGGTCGATAGCGCCGCCGAACTGGTCGAGATGGTCGAGACCGCCCGCCAGTATCAGAATAATGTTCAGGTTCTCGAGACCGCAAAGGGCCTGATCAACGAAACGCTGCGGTTGGGACAATAATCATGGCCGTCGATTCCATCGCTTCGCAATATCAGAGCTATTCGCCGACCCAGCTCAAGGGACAGCAGCTCGATCAGACCGACTTTCTGCGCCTGATGACCGCGCAGCTGTCGCAGCAGGACCCGTTCAACCCGGTCGATAACCAGCAGATGGTTGCGCAGATGGCGCAATTTTCCAGCCTCGCCGGGGTCAGCGAGACCAACAGCACGCTTCAGAAGATTTCGGAGCAGCTCACCGCGCAGACCGCGCTGCTTCAGGACATCAAGGCCGCCACGCCGGCGGCAACCCCGATCACCACGCAGGAAGGATAATCTCATGTCGTTTTATACGTCTCTTTCGGGCCTCAAGGGCGCCCAGACCGACATGTCGGTCATCTCGAACAATATCGCCAACGCCAATTCGATCGGCTTCAAGCGCAGCAAGGCGAGCTTCGGCGACATCTTCGCCTCGTCGCCGACGCAGTCGTCGAAGACCGTCGCGGGCCAGGGCCAGCGCCTGATCGGCATCGCGCAGCAGTTCACGCAAGGCAGCTACGAGACGAGCGAAAAGACGCTCGATCTCGCGATCGTCGGCGAGGGGCTGTTCGTCGTCAAGGGCGAGCCGCCGCGCAACCAGGTCACCTATACCCGCAACGGCGCCTTTTCGCCGCTGCCCGACGGCACCGTCGTCGACTCGACGGGGCAGAAGCTCCAGCTCCTGCCCGTCGATGCCAACGGCAACGTCACCGACCGCACGCTCGGCGGCATGTCGGATTTCGTGCTTCCCGACGGCGCGCCGGGCGATCCGACGGCGTCGCTGATCAACGTGTCGGTCGATCTCGACGGCCTCGTCACCGCGACCTACGCCAATGGCGAGGATCAGGTGCTCGGCAAGATCGCGATGGCGACCTTCCCCGCGATGGAGGGGCTGCGCCCGATCGGCGACGCGCACTGGCAGTCGAGCGGCGAAAGCGGCGACCCGACGATCGACGCCGCGACCAACGGCCCGATGGGCACGATCCGTTCGGGCACGCTCGAACGCTCGAACGTCGACATCACCGAGGAACTGGTGATGCTGATCGGCGCGCAGCGCAATTTCCAGGCGAATGCCAAGGCGATCGAGGGCGCGTCGACGCTGACCCAGACGATCATCAACATGCGCACCTAAGACGCGCGACTAGCCGACTGCCGGGAGCCCATCGATGGACCGCCTCATCTATACCAGCCTCACCGCGATGCGGGGCAGCATGGCCCGGCAGACGGCGATCGCGAACAATCTCGCCAACGCGCAGACGCCGGGCTTTCGCGCCGACATGGCCGAAGCCCAGACGCTCTGGCTGCAGGGCAGCGGCTTCGACACGCGCGCGGTCGCCTCGGAAGAGGTGCTCGGCGCCGACATGAAGGCGGGCACCGTCGTCCAAACCGGCCGCGACCTCGACGTCGCGGTGCAGGGCGACGCGCTGCTTGTCGTTCAGGCGAAGGACGGCGGCGAAGCCTATACGCGGCGCGGCGACCTGCAACTGTCGTCGAGCGGCCTCCTGACCACCGGCGACGGCAGCCCCGTGCAGGGCAGCCAGGGCCCGGTCACCATTCCGCCCGCCGATTCGATCAGCATCGATGCCGAAGGGCGGGTGTGGGTCGTCCCGGCCGGCGGCGATCCGCAGAGCCCGCAGGAGGTCGACCGGCTGCGCCTCGCGACCCCTACAGGGTCGGAGATTGCCAAGGGAATCGACGGTCTGTTCCGCGTGCGTGGCGGCGGAATCCTTCCCGACGACCCCGAGGCGCGCCTCGTCACCCGTTCGATCGAGGGATCGAACGTCGCCGCCACGAGCGCGCTCGTCGAGATGATCGAGGCGAGCCGCAGCTGGGATACGCAGCTCAAGATGATCACCGATGCGCGCGACATGGACAGCGCGACGGCCAATCTGATGCAGCTGCCCCGATAAGGAGAATTTGAAATGAGCTTCGGAGCCCTTCACGTCGCGCGGACCGGTCTGGATGCCCAGAGCTTCCGGATGCAGGTGATCGCGAACAACCTCGCCAACGTCAACACCACCGGATTCAAGCGCGATCGCGCGAGCTTCGAGACGCTGAGCTATCAGATGATGACTCCGCCGGGGGCGCAATCGACGGCGGAAAACCGCTATGCGACCGGGCTCAACCTGGGCACCGGCGTCGCGCTCAGCGGCACCGCGCGGATCGACACGCAGGGCACCTTCGCGACGACCGGCAACGGCCTCGACGTCGCGATCGACGGCGCCGGCTATTTTCAGGTCCAGATGCCCGACGGGCGCATCGGCTATACCCGCGCCGGCAATTTCGGCCGCTCGCCCGAGGGCGTCCTCGTGACGTCGGACGGCAAGCCGGTCCAGCCGCAGATCCAGATCGCCGAGGATGCGACCAACATCTCGATCGGCGCCGACGGCACCGTGTCGGCGAGCAGCCCCGACGGCACGCTCACCGAACTCGGCCGTATCGAGCTGGCGCGCTTCGCCAACCCGGCGGGCCTGCAGGCGATCGGCAACAATTTGCTCGTCGAAACCCCCGCTTCGGGCGCGCCGCAGGTCGGCGGCGCCGGCGAGGAAGGGCGCGGCAGCTTGCGTGGCGGGATGCTCGAGGGATCGAACGTCAATGTCGTCGAGGAACTCGTCGACATGATCGAGACGCAGCGCGCCTATGAGGTCAATAGCAAGATGATCTCGGCCACCGACGAGATGATGAAAAATGCCTCGCAGACCCTTTAAGCTGGCGCTGATCGCGCTTGCCCTCGCGCCCGCTCCGGCGCTCGCGAAGGACAAGGTCGCGCCCGACGCCTTTGCGGTGACGATGCCGGCACCGCCGCCGGCGCCGCCGGCCAACGGCGCGATCTTCCAGGGCGGCTATGTGCCGCTGACCTCGGGCGGACGCGCGGGGGCGGTCGGCGACATCATCACGATCCAGCTCGTCGAACGCACCGCCGCGACCAAAAGCAATGCCGCGCAGACGCAGCGGGACGGCAATATCGGCCTGACCCCGCCCGCGACCGGCCCGCTGTCGCTGTTCAACCCCAGCGACGTCGCGATGGGCGGCGGCCAGCAGTTCAAGGGCAAGGGCGACGCGTCGCAGTCGAACGCGCTGTCGGGAGAGGTCAGCGTGACGATCGCCGAAGTCTATCCGAACGGCACGATGCTGGTGAAGGGCGAGAAATTGCTGACGCTCAATCGCGGCGACGAACGCGTCCAGATCTCGGGCATCGTCCGCGCGATCGACATCGGCCCCGACAACCGCATCCTGTCGACCCGCGTCGCCAACGCCCACATCCGCTACGTCGGCAAGGGCGAGATCGCGCGCGCCAGCAAGCAGGGCTGGCTGCAACGTTTCTTCTCGATCATCAGCCCGTTCTAAAGAGGACAGAAAAGTGACCCAGCGTCCAACCCTCATCGCCCTGATCGCTCTGTTCCTGACCAGCCTCGCCTTCGCCGCCCCGGCGCAGGCGGAGCGGATCAAGGACATGGGCCAGTTCCAGGGCCTCCGCGCGAACCAGCTCACCGGCTACGGCATCGTCGTCGGCCTGGCGGGGACGGGCGACGACAGCCTCGACTATTCGACGCTGGGGATGAAGGGCGCGGTCTCGCGCTTCGGCCTGACGCTGCCGCCGGGCGTGAACCCGGCGCTCAAGAACGCCGCGGCGGTGATGATCACGGCCGAGCTGCCGCCCTTCGCCAAGCCCGGCCAGCGCCTCGACGTCACGGTTTCGGCGATCGGCAAATCGAAGAGCCTGCGCGGCGGCACATTGGTGCTCGCCCCGCTCTATGGCGCCGATGGACAGATTTATGCGATGGTGCAGGGCAATCTCGTCATCGGCGGCCTCGGCGTCGATGCCGCCGACGGGTCGAAACTGACGGTCAATGTCCCGTCGAGCGGCCGGATCGCCGGCGGCGCGACGGTCGAGCGCGCGGTCGACACGGGCTTTGCCGCCAGCGACCGGCTGACCTTCAACCTCCACCAGTTCGACGCGACCAACGCCAAGCGCGTCACCGACGCCATCAACCAGGCGCTGCCGGGTTCGGCGGTGATGATCGACGGCGCCAGCATCGCGATCCGTGCGGATGGCGGCAACGACGAACGGATGCGGCTGATGTCGCGGATCGAGAATCTCGATGTCGTCCGCTCCGAGCCGCCGGCGCGGGTGATCGTCAACGCGCGCACCGGCACCGTCGTCATCAACGGCGCGGTCCGCGTCGGCACCGCGGCGGTGTCGCAGGGCAAGCTGACCGTTTCGATCAAGGAATCGCCGATGGTCGTGCAGCCCGCGCCGTTCAGCCGCGGCGAAACCGCGGTCGAGCAGTCGAGCGATATCAGCGTCGACCAGGATTATCGTCCGATGATGATGGTGAAATCCACCGCATCGCTTTCCGAGCTCGTCGATGCGATCAACCGCATGGGCGTTCCCCCCGGCGACCTTGTCGCCATCCTCGAAGCGCTGAGCCAGGCCGGCGCGCTGACAGCGGAACTGGTGATCATATGACGATGCCCATCTCCTCTTCCCACGCTTCGACCCCCGCGCCCGCCGCGGCCGGCGGCGGCGACGGCGGCCTGCGCAAGGCGGCCGAGGCCTTCGAGGCGGTGATCCTGCGCCAGCTCATGGCCTCGATGCGCCAGGCGAAGCTCGGCGACGACATCTTCGGGTCGAGCGCGACCGACAATTTCCGCGAAATGGCCGATGCCAAGACCGCGGACTCGATGGCCGCCCTCCGCCAGTTCGGCATCGCCGACATGGTCGAGGCGCAGCTCAAGGGCCGCGCCATGGCGGCGGGTGGAGGCGGTCTCCAATGAGCGACCTTCTCAGCATCGGCTATACCGGGCTGCGCGCCTATTCGAAGGCGCTGTCGACCGTCGGCGACAATATCGCCAACGCGCAGACGCCGGGCTATGCGCGGCGCCGGCTCGACCTTGCCGAAGTGCCGGCGGGCACCAACATGGTGCTCTATCGCGGCAGCACCACGCCGGGCGGCGTCGATATCAAGGGCGTCGTGCGCTCGGTCGACCAGTGGCTGATCAACGACGCGCGCATCTCGTCGGGCGATTCCCAACGCGCGGCGGCCAAGCTCGGCTGGATGAACCGCGTCGAAAGCGCGCTCAGCGACGACAGCAACGGCATCAAGACCGCGCTGACCACGCTCTACACGACCGCCGACCAGCTCACCGCCGATCCGTCGAACCCGACGCTGCGCGCGCAGTTCCTTCAAGCCGCAAACGATGTCGCCGCGGGCTTTCAGACCGCCGCGAACCGCCTGTCGAGCCTGTCCGACGGCGTGTCGGCCGCGGGCACGGCCGAGGTGTCGCAGTTCAACACCAATCTGGACGCACTCGAACAGATCAACGTCGGCCTGCGCAAGGCGCGCGACGGGTCGACCAACCAGGCGGCGCTGATGGACGAGCGCGACCGGCTGCTCGACCAATTGTCGTCGCAGGCGGGGGTCAGCGCGAGCTTCGACGCGCATGGCGCGGTGACGCTGCGTGCGACCGGCAGCGGCGACCTGCTCGTCGGCGGCGGCGTGGTGACGCCGATCGCGATGACCGCTACGGCCGACGGCCGCATCGCCTATACGATCGGCGGATCGCCTTTTCCCAACGCGACGGGTTCGCTTGCCGGTTTTGCCGAGGCGGCGAACCATATCGCCGACCAGCGCGCCGGGCTCGACACGATGGCGACGCAGTTCGCGGGCGAGCTCAATGCCGCGCATCAGGCGGGTATCGACGCCGACGGTAATGCCGGTCAGCCGCTCTTCACCGGCACCACCGCCGCGACGCTCACCGCGACGCCGCTGACCGCGCGCCAGGTCGCCGCCGCCGATGCGACGAGCGGCAACGGCAATATGCTGGCGCTCGGCGCGATGCGCGGCGCGAACGATCCCGAGGCGGCCTGGTCGGGCCATATCGCGACGCAGGCGCAGGCGACGGCCTCGGCACGCGCGCAGGATGCCGCCGCGACGACGCGCGCCGATGGCGCCGCCGCCGCGCGCGATTCGGTGAGCGAGGTCAATCTCGACAATGAAGCCGCCGAGCTGCTGCGTTTCCAGCAGGCCTATTCGGCGGCGGCGCGCACGATCCAGGTCGCGCGCGAAACGATGCAGACGCTGCTCAGCTCGCTGTAGGAGGGCCGGAGAGATGATTAACGCCGTGGGCAATCGCATGACGCGCGAGATCGCGCGCCAGTCCAAGCTCGCCGATGCGCTCGAACGCACGCAGATCCAGATTTCGACCGGCCTCAGGATGCAGCGCATGTCGGACGACCCCGTCGCCGCGCGCCGCGTGCTGACGATCGGCACGACGCAGGCGAGCATGACGAGCTGGCAGGCGAATATCAAATCGGCCACCGCGCAGACCGCACAGGCCGATGGCGTGCTCAAGTCGGTGAGCGAACTGCTCGCGCGCGCGAACGAGCTGACGCTGTCGGCGGCGAGCGACACCGCGAGCCCGAGCGACCGCGCGACGATCGCGGCCGAACTGGGCGTGCTCGCCGACGAGATCGATGCTCTGGCGGCGACGCGCGACGCGAATGGCGAGCCGCTGTTCGCCGCCGGCAACGCGCGCGTCGTCCGCTTCGATTCGGACGTCGCCTTCGCGCCGGTGCCGTCGGCGGCGACCGCTTTCGTCGTCGGGGGCAATTCGCTGTCGACCAGCCTGCGCGACGCCGCGACCGCGATCACGGCGGGCGACAAGCCCGGTATGAACGCCGCGCTGACCACCATCACCGCCGCGATCGGCTATGTTGCCGACCAGAATGCCGCGCTCGGCCTGTCGGCCGGCCGGCTCGAACGCATCGGCGAATCGCTGTCGGCGCGCGGGATCGAGATCGCCGACGAGCGCCAGTCGATCGAGGAGACCGATCTCGAGACCGCGATCGCGCAATTGAACGCCCAGGATCTGACGCTCGGCGCCGCGCAGGCGGCCTTTGCCAAGATCAACCGGCAGACTTTGTTCGATCTTTTGACCTGACGCGCTCAACTTCGGCGGCGCGCTGCCGTTAAGCATAAAGACGTCCTTTGAATTTTTCCGGGGGTTCGCCCCCAATGGAGTTGCCCGCGCATGTTTCCCGTAATCGGCATCGTCGTTCTGATCCTGCTGGTGTTCGGGGGATTTGCGTTCACCGGCGGCAATCTGACCCCGGTGCTCCACGCGCTTCCGCACGAAATGCTGATCATCGGCGGCGCCGCGGTCGGCTCGCTGATCATCGGCAATTCGGGCGCCGACCTGAAGGCGCTCGCGGGCGGCCTCGGCAAGGTGTTCAAGGGGCCGGCCTACAAGAAGCAGGATTATCTCGACTGCATCCTGCTCGTCTCGACGCTGATGAAGATGATGCGCACCGAGGGGCCGGTCGCGGTCGAGCCGCATATCGAGGAGCCGAAAAGCTCGCCGATCTTTCAGCAATATCCCAGGCTTTTGAAGGACGACACACTCGTCCACCTGATCTGCGACACGCTGCGCCTCGTCGTCGTCTCGTCGGGCACGCTCGATCCGCACGCGGTCGAGGACGTCATGGACAATGCGCTGAAGAACCACCGCCACCACGCGCTGAAGCCCGCCGAGGGACTCCAGAGCCTCGCCGACGCGCTTCCGGCTCTGGGCATCGTCGCCGCGGTGCTCGGCGTCGTGAAGACGATGGGCTCGATCGACAAGCCGCCCGAGATCCTGGGCGCGATGATCGGCTCGGCGCTCGTCGGCACCTTCCTCGGCGTGCTCCTCGCTTATGGCCTCGTCGGGCCGTTCGCGGCGCGCGCGAAGACGGTGATTGAAAGCGACGCCGCCATCTATCACACGGTGAAGCAGCTCATCATCGCCTCGCTCCACGGCCATCCGCAGCCGCTCGTCATCGAGGCCGCGCGCTCGGGGGTCGACCATCTGAACCAGCCGAGCTTCGCCGAGGTCTTCGACGGAATGCGAGGACGCTAAATGGCCGCGCGTCCCAATCTCGTCCGGCCGATCATCGTCAAGAAGGTGATCGAGGAAGCGCATGGCGGTCATCACGGCGGCGCCTGGAAGGTCGCCTATGCCGACTTCGTGACCGCGATGATGGCCTTCTTCCTGCTGATGTGGCTGCTCGGCGCGACCACCGAAAAGCAGCGCAAGGCGCTCGCCGACTATTTCGCGCCGACGATCGTGCGGACGAAGCAGGAGAGCGCCGGCGGCGCCAGCCTGTTCGGCGGCGATTCGATCGTGTCCGCCGACAATTATCCGCACCGGGCGGGGCAGACCGGGACGCGTTCGCTCACCATCCCCAAGGACGCCGTCGGCGGGCCGAAGGAAGCCGCGGGCCGCGAGCGCGAGAAGGAAAAATTCGCGCAGGTCGCAAAGTCGATGATGGAGCGGGTGCAGAAGAAGGGCGAGCTCAAGCGGCTCGCCCGCAACCTGCGCTTCACCGTCACGACCGAGGGGATGCGGATCGACGTCGTCGATGATGCCGACTTCTCGATGTTCGTGATGGGCACCAGCCAGCTCACCCCCGCGGGCGCGAAACTGTTCAGCGAAATCGCGGGGCCGATCGCCGGGACGCCGAACCGGCTGATGATCCGCGGCCACACCGATGCCGCGCCCTGGTCGGCGAAGGCGGGGATGAACAATTGGCGCCTGTCGGTCGACCGCGCCGAGGTCGTGCGGAATTTTCTCGAGTATCGCGGCGTTGCCGGAGATCGCTATGCGCGCATCGAAGGGGTCGCCGATCGCGAACCTTATAACCCCGTCGATCGATTCGATCCGCGCAACCGCCGCATCTCGATCACGCTCGGCTGGCGGATGGGGGATGGGAATTAGCGCCAATTTGGCGGCATTCCGAAATCTTAACAACGCGATTGCGTGGACATTACCGCCATATTGGTAATAACTCTTTGTTTTCAAGGGGTTGTGACCATTTAGATAATCTTTCGTTTACCATTTTCCTCAATCCCTATCTCCATCGAAAGCGCCGATTGGGGGGCGCGGTGGAGACGAAAATGACTGTGGGGCAGAACAAGGGGGCAGCGCCGTCGGCGCTCGACACGCTGATCATCGGGCACAGCCCGGCGGTGGAGCGGCTGCGCGAAATGATCCGGCGGGTCGCCCGCTCGAACGCCTCGGTGCTGCTCTGCGGCCCGTCGGGATCGGGCAAGGAACTCGTCGCCCGCGCCATCCACGACGAAGGCGTGCGGGCGGACAAGGCCTTCACCGCGATCAACTGCGGCGCCATCCCCAGCGACCTCATCGAATCCGAACTCTTCGGCCATGAAAAGGGCAGCTTCACCGGCGCCCACGCCCGCCGCATCGGCCATTTCGAGGCGAGCGACGGCGGCACGCTGTTTCTCGACGAAATCGGCGACATGCGCTTCGATATGCAGGTCAAGCTGCTCCGTGTGCTCGAGGACCGGACGATCGTCCGCGTCGGCAGCAGCGAGGTTCGCCCGGTCGACATCCGCCTGATCTCCGCGACGCACCAGGACCTGGGCGACGCGATCGCCGACGGCAAATTCCGCGAGGACCTGTTCTTCCGCCTCGGCGTCGTCGTCATCCAGGTTCCGGCGCTTGCTGCCCGCGTCGAGGATATTCCGGCGCTGATCCGCCATTTCCAGCGCAAGATGCCCGCCGACGCCAAGTGCCGCTACGACGAAGGCGCGCTCGCGGTGCTGATGCAGCACCAATGGCCGGGCAACGTCCGCGAGCTTCGCAACTTCGTCGAGCGCGCGAGCGTGCTCCACGGCGGCGAGACGCTCGGCGCCGAAGATGTCGCGATCCTCCTCAATCCCACCGCCGTGCCGGTGCTGCGCCCGGTCGCCTCGCACGGCCCCGCCATGGTGTCTGCCGACGACGAGGATCATCTCGCCGCGCACCCCGCCAAGCTGCCGGCGCCGGGCCGCCCGATCGACCTCAAGCGCGAGATCGAGACGATCGAGCTCGAACAGATTCACAACGCCCTCGATCTCGCCGACGGGATCATCTCCGAAGCCGCGCGCCTGCTGACGCTGAAGCGGACGACGCTGATCGAGAAGATGCGCAAATATGGAGTTCAGCAGCAGGCCGCCTGACGACTACCCCACCAGTTTTCGGCGCCGCTGAATTCGGCACCGGTTCCCCGTTTCCCGGCCGTCCGTCCCCACATCGGCGGCCCGGAACAGAGGGCCGGTGCCGAACCCTTTTTGGGGCGGAAGACACGAGCCCGAAAGATCCCGGGCGCCGAGCCGTAAATCTGAACCGCTTCCCCGAGCGAAGCCGAGGGGCTCGTTCGAGCGGAGCGAGAACCCGCTCCGTTGCTGCCTCGACTTCGCTCGGCTGAGCCCCTCGGCTTCGCTCGGGGATTCGGAGGGATTCAGATTACAGGCCCTACACTCTACCGAAGCTGCCGCCAGGCCGAGCTGATCGTCACGATGCCGTTCAGCAACTCGTCGAGCGATTCGGCGCTGTCGGCCGAGACCGCATCGTCGAGCTTGCGGCGCATACTGCGATAGACGCGCGACAGCGCGATGGCGACGTCGCCGCCGGCGTCGCGGTCGAGGTTCGCGTCGAGGCCGATCAGGATGGTGCGCGCGCGCCGCGCGGGCTCGGTCGCCGAGATGCGCTGCCCCTGCCGCACCATCGAGGCGAGCACTCCGACCGCGGTCTCCAGCTCGTCATAGAGCATGGTGACGAGTTCGACCGGGTCGGCGGCGAGCGCGCGGCTTTCGTGCTGCAGGCGGCGATAGAGTCCCGTCGCGCGGACGGTCGAGGGGGTAGCGGCCATGGACGTCATCAGTCGTTATTCTGGTTCGTCCACATCTTGATCTGTTGCTCAAGATAGGCCTGGGTTGCCTTGAAGGCGTTCAGTTTGACGTCGAGGGCGCTATACTGTTTTTCGAGCCGCGCCTTGTAGGCGGCTTCGCGCTCCTCGACCTTTTCGAGCTGCTCGGCGAGCGAGCTGCTCTTGTCGGAGAGCGATTTCGATACCCGGCCGATCGCGCCGTCGCTGGCGACCGCCTTGTCGCGGATCGCATCGAGAATGCCAGCGATGCCGGGATCGGTGGTCGCGGTGTGCGTCGCGTCGCGGCGCGGGCTGAACAGCGCCTCGACCGCGCCCGCGTCGGCGGTCAGCGCCTTTTCGAGCTTGGCCGAATCGACCGTGAGCGTGCCTTCCTTGGTCGAGGTGATGCCGATGTCGGACAGTCTGGAAATGCCGCTGCCGCTGGTCAGCACCTTGTTGACCATGTCGCTGAGCTCGCGTTCGAGCGCGCGGAGCGAGCTGGTCGTGCCCGACAGGCTGGCGGCCGACGACAGGCTTTTCTTGAGCTGGTTATAGACCGAGACGAAATCGCCGACCGTCTGGCGGATCATGTCGAGCGGACGGCTGGCGCCGATATCGACCGGCTGGCCGGGCGCGGCCTTCTTGAGCGTCAGCGACATGCCCGGAATGACGTCGTCGACGCTGTTCGTGGCGCGGCTGTAGGCGATACCGTCGATCGTGAAGGTCGCGTTCGCGGCCGACTGGCCGAGCGTCATGCCGCCGCCCGCGCCATAGCCGAAAGCGGCGAGCGCGGGATCGGCCCCCGCGTCGGCGGTCAGCGTGAAGGCATTGGCCTCCCCCGTCGCCCCCTTGAGCACGATGCGGCTGCCGCCGGTATCGGCAACGATCGAGGCAGTGACCCCGGCGCCGCTGGCGTTGATCGCGGTGGCGAGCCCTTCGAGGCTGTTGTTCGTCGCGTCGATCGTGATCGTCTTGTCCACGCCCCGGACGCTGAGCGTCATCGTGCCGGTGCCGATCGCGGCGCTCTTGTCGGCGACGATCCCCGAATAGGCGGTCTGCGCACGCGCGAGGCCGTTGACGACGATGGTGGCGGAGAAGCTGTCGGCGCTGAGGCCCGCGCGCGCGGTGGCCGCCAGCACGCTGTCGTCGGAAACGGTCGGCGTGCTGCGGAGCGACCCGTCGGCGATCATCTGTTCGAGCGAATCGGCAAAGCCCTCGAGGTCCGAGCGCGCTTGCGCGACCGCGCTCACCCGCGCCTGATTCTGCTGCGTCAGCGTCGTGAGCCGTGCGACCTTCGGATCGCGCGAGGCGCTTGCCAGGTCGTTCACCAGCTTGGGGATGTCGATTCCCGACCCATAGCCGAGCGAAGAGGCGATAGAGGTGACCATGGCGAATATCCTTCGCACCTCTTAACGGCGGCGGGTGCGCGGGATTAAGGGGTCCAAGGTCAGTTTTGTCGGCGCCCCTCGGGGTCGAAGCGGTGGGTGACCGGCACGTCGACCACGGGCTGCCCCAGGCCGTCGGCCATCGCGCGTTCGAGCTGGAAGACGAAGGCGAGCACCGTCGCGACCGCGACGAACAATTCCTCGGGGATCGTCCGTCCGGCACGCGCGGTGAAATAGATGGCGCGGGCGAGCTGCGGATATTCGAGGATCGGCACGTTCGCGGTGCGCGCGAGCTCGCGGATCGACAGCGCGACGTCGCCGCGCCCGCGCGCGACGACGACGGGCGCCGCGTCCTGGCCGGGGCGATAGCGAAGCGCGACCGAGAAATGCGTCGGGTTGGTGAGGATGACGGTCGCGTCCGACACCGCCTTGCGCGCCGATCCGCTGAGGATGTCGTGCGCGCGCTGGCGCTGCGCCTGTTTGAGTTCGGGCGCGCCGTCCGCTTCGCGCATCTCCTCCTTGATTTCCTGCTTGCTCATCATCAGGCGGCGCGTGCGCTGATACCATTGCGCGGGGACGTCGATCAGCGCGATGACGACCAGACCGCCCGCCATCGCGAGCATCGAATGGCCGACCGCACGCCCCGCGAGCCCGATCGCGGCGTTGAGGTCGGCCTGCGCCATCGACATGATCGCCGGCAGGCTGTGCGCGACGAGCTGATAGCCGATCGTGCCGAGCAGCAGCACCTTGGCGAGCGACTTGACCAGCTCGATGACGCCCTGCGGCCCGAAGATGCGTTTGAGCCCCGACAAGGGATTCATCCGATTGCCCTTGAAGCCGAGCGCCTTGCCGCGCCAGCCGAGCGAGCCGAGCATCGCGGGCGCCGCGATGCTGGCGCCGATCGCGAGCGCGAACAGGCTGGCGAGCGGCAGCAATATCTCGACGCCGTTGCGCATCACCGCTTCGCCGGGCGCGAAATGGGCGATGTCGCCGGCATCGAGGGTCAGGCCGCGCTTGACGAGCTCGCCCGCCGAATCGACGAGCCAGCCGCCCGCGGCGAACAACCAGCCCGCGCCGGCGAGCATCATCAGCGCGGTCGCGAGTTCCTTCGACATCAGCACGTCGCCCTCGCGCGCCGAATCCTTGAGCTTCTTCTGGGTTGGAAGCTCGGTCTTCTGGTCTTTTTCGCTCGTTCCCGCCATCGCTCAGCGCCCCGCGGCGATCGTTCGCGCCATGTCGAGCGCGTCGGAGAGGAAGCGGGCGATCGTCTCGGCCATCGCCGGGGTCGCCATGCCGAGCAGGATGACGCCCGCGAGCAAAGTCGCGGGCAGGCCGACCGCGAACAGGTTCATCGCCGGGGCCGAGCGACCGATCACGCCCATGATCATCTGGACGAGGATCAGCACGAAGCCGACCGGCAGCGCGATCGTCAGCCCGGCGGCAAACATCAGGCTCGCGAAATGGAGCAGGCCGCCGATCGCGGCGAAGGAGGGAAAGGCGTTGCCGGGCGGCAGCGCCTGATAGCTGTCGACGATGATCCGGATCAGCATCAGATGGCCGTCGGCGGCGAGGAAGAGCGCGGTCGCGAGCATCGACAGGAACTGGCCGACGACGGTGCTCGATGCCCCGCTCAAGGGATCGACCATCGACGCGAAGCCGAGCCCCATCGCATTGCTGATGGCCTCGCCCGCGAGCAGCGCGGCGGCGAGACCCATCTGGAGCACGAAGCCGATCGCGAGGCCGATCACCGCCTCGCCGATGATGAAGAAGAGGCCAGGGACCGAGACGATGCCGTCGGCGGGCAACGCCATCCCCGACGCCGCGACCGCGGGCACGCCGACCGCGAGCGCGATGACGAGGCGAAGCTGCACCGGCACGTTCGCGGCGCCGAACACCGGCGCGGCCAGAAAGGCGGCGCCGGGCCGGATCATCCCCAGCATCCAGAGCTGGAGCATCGCCTCGATATTCGGGACGTCGGCGGGGTTCATCGGCGGGTCGGAACCCGGTTTTTCATCCCATTCGTCATCCCGGCGAAGGCCGGGATCTCGCCGTCGCGGATTGACGCGCCGACGAGATCCCGGCCTTCGCCGGGATGACGATGACAGAGATGATCGCGAGGGCTCATCGGACCAGATTCGGAATCTGCGCGAAGATGTCCTGCGTGAAATCGGTGAGCAGCACCAGGATGCTGCTGCCGAAGATCGCAAGGCAGATAGCGGTGACGATCAGCTTGGGCACGAAGCTCAGCGTCTGCTCGTTGATCGAGGTCGCCGCCTGCACCATGCCGAGCAGCACGCCGACGACGAGGATCGGGATCAGGATCGGCGCCGAGGCGAGCGCGAGCACCCACAAGGACTGCTGCGCGACCCCGACGAAATAATCGGCTTCCATCGTCTAGGTCCCGAAAGAGGAGGCGAGCGAGCCCATCGTCAGCGCCCAGCCGTCGACGAGGACGAAGAGCAGCAGCTTGAAGGGCATCGAGATCACCGTCGGCGACAGCATCATCATGCCGAGCGACATCAGCGCCGACGCGACGATCAGGTCGATGACGAGAAAGGGCAGGAAGATCAGGAAGCCGATCTGGAAAGCGGTCTTGAGTTCGCTGGTGACGAAGGCGGGGAGCACGATCGAGAAGGGCACGTCCTTCGGGCTCGCATAGGCGGGCGCCTTGGCGATCTTCGCGAACATCATCAGGTCGGTCTTGCGCGTCTGCGCCATCATGAAGCCGTGCAGCGCGTCGCCCGAACGGCTGATCGCGGTGCCGATGTCGATCTGTTCCTGGCCGTAAGGTTCGATCGCGACGCGGTTCACCTCGCTCAGCACCGGCTGCATCACGAACAGCGACAGAAAGAGGCTGAGCCCGACGAGCACCTGGTTCGGCGGCGTCTGCTGAAGCCCGAGCGCGTGGCGCAGGATCGACAGCACGATGATGATGCGCGTGAAGCTGGTCATCATCAGGAGCAGCGACGGCAGCACCGTCAGCAGGCTCATCAGGAGGAGGATCTGCAGCGACAGCGTCAGCGGACGGCCGTCGCCGCCGATCTCGCTCATCGCGCGCGTGATGCCACTCGCGCCGACGTCCTGCGCGAAGGCCGGCGTTGCCGCGGCGAGCAGCGCAAAACCGCCCATCAGGGCGGCGCGGCGCAGCCAGCGCGAATCCCTCCGCCCCCGATTCCCCGAGCGAAGCCGAGGGGCCATGCCGAGCGAAGCCGAGGCTGCGAGGCTATGGGTTCTCGCTCCGCTCGAACGAGCCCGTCGGCTTCGCTCGGGGATGCGGAATATTTCGGGGGTCGCGCCATCAGCCGACATGAAAGTCGCCCTGGCTGTTGTCGGCGAGGCGGGTGACCTGGCCGCGCGAGACCGAAAGCAATATCTGCTGGCCCGCGAATTCGACGACCGCGAGCTTGGTGCCGGGGCCGAGCGGCAGCACGCCGACCATTTCGACCGCGCGCGCCTGCTTGGCGCCGCCGGTCAGGGGCACGCCCATCTGGACGCGCTTCCATAACCACAGACTGCCCCACGCCATGCCGCCGACCAGCGGCAGCAGGATCAGCAGGCGAAGAATATATTCGAGCATCAGCCCCTCCGCTCGAAGCCCGCGAACCCTTGCGCGGGCGCGACGACTTCGGCGATCTGGATGCCGTAGCGGCCTTCGACGCTGACGATCTCGCCCTTCGCGATCAATGTGCCGTTGGCATAGATGTCGAGCAGCTCGTTCGCGGCGCGGTCGAGCTCGACGACGCTGCCCTCGGACAGCGACAGCAGCTCGGCGAGCGTCATCGACGTCGATCCGACCTCGACCGAGACGCGCAGCGAGACGCCGGCGAGCAGGTCGAAATTGGGCGCGCCCGCAATGCTCCGGTCGCGCCGGTCGGGCCGCGCGGGGGCTTCGCTCATGTCATTCATCGTCGGATCCCTTTTCGACAGTCTCAATCAGGATGGCGGCGTTGCCATTCGATTCCCCGATGCTGCCGGACGCGAAACTGCGGCCGGCGACGGTTACCGGAACATTGCGCGGAATGGTTAACGGAATGATATCGCCGACCTCCAAAGAGAGGAGTTTCACCAAAGAAATTTCGGGGCGGGCAAGAACCGAGCGCACCGGCACGCGGACGGTCTTGAGCGCGCGGTTCAGCGTCGCGGTCCAGGCGGGGTCGATCGCGGGTCCGTCGCGCATCTCGGGAACGGGTTCGGCGCCCGCAATTCCGCGCAGCGCCGCCTGCGGATAGGCGCAGAGAATCGTCCGTCCCTCGAACACGCCGCCGCGCAGCGTGAAGCGCTGGACGAGCAGTTCGTCGTCGCCACGCACCGCCGCGAGCTTCGCGGGATCGCCGGTCACGCAGTCGAGTTCGGGTTCGATCCCCATCTTCCACGCCGCGGCGAGCTGCTGGCCCATGTCGCGGCCGAGGCGCGCGGCAAAGCGTTCCTCGGCGTCGGTCAGTTCCTCGCGCTCGCCGGCGAGCTGGCCCTTGCCGCCATAGAAGATGTCGACGAGCTGGAGCAGCAGCGGCCGCGCGGCCGCGAGCAGAACGGGCCCCTTGAGCGGCGGCGCGTGGTAGCGCCAGAAGAGGCCGGGGCTGACCGCCTGGCACCAGTCGGAAAAGCGCATCTGCACCGCGGCCTCGCGCTCGACCTGCACCGTCGGCGCGCCGAGCGCGCGGATCAGGTCGCGAAGCGAGCGCGCGAACTGGTTGCCGACGCTGTCGAGCACCGGAAAGGCATAGCTGCCCTCGGCCTTGCGCAGCAGCAGCGACGCCTTCGCGTCGGCGGCCTGCTTGGCCGAGGCATCGACGGGTTTCGGCTCGAGGCTCACTGGATCACCAGGCTGGTGAAATAGACATTGTCGATGCCGCCGAAGCCTTCCTTGTCGCGCAGCACGTCGTTGATCGCGGCGGTGAGCTGACGCTGAAGCTGCTGCTTGCCCTGCGAGGTCGACAACAGCGCCGGATCCTGTTCGGCGAGCACCATCAGCACCGCCGAGCGGATCGGCACCTGCTGGCGCTTGATGTTGGTGATCACCTTGCCGTCGTAAAAGGTCGACAGGCTGATCCCGACCTGAAGGAAGCCCGATCCGTCGGCGAGGTTCGTCGTGAAGGCGTCGGTCATCGGATAATAGGTGATTTCATATTTGCGCGGATCGACCTTGAAGCGGTCGTTCGGGACCGAGACGGTGCCGACCTTCAGCGCCGGCTCCTTGCCTTCCCCGCCGCCTTCGCCCTCGGCCGCCGCTTCCTCGCCGACGCTGCGGACGACGAGCTTGGGATAATGATCCTCGGGCTTCGCCTCGTGCGCGGAGAGACCGCCGCCGAGATAGATGCCCGCACCGGCACCGGCGCCGATCAGCGCGGTCGCGCCGATGCCCAGCATCAGCATCTTCTTCATCTTGCCGCCCTTTTTGGGGTCGGCGTCGGGGGTTTTGTCCTTGCTCATGGTCAGGCCTTTCGGGGTCAGGCAAAGCGGCCGCGGCGATCCGCGGCGCGTTCATTGCGGTCGGCGCCGGGGCGCTCGGGGGCGGTTTCGATCAGATGGCTGGCGTTCGGCGCAGCATTTCGGCCGCTCTGGCCCTGCTGCTGTTGCTGGCGCCCGGTCTCGGCGGGCGTATGCGTGACCTGCGCTTCGGCGACGCGCACGCCCTGCTGGCGCAGATCCTCGACGAGCCGCGGCTGCGCGGCGGTGACGATCGTCGCGGTCGCTTCATGCTGGGTGTCGAGCTTCAGCGACACCCCGCCGCTGTCGTCCATCTTCATCGCGACGTCGAGCCGGCCGAGATGGCGCGGCATCAGACGAAAGCTGAGGTCGCCGGTGTCGGACTTGGTCGCGGCGATGTCGGTCGCGAGCTGGGCGATCCACTGGTCGTCGCTGCCCATGTCGAGCAGGCGTTCGGCGACCGGCGCGGCGGCCTGGGCCAAAGCAGGCGCCGCCACGCCGGGTGCGGCGGGCTGACTGAAAAGGACCGCCATCGACGCGCCGCTGTCGGCCACGGGCCGGAGCGGTGCGGGATCGGCGGCCGGTTTCGCGGCCGACATCGGCAAGGCGGCGCTTTCCATCCGGGCCGGACGCGCCGGGGTGGGAGCAAGAGCCTCTTCGCGAGCGGGCTTGGAAGCGGCGGTCGCGACGGCCTTGTCTGCCGGACGCGCCGGAGCAACGGCGGGAGCGTCGGGCGCCGGTGCGGTCTTGCCCGCCGTGGTGGGCAGGGTCGTCGTTGCCGACGTCGATCGCGGCGCATCCTTCGCTTCGGGAGTCTCCGCGGGTCGGCCGGTCGGTGTCGGAGCCGCATTCGCCGCGATCGCCACGGCGGCAGCGGCAGCTACCGGAGCCGACTGGGCCGGATCGGCGGTCACGGCCGTCACGACGGACGGCTCGGCGGCGCGTGCATCGGGAGCGTCGGCCGTGAAGGGAGCGTCATCGCCGGCGTCGTCGGCCTTGGCATCGGTCTTTTCGAGGGGCTTTCCGGGTGCATCGACCGCGGGCTTCGCGGCCGCGCGCGGGGTCGCCACCGCGATCAGCAGGCTCGCGGCAACGGCGGCGTCGGGCGTCGGCGTCGCCTCGGCCGGTTTCGCGGCGGGAACGGCGGCCTGCTCGGCGGACGCCTCGGGCAGGATCGCTCCGGCCGCAGCGTCCAATATCTGGACCGATGCGGCGCCGGGCTGCGAGTACAGCGGGCCGATGGCCGAAGCCAGCGGCGCCGTCGCCGTCGGAAGGGTCGTTGCCATGGGAAGCACCATGTCCGCTTCCCCGTCGACGACCGCGCTCGGGGCGGCCGGAACGGGGGTGTTGGAGGGAAGCGCGAGCGCGATCGGACCGGCCGGCAGCGCGCCGGCGCCGCTCGCTACGCTGCCCGGCAGCCTGGCGAGCAATTGCTCGAAGCCGCCGGTATCGCTGTCGGCGGGCGTCGCCGGACCCAGCGCGGCGAGGATCGTCGCGAGGCCGGTCTGCGCCTGGGGAAGAGCGGGGGCCGTCATCATGCCGCGCCGCCCTCGATCAGGCGCAGGCTCATCGCCCGGCGGCGGTGCGGACGGTTGGCGTCGCTGCGGCGTTCCATCTCGGCCTCGGCCGACTTGCGGCTGCGCTCATAAAGGCGGACCGCCGATTCTTCCTTCATCATCGCGCTCTGCGCGAGCATCCCGGCTTCGTCGCGGCGGATACCGGCATTGACGAGCGGCGCGGCGAGATTTTCCTTCGCCATGTCGAGCCGCATACCGAGCTCGCCGATCGTGTTGAGCGCGCGGCCCGCGACCGCGCCCTTCGCCATCGCCAGGTCGGTGCGCAGCCCCTCGAGCCGCTTCGACAGTTCGACGAGGCTTGCGAGCTCGCCGGTGGCGCGCGCGAGATGGGCCTCGGCCATCTGATGTTCGACGGAGCGCACGCGGATGATGCGTTTGCGGCGTGCGGTGCGGGCGTTCATGCGGTAAATCCTTCAATCAGGGCGTGGCGGGAGGTGGTGAAATCGACTTGCGTGCCGGCGGCCTGCGACACGAAAGCGAGCTGGTCGGCGTGGCGCGCGATCGCGGTGTCGAGCACCGGATCGCCGCCCGCCACGTAAGCGCCCATCAGCATCAGGTCGCGATTCTCTTCATAGGCGGACCAGAGCTGGCGAAAGCGCGCGGCGGCGGCGGCATGATCGGGGTCGACCGAATCGGCCATGGTGCGCGACAGCGAGCGAGCGACGTCGATCGCGGGATAGACGCCCTGTTCGGCGAGCGTGCGCGACAGGATGATATGCCCGTCGACGATCGCGCGCGCCGAATCGACGACCGGATCGTCGATGTCGCCGCCATCGGCGAGCACGGTGTAGAGCGCGGTGATCGAGCCACCGGTCAGGCTGTCGTTGCCCGCGCGCTCGACGAGCGAAGGGATGAGCGCGAAGGTCGAGGGCGGATAGCCCTTCATCGTCGGCGGCTCGCCCAGCGTCAGCCCGATCTCGCGCTGCGCATGGGCGACGCGGGTCAGGCTGTCGATCAGCAGCAGCACCTTCTTGCCCTCGGCGCGAAAGGATTCCGCGATCGCGGTTGCGCGCATCGCGGCGCGCAGGCGCAGCAAAGGCGGATGGTCGGCGGGAACCGCGACGACGACCGATTTCTTGCGGACGGCGGGGGGCAGTTTGGTCTCGACGAAATCGCTGACCTCGCGGCTGCGCTCGCCGATCAGCCCGACGACGATCACGTCGCATTCGGTGCCCGCGATCATCTGGCCCATCAGCACCGACTTGCCGACGCCCGAACCCGCGATGATCGCGACGCGCTGACCCTCGCCGATGGTGAGCAGGCCGTTGATCGCGCGGACCCCCATGTTGAGCGGCTTCGTCACCCGGCCGCGGCGCAGCGGATTGACCTTGCGGCCGGCGAGCGGCCACTGGAACTGCGATTTCACCGGCGGGCGCCCGTCGAGCGGATGGCCCTGCGCGTCGATGATGCGGCCGAGCAGCGCCTTGCCGCAAGCGACCATGCTGCTCGCGCCGTGCGGCTCGACCGGCGCGCCGGTGACGAGCGGCATGTTGGTGTCGAAGGGCAGGACGAGGCTGCGGTGACCGCGAAAGCCGACGACCTCGCCATAAACATAATCATTGTTCGCCGACTTGATGCGGACGTTGCTGCCGAGCGGCTGCGGAAAGCCCGAGACCTCCAGCATGATCCCCTCATGCGCGACGAGCGTGCCGATGCGGCGCGGGCTCGCGTCACGCAGCGCGACGGGCGCGAGCAGCTGCTGCGCGGTCATGGCGAGGCGGCGCGTCATGCGGCGATATCCTCGCCGCCGAGCGCGGCGCGCAGTTCATTGAGGTAGACGGCGCGGCCATGCTCGATCCAGCCCGCCGAGGTTTCGATGCGGACGGTGCCGCGCATCATCGCCGGGTCGGCCTCGACCGGCAGCGCGATCGGCGCGTCCATCAGCAGCGCGGCGTCGGCGGGGTTCACCCACAGGGTGCGCGCCTTGTCGGCCTCGGCGACCATCGCCGCGGCGATATCGGCCTGCGTCTGCAGCCATTCGGCGTCGATCGGCGCGCGGCCGACGATCTGGCGGACCAGCCGTTCGACCGTTTCGGCGATGAGCTGCGCCAGTTCCTCGCTCGGTTCGTCCTGCAGCGCCTCGGCGCCCGCGACGAGCGCCAGCAACTGCTCGCGTTCGACCGCGAAGGCGGCTTCGGCGAGGCGCTGGCCCTCGGCAAGGCCCTGCGCGAACGGATCGTCGGCAGGCTCGGCGGGGACGGGTTCGACCGGCGCCGCCTCGGCGACCGGCGGCGCGCCGAAATGCAGCGGGCGAAACCCACGCCCTTCCGCCATCAGCGCGGCGAGCGAGACGATGGTCGCTTCGGCGGCGCGATCAGACATAATCGTCGCCCGCGCCCGCGATCATGATCTCGCCGCTCGATGCCATCTGGCGAACGATCTGCATGATCGCCTTCTGCGCCTCGTCGACGTCGATGCGCTTGACCATCGTCATTTCGGCCATTTCGTCGCGGATCGTTTCCGACGCGCGCTTCGACATGGTGGCGAGGCAGCGGTCGACCATGTCGGCGTCGGTGCCCTTGAGCGCGACGGCGAGCTGTGCGGCATCGACCGAGCGCAGCACGGTGCCGAGGCTCTTGGCGTCGAGATCGCGCAGATTTTCGAAGATGAACATCTCTTCCTCGATGATCTGCGCGAGCAGCTTGTCCTGCTTCTTGAGCGCGCGGATCGTGCGTTCCGAAAGCTGCTTCGGCATCTTCTTCATGATCTTGGCGACGTCGCCGGGGCCGCCGATCGGCCGCTTGGCGACGCGCTGGCCGCCGATATTCGCGGCGGCGAGCACCGATTCGAGATCCTCGATCGCGGCGGCGGGAACGGCGGTGAGCTGCGCGGCGCGCAGCACCAGTTCGGCCTGCAACCCCTCGTCGAGCGTTTCGACCGCGCGCGCGGCGACGTCGGGGACGAGCACGGAGAGGATCAGCGCGCCGACCTGCGGATGCTCGTTCGCGAGGAGCGCGCTGATCGCGTCGACGTCCATCCAGCGCAGCATCTCGAGCGACGCGGCGCTCGACTGCGGCGCGACGGCGGCCAGGATATTGTCGGCGCGGACGTTGCCGACCGCGTCGTGGATCACGGTGCGGATGCGCGCGTCGGCGCCGACCGCGAGCGCGCTGACGTTGCGGCTTTCGGAAACGAACTGGTCGAGCGCCTGCTCGATCTGGCCTTCGCTCGCATTGGCGGTGTCGAACATCGATTTGGCGAGCTGGCGCACTTCCTCGGGACCCAGATGCTTGAGGATCGTCGCGGCTTCGCTTTCGTCGAGCAGCATCAGCAGGATTGCCGCGGCCGACGATCCCTCGATCGCGGGCTTGCCGCGCGGGGTTTCGATTTCGGCGTCGATATCGGTATCGATTACGTCAGGCACGGGCGCCCTCCTGCATCAGCTGGCGGACGACCAGCGCGGCGCGGGCCGAGTCCTGGCGGACGAATTCACGGACCAGGTTGGCGCGCGCCTCATAGCTGGGGGCGGCCTCGATCATCTCGAGCGTGATCTCGCTGCTGGCGTGCGGGCTGGCGAGCGCGGCGGGATTTTCGGTCACCTTGAGCAGCGTTTCCTCGATCTGCGCCTCGCGCTCGGCGCGCTGGGTCGCGCGCTGCTTCGCGCTGCGGATCAGCGGGCGGCCGATGAAGAAGAAAGCGAGCAGCGCGGCGAATATGGCGCCGACCTGCTTGGCCAGCGGCAGGAACCAGGGCTGGTCGTAAAAGGCTGGGGCGGCATCCTCGACCTGGACGAAGGGGCGCTGATTGATCGCGACCACGTCGCCGCGCGCGGCGTCGAAGCCGATCGCGCCCTTCACCAGGCTGTCGATCTTCGCGATGTCGGTCTGGGTCAGCGCCTTCTTGCCCTGGTTGAGCGCGACGGCGACCGAGACACGGCGAAGCTGGCCCTGCGGCTGGTGCGTCACCGAAATCTCGCGGCCGACCTCATAGGCGCGGGTGGCGTTCTCGTTGCTGTTGGTCTGCGCCGCGGGCGCGCCGGGCGCCGCCGGGACGGGCGCGGTGTCGGTGACGGTCGACGCCTGCGGCGGCTGGTTCGACAGCGCGCCGGGGATGCCGACCGCGGGGGGAGCGCCCTCGCCGCTGACGGTGCGCGTGACCTGCTCGCTGGTCAGCGCGCGATCGTCCTTGGGGAAGCTCTCGCGCGTCGCCTGGCTTTCGGACATGTCGACGTCGGCATGGACCTCGACGGTGTAATTGCCGGCACCGAGCATCGGGCCGAGCAAAGTGTCGAGCGCGCGGCGGAAGCGATCCTCGACCTGCGTCTGAAGCTGGAAGGCCTTCATGTCGCCGTTCGACGCACCATCCGACAGCAGCGCGCCGCGCTGGTCGATCACCTGCACCTGATCGGCGTTCATGCCGGGAACCGAGGAGGCGACGAGGAAGCGGATCGCCTGCACCTGGCCGTCGGACAGCGAGCGGCCGTTCTGGAGCGTCAGCATCACCGAAGCGGTCGCGGGCTTGTCTTCGCGCACGAACAGGCTGGGCTCGGCGGCAGCAATATGAACGCGCGCGCTCTTCACCGCGTCGATCGTCTCGATCGTGCGCGACAGGTCGGCCTCGCGCGCCGAGCGCAGCGTCTCGCCCTCGATCGCGCGGCTCGACCCCATCGGCAGCGACGCGATCAGGCTGTCGCCGCTCGGCGCCGCCTTGGGCAGGCCCTGACCCGCGAGCGCGATGCGCGCCTGATAGACTTTGTCGGCATCGACGGTCAGCGCGCCGGTCGTGGGATCGATCGTGTGACCGATCCCCTGCGACTGGAGCGCGTCGGCGACCGCAGCCTTGTCGTTATCGTCGAGCCCGGCGAAAAGCTGCGCCTGCGGGGCCGACTGGGTCATGAAATAAGCGAGCGCCGCGATGCCGATCGCGGTGGTGGTGGCGATCATCGGCAGCGCGCGCTGGACGGCGGGCTGGCGGACGAACTGCTGAACGGGCGCGAAACGGCCGCCCATCGCGGGGACGGGCAGACGGTTCGGGCTTTCGTCGACGGGGGTCAGGATCTGGGCTTCGGCCATGGGTTACACCGGCATGTTCATGATGTCGCGATAGGCGGAGAGCAGCTTGTTGCGGACCTGCAAGGTCGTCTCGAAGCCGAGCGAGGCCTTCTGCCGCTCGATCATCACGCTGACGATGTCGTGCGTGTCGCCGCGCTCATAGGCTTCGCTGAGGTCGCTGGCGCGATTCTGCTGGGCGTTGACCTGTTGCAGCGCATTGCTGATCGCGGCCCCGAAATCGGGCGTGCCCGCCGCGCCGTCCACCCCGCCGCCGACGCCGCCCGCGGCCCCGCGGCCCGCGGCGCGTTGCAGCGCCTGGTTCTGATTGAGGATCGAACTGCGCATCTGCAGCAGCCGGCTCGAGTCAATCGTGCTCATAAAGCTTTCATCCGTCCTGGTGCGCGGCCTCGCGCCGCACGCCAAAGAAGAATGCAAAGCCCGTGCCAGAAATTTAATAAGCGCTTTTTCAGTGGCTTGGTTGGCTATCGAACAGGCTTAACGCCGTCTTCGACATTTTTTTGACGCCGCCGCTTAATCCACCGCGCGGGCCGCCGTTACTGCCTCCGTGACCGCTCGCCGAGCCCTCACGAAACGGGAATGGCCAACGGGCC
>QFCS01001204.1_pt1 | contig 36913 bp, 29 predicted proteins | sample 3576561 | NCBI WGS metagenome assembly QFCS01 | reverse complement strand
GCATCGAGGAGGTCGCGCTCGCCCAGGCCGCGCGCGGTGGCGTGGGCACCGGTGCGCCGGTGGGACAGCTGCCCGCGGGCGCCGTACCGGCCATCGGCGACACCCTGACGATCAACGGGGGCATGGCGCGGACCTGCGCCACCGGGGAGGCGATCACCGCGACGGTGGAACGGGTCGGAGCGAACGTCGTGATCGCCACCGACGTCGCCAATCCGCTCGGCGGCCTCGGCATCACCGAGCTCGACGACGTCCTCGAGGCGGCGGAAGCCGTCTACACGGGGGGCACCGTCACCCTGGGCGCGACGTCGGACGTCGACCAGAACGGCCGCGTCGTCATCGTCATCACCCGCAAGGTCAACGAGCTCGCCCCGCCCGCCACCCCGGCCGACAGCTACGTCCGGTCCCGCCCCCGGGACCTCCTCGACCAGGTCGAGTGCCCGACGAGCAACGTGGGCGAGGTGTTCTACGCCATGGCTCCCGACACGCTCGGCGAGATCAACTCCAACGTGCGGACGAGGTCCAGCGTCGCGGGGACCATCCCGTCCCACTTCGCGCACGAGCTGGGCCACCAGATCATGGACGCCGCGCGGCTGGACAGCGGGGCGCCGCTCGATGGCACCTGGCTGGGCGAGGCGATCGCCGACACCGCGCTCGACGCGGCCTTCTACGCCACCTCCTTCGGCCTCCAGCCGCTGCAGAACATCGTCGTCTCGCAGATCACCACCGGTCCCAACGCCTCGCGCCGGGTCGCGGCGTTCAACACCTACATCAACCAGAACTACGGCAGGTACCGGTCGTGGCTGCAGGCCCCCGGCCGACACCCCGTGCTCTGGTCGTCCCCGACCGCGGGCGCCCGCGGCGGGGCCTGGCAGTTCCTCAGCTACGCCGCCGACCGCAGCGCCGGCGGCACCGTGAGCGGACGCGCCGCCTTCCTCCGCGCGCTGGTCACCAGCGACACCACCGGTACGCCGGCCCTCGCCGCCGCCACCGGCGCGGACCCGGTGACCTGGCTGAGGGACTTCACCTTCGCCGTCTACGCCGACGACGCCCCCGACTCCGGGGCGCTCGGCACCAGTGGCCCGTTCTCGATGCTGTCGTGGAACAACCGGTCCATCTACACCGCACTCAACACCAGCTACCAGCTGGCCGTCGCCACTTTGGACACCGGCGCCCTCGTCGTCGACACCTACGCCGCGCGCGGCGGGTCGCGCTACCTGCGCTTCGCGGTCGCTGCCGGCGGGACCGCCACGGTCACCCTCACCTCGGGCGGCATCAGCTACCGGCTCGTCCGCCTCGTCTGAGTCGCCCGGCGCACCCGGTGCGCCTGTGTCGCAGCGCAGGCCGCACCGCCGACCACCAGCATGAGCAGCGACGCACCTGCCCAGCCCCACCCCGCCGCGACGGCGAGGTAGGGCGGGCGCAGGTGCGCCCAGAGCACGACCGCCACGAGCATCGGCGCCCAGTACCAGAGCCGGAGTACGCCGGCGGCCAGCGCCGCGACCCCCACGAAACCCAGCGCGACCGATGCTCCCGCCACCGTCCAGCCGGCGGCGACGAGGCCGGCGACCGTCGGCAGCATCGCCGCCGCCGTCCCGGCGAGCCGCCAGATGGGCAGGACGGCCGGGTGACGTGAGGACACCAGGGTGAGATCCGGCGTGCGGTCCACCAGGGGGAACCCGGCCGCGGTGGCGGCCAGCACGGGCAGCAGGTGCAGGACGGTGGTCCGGTTGCGCAGCAGGGGCAGGTCGACGTACGCGTCGGTCGCGATCAGAGCGACCGCGCCCAGGCCGACGCACAGACCGGCCGACGCCATCAGACCCCAGGCACGCGCGACGGCGTGGCCGCGACGGACGCTAGCCCAGGCCATCGGGCATCCGGATCTCCTCGAACGCGCAGGCGCCCAACCGGCGGTAGGTGGCGCTCACCCACGCATCCGCCTCGGCGCTCCGCAGCCAGGCGCGATCCGGCGCGTCGGGAGCCGGCTCGAGGACCCCCGCGCGCACCTGGAGCCAGCGCCCCAGGAGGTAGCGCGCGTCGAAGGCGGCGAACGGCGGCTCGTCGCCGAAGTCCGCCGCACAGGCGGCCGGCCGCACCAGGGTGTCGGTCGCCCGGTCCTCGCCCACCGTCGGTGACGCGTACTCGTCGAGGAGGACCACCACGCCCCCACGGTGGGCCGCCCAGTCCGTGCCGACGTCCGCGAAGCGTGCCGGCACCGGGACGCCGAGTGCCTGCAACGCGGCCGCCTGCCGGTCGACCTTGGCCGCCAGGTCGTCCAGGGGGCGCGGCGTCTCCGCGAACAGGCAGACCTCGGGGTCGGATCCCGCACAGGTCAGGGCCGGGCGCGGCTCTGTCGCGAGAAGACGGTCCGCGTCGCCCACGACGAACCAGCCGGCCAGCCACCCGACCAGCGCCGCTGCCACGCCCGCGCGTCGCGGCCAGGTGGCCACCAGCAACCGGTGCTGACGCGCCGCCAGCATCGCCGCCGCGAGGATCACCACGGCCAGCGCCAGCCCGGCCAGGCCGAGCGCCGTCCAGCCCGCCGGGGCGAAGCGCTGACCCGCGAGACTGGCCGTCGCACCGCCGGTGGTGAAGAACGCGGGCACCGGTCCGACCACCGTCCACAAGAACAGCAGGAACACCAGCACCACCGCGACCGGAGCCAACCAGGCGCGCGCCGAGGCGTAGCCGATCGCCGCTCCGAGGGCGACCTGCGCGGCGAGGACGCCGAAGCTCGCCGGCACCACCCACCAGTACTGCGGGTAGGCCGGCGCCCCGGCGAGGGCGGCGAGCGTGGTCGTCGCCAGACTCACCACGCCCAACGCCCCGCACGCCAGCCCCCACACGCCGAGCAGCGGCTGCAGCCAGCACCGCAGGTCACGGCGCGACTGGAGGATCACCTCGCTCATCGCCGAGGAGCGCAGCCGGGCGTAGACCAGGCAGGCCACCCCGGCCGCGACGGGTCCGATGAACACGCTCGCCCCGGTGCCCGTCGACAGCGCCTGCTTCCACGACCCGAGCCAGTCGCCGGCACGGGGCACGGTCGAGACCGCGCCCGCCGCGGTCAGCAGCACGAGCAGCGCCAGCACCCGCCACGGGGCACCCACCCACACCCACCAGGACCTCACGAGCGCGCTCCGGCGATCGTGGCGAGGAAGGCGTGCTCGGCCGAGGCCCCCGGCCCGCCGCGCTCGGCGACGAAGGCCGCCACCGGGCCGTCGTACAGGACCCGGCCCGCCTCGAGGACGGCGACCCGGTCGGCCATCTGCACGACGTCCTCCATGACGTGGCTGCTCAGCAGGGTGACGACGGAGCCCGCCAGGTCGCACAGGATGGTGCGCAGCGCCGCCCGCTGCCCGGGGTCCAGACCGGTGGTCGGCTCGTCGAGCAGCAGGACGTCCGGCGCCGTCACCAGCGCCACGCCGAGCGCGAGGCGCCGGTTCATCCCTCCCGACAGCGACCGCACCCGATCGCCGGCCCGGGCAGCCAGGCCGACCTGGTCGAGGATCCGGGCGTTGCGCGTCCTCGCGACCGCTGCGGGCACGCATCGCACCCAGCTGGCGTAGGACAGCGCGTCGTCGACCCGCAGCTCGCCGGGCAGGTCCAGCTGTTGCGGCAGGTAGCCGATGCGGTCCACCACCGTGCGGCGGCGCCGTCCGTAGAGGTCGACGCCGCCGACGGTGACCCGGCCCCCCTCGGGCCGTCGGCATCCGGCCAGAGTGCGCAGCAGGGTCGACTTGCCCGCTCCGTTGACCCCGACCAGACCGCAGACACCCCGCGTCAGGACGAGAGCATCGATGTCCACGACCGGCCGCTCGCTCCGGCCGTAGGCGCACCGCAGCCCCGACAGCCCGAGGTCCACCTCAGATCGAGAAGGTGAAGTAGGGCCGACGGCTGCAGGGATCGCCGCTCCAGCTCTGGTCCTCGCACACCTTGGAGTGCACGCGGCCGCGATCGGCCTTGCGATAGGAGTAGTCGTCGCTGTCGAACTGGTCGACCCAGGTGCTGCTGCCGGTGCGCGCGCTCTGGTCCCTCCCCCCGGGCGTGCACCACTGCACGTTCTCCAGGCCCGCACACACCTCGTAGTAGCTGTAGTTGGTCTCGGTGTAGGTGGCGTTGCCGTTGCTGCGCCGGTCGCGGTAGTAGGTGTGGTTCTTCAGGTACCCGTCCTTCTGGTAGGAGCGCCCGTAGGCCTGCCCCCGCAGCGTGCCGTCGTCGGAGACGTTCAGCGGATCGGTGCTGGAGTACCAGTTGTAGGACTCGGCCACGGCGCTGGGTGCCGCGACGAGGAGGAACAGGGCGGACACGGCCGAGGCCGTGAGCGCGCTGGAGAGGCGCGGACGACCGGGCAGGGAACGGACATTCATGGAGGAGACCTTCCGAGACGACCCGGCGACGGTCGCCGAGGCGGCACCATCTTGAGATGGTCATCTGAGAATGTCAACGAGGCCCGGACAGCCTGTGGAAAACGCACCAGGGCCCGGCCGGGGAGGGAGGGTGGCCGGGCCCTGATTGTCCACGCAGCTGATGGACAGTGCCTGGACCGAGCCCGGGCTTCGGGAGGGAGCGTGAATTCCCGGGCTCGCTTACCTCAACGACCTCGCCGACAGCGGGTTACGCCGGTCACGGACAACTTCGAAAAAGTTCTGGGGCGGTCTCCGGGACCCCCGGAGACCGCCCCAGCACACCGCTCGCCCGCCGCGCGGGCTCAGCTCACGCCGACGATCGGCAGCCGCAGCGCCGCCGGCGCGTCCGCCGGTACGACGGGCGCCTTCGGCGCCACGGGCTGGATCCGCTCGTAGCCCTGCCCGAGTCCCGGGCGGGTGTCCTCCTCGCCCTTGTTGGGCCAGTAGGCCATCGCCCGCTCGGCCTGGGCCGTGATCGTCAGCGACGGGTTCACGCCGAGGTTGGCCGAGATCGTCGAGCCGTCGACGACATGCAGGCCCGGGTGACCGTAGACGCGCTGGAAGGGGTCGACCACACCCGACTCGGGGCTGTCGCCGATGGTGCAGCCGCCGATGAAGTGGGCGGTCAGCGGCCGGTTGAACGGCTCGCCCACGGTGCCTCCGGCGATGCCGCCCATCACGTCGGCCATCTCGCGCACGGCGTCGTTCGCGACCGGGATCCAGGTGGGGTTGGGGGCGCCGTGCCCCTGCTTCGAGGACAGCAGCCACTTCCCGGCGACCTTCTTCGGGAAGGTGGTGATCGAGTTGTCGACCGACTGCATCACCAGCGCGATGACGACGCGCTCCGACCAGTGCTTGACGTCGTAGAGGTCGCGCACGTTCCGCTTCTGCTTCCACAGCTCCTTGAGCCACACCTTCCAGCGCGCCTGCGGGCCGTCGCCGTCGGTGAGCACCGTCTGCATCAGCGACATGGCGTTGCTGCCGCGCCCGTAGCGCACCGGCTCGATGTGGGTGTGGTCGTCGGGATGCCACGACGAGGTGATCGCGACGCCCTGCGTGTAGTCGGTGGTGCTCTCCGCCGGCGCGATCGCGCCGAGCAGGGACTCGGAGTTGGTGCGCGTCAGGTGGCCGAGCCGGTCGGAGATCCCCGGCAGGTCGCCGGTCGCCTTGAGCCGGTGCAGCAGCTTCTGGGTGCCCAGCGCGGCCGCGGAGAACACGACCTGCTCGGCGGTGAACGTCTTCGTGACGCTGCGGCGCGACACCTTCGCCTTGGTCCAGCGGGTATCGACCCGGTAGCCGCCACCGGGCAGCGGGCGCACCCGCGTCACCGTGGTCAGCGGGTGCACCGTCGCGCCGTTGCGCTCGGCGAGGTAGAGATAGTTCTTGACCAGGGTGTTCTTGGCGTTGTGCCGGCAGCCGGTCATGCACTCGCCGCAGTCCGTGCACGTCGTACGACGCGGGCCGGCCCCGCCGAAATACGGGTCCTCGACGTCCTGCCCGGGCCGCTCCGCGGGGCCGCCGAAGAACACGCCGACGGGGGTCGGGTGGAAGGTGTCGCCGCGCCCCATCCGCTCGGCGACCTCCTTCATCACCTCGTCCGAGGGGGTCATCCGCTGGTACTCGACGACGCCGAGCATCCGCTTGGCCTGGTCGTAGTAGGGGGCGAGCTCGGCCTTCCAGTCGGTGATGTGCGCCCAGGACGGGTCCTTGTAGAACGGCTCGAGCGGCTCGTAGAGCGTGTTGGCGTACACGAGGGAGCCGCCGCCCACGCCGGCGCCGGCCAGGATGAGGCAATCCTTGACCATGTCGATGCGCTGGATGCCGTAGCACCCGGCGGCCGGGGCGTAGAGGTACTTCTTGAGGTCCCAGGAGTTGTCGGCGAAGTCGTCGTCCTCGAAGCGGGCGCCGGCCTCCAGCACGCCGACCCGGTAGCCCTTCTCGGTCAGCCGCAGCGCGGTGACGGACCCGCCGAAGCCGGAGCCGACGACGAGCACGTCGTAGTCGAACCCGCCCGTCGTACCGTCCCGCTCGGTGGCACTCATGCGCGCCCCAGCTTGTCCATGATCCGCAGGGAGGCGGTCATCATCCGCGCATAGGACTCGTCGGACATGCCGAGCATCGGCCCGAAGCGCAGCAGCCGCTGGGTGCCGACGGCCTGGGTCTCGGTGTAGCGGTGGATGCCCTCGCTCCCCTGCCGGCGGCCCATGCCCGACTCGCGCATGCCGCCCATGGGCGCGTCGATGCTGGCGAAGGTGGCGCCGAAGGCCTCGTTGACGTTGACGGTGCCGCACCTGATCTGGCGGGCCACGGCCCGGCCGCGCGCGGTGTCGCGGGTGTAGACCGAGCCGTTGAGGCCGTACTCGCCGTCGTTGGCGCGGGCGATCGCGTCGGCCTCGTCGTGGAAGCGGTAGATCGCGACGACCGGGCCGAAGGTCTCGTTGCCGAAGCAGGTCATCTCGGGCGTGACACCCTCGAGGACGGTCGGCTCGTAGAAGTACGGCGCGAGGTCGGGGCGCGCCTGGCCGCCGGCGAGCACCCGGGCGCCCTTGGCGACGGCGTCCTCGACGTGCGCGGAGACGGTCGCGAGCTGGTCGGCGGAGATCAGGGTGCCCATGTCGGCGTCCCAGCTGAGCCCGACGCCGAGGCTCATCGCCTTGGTGCGCGCCACGAAGCGGTCGACGAAGCGGTCGTAGACCTGGTCGGCGACGAACATCCGCTCGGTGGACACGCACAGCTGGCCGGCATTGGAGAAGCTGGCGCGGACCGCACCCTCGGCGGCCCGCTCGACGTCGGCGTCGCGCAGCACGAGGATCGGGTTCTTGCCGCCGAGCTCGAGCGAGCAGCCGATGAGCCGCTCGGCGGCCTGGCGGGCGATGATCTTGCCGGTCGCGGTGGAGCCGGTGAAGCAGATGTAGTCGGCGCGGTCGATGATCGGCGTGCCGAGCTCACGGCCGGGCCCGGCCACGACCTGCCACAGGTCGCGCGGGAAGCCGGCGTCCTCGAGCATCTGCGCGCCGAGCAGCGCGGAGAGCATCGTCTGCGCGTCGGGCTTGGTGACCACCGCGTTGCCGGCGAGCAGCGCCGGCAGGCCGTCGCACAGCGCCATCGTGAAGGGGTAGTTCCACGGCGAGATGATCCCGACGACGCCCTTGGGGACCCGGTTGACCTCGACGCGGGTGAGGACCGGTACGACGCCGGGCCGGCGCTCGGTGTCGAGGTGCCGGTGCGCCGTACGGGCGTAGTAGCGGGCGGTGAGCGCGATGTGCATCGGCTCGTCGAAGGCGTGCTTGCGCGACTTGCCCGACTCGAGCTGGATGAGGTCGATGATCTCGTCCTGGCGGTCCAGGACGATGTCGTGGAGGCGGTGCAGGATCCGGGCCCGCTCGTCGACCGAGACCCGTGCCCAGGCGGCCTGGGCGACGCGGGCGCGGCGGAAGGCTTCGGCGACGTCCTCCGTGCTGGACTGCGGGATGTTGGCCAGCGGCGCCCCGTCGATCGGCGAGTGCACCTGGGCGGTGGCGCCGGTGGTGGCGAGGATCCGGTCGGTCAGGCGGGCGACGACCTCGGGTTCGAGCACGTACGACGCGCGCGGGTCGTGCTCGGGGTCGCGGGGACCGCCGTGGGTGGGGTCGGCGTTGCCGCCGGTGGCGCCGGGACCGGAGATCGCTTCGCTCATGCGACGAGCCTAGGTGAGCGCCGTCACGGACGCTACCGATCGGTAACGGATGTGCCCCTTTACACATGATCTTTCTGTGTCAAGCGAGCGTTCCCGGCCTGTGGTGTCCGGAAATGACAAGAAGCCGCCCGCGGTGACGTCCTCCCAGCGCCACCGTGGACGGCTTCCGCTCAGGGGGCCGCGAGGTAGACCGACTTCGCCTCGGTGTACTGCGCCAGGCCCTCGGGGCCGAACTCGCGGCCGAGCCCGGAGGCCTTGAAGCCGCCGAACGGTGCCGCGAAGTCCATCGTGTAGGTGTTGATGCCGTAGGTCCCGGTCCGGACGCCGCGCGCCACCTCCAGTCCCGCCGCCTGGTCGGCGGTCCACACCGTGCCGGCCAGGCCGTACTCGGAGTCGTTCGCGATCCGCACCGCGTCCGCGACGTCGGCGTACGGGATCACCGACAGGACGGGGCCGAAGATCTCCTCCTGGGCGATCCGCATCCGGTTGTCGACGCCCGCGAACACCGTCGGCCGCACGTACCAGCCGCGGTCCAGGCCGTCCGGGCGCCCGTTGCCGCCCGTGAGCAGCTGCGCGCCCTCCTCCTGGCCGAGCGCGATGTACTTCTCCACCCGCTCCTGCTGGCGCTGGGCGACCATCGGGCCGATCTCGGTCGCCGGGTCGAGCGGGTCGCCCACCTTCATCTCCCCGATCGCGCCGGCCAGCGCCGCCGCGAAGGCGTCGTGACGGTCGCGGGAGACCAGCACCCGGGTCTGCGCGACGCACGCCTGCCCGGAGTTCATCACGCCGAGGAACTTCAGCCCCTCGATCGCCGTCGCCTCGTCGGCGTCGTCGAGGATGATCGCCGCCGACTTCCCGCCGAGCTCCAGCGAGACCCGCTTGAGCTGCTGGCCGCAGATCGCACCGATCGCGCGCCCCGCCGCCGTCGACCCGGTGAACGCCACCTTGTCGACGCCCGGATGGCGCACCAGGTGCTCGCCCACCTCGCGGCCGCCCGCCACGATCGACACCACGCCCTCCGGCACCCCGGCCTCGACGAGCAGCTCGGCCAGCAGGTAGCAGTCCAGCGGCGTCTCCGGCGCCGGCTTCACCACGACCGTGCACCCGGCCAACAGCGCCGGGACCACCTTCGACAGGACCGTGAACTGCGGGACGTTCCACGGCGGGATCGCCGCGACCACCCCCACCGGCTCGTGCCGTACGACGACGTCCGCACCGAGCGCACCCGGGCGCGTGGCCTCCCACGGGAACTCCCGGGCGATCGCCAAGAAGGCCTCGATCTGCATCCACGGCGCCGGCGCCTGCGCCAGCGAGCTGAACGAGATCGGCGAGCCCATCTCGGTCGAGATGATCGTCGCCATCTCGTCCAGCCGGGCGGCGTACAGGCCGGACAGGTTCCGGACGACGTCGATCCGCTCCTGCGGCGACATCCGCGGCCACGGACCCTCGTCGAAGGCCCTGCGGGCGGCCGCGACGGCGGCGTCGATGTCGGCGGCCGAGCCCTCCGGCACCCGCGCCACGACCTCCTCGGAGTGCGGCGAGACCACCTCCAGCACGGCGTCGGTGGCGGGCTTCGCCCAGGTGCCGCCGATGAAGAGGGCGTCGCGGTCGAGGGTCATGGGGTCTCCTTCGCAAGGTCGAACCAGTCGGCGAAGCCGCTGGGGTCGTGCCGGCCGAGCGCTCCGTGCTCGAACAGGCCGAAGCCCTCCGAGCCCTCCGGTACGCCGGCGCCGGGGCCGTGCACGGTGGCGCGCCCCACGTGGTCGATGACGCCGAACATCACCCGGCCGGCGACGGCCGGGTCGGCGAGGTCGTAGGTCAGCCGCTCCGTGAACGCCGGGCCCTTCCACATGCCGTGGGTCCAGTCGGAGTCGCCCCCGTACCCCCCGCCGACGTGGATCGGTACGGCGAGCCGCGACTCCACCTCGAGCACGAGCTCCTTGCCGTCGGGCGTCGTGCACACGATGGTGGCGCCGGTCGGGACGCGGGTGCCGGCGGTGTAGCGGATCTCGACCCGCGGCCAGCCGAGCTGCTCGACACGGCCGTCCTTCCACACCCGCGTGCAGTCGTTGAGGGTGCGGTAGCCGTCGGGGGTCTCCTGGAGGATCAGCACCACGCAGAAGTCCTCGAAGCGCATCGGCACGTAGAGCCACCACATGCCCTCGAAGGCCGGGTCGGCGGGCTTGCCGGCCGGCGCCGCCTCGCCGACGGGCCGGATCCCCCACGACCGGTCCCGGGTACCCACCCAGCGGTCGGGCGTGACGGCGAGGTCGGTGCCGTCGACGCTGATCGTGCCCTCCCAGGTGCCGACCTGCGCGAAGCGCTGCGCGTCGAGCGTCGTACCGCTGCCCTGCCGCATCACGTGCGGCAGCTCCTGGACGACGTCGAAGGAGCCCTCCCAGGACAGGTCGAGCGCGACGCCCTCGGTCTCCTCCATCACGATCCGCAGCCGGCGCATCGGCTCGGTGACCTCGATCCGGTAGGCGCCGACCTGCGGGGCCCTCCGGTCCGCGCCCCGCGGGTCGGCGGCGTCGCCGAGGTGGACGGCCGTGTGCTCGCGCCGCCCCTCGACCTCGCGGCTGAGCAGGACGAAGGCGTCCTTGGTGCCGAGGTTCGGGTAGAAGCCGAGGCCGGTGATGAGGAACAGGTCGCCGGTGCGGTCGTGGGCGTTGAGGTAGCAGCGGTCGTAGAAGTTGCGGTCGCTGCTGCCGGCCCACGCAACGGGGCGCGGCAGCTGGTGGATCGGGAACTCGTCGAGCGGGCCGAGGCCGTAGTACTCCCCGTGGAGTCCGTGCGGCCCGGCGCCCACGTGGCCGGGCGCGCTCACGCGCCGACCTCGTCGAGCAGGCGCTCCAGCAGCGGGCGGTGGTGGAACACCGACTCAGGGTCCTCGGGGACCTCGATCTCCCCGAAGTGGATCTGGCGCGCACTCGTGCGCAGGAAGACGCAGCCCCAGTTGACGGCGGCGTGCACGAGGTACCAGGTCAGGTCGCCCGGCTCGACGCCGGTGAGCTCGGCGTACGTCGCGCGCACGTCGTCGGCCCGCAGGAAGTCCGGCATCCCCGGCAGCCCCAGCATGCCCGCGATCTCCTGGAAGACCTGATGGGCGAAGACCATCCAGGCCAGGTCGAGCTCGCGCGGCCCGAGGGTGGCCATCTCCCAGTCGAGCACGGCGACCGGGGCGAAGTCGCGGTACATCATGTTGCCGATCCGGGCGTCGCCCCACACGAGCACCGGCGCGCCCTCGTCGGCCGGCAGGTTCGCCTCGAGCCAGGCCAGGCCGCGCTCGATCAGCGGCGAGCGCGGGCTGCCCTCGTCGGCGCTCACGGCGTAGTCGTACCAGGCGCGGGTCTTGGCGAGGTTGCGGGCGAGCGCGGTCGCGCCCTCGTGGCCGGTCACCGCCGGGTCGAGGAAGGCGAAGGTCGCCTCGGCGTCCGGGATCGCGTGCAGCCGGGCCAGCACGTCGACGCTCGAGCGCTGCAGCGCCGCCTGCTGCTCGGCGGAGGCGTCGAAGAGCCAGTTGTCGCCGAAGGTGTAGGGCAGCACGTCGGGCGGCACCGCGCCGTCGAGGCGGTGCATAAGGAAGAACGGGGTGCCGAGGACCTCGCCCGTGGGCTCGTTGAGGCCCAGCGGCGGCACCGGTACGCCGGCCAGCTCGCCGGCGAGCCGCATCGCGTCGTACTGGTCGGTGAGGCGGTACTCCGGGAACACGGGAAGGTCCCCGGCGGCCGGGGCCACGCGGGCGACGTACTCCCGGGTGACGCGGGCGCCGTCCTCGGTCGTCGTGACGCCGAGCAGGACCGTCTCGCTGGACATGCCGTTGGTCTGGATGCCGTCGTGGACGGCCACCTCGGGGTCCGACCCCGCGGGCAGCACCTCGCGCAGCCACGTGGTGAGGCGGTCGCGGACGGCGTCGGCGTCGCGGCTGGAGCGCTGCAGTGTCATGTCGGCAGGCGGCGGTGTCTGCGTCATGGGTCCTCCTGGGGGACAGCGCGGTGTGCGCTGCGTCACCCCGAACCCTGTTAGAACAGGTTCTACCTGTCAACGGGTTCGCCCGAATTGCCGAAAGGGGGATTCCCGACCGCCGAGTGGGGGATTCCCGACACCCCAGTGGTGCGATCGCGACTGCCGAGATGCCGGTGACGACATCTCGGCAGTCGGGAATCCCCTATTCGGCGGTCGGGAATCCCCGTTTCGGCGGTCGGGAATCCCCCACTCGGCGAGAGGTCAGTGCGCGACGACCTCGACCCGCTGGAACTCCTTGAGCTCGGTGTAGCCGGTGGTGGCCATCGAGCGCTTGAGCGCGCCGACCAGGTTCATCGTGCCGTCGGCGACCCGCGAGGGCCCGAAGAGGATCTCCTCGGTGGTGCCGACCTGCTCGAACTGCACCCGCTGGCCGCGCGGCAGGTCCGCGTGGTGCGCCTCGGTGCCCCAGTGGAAGCCGCGGCCGGGCGCGTCGGTGGCCCGGGCGAACGGCGAGCCGACCATCACCGCGTCCGCGCCGCAGGCGATCGCCTTGGCCAGGTCGCCGGAGGTGCCGATGGAGCCGTCGGCGATGACGTGCACGTAGCGCCCGCCCGACTCGTCGAGATAGTCCCGGCGCGCGGCCGCGACGTCCGCGACGGCGCTGGCCATCGGTACGGCGATCCCGAGGACGGTGCGCGTGGTGTGCGCCGCGCCGCCACCGAACCCGGCCAGTACGCCGGCCGCGCCGGTGCGCATCAGGTGCAGCGCCGCCTGGTGGGTCGCACAGCCGCCGACGATCACCGGCACGTCGAGCTCGTAGATGAACTCCTTGAGGTTCAACGGCTCGGCCTGGCTGGAGACGTGCTCGGCGGAGACCGTGGTGCCGCGGATGACGAAGAGGTCGACGCCCGCGTCGGTCACCGTCTTGGCGAACTCCTTGGTGCGCTGCGGCGACAGCGAGCCGGCCACCGTCACGCCGGCCTCGCGCATCTCGCGCAGACGCTCGGTGATCAGGTCGGCCTTGATCGGCTCGGTGTAGATCTCCTGCAGGCGCCGGGTCGCCTCCAGGCCCTGCAGGCCCGCGACCTCCTCCAGCAGCGGCTCCGGGTCGTCGTACCGGGTCCACAGGCCTTCGAGGTTGAGCACCCCGAGACCGCCGTGCCGACCGAAGGCGATGGCACTGCTGGGCGACATCACCGAGTCCATCGGCGCCGCGAGGATCGGCAGCTCGAAGCGGTAGGCGTCGATCTGCCAGTCGACGCTGACCTCCTCGGGGTCGCGGGTGCGCCGGGAGGGCACGATCGCGATGTCGTCGAAGGAGTACGCCGTCCGGGCCCGCTTGGCGCGGCCGATCTCGATGTCGCTCACCGGAGAAGGGTATCGGCCGGACCGCACGGCCCGGGCGAAGGGCGGCGCCCGCTCAGCGCAGGACCGCCGCCAGGTCGAGCCGCACGGTCCCGTGGTCGCCGACCTGCACCGTGGCGGTCGGGCGCGCTCCGTCGACGGTGACGAGGAGCTCCCAGCGTCCCTCGACGTTCTCCTGGACCTCGACCCTGCGGGCGTCGACGTCGACCACCCAGAACTGCCCGACACCCGCCTCGGCGTACTCGGGCCCCTTCGCTCAGCGGTGGTAGTTCGGCGCCTCGACGGTCATCTCGATGTCGTGGGGGTGGCTCTCCTTGAGCGAGGCCGAGGTGATCCGGACGAACCGGCCCTTGTCCCGCAGCTCGGGGACGGTGCGCGCGCCGACGTAGAACATCGACTGCGACAGTCCGCCGAGCAGCTGGTGGGCGACGCCGGCGAGGGGCCCCTTGTAGGCGACCCGGCCCTCGATGCCCTCGGGGACGATCTTGTCGTCGCTGGTGACCTCGGCCTGGAAGTAGCGGTCCTTGGAGTAGGACTTCTTGCCGCGCGAGGACATCGCGCCCAGCGAGCCCATGCCGCGGTAGGCCTTGTACTGCTTGCCCTGGTGGAAGACGACCTCGCCGGGCGACTCCTCGCAGCCGGCGAGCATCGAGCCGATCATCACCGACTCGGCGCCCGCGACGATCGCCTTGGCGATGTCGCCGGACTGCTGCAGGCCGCCGTCGGCGATCACCGGTACGCCGGCCGGCCCCGCGGCCAGCGAGGCCTCGTAGACGGCGGTGACCTGCGGGACGCCGCAGCCGGTGACCACGCGCGTCGTACAGATCGAGCCGGGGCCGAAGCCGACCTTGACGGCGTCGGCGCCGGCATCCACGAACGCCTGCGCGCCCTCACGGGTCGCGACATTGCCGCCGATGACCTGCACGTGCCTGGTCGCGGGGTCCGACTTGAGCCGGCGCACCATGTCGAGCAGCAGCGTGACGTGACCGTGCGCGGTGTCGGCGACCAGTACGTCGACACCCGCCTCGATCAGTCCGGTCGCGCGCTCCCAGGCGTCGCCGAAGTAGCCGATGGCCGCGCCGACCATGAGCCGGCCGTCGCCGTCCTTGGAGGCGAGCGGGAACTGCTCGGACTTCACGAAGTCCTTGACCGTGATCAGGCCGCCGAGACGCCCGTCGGCGTCGACCAGCGGGAGTCGCTCGCGCTTGTGCTTGCGCAGCAGCGCGGTGGCGTCGTCGCGGCTGATGCCGACGTCGCCGGTGAACAGCGGCATCGGGGTCATCACCTCGTCGACCTTGGTGGTGGCCCACTCCGCGACCGGGGTGAAGCGCAGGTCGCGGTTGGTGCAGATGCCGAGGAGACGGTTCTCCCCGTCGACCACGGGCAGCCCGGAGACGCGGTACTCGCCGCAGATCCGGTCGAGCTCCTCCAGCGTCGCGTCGGGGCCGATCGTGACCGGGTTCGAGATGATGCCTGTCTGCGTCCGCTTGACGAGGTCGACCTGGTAGGCCTGCTCCTCGGCGGACAGGTTGCGGTGCAGGATGCCGATGCCGCCCTGGCGGGCCATCGCGATCGCCATCCGCGACTCGGTCACGGTGTCCATCGCGGCGCTGATCAGCGGTGACCTCAACGAGATCTCGCGGGTCAACCGCGAGGTGGTGTCGATGTCGTCCGGCGCCAGGTCGGAATGACCCGGCAGCAGGAGGACGTCGTCGTAGGTGAGACCTAGGGCTGCGAACTTGTCCGGGACCTCCACCCGCCCAGTCTAGTGGCCGGCTGCGCACCCGCCCGGACGGGTCCGGACCGGCCGCGGGGCACCCGCCCGAACGGGTGCCCCGCGTCACTCCGGAGCGGCGGCTACCGCACGATCAGTCGCCGGTACGACGTCGCGACGGGCTCCTGCACGGCGCTGCCGCCCAGCTCCAGGCGGAGGTGGTGGCGTCCCTTCGCCAGCCGCGGCAGGCGGATCACCACGCGGCCCCGGGCCTTCGCCGTGAGGCGGGCGGTGGCGAGCACCCTGCCGTTCTCGGTGACGACGATCTGACCGGTCACGACGTGCCCCGCGGCCCCGGGCAGCGTCGCCACGACGGTGATCCGGGGGCGCTTGGCCTTGCGGATCTTCTTCTTCAGCTTCCACGTGATCGACGGCGTCGCCTTGGTGACGGTGAGGGTGGCGGCCCCGCTGGAGGCGAGCACCCCCTCGGTGCCGTCGTACGACGCGGCGACCTGGTGGCTGCCGGGCCGCAGGCCGCTGGGCAGGGCCACCGTGGCCGTGCCGCCGGCGAGGGTCCCGCGGACGGTCCGGCCCGCGACCGTGACCGTGACCGGTCCGGTGACGGGCGCGCCGTCGCCGACGACCCTGACCGTGGCCCGCGGCGTACGGCCGTAGGTCAGCGATGCGGGCGCGAGCGTGACGGTCGTCGACGTGGCCACGTCGACGGGCTCGGTGACCTCCTCGCCGAGGGTGCCGTCGAGGGTGACCGGGTCGAGCGTGGCGCCCTCCGCGTAGAAGCCGGCGAAGGCGGCGGCGCCGGAGGCGGACAGCGTGGCGGGCAGCGGGCCGCCGACCAGCCGGTCGCCTGCGACGAGCAGGCCGCCCGAGGCGTCGACCTCGGCGAGCTCGACACCGGGGTAGCTCACCAGCTGGTGGGTCGTCTCGTCCTTGGAGGTGACGTCGGCGACCAGCACGGCGTCGTCGCCGTCGACGCGCAGCACCGGGTCGGTGATGGTGAGCGACAGGCACGGGGAGTGCTCGGGCGCGCACGTGGGCGGGCCGTCGTGACCGGTGAAGCGGACCGTCCCACCGAACCGGATCTCCGAGGTGCCGGCCGCCGGGTCGTTCCAGCCACCGGTGACCGGGAAGGTGAAGGTGCCGTCCGCCTTCTGGGCCGCACCGTCGGCCACGCTCACGCTGCCGTGGGCGATCGGGCCGGCCAGGTAGTCGCGGAAGGACTGCTTGACGCCCCAGGTCAGGGTGCCGGCGGTGACCTCGCGCGCGACGGTCGACGGCTCGGCGACCGTGAGGGTGGCGACCCGCGTGTAGGTCGTACCGAGGTCGTTGCTCAGCCTGGCGCGGATCTTCGCACCCGACTGGTCGGTGTTGGTGTCGCGGACCGTGAGGAAGCCGCCGTCGACGTGGAAGTTCTCGTCGTCGGCGTCGATGGCCTGCCAGAACCCGCCGACCCGGCGCTGCCAGGCGATCGTCGGATAGGGGTTGCCGGACGGCATCACCTTGAACTGCGCGTCGTCGCCGGGATGGGTGGTGACGTCGTCGGGCTGGGCGGCGACGCGCGGGAAGAACCGGACGTCCAGGGTGGCGACGGCCGAGGTGGCGGTCGCGATCTCGCTCGTGCCGAGCGCCCGGAACTGGCGGCCTCCGTCGTCGGTGGTGGTCCGCCACGTGAGGCTGGTCCCCGTGGCGCCGGGCACGTCCGCCCAGCGACCTGTGCTGCTCACCCGGGTCTGCCAGCGCACGCTGTCGGCGCCGGTGAACGCGACGTCGAGGGTGATGTCCTTCGCCGTCTCCCCCTCGCCGAGCCCGACGGCGGTCGAAGCCGGCGAGGTGGTGGCGATCGGCGCGACCCCCGTGAGCGCGAACTTCAGCACCCGGTCGTCGTTGGTCGTGCTGGCCACGAAGACGCTCTGGTCGGTGCCGATGTCGCCGCCGAGGTTGTTGAAGTACGACCCCGACCCCAGGTTGGGCACGGTGATGTCGGCCCAGCCGTCCTCCTTCCACACCCGGGCCTTGCGACCCGCGTAGTCGAGCATCAGCACGGAGTTGGTGAGGTGCTCCTTGCGGTCGGCGAGGAAGGTGCCGAGACCGGCTCGCAGCCACGGCCCCGAGGCCTGGTAGGCGCCGTCGATCGCGGCGACGCGGATCTTGCTGCCGGTGTAGGCCGACAGCCAGATGCCGGTGTTGTCGCGGAAGACCATGGTGGGCTGGTCGTAGACGTCCGGCTGCAGCGCCTTGTCGTCGGTGACGCCGGGGATCGGCGTCTCGGACAGCGTCCGGCTCGAGGTGATCAGGCCGATCCGGCGCGCACCCTTGCTCGTGCTCGCCACGCTCGTGATGACGGCGTTGGCGCTGACGACGGCCACGGACTCGCGCCCCTCGAAGGACAGGCCCGTGTAGACGGTCACGGTGTAGCCGGCCGGACCCGCGGGGTTGCGGGTGAGGACCGCGAGTCCGGTCGCGCCCAGCACCACCATCCGGTCGCGCGGGGAGTCGTAGGTGATCTCCTGCACCGCCCCGACGCCGGTGTCCACGTCGACGCTCGTGTAGCCGCCCGTGGCGTCGTACCGGTAGGCGACCAGACCGGTGCCCTGCGCCATCAGCACCGCGCCGCTTCCGGGGTCGAGCACGAGGCCGGGGTAGCCCTGGTCGGCCGAGGCGACGGGCGGATGCGGGAGCGGGGCGAGGGTCGCGTAGTCGTAGGCCTGCAGCACCGCCGCGCTCGTCCCGGTGGGCACGTGCTGGACGTGGAGGACACCGCGCTGCGCGTCGGCGACGACGTTCGCGACACTGCTGACGCCGGTGATCTGGCCGGCCGGCTCGTAGCGCGGCGCACCGGAGGCGACGACCTGCTCGGCGGTCATGACGGGCGCGCCGCCGGGACCGGCGTAGTCGATGTCGACGGTGTCCATCGAGGAGCCGGACTGGTAGAAGCCGGCGAACGCGGGGGCGGTCGCCTCGGCGAGCGTCGTCGGCAGGTCGTTCCACACGGTTCGGCCACCGGCGACCTGGGGGCTGGTGCCCGCGAACGGGATGTCGACGACGGGGACGTGCCCGAAGTCGACGGTCTCGCCGGTGAGCGCCTTCGACACGACGTCGGCGTAGATGGCGGGCTGCTCGCCGTCGATGACGACCTCGAGGTTGCGGAAGGTCATGTCGAGGGCGCCTGCGTGGGCGTAGAAGCGGACGGTCCCGACGAGGTCGAGCTGCAGCCTCTTCGTGTCGGAGTCGAAGCTGCCGCCGGAGACGTCGAAGACGAACTCGCCGTCGCCGTTGCGGGTCAGTCCGTCGGAGATCGTGATCCCGTCCGGCCCGATGTAGTTGCGGAAGGACGCCCGGACGCCCCACACGACGGTGCCGTCGGTGACGGTGGTGGCCTGCGCCGTACCGGCATCGCCCTCGGCGGCCCGGGCGGCGGAGGGGATCAGGAGGGTCGGCACCACCAGCGTGAGAGCGGTGAGCACGAGAAGCAGCGACCGTTGCAGGTGCAGGAGGGGTCGGAGCGGAGATGGGCGCGACGAAGCGCGCCGCCGCAGGGGCAGCGAGATCACCGGGTGTCCTTTCAGGACGTCGTGGAGCGAGCCGAAAACCCCGAGAGGCTCGAATTAGGCAAGCCTCACCTTATGTGCTTTGCGGACATCTTGTCGACAACCAGGCGGCGCCCGTCTCGCCCCTCGACCAGCCCGCTTGACCCGTCCTGGGAGATTGGACCGGTGAGCACCGAGCTGCCTCCGCACGTCCTCGTCCTCTTCGGCGCGACCGGCGACCTCGCCCAGCGCAAACTCTTCCCCGGCCTCTACCGCCTCGCCGCGGCCGGCCGGCTCCCTCGCCACCTGGAGGTGATCGGCAGCGGACGGCACTCCCCCGGCACCGACGAGGAGTTCCGCGAGAAGGTGCGCGCCGCTCTCGCCGAGTTCGTCGGCGAGGTCGACGAGGAGGTCGCCGGTCCGCTGCTGGAGCGGATCCGCTTCGTCGCCTCCTCCGCCGACGACGGCCGCGAGCTCGGCCAGGCGGTGCGCGACGCCGAGGACCGGCTCCTCGACCGCCTCGACACCGGCTCCGGCACCCTGCTCTCCGACGTGCGCCGCCTGCTCTACCTGTCCGTCCCGCCGGGCGCGGTGAAGGGCATGGTCGGCATGCTCGAGCGCGAGGACCTCGTCGACCGGACCCGCCTGGTCGCCGAGAAGCCGTTCGGCACCGACCTCGCCACCGCGCGCGAGCTGCACGCCGTGCTCTGCGCGGTCTTCGACGAGCAGCAGATCTTCCGCATCGACCACTTCCTCGGCAAGGAGGCGGTGCAGAACATCCTGGCCCTCCGCTTCGCCAACGGGCTCTTCGAGCCCGCCTGGAACCGGCACACCATCGAGTCGGTGCAGATCGACGTCCCCGAGAAGCTCACCGTCGAGGGCCGCGGCAGCTTCTACGAGGGCACCGGCTGCCTGCGCGACATGGTCACCACGCACCTGTGCCAGCTGCTCGGGTTCGTCGCGCTGGAGGACCCCCACGCCTTCCGCGAGTCCGCGATCCGCGCCGCGAAGGCCGCCGTCTTCTCCGCGGTCCGCCCGCTCGACCCCGACCGCGTCGTCCTCGGCCAGTACGACGGCTACCGCGACGAGCCCGACGTCGCCGCGGACTCCGACGTCGAGACCTTCGTCGCCATCGAGACCTGGATCGACAACGACCGCTGGCGCGACGTGCCCTTCTACCTGCGCACGGGCAAGGCGATGGAGGAGGGCCGGCGCACCATCACCGTGCGCTTCCGCGACCCCCGCCACCGCTGGCTCAAGCCCGAGGACGGCAGCGTCCCCGAGCCCAACGAGCTGGTCATCGAGCTGGCCGACCAGCCCCGGATCGCGATCGACGTGCGCGCCAAGCGCCCCGGTCCCGACATGGCGCTCGTCGAGGGCGTGTTCCGCCTCGACCTCGTCGGCGACGTCCCCGGCGCGGACCCGCTCGAGGCGTACGAGCGCCTGCTCCTCGACGTGATGCGCGGCGACCGGACGCTGTTCATCTCCTCCGACGAGGTCGACCGGCTGTGGGAGATCTGCCAGCCGGTGCTCGACCGGCGCCCGCCCGTGCAGACCTACGCGCAGGGCTCCTGGGGGCCGGCGAGCGCCCTCGACCTGCCGCTCGGCGGGTGGCGCCTGGGCAACCACCCGCCGGACAAGGAGCTCGCCCGCTGAGGCCCGCCGCACCCCGACGTGGACGGCGTCAGTGGCGGCTCCATGCCTCCGACTGCGTGAGACGGAACAGGTAGGCCAGCGGCGGTACGACGACCACGACCGCGATCCCGACCGCGACGAGCAGTGCCTCCAGGGTCGCCGGCGCACCGGCCGCGTCGACGATGCGGACCTCGTCGACCAGCAGCCACGGGTACTGGCCGACACCCCACCCGGACACGACCGCCGCGACGGCGGCGACCGCGGTCAGCCGCGCGACGGCGTACCGGCGCACCCACAGCAGCAGGATCGTCGCGAACCCGGCCAGGGCGGCCGCGACCACGAGCGGTGCGGCATGCCCCGTCAGCCCGTCGCTGAGGGTCGGCGCGTCGTGCAGGATCGGCACGAGCCCGGCGAAGACCAGCGCGCCCGTCACCACGCCCACCAGCAGGGCGCGCACCCGCAGGGCCTCCGCCAGCTCCTCCTGACCGCTGCGGCGGGCGTCGGCGACCAGGAAGCAGCCGGCCAGGAAGGCGCAGGTGCCCACCGCGATCAGGCCGCCGAACAGCGAGGTCGGGTTCACCCACGACGTCCAGCGGTCCCCCTCGCCGTCGAGCGGCACCCGCCCCGACGCGATCCCGCCGGCGACGGTGCCGAGGAAGAAGGGGGTGATGATCGACGAGGTCGCGAACACGACCCCGAACAGGCGCGCCTGGGCCAGGGTGGCGGCGTACTTGCGGAAGGCGAAGCTCGCTCCGCGCAGCACGATGCCCAGCAGGGCCAGGAGCAGCGGCAGCACCAGCGTGCTCATGGCGGCGGCGAACGCCTCGGGGAACGCCGTCCACCAGATCACCAGGACGTAGATCAGCCAGACGTGGTTGGCCTCCCACACCGGCCCGATGCTGTGGTCCACGAGAGTGCGCAGCTGCGCCCCGCGCCGACTGCTGCCGGCGGTGAGATCGAAGAAACCGGAGCCGAAGTCGGCGCCGCCGAGCACGGCGTAGGCGAGGACGCCGACGAACAGCGCGGCCGCCACCGCGACCTCCACGCTCATCGCTCCCCCTCGCCGGTGGAGACGGTCGCGGCCGGTGCGTACGGGCTGGGCAGGTCCACGGCGCCGGCCCGCCAGCGCCGCGCCATGGAGCGGAGGACGACGACCGCGCCGATGGTCAGGCCGGTGTAGACCACCGAGGTGATCCCCAGCAGCCACCACAGGCTGGCGGTGTAGTCGCCCACCGCCTCGGGCGTGCGCATCACCCCGTAGACGATCCAGGGCTGGCGGCCGACCTCGGTCGCGATCCATCCCGCCTGGAGGGCGATCACCGCGAGCGGGCCGCCGGCGGCGCAGAATCTGAGGAACCAGCGGTTGTGCAGCAGGTCGCGCCCCCGCCAGCGCGCGAACCAGAAGAGCACGGCGGCGAGCATCAGCAGGCTGCCGACGCCGATCATCGTCTGGAAGGCCCAGTGTGTGAGGTTGACCGGCGGACGGTCCTCCTCCGGGATCGTGTCGAGGCCCGGTACGGGGGCGTCGAGGGAGTTCATCGCGAACAGCGAGCCCAGGTAGGGGATGTCGATCGCGCCGCGCACCTCGCCGTCGACGTAGATCCCGCCCAGGCGCAACGGGGACGGGCTCTCGGTGGTCTCGGCGAGCTCGAACGCCGCCAGCTTGGCCGGCTGCCGCTCGTCGAGGCCCGCGCCGAGGATGTGCCCGACGAACGGCTGAGCGACGGCGGCGACCGACGCGAAGACGAAGGGCACCAGGAAGCCGAGCCGGTGGTGGGCGTCGCGACGACCGCGGAGCATGCCCACGGCGTACACGCCGGCGATGGTGAACCCGGCGACCATGTACGCCGCGACCCACATGTGCGCGAACTGCAGGAACGCCTGCTGGTTGAACATCACCGCCCACGGCTCGACGTTCGTCACCTCGCCGTCGACGACGTCGAAGCCGACCGGGGAGTTCATCCAGGCGTTGACGGCGAGCACGCAGTAGGTGCCGATCACGCCGGTGACCGCCATCGGCAGCACCATCAGCAGATGCCGCTTCGGGGGCATCCGGCCCCAGCCGTAGAGGTAGATGCCGAGGAAGATGGCCTCGAGGAAGAAGGCGAGGCCCTCGAAGGCGAAGGGGAGGCCGAGGACGTCGCCGTAGGTGCCCATCAGGCCCGGCCACAGCAGCCCCATCTCGAAGCTCAGCACCGTGCCGGACACGGCGCCGATGGCGAAGAGCACCGCGGAGGTCTTCGCCCAGCGCTGCGCCAGGCCGAGCGCGACCGGGTCGTCGCGCCGGATGCCGATCAGGTGCATCACGAAGATGATCGCCGGGAAGGCGACGCCGAAGCAGGCCAGGATGATGTGCCAGCCGAGGGAGAGTGCCATCTGCTGGCGCGCCGGAAGCAGGCCCGCGGGCTCGTCCGGACTCTGCGCAGCCAGCGAGGTGGCCGCCTCGGTGACGGCATGGGTGAGGATGTCGACGCTCATCACGTCGTCGACGCTACGCCGGGTTCACCGCCCGATCACGCCTTTGTGAAACTTTTCACGAGCGCCGGAGGTCGGTGAGCGCGATCCGCACCGTCAACGACTCCCCCGCCATCCGGATCCGGCCGCGCATGCCCGCCGCCAGCACCATCGGCAGCACCGCCTGGGTGTCCGACGGGGCGGTCAGCACGATCTCCTCGGCCCCCTCCGCCCGCGCGGCACGGGCGACGTCCGCGAGCAGCCGGGTCCCCACGCCGCGACGCTGCCACGCCGGGTCCACCCACAGGTCGACCGGCCACGGGTCCTCCGGTTCCGGCGGCGCGGCGACCTCCGCGCGCCCCGCCACCTTGCCCCTCGCCAACGCCGAGACCGTACGACCCGACGTCACGTACTCGGGGTCGCCGGCACCCGGCTGCTGCGGCGCCGGCGGCGCCTGCGCGTCGAGCACCTGCCCCACCAGGTCGGCCAGCGCCGAGGCCCGCGCACGCTCGGTCGCCGTGAACGGCGGATCGCGACGGATCTGGATCGTCGCCGATCCGCCGACCGTCATCTCCAAGACGTCCTCCGCGCCGTCGCTGGGCGCCACGTCCGCGTCGAACAGGTGCGCCGCGACCTCCGGGAACGTCGCCGGCCGGGCGATGATCGAGCGCACCGCCTGCACATAGCGGGTCGGCTGGTCCTCCAACGCCGCCGTCGTCACCGGCACCGCCGAGACCGCCGTCCCACCGGCCCCCGTCACCAGCGCCCGCAACTCGTCCAGCCGCCAGTCCTGCGGCACCTGCAGCACCAGCTCGTCGGTCACCGACTCCCCGTCGGGGAAGACCTGCACCGTCTGGATGTTCACACCGGCGCGGCCGCAGGCGGCCGCCAGCTCCGCCAGCGCACCCGGGCGGTCGGGCAGTCCGGCCCGCACTCTCCACAGCATGGAATCCACTATGCCGGAGCCAGGTCACCGCGCGCGATCAAAGAAATCTCGGCACCGTGAACGCACGAGGGCCCGGCTCGCCGCAGCGAGCCGGGCCCTCGAGACAGAGGAAGCCGCGATCAGTGACCGTGGCCGTGCCCGTGACCGTGACCGGCCGCCTCGGGCTCCTCCTCCTCCGGCTTGTCGACGATGAGCGTCTCGGTCGTGAGCAGCATGCCCGCCACGGAGACCGCGTTGGCCAGCGCCGAGCGGGTCACCTTGACCGGGTCGATGACGCCCTGCGCCAGCAGGTCGCCGTACTCGCCCGTCGCGGCGTTGTAGCCGACACCCTGACCGGCCTCGCGCACCTTGTGCGTGACGACGTAGCCGTTCTCGCCGCCGTTCTCCGCGATCCAGCGCAGCGGCTCCTCGACGGCCTTGCGGACGATCCGGACACCGATCGCCTCGTCGCCCGTCAGGTCCAGGTCGCCGTCGAGCACGGTCGAGGCGTGGATGATCGCCGAGCCGCCGCCCGCGACGATGCCCTCCTCGATCGCCGCCCGGGTCGCGGAGACCGCGTCCTCGATGCGGTGCTTCTTCTCCTTCAGCTCCACCTCGGTGTGCGCGCCGACCTTGATCACCACGACACCGCCGGAGAGCTTCGCGAGCCGCTCCTGCAGCTTCTCGGTGTCCCAGTCGGAGTCCGACGCCTCGATCTCGCGCTTGATCTGCTCGACCCGGCCCGAGACGGCCTCGGCCTCGCCGGCGCCGTCGATGATCGTGGTGTTGTCCTTGGTGACCACCACGCGGCGGGCCTGACCCAGCACGTCCAGGCCGACCTGGTCCAGCTTGAGGCCGACCTCGGGCGAGATGACCTGGCCGCCGGTGAGCACCGCGATGTCCTGCAGCATCGCCTTGCGGCGGTCGCCGAAGGCCGGGGCCTTCACCGCGACGGCGTTGAACGTGCCGCGGATCTTGTTGACGACCAGCGTCGACAGCGCCTCGCCCTCGACGTCCTCGGAGAGGATGAAGAGCGGCTTGCCGGCGGCGATGACCTTCTCCAGCAGCGGCAGCAGCTCGGCGATCGCCGAGATCTTGCCCTGGTGGATGAGGATGTACGGGTCGTCGAGGACCGCCTCCTGGCGCTCCGCGTCGGTGACGAAGTACGCCGAGATGTACCCCTTGTCGAACTGCATGCCCTCGGTGAACTCGAGCTCGGTCGAGGGCGTGTTGGACTCCTCGACCGTGATCACGCCGTCCTTGCCGACCTTGCCGAACGCCTCGGCGAGCAGCTCGCCGATGTGGCTGTCGCGCGAGGAGACCGTCGCGACCGAGGCGATGTCCTTCTCGTCGTCGACCTCGCGCGCGCTGGCCTTCAGCGCGTCGCCGACCGCGCCGGCGGCGGCGTCGAGCCCGCGCTTGAGACCCATCGGGTTCGCGCCGGCGGTGACGGCGCGCAGGCCCTCGTGGACCAGCGCCTGGGCCAGGACGGTCGCGGTCGTCGTACCGTCGCCGGCGACGTCGTTGGTCTTGGTGGCGACCTCCTTGGTGAGCTGCGCACCGAGGTTCTCGAACGGGTCGTCGAGCTCGACGTCGCGCGCGACGGTCACACCGTCGTTGGTGATCGTCGGGGCGCCCCACTTCTTGTCGAGCACGACATAGCGACCCTTCGGGCCGAGGGTCACCTTCACGGTGTTGGCGAGGGCGTCGACGCCGCGCTCGAGCGCGCGGCGGGCCTTCTCGTCGAACTCCAGGATCTTGGGCACTGCTTACTCCTTGGGTGTGGAAAGCCGAACGCCCGGGACGCCGGCGCCGTGGTCGCGAGAGCGAACGGCGGGGCGGCCCGGGCGGATCAGATCAGCGGATCGGATCAGGCGAGGACGGCCAGCACGTCGCGCGCGGACAGGATGAGGTACTCCTGGCCGCCGTACTTGACCTCGGTGCCGCCGTACTTGCTGTAGATGACCTTGTCGCCCACGGCCACGTCGAGCGGGACGCGGTTGCCGTTGTCGTCGATGCGGCCGGGACCGATCGCCAGGACCTCGCCCTCCTGGGGCTTCTCCTTGGCGGTGTCGGGGATGACCAGGCCGGAGGCAGTGGTCTGCTCCGCCTCGACGGCCTTGACGACGATGCGGTCCTCGAGCGGCTTGATGTTGACCGACACGATGTCGACCTCCACTTTCTGAGCTGACTGTCTGGTTCGGTGGGCCGGCGGGCGACGACGCGGCACTCGGCCGCGGGCCCCTCCGCCGGGACTGGCACACTCGATCCGAGAGTGCCAACGACGAAACTAGCACTCTCCGCAAGGGAGTGCCAGGGCCACCCCTCCCGCGTCGGTGGTGAGGACCTACCAAAGTCGGTTGACCACACACGCCCGCGCACGGCAGCGTTCGTGGCATGTTCGCTGCGCTGGGTCGGTTCGTGACCCGCTTCCGTTGGTACGTCATCGCCGCCTGGGTCCTCATCGCCGTCGTGGTCGCCGCCGCCGCGCCGGCGCTGGAGTCGACCCAGGACAACTCCGAGTTCCTGCCCGACCACTACGAGTCGATCCAGGCCCTGCAACTGCAGGAGGAGAAGTTCTCCGACGCCTTCTCGCCCGGCGCGATCCTCGTCGTCGAGCGGGAGGACGGCGGCGAGCTGACCGCCGAGGACCAGGCCGCCGCCGCCGACATCGCGCAGAAGCTGGCACCGACCCTCGGTGCCGAGACCTTCCAGCCGCTCGTCATCGCGCAGGACGAGGAGGGCCGGCCCAACCTCTCCGAGGACGGGACCGTGCTCTTCGCCGTCGTGCCGCTCGCCGACGGCGCCAGCGGGTACGACGCCCAGGCGTTCAAGGACGCCGAGAAGCTCCGCGACGAGCTCGGCACGCTCGAGAAGGGCACCGGCCTCGAGATCCGGGCCACCGGCGCCGTGCCGCAGGGACTCGACTCCCAGGAGTCGAGCGAGAACACCCTGGTGATCGTCGGCATCGCCACCGTGGTCCTCATCGTCGGCCTGCTGGCGCTCATCTTCCGCAGCGTCCTGATCTGCCTGTTGCCGCTCGTCGTCGTCGGGCTGGTCTCCTCGATCGCCACGGGCGCCATCGCCTGGGCCAACGACATCTTCGACCTCAAGGCCGACGCGTCGGTCCAGCAGATCCTCGTCGTCGTCCTCTACGGCGTCGGCACCGACTACATCCTGTTCTTCCTCTTCCGCCACCGCGAGCGGATGCGTCAGGGTGCCGCCGTGCGCGACTCCGTGGTGCACAGCCTCGACCGGGCCGGCGAGGCCATCGCCTCGGCCGGCGGAGCAGTGATCGTGGCCTTCATGGCGCTGATCCTCAGCTCGCTCAGCATCTTCCGGGCCATCGGGCCGGCCTTGGCCATCGCGGTCTTCGTCACCCTGATCGCCGCGCTCACCTTGGTCCCCGCCCTCGTGTCGCTGTTCGGCAAGGCCCTGTTCTGGCCGTCCAGGTCCTGGCAGAAGGAGCCGAAGCACGGCGTCTTCGTCCGACTCGGACGCGTCGTCGGCCGCCGACCGGGGCGCACCGCGCTCGCCTCCGGCGGCGCCATGGCCGTCCTCGCCATCTTCGCGCTGAGCTTCAACCCGTCCTTCGACTTCAACTCCAGCCTGCCCGACGGGGTCGAGTCCACCGAGGCGATGGAGACCTTCCAGGAGCACTTCTCCGCGGGTGCCGCCGAGCCGGTCCCGGTCCTCGTGGACGCCGAGGGCGCCGACGTGACACCCGAGCAGCTCGAGGCGTTCAAGACCGCTCTCGCCGACGCCGAGGGCGTCGACCAGGTCGCCGGTCCGGCGCCCTCCCAGGACGGGACCGCCTACCAGTACTACCTGACCCTGTCCGACGACCCCGTCTCCGACGCGGCCCAGGACAAGGTCAGCGGACCGATCCGCGACACCGCTCACGACGCGGCCCCACCGGGGACCGAGGCGTACGTCGGCGGCACGCCCGGCATCTTCGCCGACATGTCCTCGGCCATGGCCCGCGACTACAAGGTCGTCTTCCCCGTCGCCGCCGCGGTCATCATGATCATCCTGGCGCTGCTGCTCCGCAGCCTGGTCGCACCGTGGTTCCTCATGGCCGCCGTGGGTCTCGGCTTCGCCGCCACCCTCGGCACGACGGTCATCGCCTTCCAGAACATCGGCGGCGAGTCCGGCCTCATCTTCATGCTGCCGATCTACATCTACCTGTTCGTCACCGCGCTCGGCACCGACTACAACATCCTCATGATCGCCCGCCTGCGCGAGGAGAGCAGGGAGGGACGCGACCCGCACGACGCCGCGACCCAGGCGGTCACCCATGCCGGCCCGACCATCGCCGCCGCCGGGATCATCCTCGCCGGCACGTTCGCCGCGCTGATGCTCGGCGGCAACACGCTGATCGTGTCCATGGGCTTCGCGCTGGCCGTCGGCATCCTCATCGTCGCCTTCGTGATGTCGATGTTCTTCACTCCGGCGCTGACCTCGCTGCTCGGTCACGCCGCCTGGTGGCCCGGGCACGCGGACCGGGCACCCGCCGGGGAGGAGCACGGAACGGAGCAGCGCACGGGGGTCCCGCCGGTCACCTGACGCCCGCGACTGACAGGATCAGGGGGTGGACCTCGACGCCTTCCGCTGGCTGCTGACCGACGACGGTCAGGCGCTGCTGGCCGAGGCCACCACCCTGGTCGCCGCCGGCGCGAGCCCGCTGGCCGCCGGCTCCGCGCTGCGTCGTACGACGTCGCCGGAGCGGGCGGCCGCCGCGCTGTCGCAGGTGGAGCTGCGCGGGCGTGCCGCCGCCAAGTTCGGCGACCTGGCCGCCCGCCTCTACTTCACCCCCGACGCGCTCGAGCAGGCGACCCGGCTGCGGGTCGCCGAGCACCGGGCGGGACGGGCCGCGGCCTTCGGGACGCGCACGCTCGTCGACCTCGGTTGCGGGATCGGCGGCGACCTGATGGCCGCCGCCCGCGCGGGCATCGTGTGCGCCGGCGTCGACCTCGACCCGGTCCGCGTGACGATCGCCGAGGCCAACCTGGCCGCGCTGGGCCTGCCCGGCGCGGTGCAGGTCGCCGACGCCACCGCGGTCGACCCCGCCGGCTTCGACCTCGCCTACGCCGACCCCGCGCGCCGCTCCGGCGCCGGGCGCAGCTCCGGCGCCGGGCGCAGCTTCCGCGTCGAGGACTGGACGCCGCCGTGGTCGTGGGTGGAGGGCCTGCTGGCCCGCGACGCGTGCGTGAAGGTGGCCCCCGGCATCCCGCACGCCCTCGTTCCCGAAGGCGTCGAGGCCGAGTGGGTCAGCGACGAGGGCGAGGTCAAGGAGGCCGCCCTGTGGGCCGGCCGCACCGCCACCGTCGCCCGCCGGGCCACGGTCATCGGCGCCGGCGGCCTGGCGACCCTGACCGACGAGGACGACCCCGGACTCGCCGCCGTGGGCGTGCGTCCCGTCGGCGGCTACCTCTTCGAGCCGGACGGCGCCGTGATCCGTGCCGGTCTCGTCACGGCCGTCGCGGCCGGTGTCGGCGGCGCGCTGGTCGACCCCAAGATCGCCTACGTCACCGCCGAGGAGCCCTTCCGTACGCCGTTCGCCCGCGGCTACCGCGTGCTGGAGCGGCTCCCCTACCGGGAGAAGCAGCTGAAGGCCGCTCTGCGCGAGCGCGGCATCGGACGGCTCACGATCAAGAAGCGCGGCGTGGACGTCGTACCGGAGGCGCTGCGCAAGCGGCTCGCGCTGGCCGGGGACGCGGAGGCGACCTTGGTCATGACCCGGGTGCTGGGCGAGGGCGCGGCCCTGCTGGTCGACCCGGTCTGAGGCCCGCGGCGGATGCCGGGGCCCGACCGGGCCGACCCGGTCAGGACGGTCGCTCAGGCGCGGCCGAGGGCCGAGGCCTCCGCGCCGATGGTGGTGTCGTCGCCGTGGCCGGTGTGCACGACCGTCTCGTCGGGGAGCGCGAAGAGCTTCTCGCGGATCGCCGCCTCGAGCGTGGGCAGGTCGCTGAACGAGCGACCGGTGGCCCCGGGACCGCCCTGGAAGAGGGTGTCCCCGGTGAAGACGCACCCCAGGTCGGGGGCGTAGAGGCAGACCGCACCGGGGGCGTGGCCCGGGGTGTGCAGCACCCTTAGCACGGTGCCGGCGACCTCGATCTCGGCGCCGTCGGCCAGGTCGAGGTCCCACAGGTGGCCGTCGGCGTCGGCGGCGCCGCCGTGGGTGAGCTCCCACACAGGCCGGTCGTCGGGGTGCAGCAGGATCGGCGCGACGACCCTCTCCCGCAGCGCCGGCGCCACCCGGACGTGGTCGTCGTGGGCGTGGGTGCACACGATCGCCTTGACCCGGCGCTCCCCCACGACCGCGAGGATGTCCTCGACCGAGTGCGGCGCGTCGATCACGACGCACTCGGTGTCGTCGCCGACGACCCAGATGTTGTTGTCGACGTCGAAGGTCTCGCCGTCGAGGCTGAAGGTGCCGCTGCTGACGGCGTGGTCGACGCGGAGCGTCCCGGTCACAGCACGACCACCGAGCGGAGGACGTCGCCGTGGTGCATCCGCTCGAACGCGGCCTCGACCTCGTCGAGCGCGATCTCCTCCGTCACGAACGCGTCCAGGTCGAGCCGGCCCTGGCGGTAGAGGTCGACCAGCATCGGGAAGTCCCGGCTGGGCAGGCAGTCGCCGTACCAGCTCGACTTCAATGCCCCGCCACGACCGAACACGTCGATCAACGGGATCTCGGGGATCTTCATGTCCGGGGTCGGGACCCCGACCAGCACGACGACGCCGGCCAGGTCGCGGGCGTAGAACGCCTGCTTCCACGTCTCGGGACGCCCGACGGCCTCGACCACCACGTCGGCACCCTCGGCGCCCTCGTAGGTCGCGGCACAGATCCGCTTGATCTCCTCGACCGGGTCGACCTGGGAGGAGTCGACGGTGTGGGTCGCACCCATCTCCTTGGCCTTCGCGAGCTTCTTGGCGTCGATGTCGACCGCGATGATCGGCGAGGCGCCGGCCAGGGCCGCGCCCGCGATCGCCGCGACCCCGACGCCGCCGCAGCCGATGACCGCGATCGAGCGGCCGCGGGTGATCGCGCCGGTGTTGATGGCCGCACCGATCCCGGCCATCACCCCGCACCCCAGCAGCCCGACCGCCGCGGGGCGCGCCTCGGACTCGCCCAGGTCGACCTTGGTGCACTGCCCGGCGGCGACCAGCGTCTTCTCCGCGAACGCTCCGATCCCCAACGCCGGGGACAGCTCCGCGCCGGCGTCCGGTCCGTCGGCCAGGGTCATCTTCTGGGTCGCGTTGTGGGTGTTGAAGCAGTACTGCAGGTCACCGCGCTTACAGGCCCGGCACTCTCCGCACACCGCACGCCAGTTCAAGACCACGAAGTCGCCCGGCGCGACACCGGTCACGTCCGGCCCCACGGCCTCCACGACCCCGGAGGCCTCGTGGCCGAGCAGGAACGGGAACTCGTCGTTGATCCCACCCTCGCGGTAGTGCAGATCGGTGTGGCACACACCGCAGGTCAGCACCTTGACCACGGCCTCGCCCGGGCCGGGGTCCGGGACGTTGATCGTCGCGATCTCGACCGGGGCACCCTTCGCGCGCGCGACGACGGCCTTCACCTGCTGCATGGACAGCTCCTCTCGGGGGGATGGGGAGCTCCAACCTAGCGGCAGCTCACCGCCACTCGACGCTCGCCAGCACCGGCTCGATCCACTCCTGCGCCGAGAGTCCCCGGGTGACCTCGACCGCCAGGCTCACGTAGACGCCGTCGCTGAGGGCACCGAACTGGTAGAGGCCGTCCTCACCGTCCTGCGAGGTGAGCACCCAGCCGGTGACACCGGCGACGTCACGGTCCTCACCGCGGCGGATGCTCGGGTGGTCCCCCTCCGCGAGGTGGGCGTCGAGCTCGACCTGCGCCAGGGAGTCCAGGTCGGCGACCCCGGCCGGGAACTCGTTCGCGAGCACGGTGACCGTGCCGCCGTCCGCGTCGGCCCGGGCGACCACGGCGCGGCTGCCCTGACCGGCGATCGTCCAGTCCGGCCCGCTCGGCAGTCGCAGGGTCGCAGCGTCCGGGAGCTCGACCGTCTCGCCGTCCGCGGGCGCCACGGACGCGCTTGCGCTGGTCTCCTCGCTCGTCTCCGACCCGCTCGTCTCCGACCCGCTCCCCTCCGGTCCGCTCGCGGACGGCGCCGTCGGCGCCGGCGTCCCGCTCGGTACGGCGTCGGGCCGGTCCCCGTCCCCGCAGCCGGCGAGCAGGAGCAGGAGCGTGCCGGCGACAGCGGCCGCGGAAGTGCGCATGTGAGGTCCTCCACCGAGTGGACACCGAGAATCGGGACGGACCGTCACCCTACTGTCGCCGGCCCGGCCCGAAAATCGCACTCGCGCCGCGTTTCGTCGCCGGGGCTGCCGGGCAGATGACCGGGCGCAAGCCCCCCGCTCACCTCACCTCGGGTACTGAAGGAGCCAGTTGACATGGTGCTACCGGGCCTCGTCGGCATCAAGCCGATCGACCTCGCCACGGCGTCTCCCGCCGGGCTGGAGCTGGTGGAAGACCAGATCACCCTCGTCATCACCACGTTGAACGACGAGATCGAAGCCCTGCAGGCGGTGGACTTCCCCACCAACGGGCACATCGCGGAGCGCTCCTTCGGCAGGGGTGAGCGATCGCCGCTGCTCGCGCTGCACCACGCTCGGGCGCACGGCGTCGTGGTCGACACGCTGCGCGACCTGCGCCGCGACCTGCGCGACTTCCGCGGGGCGGTCCAGGAGGCCCGCACGCTGCTGCGCGACACCGACCAGCAGGCCGAGGCCGATGCGGTGCTGGTGCTCCAGCGCACCGAGAGCCTGGATCTCGGAGCGACCGCCTACGACGACGCCCAGGTGAACCACGTGAACACGCAGGCCAGCGACACCCCGGAGCCCGCCACGAGCGAGGACGCGTCATGAGCGGCCAGAACCTGACCCGCCTGGAGCGGTGGAAGGACGGGATGGACGAGGAGGACGTCCGCGTCTCCTCGACCGCCTGGGAGCAGAGCTCGCTGTCGCTGAAGAACGTCCAGGTCGTGCTGAAGGCGATCGCTCCCAACATCGAGCGGGGTTTCGGCGACTCCGACATCGGCCGGGCGGCGCCGGCGGCGTTCCTCGCCGCTGCCGAGCGGCTGGAGGAGCACCGGGTGCGGCTCTCGTCGGCCGCGACGGCGCTCGAGGACGTCCGCACCGCGATGGTCGACGCCAAGGGCGTCGCCTCGCCCGCGGTCCCCGGTCCCGCCCCGCAACCGGACACGACGCCCGGCCTGCCGCCGATCGCCGACATCCAGCACGCGATCAAGGTCGTCCAGCACAATGCCGAGGTCGCGGTCTACAACGCCGCCGACGACGACGCCCGCAAGAAGATCGGCGAGCTGGACCGGACCTACGCCCGGGCGATCGCGGTGTTCACGGAGATCCACGGCGACCCCTATCTCCCGGTCGACCCGGACGGCACGCCCGGTGGCGGCGGTGACGGCCCCACCCCCCGTCCTCTCGGCCCGCGGGGCGACGTGCCGGACGGCTGGCCCCGTGACCCGGACCGCGATCCCGACCGGGACCCGGACCGCGACCCCGACCGGGACCCGGACCGCGATCCCGATCCGGACCCCGATCCCGATCCCGACCCGGACCCCGACCCCGACCCCGACCCGGACCCCGATCCGGACCGGGACCGCGACCCGTGGAAGGACGGCGACGGTGGCGGCGGCGGAGGAGGCGGCGTCTATCCCGGAGTCCTCGGTGGCGGCCTCGCCGCCGGCGCGCTCGGCGCGCCGGGAGTCGTCAACGGCATCCGCAACCTGCTCTCCCGCGGCGGCCCGGTCTCGGGCGCCGGCACCATCGGCAGTACGACGCGCGCCGGCGGGCCGGGCTCGCTCGGCCGCTCGGGCACGGGCGTGGGCAGCCCGGTGACCCGGGGCGGAGCCGGACGGGGCGGTGCGGGCGCCGCCGGTGGCGCGACCCGCGGCGGACGGGGAGGCCGCGGTGGCGCCGGCGGGCGTGGCGCCGCGGCAGGAGGAGCGGCACGCCGCAAGCGCGACGAGGACGAGAGGGACCCCCGCGAGCTGTTCGACGACGGCCAGGACTGGATCGACGACGAAGGCACCGGTCCGGGCGTCCTCGGCTGACCGCCCCCGTGTCCCCTCGGTGGGCTGGGCCTCTGCGCAGGCTCAGCCCGCCAGCACGTCGGTGACCGGCAGGCTCGAGTCGGCCGGCAGGTCCAACGGCGAGGGCGCGCGGCCGCGGGCGACCATCGTCGCCCCGAGCGCCGCCACCATCGCACCGTTGTCGGTGCACAGCCCGGGGCGCGGCACCCGCACCCGGATCCCCAGCCGCGAGGCCCGCTCCTCCGCGAGCGCGCGCAGCCGGGAGTTCGCGGCGACGCCACCGCCGATCATCAGGTCCTCGATGCCCTCCGCGGCCGCCGCGTCGAGCGCCTTGCGGACCAGGACGTCGCACACAGCCTCCTGGAAGGAGGCGGCGACGTCGGCGACGGGCACCGGCTCGCCGGAGCGCTCGCGCGCCTCGACCCAGCGAGCCACCGCGGTCTTGAGCCCGGAGAAGGAGAAGTCGAAGCGGTGCCGCTCCAGGTCGCGACGGCTGGTCAGGCCGCGGGGGAAGTCGATGGCGACCTGGTCGCCCTCGCGCGCGACCCGGTCGATGTGGGGGCCCCCGGGGAACGGCAGGCCCAGCAGGCGGGCGACCTTGTCGAACGCCTCACCGGCCGCGTCGTCGATCGTCGCCCCCAGCGGTACGACGCCCGACTCGCCGCCCGTGATGTCGGCGACCCGCAGCAGGCTGGAGTGACCGCCGGAGACCAGCAGCGCCAGCGAGGGCTCCGGGAGCGGACCGTGCTCGAGCTGGTCGACCGCGACGTGCGCCGCCAGGTGGTTGACGCCGTACAGCGGGGTGCCGAGGGACAGGGCGAGCGCCTTGGCCGAGGCGACGCCGACCAGCAGTGCGCCGGCGAGACCGGGGCCGTGGGTCACCGCGATCGCGTCGAGATCGCTCAGCGCGACGCCCGCGGTGTCGCAGGCCCGGCGGACGGTCGGCACCATCGCCTCGAGGTGGGCGCGACTGGCCACCTCGGGTACGACGCCGCCGAAGCGGGCGTGCTCCTCGACACTGCTGGCGACCGCGTCGGCGAGCAGCGTGGTGCCGCGCACGATCCCGACGCCGGTCTCGTCGCAGGAGGTCTCGATGCCGAGGACCAGGGGCTCGTCACGCATCACGGCTCCATTCTCGCGGGTGGGGCGGGGGGCTCGTCGAGCGCGACGCTCAGGACGAGGGCGGTCGTGCCGTCGCGGTAGTACCGCGGCCGGCGGCCGAGCTCGGCGAACCCGTGCCGGCGGTAGAACGCGAGAGCGGGACCGTTGTCCTCCCGCACCTCCAGCAGCAGGCGTCCGGCGCCCTCGGCGGCTGCGTGGCGCCGCGCCGCGACGAGCAGCGCGGTCGCGGCGCCGGCGCGTCGCAGCGGCACCGGCACGGCGATCCGCTGCAGCTCGGCGTCGACGTCCACCACGCTGATCGCGGCGTGGCCCGCGAAGCAGCCGTCCATCTCGGCGACGAGGAAGGTGACCGTCGGCACCTGGCCGGACACCCCCTGCGCGACCAGGGTCGCCGACCACGGGTCGAGCGGGAACGCCTCGGTCTCCAGGTCCGCGATGGCCGCGACGTCGGCGTCGTGCCCCCGACGGACGACGGCACTCACCGGGGCGGGGCTCACCGGGGCGGGGCGACGTCGGAGAGCACGGCCTTCGGCGCCCGCGGGATCTCGGCGTCGGGACGGCGCAGGTAGAGCGGCTCCGGCTCCAGCACCGCGAACCGGCCCGCGTGCACGCCGCGAGCCAGCCAGCCGGCACTGGGCCGCTCCGGGCCGCACGCGTCGGGGAAGGCGTCCGGGTAGAGGCGTGCCCCCTCGCCCACCACCGGCGCCGAGGTCGCCAGCGTGGCCGGGCGGTCCACGACCGGCTCCGACGCGCGCGCTCCCCCGGCGTCGTACGACGCGAGGTAGACCTCCTTGCGCCGGGCGTCCGTCGCGACGACGAACGCGCCCTCGACCTCGCCGGTCTCGACGGCCTCGAGGGCGAGCGCGTCCAGCGAGCAGACCCCGTGGACGGGGATGCCGAGGACGTGGGCCATGGTCCGCGCGGTGACGAGTCCGACGCGCAGGCCCGTGAAGGGCCCCGGCCCGACGCCGACGGCGATCGCGGTGAGCCCGGCGGGCGTCGTACCGGCCTCGGCGAGGACCTGGGCGATCAGCGGGGCGAGCTGCTCGCCGTGCCGCATGCCCGTGCCGGCCGTGGCCTCGGCGACGACGTCGGTGCCGTCGTGGACGGCGACGGTGACCGTCGGCGAGGCGGTGTCGAAGGCGAGCAGCACGGCCCCGAGGCTACCGTCCGGGCCGCGTCCCGAGATCACTGCCAGACGCGGACGTAGTCGACCTCCATGGTCGCCGGCAGCGGCGCTCGTCCGTCGAAGAGGTTGGTGCCCGCCCCGAGGAACTGGGTGAGATTGATGACGAACCGGTTGCGGAAGCTGCTCGCGCCCGCGGTGTTGACCAGGCACCTCGTGCCGTCGACGAGGATCTCGAGCCGCTCGGAGGTCCACTCCAGGGTGTAGGTGTGCCACTGGCCGCGGGGTGCGGTGCAGGTCCAGGCGGTGTTGAGGCCGGGCACGGGACCGCCGTTGTCGTCGGCGCCGTAGTGCAGGAAGGGCACGGCGAGATCCGGGTAGGCCGAGTAGGTCTCCATGATGTCGATCTCCCCACTCGCCGGCCACTCCTTGTCGGAGGCGTAGCGGGTGTCGGGCCACAGCCAGAACGCCTCGTGCAGGCCGGCGACGCGCGCGTCCTGCACCTTGATCCGCGCCTCGAACCGGCCGTACTGCTGGCTGAAGCGCTGGAAGGTCGTGACCCACGCCCCGGCGTACGACGCCCGGGTGCCGTCGGCTCGCCGCGGGCAGGTCACGGTGTCGCCGGTCTTGCGGGCGCTCAGGCGCAGCACGCCGTCGCCCACGGCGACGGTCTGCGCGCTGCGGGCCACGCACAGGTCGCCGCTGCCGTCGACCTGGTGCACCAGCCACCGGGCGGGGTCGAGCGCGGTGCCGTCGAAGTCCTCGGCGAGGGTGCAGGCGTACAGGCTGCCGTCGGCGCGGCGGGGCCGCTCGCCGCAGGCGTCGGTGGCCGCGGGGGTCGCGGGCGGCGTCACCGGCGGCGTCACCGGCGGCGTCACGGGT